>Ga0222712_10003067_pt1 | contig 18572 bp, 18 predicted proteins | sample C33_657DmetaG_FD_165043 | JGI IMG/M metagenome (GOLD analysis project Ga0222712, IMG submission 165043) | Estuarine water microbial communities from San Francisco Bay, California, United States - C33_657D | ecosystem: Environmental > Aquatic > Marine > Unclassified | place: USA: California...
TCCTAAAGTCACGGGCAAGCCTGCCGGTGATGATTTGCGCGAAGGAAAGCGCACGGTCTTGATGGCAATGACACATGATCGAATTTCTGGCCCCGCTGAAGCTGAATTTCTAAAGGAATTTGGAAATCACGATATCTCGGAAAGCGCTATCGCGCGCTTGCAAGAGATCATTGCCGAAACCGGCGCTGCCATGCACGTAGAAGATCTAATTGAAGAATTAACGTCGACTGCATTAGAAGCAATTGCCCGCGATGAAATTGACTCGCAAGCTCGCAAACTATTGACCGAAATGGCAATCATCGCAACGAAGAGAAATACGTGAAATTAAATGGTTAAGCAGATTAAAGGTCCTAGCGATCATGTAGTTGTTGTTGGTGCTGGTTATGCTGGTTTGAGCGCTGCTCTTCGGTTAGCTGGCGCTGGTCGCAAAGTAACAATCATTGAACGTGAGTCGGTTCCTGGCGGTCGAAGTGGCCTGCTAAAGCGCGACGGATATTCATTTGATACTGGTCCAACCGTATTGACCATGCCCTCTTTAATTAATGATGCGTTTAACTGTGTCGGTGAAGAATTAAAAGACTGGGTCGACTTAATGCCCTTGAAGCCGCTCTATCGTGCTTTCTACGATGATGGTTCGCAAATAAATGTTCACGCAAATACCGAAGAAATGGAAGCCGAGATTTCTCGCACTGTTAGCTCTGCTGAAGCTGCGGGTTATCGCAAGTATGTAGATTTCGTAACTAAGTTGTACAAGTACGAAATGAATGACTTTATTGATCGCAATATTGATTCACCATTGAATTTACTAACCCCAAACTTGGCACGTTTAGTTGCTCTTGGTGGTTTTCGAAAGCTACAACCTAAAGTTAATCAATATCTTAAAGATCCTCGCTTGCAAAAGGTTTATTCTTTCCAAGCAATGTATGCCGGCGTTAGCCCACAGCAAGCGCTAGCAATTTATGCGGTCATTGCTTATATGGATTCCGTAAATGGCGTTTTCTTCCCGAAGGGTGGAATGCATGCTGTACCTGTTGCGCTCGCGGCAGCTGCTCAAAAACATGGTGTGGAAATTAAATACAGCACTTCTGTAACCAAGATTGATTTTGAGAATGGCCGAGCAAAAGCGGTAATTACCGATAAAGGTGAGCGAATTACCTGCGATGCGGTAGTTCTAAACCCTGATCTACCCGTCGCTTGGCGTGATCTTTTAGGTCAGACTCCTCGTTCAGTAAAACGCCTGCGCTACTCACCATCTTGTGCAACCATGTTGATCGGATCAAGTAAAAAATATGACCACATCGCACATCACAATATTCACTTTGGTAAATCTTGGGATGGCGTTTTTGATGAACTCATCAATAAGAAACAGCTCATGAGCGATCCAAGTGTTCTCGTAACTGTGCCAACCCATGATGATCCAGATTTAGCACCACCTGGCAAGCAGAGTTACTACGTTTTATATCCAACTCCGAATTTAACTGCTGATATTGATTGGCGTAAAGAGTCAAAGCCCTATCGCGATCAAATGATTCGCACTCTTGAAGAACGTGGCTACGACGGATTCGGCGATGCGATTGAAGTTGAGCATTTAACGACTCCTTTGGAATGGGAAGCTATGGGCATGGAAGCAGGAGCACCTTTTGCGAGTGCGCATACTTTCTTCCAAACTGGTCCGTTCCGCCCAAGCAACCTTGCTAAAGGTTTTGAAAATGTAGTTTTCACTGGTTCAGGTACTCAACCTGGAGTTGGCGTTCCAATGGTTTTGATTTCAGGTCGCTTAGCGGCCGAACGAATTGTGGGCCCAGTAAAGTAATGGATGAATTAACTGCTGCCGGCATAACAGATCCGCAGTTGCGGGCATCTTATGAAGAATGCAAGCGACTTAACGCACTACACGGCAAGACTTATTACTTGGCCACATTGCTATTACCAAAAGCTAAACGGCCTTTCGTTCATGCACTATATGGATTTGCCCGTTACGCCGATGAAATTGTTGATGATTTAGCTTCGACTTTAACTGATCAGCAAAAAGCTGCCGAGTTAAAAGACTGGGGCGATGGAGTTCTTGCCGGTTTAAAAAGTGGTGATTCCAATGATCAAGTTGGTCGCGCGCTAATTGACACCGTAACTCGCTTTGCTATCCCCCACGAACATTTTGTGGCATTTTTGCATTCAATGACCATGGATTTAACTGTTACCAAATATGCCAATTACGAAGCTCTTATGGAATATGTATATGGCTCAGCCGCTGTAATTGGCCTCGAAATGGTCCCAATTCTCGGGGCTTTGAGCCCAGGTGCTTATGAGCCAGCCGAAAAACTAGGTGTTGCTTTCCAGCTAGCTAACTTTATTCGGGATGTTGGCGAAGACTTAGATCGCGGCCGGGTTTATCTACCGCAAGATGAATTAGCCCAATTCGGAGTCAACCGCGAAATGCTAGAAGCGCGAAAGTTAACCCCGCAAATTACGGCAGCCCTAAAGTTTCAAATCGAGCGAGTGCGCCAACTACAACGTGAAGCCACACCTGGCATCTTGCAGCTAGAACCAGCTAGCCGACCTTGCATCGAAGCAGCGAGTGAACTTTATTGTGGAATTGTTGATGAAGTTGAAGCAATTGGTTATGACATTTTCAATAAGCGAGCAAAAACTTCTACTGGGCGACGGATGCGAGTTGCAGGTAAAGCTTATGTGAAGGCGCTTGCTGCTCGTTAATTTTTATTTGCTTTGCGACCCAAGTAAACCCAGGTAGCCATTACCGAAAGAATTAGGGCGAAGCCAAAGAATAAATCTTCCAGCGGTGCGGATGCAATGCGTAATCCTAAAATCGTATCTTCGCTATACATGACGATCTCTCTGGAAGTTAGCCACCAGTTAGTCAGCAATTGAAATGGCAAAATAATTGCATAGGAAGTCCAGAAAACTTTTCGCTTTAACAGTTTCGTCTGTAGTACTTCTAGATCAAGGAAAGCGGCAATGAAAACTGCCATTAGCGCTATTTGCGTATAGGTCATGACTCGTCCCCCACTACCCAATGCTTTTTCACAGTTCGCACAGCTTCGATAGTTAACAAAGCTGCTAGCGGAACAATTAAGAAAAATAAGAATTCTTCGAGCGGAATATCGAATGGACCAAAGATTCCCAGTATCTGGTTCTTATCGAAATACCAATGGCCACGATTTATTGCATAGGCATCCCAAATTAGAAAGAAGGCGGCGGTCGGCAAAATGCTAAAAACCACTCGCTTAAACCTGCGAATTACGCCGACCTTTAAAAAGACTTCTAGCCAGATTGACCCACAAAGAGTGAAAGCCAACATCGCTAAATAACCATATTTCTGCACGAGTTAATTCTCTCGTAAAGCAGCGCGAATTTCTTATTAAATCGCTATAGTTTGCAATGCGGGAGCCTAAAGAAATTGGCTGAGAGGATCTGTAATTCACAGATCGACCGCTTGACCGGTCCGGTAATGCGGACCTGGAATTGAGGTTTAACGTGTCATACATTTTATTTACCGCCTGGGGTTACGAAATATCTATCCTCGAATTCGTCGCATCGGTTACATCTTTAATCGGAGTCTGGTTAGGCACAACAGGCAAACGCATAACTTGGCCATTTTGGGCATGCAGCAGTGCGTTGTATGCGATCTTCTTCTATCAAGCTAACTTGATTGCAAGTGCTGCACTGCAGTTTGTATTCATTGCAGCTGCGATTAGTGGCTGGAAAGGTTGGGCGCCATCTGGTGCCAAGCCAGGAAAACTAGACAACCGAGGTCGTATTTATTCAGTTCTATGGATACTCGGTTTGTGGTTAGTGCTCGCGCCCTTACTTTCTCGAATGGGCGCGGCAGCAACAGTTGTTGACTCATTTCTTTTTGTGGGCTCACTAATTGCGCAGATATTGATGGTCTTAGAAAAATATGAGAGTTGGATTATCTGGTTAGTCGTCGATCTAGCTGGTACCGCTCTCTACTTCAATCAGGGTTACTATTTCACTTCATTCCTTTATGCAATATTCACGCTAATTGCACTTCAAGGTTGGAGGCGTTGGTATGCAGATCAACGAAGCGCTCCGCGACCTATTTAGCCAATCAGCTAAACCGCTAGTCCTGGCAATTGATGGCCCAGCAGGTTCTGGAAAAAGCACGTTAGCCGGTGAGATCGCGCGAGCATTTGCCGGAACTTACGATATTGAAATTATCCATCTTGATGAGTTGTATAACGGTTGGGACGACGCGCTTTCGGAAGATCTATTTTTGCGGATTGCCCAACTAATTTCAGCTCAACGAGCCGGCAAAGCAACAGATTTAGCCATCTATGACTGGTCGACCGCAGCTTTTTCTGGGTCACGAGAAGTTAAGGCCGTGCAACTTCTAATTATCGAAGGTGTCGGAAGCTCTAATCATCTTTTGCACGCGAATTTAACAACTTCGATCTGGCTAGATATTGATCAAAGCATTGGATTAGCACGGGTATTAGAGCGAGATGGCGAAGAAATTCGTGACGAGATGGTCAAGTGGCAGAAGATGGAAAGTGAATATTTTGCACGCGACTTAACTCGCGAAAGAGCGGATTTCATCCTCTCCACGCAGTAGCTAGCCTAAGATTTAGCTGTGTCTGATCTAACTGGCGAATTAATTGATGACCGTTACCAGTTAACGGCGCTGCTTGCCACCGGCGGCATGGCCACAATTTATAGCGCAATTGATACTCGGCTAGATCGCAAAGTAGCCGTAAAGATCATGCACCCACATTTGGCGCAAGATGAAGATTTCGTGGGTCGCTTTATTCGCGAAGCAAAAGCTGCCGCTTCGCTTTCCCATCCAAATATTGTTGCAGTGCAAGATCAAGGTTGGAACCAAAGCGGAGTCCCTGCCGTATTTATTGTGATGGAGCTCGTCGAAGGCCACACACTTCGTGATTATATTTACGAGCGAGGCAAACTAAATGTCGATGATGCACTTTCCTTTATTGATCCAGTTTTAAGCGCACTCGCAGCTGCACACAACATCGGAATTATTCATCGCGATATCAAACCTGAAAACATTTTGATTTCAAAGGAAGGTCGCGTAAAGATTGCCGACTTCGGCTTAGCCCGTGGCAATATGTTGGGCACCACGATGACAGCTGAATCCAGCGTCATTCTCGGTAGCGTTTCTTATCTCTCCCCCGAGCAAGTTCAGCGTGGTATCGCAGATTCACGAAGTGATGTTTATGCCGCCGCAATTGTGCTATTTGAAATGATTACCGGTGAAAAGCCATTTGCTGCCGATACTCCGATCCAAATTGCGTATATGCATGTAAACGAGAAAATTCCATTGCTAAGCAGCAAAGTTAAAGGCGTGCCCGCAGCCCTTGAAAACTTGGTTGCCAAGGCAACAAGTACTAACCCAGATGATCGACCACGCGATGCCGGTGAATTTCTAGCTGAGCTAAATCGAGTGCGTGATGAAATTGATCCGAAACGTAAGCAGTTAAGTCTTCAGTTAGATCTACCAGTTGCCCCAATTAGAGAAGAAGTGCGAGATAAATCTCGTGCTGCCAAGCGTGCCGAAGCTGCTAAATCAGCGCAAGCAACCGAGATAGTTGCCCCCATGACCGAGAGCACTGCAGGAACTAAGAAAGATCGCGCCGAAGAACGACGCCGCGTAAGTAAGCGTGTTCGTCGCAATCGTATTATCGCTTTGGCACTTGCAGTAAGCGTTGGTATTGCTGGTTGGTGGATCGTGCTTGGTCCAGGCGCAAAAGTTTCCGTGCCTTCGGTAATTGGTGCTTCAGTCGATAAAGCTAATTCACTTCTAACTCCGCTTGGACTTAAGAGTGAAGTCGCCGAACGTGTTTACAGCGAAGAAGATGCTGAAGGTTTGATTATTGCGCAAGAGCCAGCTGGTGGAGACAAAATTGATACAAATGGAACCGTTAAATTAACCGTCTCTAAAGGTGCGGAGCGTTACACAGTTCCGCAACTAGTTGGCTTAACTCCTGAGGCGGCAGTAAATGCAATCGCTAAATTTCCATTAACTACCGGAACAATTACCGAAGTGTTTAATTCGGAAATCCCTAAGGGTTTCGTGATTTCGGCTGATCCAGCGCCGGGTACAAAAGTGCGTCGTGATGCCACAATTAAGTTAGTTGTCAGCAAGGGAGTTGAAACACTGGCGCTAGCTTCCTACGTTGGGAAAATTGGTGAAGAAGCACTTACTGAACTAAGTGATGCCGGCTTCGACGTTACCGTTACTTATTCCTTTGATGAAAAAATTATTCCAGGTGGCGTAATTTCGCAGAACCCAGCTGGCGGCGATATTCCTAAAGGCGCGAAAATCGAGTTAATTGTTTCCAAGGGTTCAGCATTCGTAACAATTCCAACTAAGGGAATCATTGGGCAGACCCAAGCCAAAGCGACTCAAATACTTAAAGATCTCGGCTTGGACGTTAAAGTGAAAACTCTTGGTGCCAATAAGGCGAAAAAGGTAATTAATGTTTCTCCGAAAGAAGGCACCAAGGTCAAACGTGGCAGCACTGTGACCATCACAGTAGGCTAGCCGAATGTCTAAAGCGAAAATAAATGGTCCGCGGCTTGGAGCCCACACCCCCACTTCAGGTGGAATGGCCAAGCGTTCAATCGCTTATGCCGAACTAACTGGCGCTGAAGTAATTCAAGTTTTCGCATCTAATCCGCGTGGTTGGGCAATGCCGGAAGCCAACCCAGTAGCTGATGAAGAATTCCGTAGCAAAGCTGCAGCGCTAGACATTCTCACTTACGTGCATGCACCTTTCTTAATTAACTTGGGCTCACCTACTGTCGGAACATATGAAAATTCAGTGGCCTCAACTGCCTACTCGTTAAAACGTGGCGCCGAAATTGGCGCCCTCGGCGTTGTTATTCATACTGGCTCAGCTGTTGATGTTAATAACGTTGAGAATGCCTGGAAACAGATTCACGAAGGCATGATGCCGGTCCTAAATGCTTTAGGTGACGATGCGCCAATGCTGCTGCTTGAACCAACTGCCGGCCAAGGTCAATCACTAGTTAAGAAATTAGATGACCTAACTAATTATTTGAAAGCTTTGGAGTACCACCCAAAGGTAGGCATCTGTCTTGATACCTGCCACGTATTTGCCGCTGGCCATGACATTGCTAGAAAAGGTGGCATGACTGAGACTATCGATCTCTTAATTGAAATTGCTGGCACTGAACGTTTCCAACTCGTCCATGCCAATGATTCGATGGATGTTTGTGGCGCTCTTAAAGATCGTCATCAAAATATCGGTGAAGGTCATATCGGTTTGGCCGCGTTCCAAGAGATGCTTGATCACCCCGTAATGAAAAACGTGCCGATGGTGCTAGAAACTCCAGGCATGGAACCTGAGCACGGTAAAGAGATTGCGATGCTAAAGAAGATGCGTGGATGAACGCGCGTCATAATCTGCAATTAAAACTAGCGCCTTGGGCGTTGTTGACTGTCTCAGCTGCTTGGGGGCTCTCATTTGTAGTTATGAAGTCGGCAATTGAACGGCAGAGTGTTAACAATTTCCTCTTTACCCGCTTCTTATTAGCTGTCGTAGTTATGATTCTGATTCGCCCACAAGTCGTAAGACACTTCAATAGAGATTTACTTTTACGCGGCTTCGGCGCCGGCTTTCTACTAGGCGGCGGCTATATCTTTCAAACTATCGGCTTAGCCAATACTGGTGCAGCTATCACTGGTTTCGTAACAGGTCTATACGTAGTTCTTACACCGCTATTTGCCGCCGTAATCTTCAAAGATCGAATCTCAAAAACCACCTGGCTTTATGTTCTCATGGCCACCATTGGCTTGGCTCTACTCTCATTGCAAGGTTGGTCTGTCGGTTTTGGCGAGCTAATGGTTTTCTTTAGCGCTATCGCATTTGCCGCTCACATCACTGCGCTAAGTAAGTGGTCATCTGGTCGCGATGTTTATGCCATGACAATTACGCAATTAATGATGTGCGCCATCATGACCGGAGTTGCATCCGCATTTGAAGGTTACTCATTGCCACCAGATAATGGCGTTTGGGGGGTGGTAATTTTCACCGCTGTCTTTGCAACTGCGATTGCCTTTATTGTGCAAACTTGGTCGCAAGCTCATATGTCAGCAACTAAAGTGGCAGTGATCCTTACTATGGAAGTTGTTTTCGCAGCCATCTTTGCAGTTATTTTTGGCGGCGAGCGGTTATCTTTCCAAGAGGCTCTCGGTGGAATTTTAGTTATAACTGCCATGTACTTAATAGTTCTCAAGGAATCGTGAGAGACTTACCTTATGAGAGTTGACCTTCGTTCAGATACCGTTACTTCCCCATCGGCTGCTATGCGTGAAGCAATTGCAAGTGCTCCTGTTGGCGATGATGTTTATGGTGATGACCCAACCGTTAACTCACTTGAAGAACGCGTTGCCGCCATGTTTGGCAAAGAGGCGGGCGTATTTACGCCAACTGGTTCATTAGCTAATCAACTAGCGATTCGTATGTTGGTTTCACCAGGTGAAGAGTTATTGGCTGAAACTAATTCACATATCGTTCGCGCCGAACTTGGCGCTGCTGCTGTTTTCTCTGGCATCACCACTCGCACTTGGCCGGCAGTAAATGGTTTATTAAAGGCGGCAGATGCGCTTGAAATTGCCCGCCCCGAATCTGGGCCTTACTTAGTTTCAACGACTGCTATAGCGGTTGAAAATACTCATAACTTTGGTGGCGGCACAGTGCAGCCAATTTCTGAAATTGCTGCTCTTCATGCAGGGGCCCAAAAGCTTGGTTTAGCGCTGCATCTAGATGGTGCCCGCATTTGGAACGCCCATGTTGCCAGCGGGGTTTCATTCTTAGAATATGGAAAGTATTTCGACACCATCAGTATCTGTTTATCTAAAGGTTTAGGTGCGCCGGTTGGTTCAGTAATGCTTTCGACTAAAGAACGTGTTACTAAAGCCCGCGTTTGGCGCAAACGTTATGGCGCTGGCATGCGCCAGATCGGAATACTTGCAGCCGCTGGCCATTACGCACTTGATCATAATATTTCACCTCTGGCCGAAGATCATCGCCGTGCCAAAGAGATTGCAGTTGCACTAAATGCGGTAGTTCCATCAGTAATTGATCCAGCAACTGTTCAGACAAATATCGTTGGTCTTGATTTAGCCGAATTAAATATTACTGCGGCCGAACTTGCGACTCGTTGCAAAGCTGAAGGTTTATTGATTGGCGCCCTTGGCCCAAAGTATGCGCGCCTAGTAACGCATTTAGATATTGATGATGCTGGCACAGTTTATGCAATTGAAGTTTTAAAGCGCGCCCTCGTGGCTTAATAGCCACTCTTTTTTATTAACTCCGTAGGCATAGTTTCCTAGCGCTCCACCACTTTTAACGATGCGATGGCATGGGACAACTAACATGATGGCATTTTTCGCACATGCAGTTCCAGCTGCGCGTACTGCAGCTGCTGAACCAGCACGGCCTGCTAAATCGGCATAAGAAATTACTGCCCCCGCTTTTACTTTACGCATCGCTTTCCAAGCTGCTTGTGAAAATGTCGCACCTGGCTGCCTAGCTGAAATTCCATTGATCGCAGATATGTCACCATCGAAGTAATCAGCAATTAAGTCGCTAATAATCGGAATACTTTTTACAACTTTAATTTCGCGGCTTTGGTCAGACACATCTAGCCCACTCTTAAGCGCAGAGATATTTGAAAGATTTGCTCCGAGCAAGACATGTTCATCGGCGATTAAATTTAGATTGCCAATCGGAGTCTTGCTGGTGGTAATTAAAAGCGTCACAGGTAAAACTTAACGGTCGCGCAACATCTCCGCTACTAAAAATGCTAACTCCAGTGACTGCGAATGATTTAGACGTGGATCGCAGGCGCTCTCGTAGCGGGAAGCTAAATCCTCGTGTGAAATCTGCTCGCCGCCGCCTACGCACTCAGTGACATCATCGCCAGTGAGTTCGATATGAATGCCACCTGGGTGCGTGCCCAGTGCCTTATGAACTTCGAAGAAGCCTTTAACTTCATCGAGAACATCATCAAATTTACGCGTCTTATAACCACTCGGTGCTTCGTAAGTATTGCCATGCATTGGATCGCAGACCCAAAGAACTTTCGCCCCCGACTTTGTTACGCCATCGACTAAACCTGGCAGAACTTCGCGAATCTTGCCTGCGCCCATGCGCGTAATAAATGTTAAGCGGCCTGGTTCACGATCTGGATCTAAACGATCGATCAAAGTTAGGGCATCTTCAACTGTGGACTTTGGCCCCAGCTTTACCCCGATTGGATTGCGAATCTTTGAAGCAAAATCAATATGTGCGCCATCTAATTGACGAGTGCGCTCACCGATCCAGAGGAAGTGCGCTGAAACATCGTATGGAAGGTCAGTGCGTGAATCGATACGAGTTAGTGCTTTCTCATATTCGAGAATCAAAGCTTCGTGGCTGGAGTAGAAATCAACTGTCTTGAATTCTTCAGGGCTAACACCAGCCGAAGTCATAAATGCGAGCGCGCGGCCAATTTCTTGAGCCATTGCTTCGTAACGCTCGCCTACTGAACTATCGCGGATAAAACCTTTATTCCATTCGTGCACCTGGCGCAGATCTGCGAAACCACCTTGGGTAAATGCGCGAACTAAGTTCAGAGTTGCAGATGAAGTGTTGTAAACCCGAACTAAACGATCTGGATCTGGCGTACGTGATTCGAGGGTGAACTCAAGATCATTTACCGCATCTCCTCGGTAAGCAGGAAGTGTTACATCGCCACGAGTTTCATTGTCATTTGATCGTGGCTTAGCAAATTGCCCGGCCATGCGACCAACTTTTACAACTGGCAAACTTGAGTAGTACTGCAAAACAGCTGCCATCTGCAGAATAGTCTTAATGCGATTGCGAATTGAATCAGCAGTTGCTGCCACAAATGTTTCCGCGCAGTCGCCACCTTGTAACCAAAAAGCTTTTCCTTCAGCAGCTAAGGCGATCTTGGCTTTTAAGTTATCGCATTCACCCGCGAAAACTAGCGGCGGGAAAGCTTTCAGCTGATTAACAGCCTTAGTTACCGGCTCGCCATCTAAGCCACCTGGCCACTGCGGTTGTTGGGCCGCAACGAGTCCAGGCGTGAATAGATTATCCAAGGAAGAAGTCATGGCTTAAGAATAGAGAATCTAAGGTAATGGTGTTGACCAATTATCCGAAGAAAACCTCGGCCTCTGCATAAAGTGAAGGATCAACGGTCTTTAGCTTGTCAGTTGCCGATGCCAACGGGACTCGAGCAATTGAGGTTCCGTGGAGTGCAACCATCTTGCCCCAGTCACCTTCGCTTGCAGCCGTAATTGCCATCAATCCAAAGCGAGTAGCCAATACGCGATCGAATGCACTTGGCGTTCCACCACGTTGTACGTGACCCAGAACTACGGTGCGAGATTCGTGACCAGTCTTAGCTTCAATTTCTTGAGCTAACCATTCACCAATACCAGAAAGCTTTACGTGACCGAAAGCATCAAGAGTTTGATCCTTGATCACCATGTCACCATCTTGTGGGATCGCACCTTCGGCAATAACAATGATCGGAGCCTGTCCTTTGTCGAAGCAAGAATTTACATAAGCGCAAACCTTGTCGAGTGAGAACTTAACTTCTGGGATCAAAACGCAAGCTGCACTACTGGCCATGCCTGAATGCAAAGCGATCCAGCCCGCATGACGACCCATTACTTCAACCACCAAAGCGCGGTGATGTGACTGAGCCGTTGTGTGCAGGCGATCGATGGCTTCGACTGCAATATTTACTGAAGTATCAAACCCAAATGTGTAGTCGGTGTTATTTAGATCGTTATCGATCGTCTTTGGCACACCAATAACTTTTACACCGAGGGCATCAAGTTTGGTGGCAACACCAAGAGTGTCTTCGCCACCGATTGCGATTAAGGCATCGATGCCGGCCGCAGCCAGGTTTTCTTTGATGCGCTCTACGCCGTTATCAATTTTAAATGGGTTGGTGCGTGATGAACCAAGAATGGTTCCGCCCAAAGGCAGGATATCGCGAGTGTTCTCAAGCGTTAGTGGCATAGTCAAACCCTCTAGTGGGCCTTTCCAGCCATCGCGAAAACCTACGAACTCGTGACCATATTCTTTGATGCCTTTTTGAACTACACCACGAATAACTGCATTTAAGCCTGGGCAATCTCCGCCGCCGGTGAGGATTCCAATACGCATTTTCGTAAACTCCAATATCGCTGTCAATTAGATTCGCTAAATTTAAGTTGAGAAATCTAAATATTCATATGGTCAACGTTGACGATCACAGTCTAGCCTTGCCCCATGAGCCAAAGCGAACAAAAGCTAGTTGCCGGCGTAGATTCTTCGACCCAATCTGTGAAATTGGTTATTCGAAACGCAGTTACCGGCGAGTTAGTGCGCAGTGGCCGCGCTAGTCATCCAGATGGCACCGAAGTAAATCCCACACTTTGGGCAACTGCGCTAGACCAGGCAATTGCTGCAGCTGGAGGTATTTCAGATGTTTCAGCGATCTCAATTGGTGGCCAACAACACGGCATGGTCGCACTTGATAGTGATGGCAAAGTAATTCGTGATGCGCTCTTATGGAATGACACTCGATCTGCACAAGCTGCCAAAGATTTAAACCATGAACTCGGTGGCGATGCCGAAACTGCTCGCAAAGTTGGTTCGGTACTAGTTGCTTCATTTACCGCCAGCAAATTACGTTGGTTAGCAGATCACGAGCCAGAGAATGCCAAGCGCGTTGCTGCAGTTGCTCTCCCCCACGATTGGTTATCTTGGCAATTGCAAGGTGGCAAAGATTTTGAAAAACTATTTACTGATCGTAGTGATGCTTCGGGCACTGGTTATTTTGACCCTACAACTTCGCACTACCGTTATGAAATTTTAAGTTTGGCGTTAAAGCACGATTCGGAAATTTACTTGCCTAAAATTATTGCGCCCAACGCATTTGGGGGCACGACACTTGGTGGAATTCCAATTGCAGCTGGTGCTGGCGATAACGCCGGAGCTGCGCTTGGCTTAAACGCGCAACCAGGTGATGTGATCGTTTCACTCGGCACCAGCGGAACTGCATTCTCAGTTTCTAATACGCCAACTCATGATGCTGCCGGCTTTGTAGCTGGCTTTGCTGATGCAACCGGGCGTTACTTGCCTTTAGTTTGCACGCTAAATGCTGCCCGCATCCTTGATGCAGCGTGCAAGATTTTAGGTAAGAGCCATGACGAAGTAGCAGCACTTGCACTTTCAGCTAGCCCCGGTGCTAATGGCTTAACGCTGCTGCCATATTTCGAAGGCGAACGCACCCCTAATCGCCCTGATGCAACTGGCGTCTTTTCTGGCATGAATCTAGCTAACTCAAACCCAGCAGACATTGCACGCGCCATGATCGAAGGAATGCTTTGTGGTTTAGTAGATGCCGTCGGTGCACTTGTTTCACAAGGAGTTGCGGTTAATCGCATCTTGTTAATTGGCGGAGCTGCGAAAAATCCAGCAGTGGCACAGATCGCTAGTTCGCTCTTTGGTCGCGAAGTCTTGATCCCACCAGCGGGTGAATATGTAGCAGATGGTGCAGCGCGCCAAGCAGCTTGGGCGTTATCTGGAAATACTGATGCGCCAATCTGGAATTTTGGTGAAGTAGAAAAGGTAAGTGCTCAAGCATCACCTGGTGTGTTTGCTAAATATCAAGAGTTGCGCGATCGCACAGCAGATTGGACGCGTTAAGTTTGAATTGAGTATTTTACTTGAAAGTCCTCGTGCAAGTAACCAGTTGGATAAACGCCAGCACTAATTAATTGGGCGGCAACGCGACCTTGAGCATCTGAAGACATCGCCGAATATCCATTACATCCGGTAGCCACGTAAAGACCTTCATCAACCTTATCTATATAAGGATTTCCAGTAGAAGTTCGTGAGATAACACATGGCTTGGTGGTCAGGCTTTCAAATTCTACGGTTGGTAGTAACTTGAATAACTCTCGCTTAAGCACTGGCAAATAAGACAAATGTTGGTCACCAACGAACCACTCTCGAAGCTCTGTTAATGAAGTGCAATACTGATCAATACTTTGATTTAATCCCATCTTTAGGTACCACTTACCATCAGGATACTTTTCTGGTTTCACTAAATATATTCCATCAAAGTCATCGACATAAATCTCATATAACAAAGCTGGTAAGTGGCTTAAAGAAAGCGCAACAGATTCGGTCACCTCCGCCAAGACAATGACTTCGGTTTTGACCTGAATGTCCAACTTTTTTGTGAGCAAACTATGGAAATTTGAAAATGATCCCGCGGTTATCAAGACATTAATGGCTGAAAACTGCTGCCCATCAAGGGTGGTAACTTGCCAACCATTTTTGTATCGCTGAACATCTGAGACGACTTTCGCTAAATGGGTGCCTAAATTTTTAGTCAGTATCTCTTTTTGAGCTCTTAAAATTTCGCGCGGATTTATAGAGCCTGCTTGGTCTGGTTCTAAATAGCCATAAAATTCGGGGCTAAACTCATACTCGGGAGCGATTTCCAATAGAGCTTGAGGTGAATTAACTAATTGATAGCTGATTCCAAAATTAGCGGCACGGTTTGCTGCATCAATTAAATAATCGTCTTTAGTCGGTGCAACATACAAAGTGCCACTATTGGTAAACAATTTCCGGCCAGTTTGCGCTTCAAGTTTCAACCAAGCTTGCTGGCTCTCAATATTTAATCTAGTCCAAGCATCATTATCTCCGACTAACCGCTGAACTCTCGAATTATCATAATGACTGGCAAATACTTCAGATTCGGCATAATCTAATGGTTCTTCGGGGCCAATCAGCAATGTACTTGGGTTGGACTCCGCTAAGTATTTTGCTGCTGCGGATCCAATTAACCCAGCTCCGATTACAATATTTTCAAAGTCAAACATTATTTAAGTGCGAACGCTTAAAAACTTAGGCGGTTACGCGAACACCTTTACCAACGACCACAATTCCACCTGGCGATAATGTGAAACGCTCGCGATCGCGATCAAGATCGACGCCAATTTGTGCACCTGGATCAACAATTACGCTCTTATCTAGAATCGCATTGCGAATTACCGCGCGATCGCCAATTCGAACACTTGGCATTAATACCGATCCATCAACGAAAGCGCCTTTTTCAACTAATACATCGTAGGAAGCAACAGTGCGGTTTACATGACCGCCAACAATGATTGTGCCAGCGCCCACGATTGAATCTTGCGCCAAGCCACCTTCGCTGAACTTAGCTGGTGGCAGTGATGGCGGATTAGTAAGCAGCGGCCATTCACGATTATAAAGATTAAAAATTGGGTGAATGGAAACTAAATCCATATGCGCGTCGTAATAAGCATCAATTGAACCTACATCGCGCCAATAGCCTTTATCGCGCTCAGTCTCACCTGGTACCTGGTTGGTTGCAAAGTCATAAACTTTCGCAACCCCATTAGCAGTCATCATCGGAATGATGTTTGCACCTAAGTCATGGCGACTTTCCAGATCTTCGGAATCAAGGATTAGCGCTTCTTCCATTACGTCGCGCTTAAAAATGTAATTACCCATTGAAACCAAGCAAAGATCAGGGTGGCCTGGCATTGCCGGTGGATCACTTGGCTTCTCGTGGAAAGCTTTAATGGTTACGCCATCTTCGGCTAATTCGATAACACCAAAGTCATGCGCTTCAGAGCGTTTCATGCGAATTGCAGCAACAGTTACGCCAGCACCAGTACTTAAATGGAAATCAAACATTTGGCTGGAATCCATGCGATAAACGTGATCAGCACCGAAAACCACAATGTGTTTTGGATTTTCGTCATGAATTAAATTGAAGTTCTGCAGGATTGCATCTGCGCTGCCGGTATACCAACGTGGACCCAGGCGTTGCTGCGCTGGAACTGGAGTTACATAGTTACCTAGCAAAGTAGACATGCGCCATGTTGTGGTTATGTGGCGATCGAGTGAGTGCGACTTATATTGCGTTAAAACTGCAATCTTGCGCATCTCTGCATTTACTAAATTGGAAAGAACGAAATCTACGAGGCGATATGAACCACCAAATGGAACCGCGGGCTTTGCTCGATCTGCAGTTAACGGCATTAAACGCTTGCCTTCGCCGCCGGCAAGGACGATACCGAGTGGTTGTTCAAAGCGCGCCATGTCCTAACGATACCCTTACCAAGTGAAAACGACCAGAGTTGGACTTGTTACTAAAGAGTGGCCACCACAGGTTTATGGTGGTGCTGGCGTTCATGCTGTGCAATTAACTGAAGCACTTCGAAACCTCGATGGCGTTTCAGTAGATGTTCATTGTTTTGGTGGCCTTCGCGAAGATGGTGCGATTGGTTATTCAACACCAGCCTCTTTTGCCGACGCCAACCCAGCTGTGCAAGCAATCGCGACAGATTTAGATATTGCAAATAACTTGCAGAACGTCGACATAATTCACAGCCACACTTGGTACGCGAACATGGCTGGTCACTTTGGTTCATTGCTTCACGGAGTCCCCCATGTAATTACCGCTCACTCGCTCGAACCGCTTCGTCCTTGGAAAGCTGATCAACTAGGCGGCGGCTATCAAATTTCATCATGGGCTGAAAAGAGTGCTTACGAATCTGCCGATGCCATCATTGCAGTCAGCGATGGCATGCGTGCTGATGTTCTAGCTGCTTATCCAAGCGTTGATCCAGCCAAAGTGGTCACGATTCGAAACGGCGTAGATGTTGATCGTTTTAAACCAACTGCTAACCCTGCGCTGTTAACCGAACTAGGAATTACTGGTCGCTATGCAATATTCGTTGGCCGCATTACTCGCCAAAAAGGATTAGCGCATTTATTACGTGCTTGGCAAAATGTGCCAGCTGAGTATGGCTTAGTCCTTGCAGCAGGAAGTCCTGATGAAGAAACGATTGGTAACGAAGTAAAGTCTTTAATCGAAGAACTTCAGAAAACTCGGCCAAATGTAATTTGGATTCCCGATATGTTGCCGCACGAAAAACTATGTGCACTATTAACTTCAGCAGATCTATTCATTTGCCCTTCAATCTATGAGCCACTGGGCATTGTTAATCTCGAAGCAATGGGTTGCGAAACCGCAGTATTGGCTACCCGTGTTGGTGGAATTCCAGAAGTTGTCGCGGATGGCAGCACAGGCAAACTTGTTAACTACACAGGTGATGGCGCGGCTCTAGAAAGTGAATTAGAGAGTGCAATTATTGAATTAATGAAAGATCAAGCGCTGTTAAAGCAATATGGTGAGGCAGGTCGCAATCGTGCAGCTGCCGAATTTGGGTGGCCAGCAGTTGCTCGCGCTACCCTTGCGCTCTATCAATCGCTCATCAAGTAGCTTTGATTAACTAAAGGAAACCATGTCCCGTCGCGCGTATTTTCACTTCGCTGTATCAGGTCTTTTTTGGGGCATTCCTTACCTTCTAATGAAGGTAGCGGTTCGTGATTTCCCGCCTGCAGTAATCGTTTGCGGTCGCGTTTTGATTGGAGCTGCAATATTAATTCCGATTGCAATTCATCAGAAGGTACTAATGGATGCCATTCGCGGTTGGCGATACGTTCTTCCATATGCAATTTTTGAAATGATGATTCCCTGGATTCTAATTACTAATGCCGAGAAGCAAATCAGTAGCGGTTTAGCAGGTTTGCTAATCGCAACTGTGCCCATCTGGTCGACTATTTTTGCTTCAATGTCAGGTGATAAGACGGTTTGGCACAGTAAGCGACTTGTTGGAATGTTAGTTGGCTTTATTGGCTTGATCGGTCTGGTCGGGTACGAAAGTATTATTGGCAGTTCGGACCCACTATCAATTGCCATGATGCTGTTAGCGGCGATCAGTTACTCATATGCGGTAAATATGATCTCCCAAAAATTACCTGATGTTTCTGGAATAGCTATCAACGGCTTAGCCATGGTATTCACCTCTATCGCTTATGCACCGTTAATGATTGTGCAATTTCCTGAAGTCAGCACCGTCTCCACAGAATCGGCAGTTTCGCTTCTAGCCCTCGGAGTATTTTGCACAGCGCTTGCCTTTATCTCATTCTTCATTGTGTTAAAGGAAATCGGGCCAGCTAGAGCTTCAATTGGAACTTACGTAAACACCGCTATCGCTGTGGTTTTGGGAGTATTGATTCTCTCTGAGCCACTAACAATCGGAATCATTATCGGCTTGCCGTTAGTAATGATTGGTTCCTTCTTGGCTAGTCGCAAACCAGTAGCAAACGCTTAACCCTTACCATTTAGACATGAAGTTAATCGGGGCCGTCTTAGGTATATCGATCTTGGCTGCATATGTCATTGGCTCAGGGCTTTGGGTAAACACAGGCGATAATTGGTATCGCAACCTGAATCAACCTTCATGGCAACCACCAGATTTTATCTTTGGAATTATTTGGCCTTACAACTTCATAGTTCTAGGAATTGCAGCAGTAACAATTGCAGAAAAAGCATCTCGTGCAAGCGTAGTTATTTACTTGGCTTTCTTTGCATTCTCAGTTGCGTGTGCTCTAACTTGGGCTTATCAGTTCTATCAGCCACACAACTTGCAGTTA
>Ga0222712_10003069_pt1 | contig 18561 bp, 14 predicted proteins | sample C33_657DmetaG_FD_165043 | JGI IMG/M metagenome (GOLD analysis project Ga0222712, IMG submission 165043) | Estuarine water microbial communities from San Francisco Bay, California, United States - C33_657D | ecosystem: Environmental > Aquatic > Marine > Unclassified | place: USA: California...
AAGAGCTTAAATCATTATGGGATTCCAGAATTAAAGAGCAGAAAACAGCTAAAAATAAAAGTTATATCACACCAAAAGAAGTTCAAAGTGTGATAAAAGCATATTCGTAGTTTATTCTGAGTAAAATTTTTCAGCATCAAAATCACTTTCACTGGAATCTTCGTTATGAAAAGTGTAATCAAAATTAAAGTCATTTAAAGAAGTTTCGCTTTGGTCATTTAAAGTTTCACTACAGTTTCTTACTATTTTTACAGTTTTTATACTAAATTGATTGCTTAAATTTTCAAATATACGTTCATACTCATATGGATACCTGAAATCCGATATTACTATATTCTTACTAGTAGTGTCTTGAAGAATAGTATCAACTAGCATATTAGCAAAGTAATACTTATTTGTTCTTTTAAGAGTAATTGCCATATCTATAAGCAATTGCCTATTCGTTTTGTTGAATTTGTTAATTTTTGACTTTCCTTCTTGTGTGTAAAATTCCTCAAGAGGTATGTTGTAATACTGACTTGTTATACTTTTAAGAGGGCCTGCTAATGTTAATTTTAACCATCCTCCGTGATTTACTAATCTGTCGGCGCTGTAGTCTTTACCTGCCTTTATATTTCCTCCTAGTAACAAAAGCTTTCTCATTTTATAGTTTATATTCTTTATTATTCAAGTGTTTTGTTTTGAGAAAATAAAAAAATTAATTAGACTTGAATAAAAAAAAAGTATAATAGTTATACGATATATGTTAAGCAGTAAAAAAAAACTGTTGGAGAAATGTGATGAATTGGGGATATCTGGTGCTAAAAGCTTAACAAAAGAAAAAATAATGGAATTAATCAAACAAAAAGAAAAGGTAAAGACATTTATCATTGAAAATTTAACAGAAAAAAGAGTAAAGTATGTATATCACCTTGCTGATATACATATAAGATATCTAGAAAGACACGAAGAATACAGAGAAGTTTTTAACAGGCTTTATGAAAAAATTGATGAAGCGGGTGATTACGCAAGTAGCATAATGGTAATATCTGGAGACATATTTCATAACCGCGACAGATTTATAGGAGAAACACTAGTGTTATTTGATGAATTTGTAAAGAACATAGCCAGTAAGATGGAAATATTTGTAATCGTTGGAAACCACGACTGTTTTAACCATCAAGACAGACTTGATACGATATCAGGCATCAATAGCGTAGCAAAATACGAGAACTTTCACATTCTTAAAAGCAGTGGATTATATGAATTTTCTAATATTACATTTGGAGTTTCTAGCTTATTAGACGGTGGAAGTGTTCCAGATTGTCCTAATAATTTAAAAACAAAGATTGCTTTGTATCACGGGATAGTAGCAGGATGTGAATTAGACAATGGAAATACTACACAAGACGGTATTCCTTTATCTACTTTTAAAGGTTATGACTTGGTTATGCTAGGAGACGTCCATAAACGTCAGTTTTTAGATAAACAAAGAAGGATTGCTTATCCTGGTAGTTTAATTCAGCAGAATTTTAAAGAAGAAATGCTTCACGGATTTTTGAAATGGGACCTGGAAAGTTTAAAATCTGAGTTTGTTTCTATAAGAAACGATTATTCATTTAATACTATTCCAGTAAATGATACTTTGGATTTAAGCAGTATAAACTTTACAAAGCACAGTAGGTTAAGGTTAGTTTTAGACCAATTAACACTGGAACAAGATATTGAAAACTGTATAACAGAGTGTTCAAAATACACTAACGTTTTAAGTGTAAAAAAGATACTAAAAGACCCTGGTATTAAACAAAACGACTGTAACAATGACGGAGAAGTTGATAACGAATTAGCTGTCAATTCCAACGAAATTACTGTAATATCAAAGCTTTCTCCAGATGATTTAAAAGATGATATCTTAAAATTACACGGTGAAATGTCAAAGATTATAGAGACCGAGGAAGTGTTTCAGAAAAGCTTAAGTTGGAGTGTGTCAAAAATTGAATTTAAAAACATTTTTTCATACGGCAATGATTACTTGAATGTTATTGATATGAAAAATGGAGTGACTGGTATTTTAGCCAATAATGCTTCTGGTAAAACAAACATTTTAAACACTATTATGTATGGTTTGTTTGGAACTTCAAGAGTTCAAAATCACCTTAATAAAAATATAGTATCAAGATATGCTAAAAAAGAAGACCTTTATGTCAAATTGACAGTTGAAGTCCAAGATGGTAGTGTCTATTACATAGAAAGAACTGCTAAAACTAAAACAAGAAGTAGAATCAAGTCTTCAGAGGAGGGTCAGTTGGATCTTGTTGAAACATTGAAGTTTTATACAGATGAAAAGATATTGAACCTTTCTACAAAAACAGAGACAGAAAAGCATCTGCGAGATACTTTAAGCATACTTTCAAGAGAAGAGTTCATATTGACAAATATGATGAGTAACTTGAGCTATGGCGCTAATATGTCAATTATTTCAATGAATGGTTCTCAATTGGACGATGTTTTCAACAAAATATTCAATCTTGGTAAATACACCAACTTACACTCTGAGACTAAGAAATTAGCAAAGGATATTTCAGACGAAATCAAAAAAACAAAAGCAAAAATTGAATTCATAAATGATTCTCTTGGTAATTTTAACAAAGAAACACTCGAGGGTAGTCATAGTTTGTTGAATGACAAATTAGAACTTGTCACGGAAACACACGAGGAACTTTGTTCAGAGTTAAGTGATATTGATGAAAGGTTGTTGAAATTGAAAAAAGATGATTTCAAGTATGATGAAGTGTTACTTAAATCTGAACTAAAAGTATGTAATAACCTTTTAGAAGAATATGATGGAAATATCATAGACCTTTTAGATAATGAGAATAGCTTTAATATTGAATTCGAGACGTTAAAGAAAACTTATAATAAAAGCCTTACTTTAAGTGAAAATAATGTTAAAAAAGTAAAGAAATCAGTAGAAGAACTAACAGAAGAAATTGCTTTTTTAGAAGGCAAAAGAAAAACAGTAGATTTTAACGCTGATATAACGAATGATTACATAAGAGCCAAGAAATATATCAATGATATATCATCGGATTCAACTTTAGATATAAACGAAATTTCAGGGATAATTAAAGGGCTAGTTGTTGATAAAAAAGGAAAGCACTACATTTTACCAGTAGAGGTTCATAAAAAGTTACTTGATGACTTTAATAAAAAATACGTCGATCCAAATTTAGTGTTAAAGTACAAAAAGGTTATACAGGATAAAGAAAGTAGAGACTTGATTGTTTCAGAAAATATCAAAATCGATCAGGAAATTAACACTTTGAAACGGGATATCAAAAATAAGAAAATCCAAGATGCTCATCAGACTAAAAAAAGACTAAATGAATTATCCAGTTATTTAGAGTATATAGATGCTTACAATGATAAACTTGAAATTGATTTAAAACTAAAGAGTTTGGTGGAAAACAAAGAAGTTGGAGACCTTATTGAGAAAAAGTGCGTATTAAGCAGTAAAATCAAGAACAAAATGAATGATATCAGAGCTATTGAACTGGAGCTACAGGAGATTGAAAGCAAGTTGGCGAGATTTACAAAACTTACAAAGCAAAAAGCAGAGGTTTTACCAGCTTTAGAAGAATTAAACCATCGTTTTAGTGTTTATAAAGCTTATATTGATATAACACATCAAAAGAATTTACCAAAGATACTTATCAGCAATGTTATCAAAAATATAGTAACTGATGCTAATACTTTGATATACAATACTACTGGGTTATTGTGTGATATACAACAGAATGAAAAATGGGAAATTGTCATTAAAAAGGATGATATAGTATTAGGTCCTGAACATTGCTCTGGTTATGAAAGAATGATGTTAAATTTGGCGTTGAAAATTTCATTTGACAAGTATAAACAGCTGTCTAGCACAAATCTTTTTATGATTGATGAAACCATTGATTGTGTGTCTGAATCAAATTTGGATCAAATAGACACTTTACTTGACTGTTTAAAAACACATTATAAAAATGTGATTATGATTTCGCATAATGAAGATTTAAAGAAAAAAATTGATAACAGAATTCATATCAAATTGACAAAGAAATGTAGCTCTGTTGTGGCTTGAATGAGTTTTATTTTATAAATGTAATGAAGATTGACTGGAAAAAGTATGATTGTAATTTGACTACAATTTACTTGAGTTTTAACAAGATTACTGAAATGAATTGGGAAGGTTGTCCTCCTGGTTTGACTATGATTGATTTGAGACATAACCAGATTACTAAAATTGATTGGGTTAGTTGTCCTCCTAGTTTGACTAATATTAACTTGGGATGTAACGAAATTACAGAAATGAATTGGAAGGGTTGTCCTCCTGGATTGACTAGTATTAGCTTGGACGATAACCAGATTACTAAAATTGATTGGATTGGTTGTCCTCCTTGTTTGACTAATATTAACTTGAACTTTAACGATATTACTAAAATGAATTGGAAATTCTACCCTCGTGGTTTGACTAATATTGACTTGTGGGGTAACCAAATTACTGAAATGAATTGGGAATTCTGTCCTCCTGGTTTGACTGGGATTAACTTGGATAGTAACCAGATTACTGAAATTGATTGGAGTGGTTGTCCTTCTGGTTTGTCTAGAATTGACTTGGATGGTAACCAGATTACTGAAATTGATTGGAAGGGTTGTCCTCCTGGTTTGACTCGTATTCACTTAAGTCGTAACAATATTACTGAAATGAATTGGAAGGGTTGTCCTCCTGGTTTGATTTTGATTAACTTGAGTTATAACCAAATAACTAAAATGAATTGGGAAGGTTGTCCTCCTGGTTTGACTGAAATTAGCTTGTATGATAACCAAATTACTAAAATTGATTGGAATGGTTGTAGAAATAATTTTATTACTTGTATTTACCCACAGAACTTTTACAAAGATTATTTTGAATATAAAAAAAACGATGCTTTTATTCCTTATTTACCAATAGTTTGTGAAAACAAAAAAGAATTACATTACGAACTAAACAACATATGGCTGAGATGCCCAGATGGTATATTATTCAAAGAAGACATTCAAAATTTGATAGAATATGGTTTATTTCAAGACTTGAATAAATAAAAAGTTATATAGTTATAATGAAGTTGTTAGTGAAACCTTTAGTTCCTGAACTCAAAAGTTTGTATAGTCATCACACCGCAGCTTACAAAGGAGACAGTGGAATTGACTTGTTTTTTCCAAAAGATGTTATTGTCCCTGCTAATACTTCTGTGATGATTGACTTGGAGATTTGCTGTGAAATGATTAATAACAGTGGTGTTAATGTATCTTACTATGTTTATCCAAGAAGCAGTATTTCAAAGACCCCATTGATTATGCACAACAGTGTTGGTATCATTGATTCTGGTTATAGGAATAGTATCAAAGTTGTAGTTTATAATACTAGCAACTCCGTGTATGAAATCATGTGCGGTCAAAAGCTATTTCAAATCTGCGAACCTGGATTAACACCTATCGTGTTAAGTGTAGTTGAAGATTTATCAAAGACGGATAGGGGCTCAGGTTTTGGTTCAAGTGGAGTTTGATTTTCATCCGAGGATTTTTTTTCAGAAAAAAATCTACCAGCTTATGTTGATACTATTTGGTTTGCAAAAAATAGTTTTAAATCCTTTTTTCTTTAGCATTTTATTAAGTAATAGAGTCGCTTCTTCCTGATTATATACTGGATATCCAGGGAGTAAAACAGGTGTGGTGTAAGTCATATTTCTAATACCACCTTTGTTTTCAAATTTTACCTCATTTAAACATTTTTCATACAGTTTCATTACCAAACTGTCTAAAAAATCATACTTATTTTCCCTGTCTTTTGTTAAGTCATCAATTACTCCCATTAATGTAATAGAATATTTTATTTTTAAAAGTTGAACGAATTTTTTTATATTCTAATAATAAGAATGGAAGATATATACGATACTATTAGAAATTATAACCCAGGTAATGCTGAGATTACAAACAAAACGTATGCCAATCGTGTCAATACATTTTTGAATTCTGGCATTGATATACAAGACTACGACAAAGCTGTTGGTTTTTTAAGAAGCAAATACTCACAAAAAACATACAAAAGCTATTTGACTTCTTTGGTAGTCTATCTAAAAGCTACAGGAAAAATGGAATTGGCTGAAAAATATGGTAAAGAAATGAAAATAGTGAATGATATCATCCAAAACAAAGAAAAAGAACATATTGCTACAGCAAAAGAAAAAGAGAATATGATTTCAAGAGCTGAAATCAAGGCTGTTATTGATAACTTAAAGTCTCAGTTAGACAAAAGTGCTCCTAAAAGAGACGCTTATACTTACTTGGACCTTTACCAAAAATATATGGTAGTTAATCTGTATTACTTGATTCCTCCTTTGAGGAATGACTTTATAGGATGCGAGGTCTATGACAACCCTATTTGGCTATCGGATGCAAACAAGAATTACATTTATTTAAACACTGGCGAATTAGTATTAAACAGATATAAAACAAGTAAAAAGTATGGTAAGAATAATATTACAAAGTTACCAGAAGAGCTTGTTAAGATTGTAAGAAATTGGATTGAAATACGAAACATTGTTTATCCAAATTTAGCAAGTAAAAACGAGCTTTTGATAAATAAATTTTTGGAACCTATGAGCCAAGTAAGTTTAACACAGTATTTAAACAGGATTTTTATGAGAAATATATCAACTACTATGTTACGTAAAAGTTATCTTTCGGAAAAATATCCTGTTACTCATACTACATCTGAAATGCAAAGAGATGCTGATGCTATGAAACATAGTGTAGGAGTTCAACAAACTATTTATAGAAAAAAGTGAATTTAGATGTCAATGCTACACCCAAACTTGGTTAGGGAGTTTTGTAATTTGGAGTTTTCCTTTAAGAATTTTCTAAATCTAAACTTGACACATTCAGGTGTCTTGGCAGGTGAGTCATAACCTAAGAATTTGATACACTTTTTACGTAAGTCTTCTTTATATTTTTGAATGTCATCACAAGATTTGAATTCAATGCTTACCTTTTTAAAAGTGGCTTTAATATAATTCTCAATTAAATCTCCATCATATTTAGTAACTTGTTCGTAGCTTGGTGGAGCCTGAGAAGGTTGTTTCTTGATACTTTGTTGTTTTACCGTTGCTGTTTTGACAACTACAGGTGGAATGTATAGAGGTAATGCTTCTGATACTTGTTTTTTTACTTCAGGTTGTAAAGCTAGTATTTCTTCAATTTCTTTTTTGACACTTGGCTGTTTGACACTTGGCTGTTTCGCAACCTTTGCCTTTTGTTTCTTTTCTTTACATTGACCGTTCTTTTTAATAGCTTTAGCCAACAAACCTTCTAAAACTAAACAAATTGGCTTTGTTTTTTCACACTGTTTTACTTTGTTCTTTGTAATAATAGTATCACAATTCTTTAAAAGTTCTTTGCTTATTTTAATATCCATCTAATATAAACAAAGAAAAAAAGTGATTTTTATTTTGATTTTAATATGATAACTATGAACTACGAAATTGATGAAAAAATTACTATGAATTTAACAACAGAACAAGCAGGAAGACTAATTGGTTATGGAGGTGTGACAATTAAAGACTTGCGAAAAAGATTTAAAAATACAAAAATTGATATAAACAGCTGTGGAAAACGTACTGTTTGTATCACTGGAAAACAAAGAGTGAATGTTTACTGCTTGATTAAAACACAAATTCTTTAACTTGTCGTCAATGGGTTATCTTCTGGATTAGGAAAGATATAAGGACGACCTCTTAAATCTTCGTTGATTTTACAGTTTTGTGCTTCTTCTTTACAAGAGACCATATTTGGATACATAAAGTTCAAGAACTTTTCTTGATTACTAGGTATTTCTGTATTTGGAGTAGTATAAAACTGTCTCTGTGCGTTGTTTTTTTCGTATATATCGTCAATTCCCATGTAAAGGTCATGTGTAAATTTATCTGATATATCGTTTCTTATTTCTTCTGCTTCTTTTGTGTCTTGATAATACTCTGGTGCTGGTTTTTTATCAGCATTTTCTGCATAATCTGTCATCAAAGTATTCATAAAAGGGTTGTTTAAAGTAGGTTCTGGATTTTTTCTAACCTTCATTTTTGTATAAGGTTCTACGTCAGCAAGCTTTTCTTTTGTATAATTATTGTAAATAAAGTAAGTAAATACTAACGTTACTAGAAAAATAGTAATGCTTGTAACATCTCTTTTATAAGCAATCATTAATAAACTGGAATATAGCCCTAATCTAGCTATAGAATTCATCTTTTCTTCTAAAGTTTGAAGGCTATTTGGAAAAAATTCTGTAATTCTACTTGGTCTTACTAATACACCAAAATCGTTAAACCAAAATTTATCTGTTGATATATTAACAGTAGGTGTTGTCATTCTTATTATAATCATTTAAGAAAAAAAATTATAATAAAAAGCTTATTATCATGTCATAACTTTTATCAACAAACTAAAAAAACTTGAAGATAATATTAAACTTTTATGAATCCCAGGGCAATTATCAATCAAAGTACAAATAATAACGTAGTATATTAACATTTTAGTTTGATGATTAACATTGCGTCTCAGTAAAAAAATGATTTCATACAAATTGTATCCATATACCATTTCATTAATGTCTGTATTTGGCTCATTCCAGAAATAAAAATTAACAAAAGCATTAAACAAAAAACTTGTTGCCAAATTTGAATCAAACGTATCTAAATGTTCTGTAAAAATAAAATCTGACATTTGAAGATAAAGACTAGTTAATAACCACCTCATTTAGTATATAATATTGATTTATATTCAAGTCTGAAAGAAACCACTATCTGTTAAATTTTGAATGTCTTCTTTGAATAATATACCATCTGGACATTTCCACCATATACTTTCAAATTCATAGTGTATTTCTTTTTTTAATTTTGAAACTATTGGTAAATAAGGAATAAAAGCATCTGTTTTTTTATATTCTAAATAATCTTCTTCACAAGGAGAGATTATAGTAAAATCATTTCTACAACCATCCCAATTCATTTCTGTAATATTGCTATCATATAAGGTAATGATTTTCAAACCTGGAGGACAACCATCCCAATTCATTTCTGTAATATTGTTATATTCCAACATAATCCAAAACAAACCAGGAGGACAGAATTCCCAATTCATTTTAGTAATATTGTTATGTCTCAAACTAATCCCAGTCAAACTATTAGGACAACCTTTAAAATTCATTTCTTTTATATTGTTGTTTCCAAGGCTAATATAAGCCAAACCAGGAGGACAGAATTTCCAATTCATTTCTGTAATCTGGTTACCATCCAAGGAAATCTTAGTCGAACCAGGAGGACAGAATTCCCAATTCATTTCTGTAATATTGTTAAAACTTAAGTCAATCTTAGTAGCATTACAATCATACTTTTTCCAGTCAATCTTCATTGGTTTTATAACTTTTTATTTATTCAAGTAGAAATTAACTAAAGTTTTCACCTATTTCCATCCATTTAAATGTTAAACTCACAAAACCAGCTGAATTAGCGCTTGTATATTGGACTTGTCCGCTTGAGTTTATACTAAATGTTACACCAGATGTATCACCTGCTTGTGATATAATAGCCATATCATAGGTGTTATCTCCTTTTTTAACCCCTGCTACTTTGAAAAATTCATTTAAATTTGTAGTAGCAACTAACACAACAAGAATATTTGTTTCAAAACACCCAGCGCTATACAAAAGTCCAGTAACATTTGCAGCTGATACTTGATTATTTACAGCACTAAAACTTGTTGTAATAGCCCAAGGTTTTCCCCAAGTCATAGGAGACGACCCACCTCCAGCACTAGTTAATACTTGTCCTGTAGTTCCTGCTGTTGTAGGCAAGTTATAGTTGTATGTTCCTGCTGCTGGCTGTGGTGTGATTGTAACAACACCGCTTCCACTACCAGCCAATGCCAAGTAACCTATACCTTGCGTGGTTGAAAATTGAGCCCAAGTGAATGTTAAACTTGTAAATCCAGCGTATGTTCCAGATGTGTATTGGATGTTTCCGCCTGCTGAAATGGTGAAATCAACAAGTGATTCATCCCCGGATACAGATATAGGAGTAATACTCCATCCCGAAGATGGAGAAAGAATTCCTGTTAGTTTAAAAATTTGAGTCAAACTTGTAGTTGCTACAACTTCTACTGTCATACTAATATCAAAAGACCCTGAAGTATAACTTAATCCTGTCACATTTACAGGAGTTGGCTGTGTTTGTAGCCCAGTTGTGTTAAAAGTCTGAGGAGCACTGTTTAAAGCTGGAGTCGTCCATGACATAGCAGAACTACCTCCTCCAGTGCTTGTCAAAACTTGACCTGAAACACCAGCTGTTATAGGTAAATTAAAATTAAAAGTCCCAGCATTGGCTTGTGGGAGAATACTAACAGTTCCCGATGTTGCTCCTCTTGCTAAAATACCACTTGTAGAAACAGTAGAAGTAATATCAGCAGATGTCCCTACGAATAACTTTTTTGCCACAGCCAAACCACCTGCTGTAGTTATACTTCCACCATTCGTTGAACTTACAGCATCTGTTGCGTTGTTTATTGCTAAACCACCACTTAACAATATAGAACCCGTAGAATTACTAGTAGTTGCCGTAGTATCATTTGAAATGATTTTTGGTAATGTAAGAGTATCTGTTGAATAAGTGATATTGCTTCCTGATTGAATAGCTGATGTCCCATTACCTAAAAGAACACTATTTGAAGTAAAAGTAGTAGCTCCAGTTCCACCATTTGCTACTGAAAGTGCAGTCCCAGAAAGACCTATTGTCAATGTTCCAGAAGTTGTCAATGGAGAACCTGTTATACTCAAAAAGGATGGAACAGCTAAAGCAATTGACGATATTGTACCACTTGTTGGATCCTCCCAAGTCATTGGTGCTCCAGCTCCTCCAGCGCTTGTTAATATTTGCCCTGCTGTTCCAGCTGTAGTTGGAAGATTATAATTATAAGTAGCAGTAGTTGCCTGTGCTTTTATACTAATTGTCCCAGAGGTTGAACCAGTTATTCCTATATATCCACCAACGTTTAAATTTTCTTCTGTAGCTATACCTCCAACTACAGTGACAGCACCTGTGGTTTTAGACGTAGAACTTGTAGAATTACTAAACGTTGAACTAGTTCCAGTTATGGTCCCAATCGTTGTTGCTCCTAACGTAGTTGTACCGGATGTTGATGTTAATCCACCTGCTCCAAATGTAGCTAACCCAGTAACTCCCAATGTCGTACTAAACGACGCGCTTGTACCAGATATAGCCCCAATTGTTGTTGCTCCAAGTGTTGTTGTACCTGCTGTAGATGTAAGACCACCAGCTCCAAACGTAGCTAAACCAGTAACACCTAAAGTTGTGCTAAATGACGCGCTTGTACCAGATATAGCACCAATTGTTGTTGCTCCAAGTGTTGTTGTACCTGCTGTAGATGTAAATCCGTTTGATGCTGTCAAACTTGAACTAAAAGATGCTGATGTCCCAGTTATAGCCCCAATTGTTGTTGCTCCAAGTGTTGTTGTACCTGCTGTAGATGTAAGACCACCAGCTCCAAACGTAGCTAAACCAGTTGTGTTTAAAGTTGTGCTAAATGACGCGCTTGTACCAGATATAGCACCAATCGTCGTTGCTCCAAGTGTCGTTGTACCAGCTGTAGATGTAAGACCACCAGCTCCAAACGTAGCTAAACCAGTAACGCCTAAAGTTGTGCTAAATGACGCGCTTGTTCCTGTAATAGCTCCTACTGATATAGCTCCTAAAGTAGGAGAATTAGCAAGAACAACATTACCTGTCCCAGTCACAGGTGTCCAAGTCATAGGACTAGAAACACCTCCGCCACTTGTCAGTATTTCACCACTTGAGCCAGATGAAGTAGGAATATTGTAATTATATGTTCCAGAATTAGCCTGTGTTCTAACACTTACTATCCCGGAACTAGATCCAAGTAAATCAAGGTCTCTTAAACTTGATAATCCTGTAACGCCCAATGTAGAACTCAATGTCTGAGAACTCCCAGAGATTGCTCCAGAAACTGAAAGAGCACTGAGAGTTCCCACTGATGTTATTTGAGTTTGAGAAGCATTTACACTTAAAGTATTACCAGATTTTGTTAATCCTGTTCCTGCTATTACTTGTGCAGCGCCTGTGAATTGAGAAAATGTGATATTATCAGTCCCTACTATATCACTACCAGAACTACTGTTACATATAAAACCTGCGTTATCATTAACAGTTCCTTCTTGTATAAAAACAAATGTTCCAGCTGCTGTATAACCAACTCCAAAATCAGGTGCTCTGGAAGGAGACCCAGAAACATTGACAATATAAACACCATTTTCAACTTGATTTGTTTGGTCTTTTATTAAAATTCTATAACCTGTCACTAAAGTGACACCATCTATAGTGTCGCCGTTTTCAAATGAAGTAGCTAATGTTCCAGGACTTGTAGTTGCTACTATTACAGATGTTTTTGCAGATGTTCCAGCTGACACTGAATCAACATAGCCTTTTGTAGTAGCATCATTTGTATCTGTAGGAGTAGCTAAACCTGTTATTTTGTTATTTCCCATTGCTAATTCCCCAGACAATGTTGTTGTTCCTAATGAGGTTGTACCAGATGTAGAAGTTAATGAAGTATTTGCTGTAAGAGTTGTAAATACACCAGAACCAGGTGTATTGGAACCTATACTTCCTGGTGATTGAAAAGTAGCTCCACTTAAACTACTAGCGTTCAAATTTAACACATTTGTAGAACTTGCTACTACAAATGGAGGGGTTCCACTGCTTAATGTTGACGTGATTTGATTTGTAAAACTAGCAGAAGTTCCAGTTATAGCTCCAATCGTTGTTGCTCCCAATGTGGTAGTTCCTCCGGTTGATGTCAATCCATTTGATGCTGTTAAAAGTCCAGATGATGTGACAGATGAACTGAATGATGCTGATGTTCCAGATATAGCTCCAATCGTTGTTGCTCCTAATGTAGTTGTACCTGCTGTTGATGTCAATCCATTTGATGCTGTTAAAAGTCCAGTTGTTGTGACAGTTGAACTGAATGATGCTGTTGTCCCAGATATAGCACCTATTGTTGTTGCTCCTAATGTAGTTGTACCTGCTGTTGATGTCAATCCACCAGCTCCAAACGTAGCTAAACCTGTAACTCCTAAAGTCGTGCTAAATGATGCGCTTGTACCAGATATAACCCCAATTGTTGTTGCTCCAAGTGTTGTTGTACCAGCTGTAGATGTTAATCCACCAGCTCCAAAAGTAGCTAATCCAGTAACACCTAAGGTTGTGCTAAAAGATGCTGATGTACCAGTAATTTCTCCTATAGTTGTTGCTCCTAATGTTGTAGTTCCTCCAGTTGATGTAAATCCATTTGATGCTGTTAAACTTGAACTAAAAGATGCTGATGTTCCAGTTATAGCACCAATCGTTGTTGCTCCCAATGTGGTAGTTCCTCCAGTTGATGTTAGTCCGTTACTAGCTGTTAAAAGCCCTGATGATGTGACAGTTGTGCTAAACGACGCGCTTGTACCAGTTATAGCCCCAATTGTTGTTGTTCCAAGTGTTGTTGTACCTGCTGTAGATGTGAGACCACCAGCTCCAAACGTAGCTAACCCGGTTGTGTTTAAAGTTGTGCTAAATGACGCGCTTGTACCAGTGATAGCTCCAATTGTTGTTGCTCCAAGTGTTGTTGTACCTGCTGTAGATGTAAGACCACCAGCTCCAAACGTGGCTAGCCCAGTTGTGTTTAAAGTTGTGCTAAATGACGCGCTTGTACCAGTTATAGCTCCAATTGTTGTTGCTCCAAGTGTTGTCGTACCAGCTGTAGATGTAAGACCACCAGCTCCAAACGTAGCTAATCCGGTTGTGTTTAAAGTTGAGCTAAAAGACGCGCTTGTACCAGATATAGCTCCAATTGTTGTTGATCCAAGTGTTGTTGTACCAGCTGTTGATGTCAGACCACCGGCTCCAAACGTAGCTAAACCTGTAACGCCTAAGGTTGTGCTAAATGACGCGCTTGTTCCAGTGATAGCTCCAATTGTTGTTGTTCCAAGTGTTGTTGTACCAGCTGTAGATGTAAGCCCATTACTTGCAGTCAAAAGCCCAGTTGATGTGACAGTTGAACTAAATGATGCTGTTGTACCAGTGATAGCACCAATAGTTGTTGCCCCCAGTGTTCTTGAACCCAGGATACTTGTGAAACTATTACCTACAACTACTCCATAACCAGCAGTATCATTTAAATTTAATGTTGTTCCTTCGCTGTTTATAGTATTTAAATAGGATGTCATCTTTTATATTCTACTTAGAAATTATTTTAAACAAATACCATTAAAGTATCTGACTGTTTTATTTGTATAACTCGGGTATTTCACTTTACAGATTTTTACTACCATTTCTATAAATTCTTTCTTGAATAGTATAGTATTTTGGATATCGTATATACTAGTTTTAGTTGTAGAAAATTGTGTGAAATGATTGTATAAAGTGTTTAACTCTACTTTATACATGAACATTCCAGGTGGTATCTTTTTAAATCTAATTGATTGTTCCGGGATATAGACGTATTTATCCAAGAATTCTTTATATACATCGTGATTGTAAAAACTTGTAGAATTTTTAAATCTTAAGCCGATGTAGTAGATTTTACCATTGTTTTTAATAGGGGATAAACCAAATTTTGTTTTAATGTCTGCTTCTACTTGGTCTTTGAAATCTTTAGAAAATCCGTGATAATTATTGTAACCGGTCCCGTGATTATCGGGATTTTCTGGATAACTTTTCATAATTTCAAGTAAATATACCTTGGAATATTTGAATTCATCAGTCAATTCTACTTGGTTAGTTATCTGGATTGGTTGTGGAATTGGAATTTGTTCGGATTGAACTTGTGGGGTCGGTTGTGGAATTGGAATTTGTTCGGATTGAACTTGTGGGATCGGTTGTAACGGCTGTTGAATTTTTATTTTCTCAAGTTCAATTTGAAGCTGTAGTTGCTTTGTTTTTTCCTGTGCTTCAATTTGTTTGGTTCTTTCTTGTTCTTTTTGTTTATCTATTTCCATTTGTTTAGTTTTCTCTTGTTCTAAATGTAAATCTACACTTTGACTGACTTCTGTGTTTATGCTTTTCATAATTTGTATGACATCTTTAAGTGTCATATTTTCATCAATTCTAAAAAGTTCGCTGAACTCTTTCCCTTTGTATGTTTTTACTTTTCTAGACTGTAAATCATTGTAATTCTTGAACTTTTTCTCTACTTCGTAATGTGAGGAATTTTCAATAGCAAATAACATATTAAAATTTTCATTGTATGTTCTTTTATGTGAAGATGTTCTTTTCTTTATATCAGATGTATGACCACATTTAATTATATGATCATCTACAAAACCAATATATACCACTGGTTTCTTGTCAAATTGATCCATAATGTAGTCGTTTTTTGCTATCATTTTTGTTTGGTTTGTGAGTTTATATTCTCCAGTTTTTCTTATTTCAACAATTATATCGCTTACCCAGCCACGAAAAGTTTTAGCAATTGGTTTTCTAGAAATAAAAAGAAGCTCATAAAGCCCGTGTTCTGTTAAAAACCATGTGTCTTGAAGCCCGCCGGTTGTACCGGCTCCCTTTAAAACTTTAAAATTATCATCCATTTTAGATACAGTATCCCTAACCCTAGAGATACCAAGCAAATCTCCAATTTCTTTTGCTTTAAAAAGCGGTTTGTCATATGTCCCATAAACTGTAACATTTAAATCCTGAAATTTCTTGCATACCAACGAGCTCATTTTTGTAATATCTAATAAAATTTTTTATTCAAGTTCATTTTTTGACCCGTGGAGTTTTGCGATTCTTGTCGTAAAACTATTTGATAATCGGTTAATTCACTATTCAAGTTTATTTTTTGAAATCAATTTGAATAAGTTCTGATGACTTTTGCTTGTTGTGTGTTGGCAAGCATACAGATGTTTTTAAAAGTATCCACGTTGAGCATGATTTTTTCTGGAGATGATCCACCCCAACTTGATTTCTCTTTCGGGATAAATGAAGATTTTCCGTTATTTGAACTTGATTGCGGTTCTCGCCGTAATGAAGATTTTTGCTTATCCGAATTGATAAGCAAAGTTTGATAATCAGTTCCTTCACTAAAATTTTTTAAAAGAAGTTTTTTTAAATCCGCTTTTCTTGAAAATCCAATGAATTTATATACTACGTCCAAATCAACCACAAAATCTTCAGTCTGGTGATGATTCAAGTAAGCGTAAAAACTATTTACAAAAATACGCTGTTCTTCGTTGTTAAATTGATTATTCATTTCCACTAGTAATTCATTCTTAAAGTCACTTGTAACTTCATCAGTTGTTTGAATTAAATTATCAAAATTAACATTTGCCACTTCATTGCTTGAACTTGGTTGTGTCATAGGTTTTGTAATATGTAATAAAATTTTCTATTCAAGTTCATTTTTTTGAAATCAATTTGAATAGTTTTGCTTCTCTTTCGGGAGAAGCAAAGTTTGTTAAGTATTTACACTACTTTTTGGATTTTAACTCTATATGGTTTTAACACGTGAGTTCCTGCTGTAAATGCAGGCGCATGGTGGATTTTAAGGGATTGACCCGTAGTCCATGTAGCATCAATACGTTGATTTGCAGTTCCTTTTGAACCAGCCAATCTATTAACAGCACCACCAATACCACTAGAAGCTACAGCAAATACTGAGAAAGCACCTCCTGTTTGTCTTAAGAAAGACCCAGCACCAGACGCTGCTTGAACTGCATCAACAAACACCATATAAGACCCAATAGTAGCCGTTGCTACTGCTACAGCACCAGACAGTGTTTCATCATCGTACAATTCAATAATTTGTGTAGTATCTGGTGCAGATCCACCGATAAGACCATTGTTGATATTAACTCCTTCGATGGTTACACCAATATCAGAAGTAAATTCGTTGATTGTATTAACGTTTAATGTGGAATTTCCTGGTGTTCCATTGTCTTGAATAGTAATGGAACCACTGTCAAATGCAGCGTAACGCTGGATAGTAACAGTAGAAGGACCAGGATCGGAGATAGCATCTGGTGCTACGTTTGTAAAAGCTAAAGTCCATTTATCACTGCTTTCATCGTAGAAACTGCCGATATATGGAGAATTAAAGATTTTGTAACCGTCTCCAGCTAAAGATGCTGTACCACCCAAGTCTAAACCATCAGTAAATCCTGTAACATTATCAGCAGTCATATAAAGAGTTGCTACCTTTGTGGCACCTACATAATCTTTAATTCTTCTGACTTTATTAATTTGAGTTCCAGAAGTAATTTGGATCCACATACCATTATAAAAGTCATCTATAGCACTAGCAGTTGCGTTTAATACCAAAGTATCTGGTGCCAATGTAGAACCAGTTTGTAATGTTGAAGTAACAACACCGGCTCCAGTATCACCAATAACATCCCCAGAAGGTGCGTTATTTGGTGTCTGGAAACGTCTGATTACCATACCACCATCATTTCCTAACTCACCTCCACCAGAATTCATAACAATCAAGTTATCTTCTACCAATAAAGTTTCAGTATTTACAGTAGTCGTTGTTCCACTTACTGTCAAGTTACCAGAGATTGTAGTAACACTCGTAGCAGTTCCGATTGTCACTGGCACACCAGCAGTAGCTGTTGCGATAAAGATACCATTGGCAGTGTTTTGACTATCAATGTGCACTTCACCTAAGGCGTCAAAATCAACCCCGCCGGCCGAAGCATTAATAACAATCGCATCCAATGAGTTTGTTCCTGTAGAAGTAAGATACAAAGAAGAATCGGTGGCACCGGTGACAGAAACAGTCAAATCTTGTGCAGCACCAGATGTCGCCAAACTAAAGTTACTTGCAGCACCATTAGCGTCAATCGAGACCAATCCTTGTGATAAAATGTCAATACCTGCTGTTCCTGAGTCCATATCAATACCACCAGCACCATTTGAAGCATAGATAACCACAGCATCAGCAGCTGCTTGGCCTGATTGAACGGTTAATTTACCGGCTGTGTTATTGACAGTTAAACCTTGTGTTCCTGTGACTGTGATGTTACTTGCTGTTGCCCCATCAATAGAGAAACCGGCAGTTGTATCAACCGTTACACCACCAGTTCCAGCGTTAATGTCTAAACCACCAGCAACATTAGAAGCATTAATTGTGACCGCGTCAACCGCTGCTTCACCTCCATCAATGATTACAGAACCTAATGTTGAATTAGCGGTCAAGTCAAAAGCACCAGTAACGGTGAAATTACTTGCAGCCTGACTATCCAAAGAAATAGTTCCTGTTGTGTCAGCTACAATACCATTTGAACCAGCGTCCAAATCGATCCCACCTGTCGTGTCAGAAGCCGTAATTTTGATAGCATCTGTACCTGTTCCTGTAGAACTCATTAAAATACTAGAATTTGAAGTTCCAGTTAAAGCGATTACAAAATCTTGGGCATCGGCATTGGTAGCCAAT
>Ga0222712_10003070_pt1 | contig 18560 bp, 17 predicted proteins | sample C33_657DmetaG_FD_165043 | JGI IMG/M metagenome (GOLD analysis project Ga0222712, IMG submission 165043) | Estuarine water microbial communities from San Francisco Bay, California, United States - C33_657D | ecosystem: Environmental > Aquatic > Marine > Unclassified | place: USA: California...
CCCTCGTCCCTTGTGTTGCAAAAATGCAACATTACATCTTTGCGTGAGGCTTCCTAAATTGGTTTTGGGGAAGCGCTGAGACACAAGGGACGAGGCACATGAATCTCGAGAAATTTACCGACCGCGCAAAGGGCTTCCTGCAGTCGGCCCAGACCGTTGCGATCCGCATGAACCATCAGCGGATTTCGCCCGAGCATATCCTGAAAGCACTGCTCGAAGACGAACAGGGTATGGCATCGGGCCTGATCAAAGCCGCTGGCGGCGACGCAGCAACCGCGTTGCGCGAAACCGACGCCGCGCTAGCCCGCGTTCCGGCCGTTACCGGTGGTGGCGCACAGCAGGCCCCCGGCCTCGACAATGATTGTGTCCGCGTGCTCGATGCAGCCGAGCAGGTCGCGCAAAAGGCGGGTGACAGCTTTGTCACCGTGCAGGCCATCCTGCTGGCGCTATCGCTGGGTGGCAACACCGCCGCGAGCAAGGCCCTGGCCGCTGCGGGGGTGAAACCCGATGCGCTCAACGCTGCGATCAAGAACCTGACCGGCGGCCGCACTGCCGACACCGCAGGCGCCGAAGACCGTTATGATGCGCTCAAGAAATTTGCCCGCGACCTCACCGAGGTGGCGCGCGAAGGCAAGCTAGACCCGGTCATAGGCCGCGACGAGGAAATCCGCCGCACCGTGCAGATCCTTGCCCGTCGCACCAAGAATAACCCGGTGCTGATCGGTGAGCCCGGCGTAGGCAAGACCGCAATTGCGGAGGGGCTGGCACTTCGCATCGCCAATGGCGACGTTCCCGATAGCCTGAAAGACCGCAAGCTGATGTCGCTCGATATGGGCGCACTGATCGCGGGCGCCAAATATCGCGGTGAATTCGAAGAGCGCCTCAAAGGTGTTCTTGACGAGGTGAAGCAGGGCGAAGGCGATATCATCCTGTTCATCGACGAAATGCATACGCTGGTTGGCGCAGGCAAAGGCGAGGGCGCGATGGACGCCTCCAACCTGCTGAAGCCGGCTTTGGCGCGCGGCGAACTGCACTGCATCGGCGCAACCACGCTCGATGAATATCAAAAGCATGTCGAGAAGGACCCGGCGCTGCAACGGCGTTTCCAGCCGGTGTTTGTCGGCGAGCCGACGGTCGAGGACACGATCTCGATCCTGCGCGGCCTGAAAGAGAAATATGAGCTGCACCATGGCGTGCGCATCACCGATGGCGCACTGGTGAGTGCCGCGACGTTGTCGCACCGATATATTTCGGACCGCTTCCTGCCCGACAAGGCGATCGACCTGATGGACGAGGCCGCATCGCGGCTGCGCATGGAGGTCGAATCCAAGCCGGAGGAAATCGAGAATCTCGACCGCCGTATCATGCAGCTGCAGATCGAGCGCGAGGCGCTGAAGAAGGAAAGCGATGCGGCCTCGAAAGACCGGCTGGCGACGCTTGAAGCCGACCTTGCCAATCTTGAACAGCAATCGACCGAGCTCACCACCCGCTGGATGGCGGAGAAGGAGAAGATTTCGGCCGAATCCAAGATCAAGGAAGCGCTCGACCATGCCCGCATCGAGTTGGAGCAGGCGCAACGCAATGGCGATTTGGCCAAAGCGGGTGAGCTGCAATATGGCACCATCCCCGGCCTCGAGAAGCAACTGGCCGATGCCATTGCTGCCGCCGGCAACGCCATGCTGCGCGAGGAAGTGACGAGCGAGGACATCGCATCGGTGGTGAGCCGCTGGACCGGCATTCCCGTCGACAAGATGATGGAAGGCGAGCGCGAAAAGCTCCTCAAGATGGAGGAATGGCTTGGCGCGCGCGTTATCGGGCAGAAGGATGCCGTCGAAGCCGTATCCAAGGCCGTGCGCCGTTCGCGCGCTGGTTTGCAAGACCCCAACCGTCCGCTCGGCAGCTTCCTCTTCCTAGGCCCCACCGGCGTCGGCAAGACCGAGCTGACCAAGGCGCTCGCGCAATATCTGTTCGACGATGACAATGCGATGCTGCGCATCGACATGAGCGAATTCATGGAGAAGCACAGCGTATCGCGGCTGATCGGTGCGCCTCCGGGCTATGTCGGCTATGACGAAGGCGGGGTGCTCACCGAAGCCGTCCGCCGTCGCCCCTATCAGGTGGTGCTGTTCGACGAGGTTGAGAAAGCGCACAGCGATGTCTTCAACGTGCTGTTGCAAGTGCTCGACGATGGCCGCTTGACCGACGGGCAAGGCCGCGTGGTCGATTTTTCGAACACGCTGATCATCCTTACCTCCAACCTGGGCAGCCAGTATTTGGCGGCATTGGGCGATGATGAGGATGTCGAAAAGGCCGAACCGCAGGTGATGGAAGTCGTCCGCGCGCATTTCCGCCCCGAATTCCTGAACCGGTTAGACGAAATCATCCTGTTCCACCGCCTGGCGGCGCAACATATGGCACCGATTGTCGATATCCAGGTCGGCCGCGTGCAGAAACTGCTCAAGGATCGCAAGATCACGCTCGACCTTAGCGAAGGCGCGCGCAGTTGGCTTGGCCGTGTCGGCTATGACCCGGTCTATGGTGCCCGCCCGCTGAAGCGCGCGATCCAGCGTCATTTGCAGGACCCGCTTGCAGACTTGATCCTGAAGGGCGAAGTCCCCGACGGATCGACGCTAAAGATTGACGAAGGCGATGGTGCGCTGAAATTTGAAGTGGTGACGGCAAAGGCGTGAGCTTCAAATTTGCCCTCAATCCTGCGCTGGATGCCGAAGCCTTGGCTGAGGCATTCAGCGCCGATGGGCATGTTTCCATCGTCGATTTTCTTGACGCTTCGTGCGCCTCCCGGCTTCACCAAAGCCTGGTTGAACGCGACGACTGGGCGTGGGCCATCAATGCCGGCGACCATGTCTATGATTTGGGGCGTGAAGCCCGAGAGCGCATGACTGCACAGCAGCTGGCAGAGCTTGATGCGCGTGTGAACGCTGCTGCGAGGGAAGGATTTCAGTTCCGTTTTTCCTCGCTGCGTGTGCCCGACCGGATTGTTGAGCGCCGCCCCCAAGACGACTTGCTCCATGCCTTCGCCGAATTCATGCGCAGCGATGAAGTGCTCGCGTTCATCCGCAAGGTGACCGGAAAGACCGCCATAATCTTCGCCGATGCTCAAGGAACCGCCTATCATCCCGGCGACTTCCTGACCGGACATGACGATGCTGTCGAAGGCAAGAATCGCGAACTGGCCTATGTCATGGGTTTGACACTGAAATGGCGGGTCGAATGGGGCGGGCTATTGCTGTTTCACGAAAGCGACAATCGTGTCCGCGGGCTCGTTCCGCGTTTCAACTGCCTCAACATGTTTGGCCTTCCGGTGATGCACAGCGTCAGCCAGGTCACACCCTATGCAGGTGGCGTACGTTACGCAGTTACGGGCTGGATGCGGACGAAACTGCCGGATTAGGCTGTTTCGCGGAAGGGCAGCACCCAATCCGGGTCTGGCTGATCAGCATCAAAATATTCGAAGATCAGGTGGATGCGATCGCAATCCCCGCGATTTTCGACCGAATGCACGCCCATATTGTTAAGCTCGACCGCCTCGCCTTCTTCCATCTGATATTCGACACCATCGACGTAGAAAAAGACCTTGTCGTTGGTCTGGATCGGCACATGGATTTTGTGCGGCCAGCGCGCGGCAGGGTTGGCATCACGGTGCGGCTGGACAACGCCGCCCACCGGCATGCGTGCCAGCATAGCGCGGGGAAACTCTCCATTGGTGTAACCATAATCGGCGGTTGCTGCAGCGAATATCGGTTCAAGAAGCGGTTTCCACTCCTCCCACAACTCGCAGCCATAATGACCACGCCAGTCACGGAAATTGTTCACGAAGCGGAATGGAATATGCCGGGTCGCATCAAGTGCATCGAAACGATTGGGCTTGTTTGCATTCTGATGGTTCCATGTCTCTTCCGGAATCGCCAGCACAGCCGCCTTGAAGTCACTGATGTCGACGCGGCCGAGCCGGCGGATGCTGCTGGTTTTGCGCGGGTTGGTGTACATGGGCACCTCTTCAATAATCATAGCCGAACAGTTCGAGATCGCGTGCGTATATGCGCGCGACTCCATCGATCAGTTCCTGGTCATAATAATCCTTGTAATCGCCGCGACGCGAGCGATTTGCATGGTCGAGTGCGGTCGTTGCGATGCCAAGCCGCTGCGCTACCTCGTCATAGGATTGCTGCATCGTTTCGACCTTGCCGAGATAATCGGCCTGCAATTGCCCGTCTGGCCCGCACAGGAAGGTGAACTGCGGTTTGAAAATGATGTGGTTGTGCGGCGGCGCTGTGAACAGGAAGTGCCGCATCACACGCTGTGGATCGCGTTCGAATGTGCCTTCGCGGCTGGTCGCGAACGAGCAATAGGAAACGAAGCGGTCGAACGGATTGCGTACGAATGCGAATTTGAAATAGCTGGCAAACGCCTCTTCACCCAAATGCGGGCGGACATCCTGAAAGCTCAGATGCCCGTGCCCCAGTCGGGCGAGTTCTGGGATCGGGAACTGCTTTTCGACAAAGAGGCGCGCCTGCTCCATGTCGTCAGGACCCATATGATCCCGTAGCGCTTGCCGCACCGAATGTGTGCCCGTCTTGGGCACGGCAACAAAGATGAAGCGATGCAGGTGCGAGACGATCATGGGCGTTAGCGCGCGGCTGCCATCATCGGTGGTTGAGGAGCTGCAGCGGGTGCCGCAGCCACAAACACCAGTTCGTTGAGCGCGCGATCAAGCGGAACGCCATTTGGCAGCACAATACGCCCAGCCTGCAGATGCTGAAGCTCGCGCCGGACCTGTTCGATCAAAGCCTGGTAGGAAGGCTGCGCACGCGTGTCGGTACCAAATTGCGCCCACAGCGCGCCCCATTCGTGCAGGAAACGATCGAGTTGACGCCGTGTATCTTCGAGCAAGTCGCTCGCCGGTGCCTGATCGAGCAGGAATTCGACATGGCAGCGCACTTCCCACACCGACATGATGTCCGGAGTGTTGATTTGCTCGTAACGCAAATTGCTGGCCGGCACAGTGCCCGGCGCGACGAAATGGGCTTTGTCCGGATCGCGCCCGGCCTGTTCGCCTTGGCGCATCAGATCCCACAAATGTTCGCCGCCGACAGTGTCGAGCACCAGATGTACACGCTTTTCGGTGCCGGTGTTGCGCACATCGTGGATGCGGAAAGAATCGAAAATCCAGCATTCGCCCGCCGCCATGTGCACCGTTTCGCCTTCGCAGGTGAATTCAACGCCGGGGTTGGTGATGACAGGAATGTGGATGCGCAAATGGGTCCGCCAATAATGGCCGACGTCGACATGTTCGGGAACAATGGCTCCGGGTGCCAACCCCATCAGGCGGCTCCGCCCCCACACCGCGCCAAGGTCAGCCATGATTTCCATGATATAGGGGCAGGCGCGCAAATGTTCGGTTGGTGCCATCGGCCCGGCAAAGGCGTTGGTAATGACGCCGTTCGGTGTGATCAGCGGCACCGCGTCATTGCCAACAATGCGGCCGGGATGGGGCAGCCATGCAGATGCTGGCAACGCATTGATTTCGGACGCCAAGGTTTCCGCGCAATAGCGCCGCGGCATTTTCAATAAGGGCGTGTCGATCTTCATGGTCTGGCCGCCAAGTACCGTCAGCAGCCCGTTTGCGGGCCGCACACCAATATTTGCGGGCGGTCGACCAACTCTTTGGCGCCGGCACGATGCTGTTCAGCCATTTCTTCCCATTGTGCAGCAGTTTTGCAGACTTTTGTCTTGAAACGCGTGCCCGTCTGCGCGCGGTATTTGCAGATCATCTTGTCGCCATCATCGGCTTTCGCAACGGCGGCAGCCGGCAGCGTGGGAACGCTTAGCGCCAAACCTGCAATGGCAAGATATGCCAAATTCCGCATGGTAATCTCCCGTTTTCTAAGTCCATATAATGCGGCATTCGCGGGCATGGTGCAATTGCCAAAAGCGTTTTGGCGTCAGTCCATGGAATAGCCGAAACGCTTCGCCCAAGGCTCCAATATGGGCAAAACCTCGTTCATATATTTCCGGTATCGCTGCCAGCGGCCGCTCGCCGAGCTGTAAATCTTTTCGGTGACCTGCGCATAGCTGGGCGTGCGGATATATCCGCGTTCCTTCGCGGTCTTTTGGTGATCAAGCACCGAATCCTGCCATTCAAGACCGAGGAATTCGAACAAAGGCCGCACCTCTGTCTCGACATCCTCGACCATCGCCTCATAACGCAGCATGTGGACGTTGAGCGGCAGGACATCCTGCGACTTTTCCCAATAAGCGAAAATCCGGTCATAGGTGCGGCTTGCATTGGCAAGGTCCAGGAAGCTCGACATGGCTTCGGTGGGCTTGAAGTTCTGCATGTAACAACTCAAAACGACGTCGCACGGATGCCGCATCGCGAAAATGATTTTCGCGTCGGGGAAGAGCCGGTGGATCAGCGGCATGCGGATCATCGACAAGGGGTTCTTGTCGATCACCATCGCTCCTGCCGGTGCGGGCGCGGCCTTCTCCAACTCGGCGAAATAGAGTTTGCGTAAATCCGCAACTTCGGTGGGACTGAGTCGTGCAATCTGCGTCAAATCGCCGATTTTCTGGGCGATATTCTCAATAATCGGAATTTCTTCCAGCACATGCGTGCCGCTGTGCCCCATCAGGATGGTATCGAGCAGCGTCGTGCCAGAACGTGGAAATCCGACAAGGAATACCGGCGAGGGCGGATCGGAAATCGGGGCCACTTCCGGCCAGCTTGCAACCCATTCAGCCGTCGTTTCGCGCAACGAACGGTCAATGGCACGCTGATAGGCGTTGCGATCCTGCATGCTGCCCAATGGGCTTTGCGCCATCGCATTGTTCATGTCTTCATAGGCGATAAAGGCTTCGTCGACTCTATCAAGACGGTCTGCCAACTGCCCAATCAGTTGCGCCTGAGTGGCGGCATTGATTGCAGGCGATGATAGCGATTTGAGCAATTGCAGGGCCGCTTCATGCTCACCCTGGCGGCTAAGCAACAAGGCCTTAAGATAATCGATTTCGCTGCCGGACAATCCCTTGCTTTCCGCAGCGGATACGACATCTCTCAACTCGTCGACGCGGTTTGCCTTTTCCAGCAAAATGCCAAGATTGAGATAAGCAGCTACGTGCGAAGCATCTGCCTGCAGCGCAAATTTGAACGCGCGTTCGGCCTGTTGCAATTGCGACAAATCGGTAAATGCTTGGCCGATCGCGACAAAGACTTTGGGGTTGCTAGGGTCGATGCGTGCGGCATCGCCCAATGCGCGGAGCGCGGATTCGGGGTGATCGATGCTGGTCAAGGCGCGGCCAAGCTCTAACAGCGGCCCCTGGTCGCCGGGCGCGAGCAACGCTGCCTTTTCCAGCATCAGGCAGGCATCTTCATACCGATCCTTGGAAATCAGCACGCGTGCAAGATTGGTGTGCACCAATGACGAATTGGGATCGATCAGCCGGGCTTGCTGGAATGCATCCATCGCACCATCAAGGTCTCCGCTTTCGTGGCGGGCGTTACCTAGGTTATTCCAGGCTTCAAAATTTTTCGGCTGCTCGTAGATAATACGTTCATAGACCCAGACTGCTTCGGCAGGCCGCCCCTGTGCTTTGAGCAAGTCGGCATGCATACGCTGCAAGTCGGGGGAAGATGCATCGCCTTCAACCGCGCAAATCTGCAGCGCCTCTTTCCACCGGCCCAATTCCGAAAGGGCCTTGGCAAGGTTGATGCGGTTGTCGATGGTATCGCCGCCATTGTCCAAGGCGCGTTGCAGATAGTCCGCACCTTTTTCGGTGGCGCCGGCCTGGCAGCTGACCACGCCTGCAAATTGCAATATGTTCGGATCCCGAGGCAATGCTTTCAGCGCTGCTTCAGCCTGCACGAGGGCAGCCTTGAGATCGCCCTTCTGATAGGCCGCATAGGCAGCGCGCATCCGTTCCTGTGATTTCATGCCAGCGTCCTAGATAGAAAAAGGGCGGGAAACCAGTCCCGCCCTTTCCTTTTTTGCTTTGGCTTGCGTCAGAAGCGCAGGCGTGCCGAAACATATGCGCGGCGGCCGAGCACGTCGTAAAGCGACGGATCGCTACCCGACTGCACGTTCGGTGCGTAGGTTTCCGGCTGGCGGTCGAACGCATTGTTCAGACCGAGGCGGAAGGTCAAAGCATCGACATTGGCCTCGAGACCGAAGTCGAAATACCATGCCGCACCCGGACCGGTGAAGGTTTCACCCGGGAACTGCTTGGCTGCGCGGTTGACCATCTTGTGGATGTAACGAACGCGGGTGTCGAAGCTGAGATTCTCGTCCAGCTTCCAGTTCATGGACAGGTTACCCTTCCAACGCGGGAAGCTGGTGCCCAGACCTGCGCCGAAGTAGGAAGCCGAACCGGCATAATCCGTCTTCAGACCGCCAAGACCGACATTCTTGAAGTCGATCAGGTAGTTGAGCAACAGGTTGAAGCTGATCGCTGACGATTCCGAAACAAATTCGGTCGGCAGGCGGTAGCCCAGCTGTACGTCGATACCCGAGGTTTTGACCGAGCCCTGATTGATGGCCTGGAAGTAACCATTGGCATCGCCACCAAGCGAAGCAGGCAGGTAAATACCGGTGATGTTGTTGCCTGCACGTCCGAGACCGGCACAGTAGGGGCTCGACGTGCTCAAGGTCGGATTGATGTCATTGTAACCATAGCAAGAAGCGATGATTTCGTTGACATCGGGCGAAAGGATCGTGTCCTTAACCTTGATGTTGTAATAGTCGATCGAGCCGGTGAAACCGCCCGCCGTGAATACACCACCGACAGTGAACGTATCCGAGGTCTCCGGTTTCAGATCCGGGTTGCCCGTTACGGTGATGAACGCCTGACCACCTGGTGTAGCTGCAAATGTGGCAGCAGTGGCTGCACCAACGCCGGTTGCAACGCAAAGATTGGTTGCAGCGGCACCGCCAGTGGTGCGGAAGTTCGTGGTCGCCGAGCACGGGTCGAAGATCTGCGGGAAGCTGCCGCCACCCGAGAACAATTCACCGAAGTTCGGAGCGCGAACGGTGTGCTGGTAGCTCGCACGCAGGCGGACAGCATCGATCGGCGAGTAAGACAGCGTACCGCCATAAGCCCAATCCTTCGAAGGTGCACCGTCGATACCATTCTGGATATCGTTGAAGTCGCTCTTCGAATGACGTGCGGTCAGCGACAGTTCCAGATTGTCCATGATCGGAGCGCGAAGCTCGCCAAAGAAATCGAGGAAGCTGTTGGTGCCGAGGTCAGGTGTCGATGTGTTGAAACCGGCAATCGGACCGAACAGCGAGCCCGGATCGAATGTGTATTTGAACTTGCGCGATTCTACACCGAGGACAACACCCAGCGGACCGCCAGGAAGTTCGGTCAGATCACCGCTAACATAAGCCTGTGCAATCTTTTGAGTGAAGACGGTCTTGGTTTTGCCAACTTCGTCAACGAAATCGATGCACGCTTGCGACAGCGGCTGGATACCGAACGGATTGAACCCACCGGCGCAAAGGCTGGCACCGCCATCGGGCGCTTCAAGAAGCTGCTGCACCTTCTGCACGTTGACGTTACCGCGAGCTTCCTGGTCAATCGTGGTGCGACCCCAGCTATAATAGGCTTCATAACGCCAGTTGTCGCTGATGTCGCCGCGAAGACCAACAAGACCCTGCAGGACTTCGTTGGTGAATGCCTGTTCACGAAGACCGGTTGGCAGGAAGCGGTAGCCGATGCGGACGCCTTCTGCGGCGCCTGTGCCGGCAAGGTTCGCATCGTCACCGGTGCGCTGCAGCAACAAGTTGCGCAGATCAGCCGGCAGGAACGGGTTGCTCATCGGAGCGACCAGACCGGTGATACGGCCACCAGGAGCAACCAAAGGCGAGCTAGCTTGCAGCGTTGTATTCTGCCCTGGCGCACGGATTGTGGTGCCAACCGGAGTCGGTGCCAGAGCCGTAGACGAAGTATATTCGGTGTAACCGCCTTGTACGAACAGATCGAACGAAGGATTGATTTCGTAATGGCCGGTTAGGAATGCCGACTTGCGCTCCAGCGGAAGCACCAGAATATTTACGATATCGAAGTTGTACGAATAGAAATCCGGGAAGAAGTTCAGGTTGGGCGCAGCCGCTGAATCTGGCGAGTAACGGAAATTCGTCACATTGTTCGGTGAGTTAAAGATACCGATACCAAAGAGTGTGCCATCCGAGTTGAAACCAAGGAGGTTCCCGTTCGGCCCACTGCCTACGGGCACGCCATAGGTCGCAAACAGCGCATCGATCGCAGCCTGCGGGATCGGGTTGCCCGCACTACCGGTGTAACGACCGGTCGGCGGCGTTCCCGTCGTCGAAGTCGCTTGGTCCGAGAACGGGCGCTGGGCCTTGATCATGCCCTGACGGTCTGAATACTCTACCGACAAAGCGAGATTGCCACGTCCGTCAGCAAAGTTCCCGCCGATAGTGCCGCTAATCTGGACTTCGCGAGCATCCATTTCCGAAACGGTGTTCGAATAAGCAGCGCGCAGGTCAATGCCTTCAAAATCATCCTTGAGGATCATGTTAACGACACCGGCGATAGCGTCAGCACCATAAGCCGCACCTGCACCACCGGTGGTGACGTCGATGCGCTCGATCAGGCCCTGCGGAATGGTGTTCAAGTCAACCGTTTGGTCGGTACCCGACACCATCGGGCGACGGCCATTGATCAGGACGAGGTTACGGTTTGAACCAAGGCCACGAAGGTTGATGTTCGACTGACCGCCGTTGCCAGGGTTGTTCGAGGTGGTGGTACCAGCCGGGTTAACACCAGGAAGGGTGTTGAGGAAGGTGTCCAGCGTGACGTCGGCATTTGCGACAGCCTGCTCACCGGTGACAACCGAAACCGGGCTGTTCGAGTCCAGGTTCGGGCGCGCGATGCGCGATCCGGTTACAACGATCGGCGTCGAATCTTCGGCAGCCGCTTCGTCTCCTGCATCTTGTGCGAAGACGGGGTTCGAGATCATGGCGAGACCGATCACCAGCGGTGCGGTCGTCGATTTCAAATTGCTAAGACGTGCTTTTTTCACGTGTCCAGCCCCTATATCTATAGGGCGCAGCCAACCGCCGAGGCGGCCGGGAACGCCGGTTCAATATCTCCAGATGACGATCCAACTGACCCAAAAGTCGAGCCGACCCCTCCAGATTGCCCTCAAATTGGAACAAAATTCCGGGTAGGGCAAAGAAAATGTCCGCTTTGTCCTGTGTTTATTGCCGCCTGTCACTATTTTGCAACACAGGTAAATCTGGCGCAATCGAGTGCGAATCAGGGCTGGCTGGGCAGCAACGATAGCGGATCGACCCGCGCACTATTCCATTTCATGCCCCAATGGAGATGCGGTCCGCTGGCCCGTCCGGTCGCCCCAACCTTGCCGATCACTTTCCCCTGACGAACCACCTGACCCTCCTCAACCAGCAATTCGGAGCAATGCAGGAAGGCACTGTTGAGGCCCATGCCATGGTCAACCATCAGCAAATGGCCCTCGAGAGTGAAAGGATCCTTGGCAGCGAGCACAACGACGCCATCGGCAGGTGCGACAAAGGGGGTGCCGGTGGGCATCGCAATGTCGAGACCGCTATGATAGCTGCCCGGGGTGCCATTATAGACACGCTGGGCACCGAAACGACCGGAAATGCGCCCTTTCAGTGGCCATACAAAATCCTGCCTCCAGCCATCGCTGGCAACCTTGATAGCGCGTGCTGCGTTTATACGGGCAAGTTCCGCTCCACGCCGCGCCTGGAATTCGGCGCTGGTCTTTGCCCCTCCCAGTGGATTGGCATTCACATGCTGGATATCCCAATTGCCGGGCCTGACCGCTATATAGCGTTCGAGGCTGCTGCCATCGGCGAACTGCGCGACGAGGCTGGCGCTGTTTTCGGCATCGCGATCGAACCCGATCAGGAAAAATCCGTCTGCTGTCAGCGGAATGGCGTTGCCATTGAAAACAACCCCGACTGCATTTGCTGGCGCCCGCCCGATAACGGCCGCGCCCTGCACCGCCTCGCCCGCAAGCCAGAAATCGCTACGCGCATTTTCAGGAGCAGGGCTTTGCGAAACGGCTGTTGCAGGCTGCGTTGATGTGGTGGTGTGAGTCGGCGGTGAAGCTACAATGGGTGGCGGGATTGCCGAGCAACTGGCGATCGATGCGACCGTGATCAGCAGCATCGAATTTTGCGAGAAACCCATCCGGCCCGGCCTTCAGCCTTTCGACAAGGCGGCGCGAACAGAGATTTCAGCCGAAGCGTACGGCTCCTGCTTGGCAACGCTCCAATAGCGGAGTTCATCGAGGTCGATCTTTTCGCCGCTGACCGCGCAGACAACATGGTCGCCGCTTGAGAGCATGCGGAAACCGTTGGCCATATAGTGCAGCTTCGCCTGCTTGTTTCGATTCATCATCAGCATCTGCCCGATATGGTCCATTTTCACGGATTCGGCAATCGCCACGGCAATGTTACATTTTCAGCCAATATTATGTGGTGCGCTGGCGTCCATTTGCGTTATTTTCCCGCAGTGGGCAAAAACAGGGTCAGTACGATAGAGAAACTGTCGGCTGCGCAGGTGGAAACCTTGCGGCACGTCTATGCGCACCAGAATTCAAAAGAGATTGCGCGGTTGATGGGTGTTTCACCCCATACGGTCGATGCGCGCATAAAGGCCGCAATCCGGATATTGGGGGTTTCAACACGAATCGAGGCGGCAAGGGTCGTGAATGATGCCAGCGACCGCTCCACATACCAGCCATTGGTATACCAACCCCCGGAACTGGCAAACCCGCAGCAAGCCGCAGAAACAAGGCAAGCCCCAGGTGCAGAGCGGCAGCCCGGCATTTTCAGCATAGGCTATCCGTTTCCAACCAAGGGTCGGCCATTCAACACGCATGGCCGGAGGGAGCGGATCTTATGGCCGATACTGATTGCCTTTGGCACGATCATGGCATTCGCCGCCCTCTACACCGTCCTGCTCGGTCTGGGGGCAATGCTCGCCTGACCGGGTCTTTACAGTCGGCCCAAGTCCGACAATCCAGCCTTGTAGGGAGTATTGCATGCTCAAAGATCGTATCGCCGCAGCCCAACGGATCACCACCGAACTGCACGAAGCCGAATTCGCCATCGACGAAGCCATCGTCAAGCTCGCCCGCCTTGCCGCCACTTTGCCCGCGGCACGGATAGAAACCCGCATGTCGGCAATTGTCGGCCAGGAAGCGGTCGCCAAGGTGACGCAAGCGGTGGCCGCTGCTGGCCATGTCCGCCAGATGATCGCCGAAGCGCATGAGGCCTTGGGCGAAACGCAAAAGCAGGTTGGCCTTGGCGCGCGGATGTTTGGTGCGGGGCTTAACAAACCGCCCGCAGCCAGCCGCAATGTCCCTGCTCCGCAAAACCAGAATTTGGTTGGAGACGCCGAGCCCGAAGCAGCGGTGGCAGTCGGTTGATTTGAACCAAACCACGAGGCGCAGGGGCGATGGACCATAAGCTGATATATTACATCGTCCTTGCCGCCACCGTGGCCGCCGCTTTCTGGAAAGGCGCACGCAGCGAAAAATGGGGCGCGGTAACAGCGCTCGCAGGATCGGTTGCATCGACAGCCACCGCTCTCAACGCCAATTGGAGCGGGCTGATCGTCCAGCTCCTATTGGTTGACCTGATGGTGCTGGCAAGCTTCTGGTGGCTTGCACTCAACAGTCGCCGCTTCTGGCCATATTGGGTCACGGGGTGGCAATTGGTTGCCGTGCTTGTGCATTTGCAACGCGCATTGTTCGCAGACATCCTGCCCGAACCCTATGCGCTGATGACGATGTACCTTGCTTACCCGACGCTGCTGCTCATCCTCTACGCATCGATGCAGCATATCCGGCAAGACCGCTCCTCTGCTTGCTGAAACGCGTCTCTGCGCATTTCCAATTGCCGCAAATTGCAGACTGAAAGGATCGCCTGCCATGCCGGCATTCAAAGGTCGCGCCATAATCTATCCCGGCTTGCTGATCGCCGGATGGATCGTCGGGCGCAGCATCAGCCTCTCCGCCACGCCCGCCGCCCCTTCGGCTGGCGACACACCCGAAGGCTTGGCAGTGCAGGGCCTGAGCAAAGCTGCTGCCCCATCAAGCTCTGCTTGCCCCCTGCCATTTCCTATCTGGGAGAGATCTTATCAAGCAGGCGAAGTGCGCCCAGTAGTGCGGGGTACACATTTCGCACGCGGCAGGCCACCGCTTGTGGTGCCAATGCTGGGTACGGCGAGCAAAGAAACAGCGTATTTAGACGTCCAGCGCAATTTCAACTTGGGCGAGATGGGCCCGGCAATGTCAACGGACTACTTCGCATCCACCTCCGAACCGGCTCGTGCCCTGTCTAACGAACCCGCAATGGTCGGCGCCAAAGCGAAACGACTGCAGGTCTACGGTTATAGCTTTTGGCGACAGGGCACCGCGCCTGCTTCATTGGCACCCAATGCGCAATATGGCGGCAGCCAATATGGTACGGTCGTGACCTGGGATGCCTTTGGTACGGCGGGTAAAGGCCCGGCTTTACTGCTGCGAGGTTCGGGCACTCCCGATGGGCAACAGCGCGAAGTCGCAATAGGTGCACGGTGGCAACCCTCGCGCCACGTGCCACTTTCGCTTTCGCTGGAACGGCGTTTCAGGGTGAATTCACCCGACGCTTTTGTAGCCTATGTTGCAGGCGGGGCTGACCAAGTGCCAATCGTTGGCCGGCTGGCGCTCGATACCTATGGGCAGGCGGGCTATTCGCTGGACGGACAGTCGAGCCCCTTTGTCGACGCGCAGGCACGGCTGCAATATCCCCTGGCCAAGCCGCTTGGCATTCCGATGCGGATAGGGGCGGGCGCCTGGGTCGGCGGGCAAAAAGGCGCGTTTCGCGGTGATCTCGGGCCAACAGTTTCGGCCGACATCGACGCACGCCTCACCAAATTCACCCTGCAGCTCGATTGGCGGAAAAGGGTGGTCGGAAATGCAGCCCCTGATGATGGATTGGCGCTGACCGTTTCGACCGGTTTTTAACTCTGCGTGCGTCCACGTTCGATAACCGCCATGCGGCGCGCCTCTACCTCATCGGCGCTGACGCGGCGATTGGCGGCGGTTGAAACCCGCGCCTCATGCGCCATCGCTTCGCCAAAGGGCAATGCATAGCCATCATCGATGATCCGCTTATAGGTTTGCACCATCGCAGGATCGACCGTCGCAATGTCACGCGCCAACGCCTTGGCGTGCGTCATCAATTCATTGGCAGGCACGACGGAATTGACCAGCCCCCATGCGCAGGCGGTTTCAGCGTCAAGGAAGTTGCCGCTGAACGACAATTGCTTAGCGCGCGAAATGCCGATCATGCGCGACAGTTTTTGGGAGAGCCCCCAGCCGGGCATGATGCCGACGCGGGCATGCGTATCGGCAAAGCGGGCATTGGTGGAGGCAATCAGGATGTCGCAGGCAATGGCAACCTCGAACCCCCCGGTGATGGCAACACCGTTGATCGCTCCGATCACTGGCTTGCGACAAATCTCGATCGCCTTGACCGGATTTTCATCGGCGCTCTCTGCATTCGCTGCACCCAGATTGCTGGTGTCCGATCCCAATTCTTTGAGGTCGAGGCCTGCGGTAAAAGCGCGTTCGCCGGCGCCGGTCAGGATGACGCAGCGGACACTGTCATCGGCATCCACAGCCCGCATCGCTTTGGCCAATTCGCTTCGCAGCGCGCGCGACAAGGCATTCATTGCTTCAGGACGGTTGAGGGTGACGATGGCGATGCCATCTTCGATTTCTGTTGTTACAAGTGCCATCCGGGCTGGTTAGCTGCAGCTTGGTCGCCCGGCAAGTCTGCTTAACCTGGCAACTGGAACCGCACCCGGCTGCGCCACCAAGACGCAATCGGCTGGCCTGCGGCATCGAGCGCCGGCAGGAAGGAGGCGCGGCGCATCAGCGATTGGCACACCGCATCGTCAAATTCCTTGGGGCGCGTAGTTGCCTGGATTTTGCATCCGCTTGGTTTGCCATCTGCACCGATGCTCATACGGAAATCGACAAGAGCGGGCTGCCCAGCTTGTAGCATCTTTATGGGATAGTCAGACGAAACCACCCATTTTCCCGGATTGTCCGTTGGTGTCGCCTTACGCGACAATGTCTTGTGCTTTTCAATGTCAACGCCCCAGCTCGAAACCAGATCATCGACGCATTTGTCCAGCGCGGCGAATCCCGATTTCAATGAACCGGTTTCAAGCTGCACCGGCCTGCGGAGCGGTTTTCCCAGTTCCATATAGCGGATTGCTGCATAGCGATCAGGCGCTATCGGGGCGAGATCGATCCATGGATCGCCGCGCCTTTTGGCTCTGATAGCTGCCTCTTCCGATGCGGTTGGGCCTGCGATGCGGATATCCCCGCCAAACACCAGCGCACTAGTGCCGGCCAGGCTGCCATTTAGGAAGAATAGCGGCTGGGGCATTTCAGCCGGGCCGAATCGAACCGTAATCTCGGCTTGCGGCACATCCGTTTTGACCGCGTCGCCGGCAATCACCATGCGGAAGCTTTCGCCGGGTCCATATTTGTCTAAAAACAGTGTTACTTTGGAGGTGCCGTCACCGAACTCGCGCGCGAGGCGGCATCTTTCATCTGCATAATCGAGATGCCATTTCGACGTTGGTACGAGTTTTAGCGGCTCAGACGCAGCCTGAACATCATTCGATGCGGCTCCTAATACCAATGCTGGGCATATGATTGCCCGGAACATATTAGCGGAAAATCGACGCACCAGAAACTCCCCCCGATCGAAAACAGAATGAGATTATCGCCCGACAACAGCTGTTGGCAACGGTTTTGGCCTGTAAAATATTCAATAAAAAAGGCGGCGCAGTGGCCGCCTTTTTCTCAATCTGTGCGTAAGACGTCTTACAGCTTGCCGGTAAGTTCAGGCACGACATTGAAGAGATCGCCGACAAGGCCGATGTCCGCGACCTGGAAGATCGGGGCGTCTTCATCCTTGTTGATCGCGATGATCGTCTTGGAATCCTTCATGCCCGCCAAGTGCTGGATCGCGCCGGAAATACCGACCGCGATATAGACTTCTGGCGCAACGATCTTGCCGGTCTGGCCGACCTGATAGTCGTTGGGCACATAGCCAGCGTCAACAGCAGCGCGCGAAGCGCCGACAGCCGCGCCCAGCTTGTCTGCAAGCGGGAAGATGGTGGCTTCGAAGGTCGGCCCGTCCTTAAGCGCGCGACCACCCGAAACGATGATCTTGGCGCTGGTCAGTTCGGGGCGCTCGAGCTTGACGATTTCCGCACCGACAAAGCTGGAGGTGCCGGCATCGCCGGGACCCGAAACCGCTTCGACAGCAGCGCTACCACCCGTTGATTCCGCCTTGGCAAAGGCGGTGCCGCGAACCGTGATCACCTTCTTCGCATCCGACGACTGCACGGTCGCAATCGCGTTACCGGCATAGATCGGGCGGGTGAAGGTGTCGGCGCTTTCAACCGACAGGATGTCGCTGATCTGCATCACGTCGAGCTGCGCAGCAACGCGCGGGGCAATGTTCTTGCCATGCGCAGTTGCGGGGAACAGCACGGCATCGTGATGACCCATCAAGTCTGCCACCAGCGGCGCAACATTTTCAGCGAGCTGGTTTGCATAAGCAGCATTGTCAGCGACGTGGACCTTGGAAATGCCTGCGATCTTGGCTGCCGCATCGGCAACTGCACCGCAATTGTGGCCGGCAACCAGTGCGTGGACTTCGCCAAGCTGCGAAGCTGCGGTCACGACGGCCAGCGTCGCATCCTTCATCGAGGCATTGTCATGTTCGACATAAACGAGCGTCTTCATCCTGCGACTCCCATTTCCTTGAGCTTGGCAACAAGCGCATCAACATCTGCAACCTTGATACCGGCGCTGCGCACCGGCGGTTCCGCAACCTTGAGCGTCTTCAGGCGCGGGCTGACATCGACGCCATAATCGGCGGGGGTCTTCTGCGCGAGCGGCTTGGACTTCGCCTTCATGATGTTCGGCAGCGATGCATAACGCGGTTCGTTCAAGCGAAGGTCGGTGGTGACGATTGCCGGGGTCTTCAGGCTGACGGTTTCAAGGCCGCCATCGACTTCGCGGGTCACTTCAACTGCATCGCCCTTGACTTCAACCTTAGAAGCAAAGGTGCCCTGCGGACGGCCGGTGAGCGCAGCCAGCATCTGGCCGGTCTGGTTCGAATCGTCGTCAATCGCCTGCTTGCCGAGGATCACAAGGCCCGGAGCCTCTTCTTCAACGATCTTGGCGAGGATTTTGGCAACGCCGAGCGGCTCGACATCTTCAGCAACCACGAGGATCGCACGGTCCGCGCCCATGGCGAGCGCAGTACGCAGCGTTTCCTGCGCCTTGTCGGGGCCGATCGAGACCGCAACGATTTCGGTCGCTGCGCCCTTTTCCTTCAGACGGATCGCTTCTTCGACAGCGATTTCGTCAAAGGGGTTCATCGACATTTTGACGTTCGACAGATCCACACCCGTGCCATCCGGCTTTACGCGGGGTTTCACATTATAGT
>Ga0222712_10003071_pt1 | contig 18557 bp, 15 predicted proteins | sample C33_657DmetaG_FD_165043 | JGI IMG/M metagenome (GOLD analysis project Ga0222712, IMG submission 165043) | Estuarine water microbial communities from San Francisco Bay, California, United States - C33_657D | ecosystem: Environmental > Aquatic > Marine > Unclassified | place: USA: California...
ATTTAGAATGTTACGTATTGGATTTAACTCGCTTTTTTTCGGGTCCGCAATGCACTCTCATCTTAGCTGGAATGGGTGCCGAAGTTATAAAAATAGATGATCCAAAAACTGGCGACCCTATCGCTTTTGCCCCTCCCTATGCGGGCGCTGCGGGCGTCTCTTTTACTAGTCAGACCGAGCACGACATGGGGCTCGCATATTTAAAACGGGCGCGAGGAAAAAAATCAATTACGATCGACCTGAAGTCGGAACGTGGTCGAGAAATTTTTCTTCAACTCGTAACTCACGCAGATGTCGTTGTCGAAAACTTCAGTGTCGGCGTAGCAAAAAGATTGGGGATTGATTATCAGACGCTCAAAAAAGTAAATCCCAGGATTATTTACTGCGCCCTAACAGGCTACGGTTCCACTGGGCCCGATCAGAGCGCAAAAGCCTATGACTTGATGGTTCAGGCAGCGGTGGGCTTGATGAGCCTGTCGGGCGACCCAGAGGGGCCACCCGCGAAGGCAGCCACTCCAATGTCTGACGCCATCACTGGTATCTTTGCCTCAAACGGCATCACCGCTGCGTTATTTAATCGAGAAAAAACAGGAGAAGGTCAGTCTATTGACGTGGCCATGGCTGATTGCCTGTTTTCGCTGGTGTTTGACGAACCGATAGACTGCTACGAAGCGCTGGGCGTTCAAGCAAGGCAGGGTAATCGAATTATGCGTTTCTCTCCTTTTAATACTTACGAGGCGAAAGACGGATGGCTGGTAATCGGCACTGCAACTCACAGCGAATGGCTTGCCCTGTTAGACGTCATGGGCCAAACAGCTCTCGCAGGGACGCGCCCCGAGCTTTTGCAGACCAGTTGGCGAATTTCAAACAATCACGAAATAGACAAAATTGTTGGAGCTTGGGTTGCCCAATACAACCGAACTGAAGTCATCACAATTCTAAATCAGGTAGGCGTGCCGTGTAGCTTAGTTCGCTCCATCGAAGAAGTCCTGCAATGGCAACAACTGCACGAGCGAGAAATGATTGTGCCGTTAGTCAACCCCTTGTCTGGGCAAGCCATCGGTGCCTCGGGGCCTGGGTTTCCAATAAAATTTGGGCAATTACCGAGCTCGTATGACACGCCTGCCCCAATTCCTGGTGCGCATACACACGAAATTCTTGAGAGGTTCGCACACTTATCGCTACAACAAATTCAAGAGCTTAAAGAGGCCGGAATCATTTAGCAAAAGACTGCGCGCCTATCATTCCGCAATAGACAGCTCGCAAGAACCTTCAACTAGCAATAGAAACCCTCCAGCTCAAACGCTCGAACAAGGTATTTTTTATGACGACAGACAACTATGACGTGATTGTCATTGGTGCAGGTGTCACCGGCTTATCGGCCACTATCGAATTACTGGGACACGGCCTGCGAGTTGCCAATATTGAGAGCCAGCTGTTTGGCGGCTTAATTATCAATATCAACGAACTCGATGGCGCTATCCAAGGTTCAGGCATTGACTTTGCCTCTGACTTGATGATGCAAGCAAGTCGCACTGGAGCCACCATGCTTTCTGAAATGGTAACTGGGCTTGTCGCGCAGCCGAACAAACAGTTCTTGCTCACGACCGATCAACATTCATATCAAACCAAGGCTGTGATTATCGCGACCGGCGCAACGTTAAAGGCACTCAACGTGCCCGGAGAGACTGCCTTTGAATACAAAGGAATTTCACATTGCGCTGATTGCGACGGCCCGCTTTATCAGGATGCAGAAGTCGTTGTCGTCGGAGGTGGTGACTCTGCGTTTCAAGAAGCTCTTGTACTCACTGAATTTTGTCATCAAGTGCATCTTATTCATCATCACGAGTCTCCCACTGCGCAAAGCCATCTCACTGAGGCCGTGACACAGCATGAAAAAATACTGGTGCACTCTTCGTGTGAAGTCGTAGAAATTTTTGGCACAACGGGGGTTGAGGGCGTGCAAGTCAAACATCTGGCTGATCAAACCACCTGTCACATCCCTTGCACGGGGTTGTTCGCGTATATCGGACTCAAACCATCCAGCGATTTTTTACCTGACGACATTGAACGAGACAAAGACGGTCACATCATCACTTCGACCAAACTTATGACGAGTATGCAAAATGTCTTTGCCGCTGGCGCTGTCAGACAGGGGTATGGTGGCATGCTCGAACACGCCATCCAAGAAGCAAAAGTCGCAGCTCAGCAATGCCTATTATTCTTAAGCCGTTAAGCATGTTCTATCACAACACTCGATTAACTTTCTCGCTAGAACTGACGCATAGAGGGTACCCTTTGACCTCTGTTGCTTGAGAAAGTTGTGGCAAGTGGCGTTCTGCTGCTGTTGGTACCCGAGGGTTATGTTTAAGGGATCGCGTAGGCCGACTCGTCGCCATAAAACGGCACGATCGACTAATGCTGTATCTATTGCTGCGGCAGCCTGCTCAACAGTAATCTGTTTAGGTTGAGCGATATGCGTTTCGATTGCCTGATAGGAAAGCGCGGCATCGATCGACAAGGCACCATCCAGTAAATAATGCTGATTGAGCCGACCCAGTACAACATTCGCATCTGTCATCGTTGGATGGGCACCGGGGCTACCGTAGCAAGCAGGCCCGGGTTTTGATCCTGCGCTGCGCGGCCCAACACGCAGCATTCCCCCCACATCCAGCCAAGCGATACTGCTGCCACCCGAGCCCACCGTATGAATATCGGCAGCGGTAATCTTCAACGGCAAGCCATTAATCTCGCGACTATGAGCAATATTGGCTCGCCCGCCTTGAATGACACAGGCTTCGGTGCTTGTTCCGCCCATATCCAACGTAATTAAATCGGCATAGCCGCCGGTACCAGCAAGATGGATTGTGGCACTTACACCACCGCTCGGCCCCGAAAGTAGCGTATCAATGGGCCGTTGACTTGCCAACTCTGGCGTCACGATCCCGCCGCCAGACGCCATCACAAACGGAGCCTCTGTGATCCCCATCGCCTCGACTTCAGCAGTAAATTGTTCTAGATAATGACGCATCACGGGCATTAGATAGGCATTAATGACTGTCGAGCTAAGCCTTTCGTATTCTCGAAACTCAGGCACGAGTTCTTGCGATGACGTCACTGAAATCTTTGGCCAATGGTGCCGAAGCAACTGTGCGGTACGTTCCTCGTGCACTGGATTGATATATGAATTCAAAAAACAAATCGCTATGCTTTGTACGCCTTGCGAAACCAGTTCGTTCGCAGTAGCCAAAATTTCAGTCTTATCAATGGGGATGAGAACCTGCCCATCGACTGAAATCCGCTCGGCAACCTCGAGTCGCAAGGATCGCCTGATCAAGGGTTTTGTCCGGCGTGCAAACAGGTCATAAGGACTTGGCCGTTTTTGCCTGCCAATCTCAAGAAGATCTCGAAAACCCTGAGTGGTGATTAGTCCGGTGAGCGCACCCTTGCGCTCGTGCAGGGCATTAGTTGCCACTGTCGTGCCTAACCCTACAAATTTCACTTGCTCGGGCGTCGCCTGGGCAGCAATCAGGATCTCTCGAATCCCTTGGATAGGCGCTTTGTGCGGAAAATCTGGCGTCGATGCAAGCTTATGGCGCAGGGTTTTTCTCGAAGCTTCATCAAACAAAAATAGGTCAGTGAATGTCCCACCAACGTCAATACCAATTCGAATCGTCTGGCGTGCTCTAAGCATTTTTCGCTGACTTCCCTTTAGACTGAACGCTCACACAACACACTGAGAGTCAGCAACCCAATATGAAATAGTATTAATCAATTTTTGCACCGACCTGCCGGACAACTCCGCCCCACTTGCCTCTTTCAGTCTTGATCCAAGCCCCAAACTCTTCAGGAGAGATCGCATTAAATTGCACCCCATCTTGAGCAAGGCGATCACGCATGTCATTGGTGCCGAGTACGTTTAAAAAAGTCTTATGTAATTGCGCAATGAGGTCTTGTGAAACCCCTTTCGGTGCAAGCAAGCCGTACCATACGGTTGCCTCAAACTCGGGATAGCCAGACTCTTTGAAAGTCGGAACATCTGGCAATACGCTCGCACGCGCACTTGATGTCACGGCCAGTGCCCGTAGCTTGCCAGCGGCGATTTGAGTACGCAAAGAAGGAAGAGATCCAAAAAATAGGGCAACGCGCCCACCAATGATATCGTTGATTGCCGGCGCCGCACCTTTATAAGGCACATGCAAAATAGGAATACCTGCCTGAATTTTGAACATTTCACCGGCTAGGTGCCCAACTGTGCCGTTACCCGCAGACGCCATAGACAATTGATTTTTTTTTGCGCCCGCAACAAGCGAAGCGAGGGTTTGATACTGACTGTCTACGCTGACGACTAAGACCAGCGGCAGCGAGCCAATGAACATAATCGGGGAAAAGTCGGCCTCTGGGTCATAACCGACATTTGAATACAGTGAGGGGTTGATGGCTAAGTTACTCGTTTCAGCCAGGGCAAGCGTGTAGCCATCAGGCGTGGCTCTCGCTGCGGCCTCTATTCCAATACTGCCACCCGCACCTGGCCTATTTTCTGTGACGATATTCCATTTCATCGCCTCGCTGACTTTACTGGCAATCAGTCGCGCCAGGATGTCAGTACCTCCCCCTGGCGGATAAGGAATAATCAACCGAACTGGTTTATCCGGAAACTCTGCTGCCGCACCCGGAGCGACAGAAAAGAGCGACAGGCATAGACACAAAAGCGCACTAGCGCACTGAGTAAAACGCTTCATCATATTCTCCTTAGACAAGGTCATACGGGATCGTGCTGCAAGGCTTCATTGCCCATCTTAAGCGAAAAAATCTACCGAGTGCGCAGAGCTGATTGGCCCTCACAAAAAAACATCGGGCGCTTCAGCGAATTTCATTTCGTATGCACTCTTCATTTTTTTTGTAGCCGCCTGTCTATTTTTTTTGTTCGCTCAACGTTTTTAAAACTAGCAATGATTTTTTTAATGAATGTGCAATTTTTAAAAAAAGCTGATGTATATTAATCCTGAGCCGCTAGTCGCATCACTGTGCAAGACAAAACATGAAGCGGTAAAAATTTGTATGTTCGAGGTTGTTAGGCCCATCTCACACCTGAACCCTTATCCATAACAAGAACGGAGCACGTCCATGGCTGAAACACTGTTAACTCCCGATGTCACGGCGTACGTGGGGCACCAGAGTCGCTCAATCAAAAATCGTTTCCCAGTCAGCGAAGAGATGATCTTCGAATTGGCCGACGCGATCGAAGAACCCAACCCCCTCTATCTGGATGCGGACTACGCCAAAAACAGTCGGTTTGGTGGGATGCTCTGCCCGCAATTGGCCGGATGGAAGGACTGGGCTCCCCGCATCGACTATTTCGGAGCGGGTCAGGACACCCATTTCGAGGTTCCACTTCCTTTCAAGAGCTATGGCTTCAATGGCGGGAGTCAGTGGACGTTTCATCGGCCCGTTCGCGTCGGTGATCACATTACCAAATCCGAAAAAATTGTTGATATCTCAGAAAGACCGGGGCGCACCGGACAACTCGTTTTCATTGTCCGTGAGGTCACTCAAGTCAATCAAAAGGGCGAACTACTTTTGACCATCCGTCACACTAGTATTTTTCGCAAGCGTGCCGAGACCGAAGTGGTAGACCAGCCAGAGATTTCGAATTCGGTACATTTACCCAACATTTCTCCTCCTGAACGTGGTCAGGTCGTGGACAAGAAAACTTGGAACCCGCAACCGCAGCGAACCTTCGACCAAATCAATGTGGGAGACGAACTACCGCCAGTAGTCAGAGGGCCAATGACAACTGGTCATCTCGTTCGCTGGGCCTCAGCCAACGGCAACTATGCCCGCATCCACTGGGATCTGCCCTACGCGATGTTGCGTCAAGGCCTGTCAAACCTAGTCGTGAACGGCTCGCTCAAAAATGAATACCTTTACATCTTGCTGCAGCGCTTTGCCGGAGAGGCGGGCTGGGTGCGCGAGATGTACCTAGAACATCGCGGGATGGACCATCCCGGCGATACGCTGACCATCACCGGCAAAGTGACCGAGAAAACGGTGCGTGATGGCCTTGGGTACTTGAAGTGTGAAATTGGTTTGCGCAACAATCGCAGCGAGACGGCACGAGGTTGGGCTGAGATCGTGTTGCCCAGAGGCCAAGAGCCACTGCCTCTCGTTTGGCTGTAAACAACCGTGAATGATACAAATCAAGAGAAGCTTGCACAGCCCAGAGCCTCTTCAAGAGGTTTGTTGAGCAACGTACGCGTGCTAGACCTTGGTCAAGGCGTTTCAGGGCCATTTTGTGCCCGCCTGTTGGCCGATCAAGGCGCCGAGGTGATCAAGATTGAACCCCTTGAGGGCGATCTAGCGCGCCGCATGGGGCCCTTCGCCGGCAACGAAGCACACAGTGAAAAGAGTATCCCGTTTCTGTATCTCAACACCAACAAGCGCAGCATCACCCTCGATCTGTCTAGTGCCAGAGGGCGTATTTTGCTGCATGCACTGGTACGTTGGGCTGATGTACTCGTAGAAAATTTTGAGCCTAAACGTCGCGCCTCGCTTGGTTTAGACGACGAGTCACTCGCTGCGGCCAACCCCCGCCTGGTGACGACTTCAATCTCTAATTTTGGTAGCACGGGGCCCTACAGTGACTGGAAAGCCACCGATCTGATCACGAGCGCGATCAGTGGTCTGATGTACCACTCCGGCAACGCTGACAGAGAGCCTCTGCGTAGTGCGCTTTCCCAATCTCTCTACGTCGCCGGCATCAATGCGGCGGCGGCCACGTTAGTGGCGATCTACCATCGACTTAGCACCGGCAAGGGTGGGCGCGTAGAGGTGTCGGTTGCAGAGTGCATGACAGCTCATTTGGTACAGGCGTCTGCGTCCTATGCGTACACCGGTGGCCTGAGAGGACGGCGCCCCGCGCACGGCGCCCCGCTTGAAGAGCTCATGCCCTGCCAGGATGGGCACGTCGTAGTCTCTGCGCAGGGCTCACAACCGTTCAATACCGTTGCCGACCTGATTGGGCTCGAAGAGCTAAAAGGGCCGATGTTTGCCTCTGCTGAAGGTCGTATTGTCAATGGTGAGGCTCTTGAACAGCTCATCTTAGATGGACTCGCACACTGGAAGAAGAATGAGCTATTTCATGCAGCAAACAAGCAACGCCTTGTATTCGGTCAGGCGCAAGAACCTGGCGAGCTTTACCGATGTCCGCACTTGAACGAGCGCAACTTCTTTGCCTCTGTCAATCATCCGATCGCCGGGGCTGCGCAGTACCCAAGTCATTTGATACAACTGAGCGAGGAGTCCTTCGACACGCGGAAGCCGGCGCCGCTCTTGGGTGCACATACAGCAGAAGTATTGCGTGAAATTTTGCAACTCAGTGAGACAGATATTGAGCAACTCCGCAATCTAGCGGTTATCTAAAAGGAGTCTGTCAGTGGTCAATTTGCCTCTCAAGGGATTGCGCGTCATCGACTTGAGCCGAGTGTTTGCGATGCCATACGCGGCGGCATTTTTAGCCGACTTAGGTGCCGAGGTGATCAAAGTCGAAGGTTGTGCTTTTCTAAGCGCAGATACTCGCCTTGGAGGGCCTTTCGGAGGTCCGTGGGCCGATGACGCACCAGGAGAACTTCACTATGAACGTAACGGCGTCTTTCATGTACTGAATCGAGGCAAGCGCAGCCTGACCCTTGACCTGAACCAAGCTGCGGGCCTTGAGACGCTCAAAAAGCTCATTGCAACCGCCGATATCGTGATTGAAAACTTCACCCCACGGGTAATGCGAAAGTTCGGACTCGACTATCCCAACCTGCGAGCACTTCGCCCCGATGTCATCATGGTGTCCAACACGGGGTATGGGCATTCTGGGCCCTTTAGCAATTACGGAGCCATGGCCGCCTCTCTAGAGCCCACGCACGGTAGTGGAGCTTTCATTGGTTACGAGGGCGGACCGCCAAACAAGATCAGTAACTCTTACACTGATTTTCTTGCTTCATGGACAGCCCTGTACTCTGTGATGGCGGCGCTGCTGTACCGTACTCGCACTGGCAAGGGGCTTTGGATCGATCTGGCGATGTACCAAGTCGGCACCGCTTTCATGGGCGAGGGTCTGCTGGATTACGCCTTTAATGGTCGCGCGAATCGGTGGATGGGTAATCACCATGACGTTCACGCACCACACAACACCTATCCTTGCAAGGGCCACGACCGCTGGGTGACGATTGCCGTGACTGACGACTCAGAATGGCGAGCGCTGTGCGCAGTGATCGATAACCCCGAACTCGCGAAAGATGCTCGCTTCATTGATGCCTCCTCACGCCTGAAGCATCAAGACGAACTCGACGCACTGATCTCTATGTGGACCACGCCGTTGGATCACTACGAGGTCGCGCACAGGCTTCAGGCCGTTGGTGTGCCAGCAGGACCGGTACTAGACGCCCGCGACTTGTTTACCGACCCGCACTTGGCGGCCCGAAAGTTCTTTGATCACATCGAGCACTCGCCCGAGACTGAGGTTGGATGCCGGCCCCAGCTTGGACGTCCCTGGAGCTTCTCTGCCTTCGAGGTTCCGACGCCACCGGCAGGTCCGAGACTTGGTGAAGCGAACAACTATGTACTGAGAGAACTGTTGGGCTTAGGCGAAGCAGAGATCACAACGATGACCGAGCAAAGGGTGATAGGCACCACCCCCGCTGACGCACCCGTACCAATTCCGGTACCTGTGGCAGAACAATTGCGACTAGGTCGCTTGGTTGAACTTGATCCGCTATATCGGCAACGTTTAAAACTCGATTCACAACCGCGCAAGTCGTAGGGCTTATGGAAGGTAGGACTCAGCGTCGCTGATGGCGATAGCGGAGAAGGTTTTTATCACGATCAACAACCAGACTCGAAAGGTACGCACATGACTTCATATCTATTACGTTTTCGTTGGGCTGCTATTTTATTCTCTGCCCTGCTTAGCCTGACAGCAGCCGGCATCGCTACCGCGCAAGAAAAATCTCGCCTTGCAGTGGTACTCGAACGCGGCAAGCTTGTTGTTGCCACCATGTCTACGGTCCCGCCTTTCGCCATGCGCGATGAAAAGGGCGAACTCGTTGGCTTTGACATCGACTTAGCTAGACTCTTTGCAAAAGCGCTGTTCAATGATCCCAATAAGATTGAGTTCATCGTCGTCGATGCCTCTGGGCGTTGGCCTGCAGTCAACAGCGGTCGGGCTGACTTTGGCATCGGTGGCACAACGGTATACCCTGACCGTGCCGTGCAGGTGGCTTTCACTCGCGGGTACGTCGATTCTGGTATTTCTATCTTGGTGCGTAAAGACGCTAAGATAAAATCTCTCGCCGATCTCAATAATGAAAAATTCACGGTCGCTAACTTTGCAAACCCGCAAATGGCTGAGCGAGCCAAAAAGTACTTTCCAAATGCAAAGCTGATCGTTTTTGAAGGCGCGGCCGCTCAATTTTTAGCCGTTCGCACGGGGCGGGCACAAGCGCTTCAGATAGATACACCAACCACCAACTACTTTGCGGCACAACACAAGAACGAGTTTGAAGTTCTGCCTGAACTACTCACCGCCTCGCAGAATAATGCGATTTTTCTGAAGCACGGCGATTTTACTTGGTGGCACTGGCTTGACACGACAGTCAGCGAACTTCGTTCGGGATCATGGTATCCACAATATAACGATATCTACCAAAAATGGTTTGGCATGGATGCTCCACCCCAAAAGTTCTACTTGAAATAATCTGATTGATCGGACTGCGTGGATCTTGTGCCCCTTAGGGGGTGCAGGGACGGCTTGGGAGAAGAGGCTTGACGTTTCTGAATTGGTTCGCAATGCATGGGCCGAGTTATCTCGACGGTTTGGCTCAGACCGCTTTCGTTGCGCTCTGGGCCTCACTCGGCGCCCTCCTTTTGGGGATCACGCTGACACTCCTCAGATTGATGGGAGGGCGTTGGGCCGCTGCTTTTGTCGGCGGGTATGTGCAAGTCCTTAGAAATATTCCTGTTCTTCTCCCGATCTACTTGATCTACTTTGGTTTGCCTACGCTCGGTCTTTTTTGGCCAGCCGTCGTGTGTGGCGGTATGGCCCTGATTATGCAAAATGCCGCATTCATTTCTGAAATATTTCGCGGCAGTATTAAGGCGATTGACCGGGTGCAGTTCGATGCGACTCGAAGCCTCGGTCTTTCGCCCTGGACGACCTTTCGACGGGTCACCTTACCGCAATTGCTGGTTTACTCATTGCCCGCGCTGCGTAATCAAGCAGTTCTGCTACTGAAAGACACCTCACTTCTCTCGGTCATTACGGTGGCCGAAGTGACGATGCAGGCCAAGGTGCTGACCGAGCGGACGGCGTCGGCCTATCACGCGTTTCTGGTAGCCGCGGTTCTATACCTCGCCATCGTTGCCTTAAGCGAACTGGCGTTTCGAATCGCCGAGCGCAGAGTACGTTGGCGTTGACCACATTATGAGAGCCTAAACGATGACAAGTACCCTTTGGATACTGGCTCAAGGAGCGGCTGTAACGCTGTTTCTGGCTTTCGTTGGCGTCATCGGCGGAACAGCGTTCGCTCTTCTCCTCAACGTGGCAGCCTTTTCTAAAATCGGCTTGATGCGCATCTCTTATCACACCTATATCTACTTCGCGCGTGGCATTCCACTACTGGTTCAAGCGCTTCTGATCTTCTACACCCTGCCCGCTTTCGGAATTCTGATCGGACCACTCACCGCTGGTGGACTGGTTCTCACTTTGTATATCGGCGCGATGTTTGCTGAGGTGTTTCGCGGGGGCGTACTTGCGATTCCCCGCACGCTATGGGATTCGACCCGCAGCCTGGGGCTTCCGCCTGTACCGGTCATACGTAAGGTTGTCATTCCACTCGTGCTGCGCTACACCTTGCCTTCTTATATCAATGTCTGCGTCCTAACGATTAAGGCCTCATCAGTGCTTTCGGTCATCAGCGTCTGGGAGCTCACCCTGGCCGCTCGCGAGATCGTGGAAAGAACCCTTGATGTGTTTCCCATCATGATTGCGGCATCGTGTTTTTACTTCGTCATGTGTTTTTCGATTGACCGACTTGGTCGTCACGTAGAGCACCGACTTGCACTCAAAGGTTTCTCAGGAGAACGACCGTGATTGAAATCCGCGGATTGCGCAAATCTTACGGTGCAGTTGAAGTGCTTAAGGGCGCCAATCTCGATGTAGCCGACGGCGAAGTTGTCACCCTGATCGGACGCAGCGGCTGTGGCAAGACAACCTTACTTCGCTGTATCGACTTACTCGAAGAGTACGACGAAGGTGAGATCAAACTTGATGGAAAATTACTCTGGTACACCAATGCGACCGATGGAAGTCGGCAGCGGATGCCAGAGCCAGTCATTCGGCAAATGCGTCAGCGCATGGGCATTGTCTTTCAGCAATACAATCTTTTCCCGCATATGACTGCGCTAGAAAACGTTTGTTTGGGGCCCGAGTTCTCTCAAAACATTTCGACCCGCGAGAGCAATGAATTAGGGCGAGAGCTACTGGCGCGCGTCGGACTAGCTGACAAGGTGTCGGCCTATCCCTTCCAACTTTCGGGTGGGCAACAACAAAGGGTGGCGATAGCTCGTGCCCTCGCGATGCGTCCCAGAGTATTACTATTGGATGAAATCACCTCAGCACTTGATCCCGAATTGGTTGCAGAAGTCGAGGACGTCATCCGCTCACTGCTTTCTGAAGGCATCATGATGGTGCTGGTCACCCATGCAATCGGCTTCGCTCGCGAAATTTCAAACAAAATCGCTTATGTATCTGACGGTCGTATTGCAGAGATCGGATCTCCGGAAGACGTACTCGACAGATCGCAAGACCCAACACTAAAAGAGTTCCTGCGACGCCTGCGCTAATCGTTTGCGCTGACCCTAGAGACAGAGGAAATTGAAAAATGAAAGCATGTGCGCCACTGACTATCCGTATTTTTATAAAATTAGCGCTCTCCTTAGTTGCGCTATCCTTCAACTTTCATCTGGTCGCTCAGGCTCAAGATTGGCCAACAAAACCTGTGAGACTGGTGATTCCGTTTCCGCCCGGTGGTGGGTCTGATGTCGTTGGTCGAATCATTGCCAAACAACTTTCTGATGTGTTGCAGCAACAAGTTGTCGTAGACAATCGCAGCGGTGCCGGCGGCTCAATAGGAACTGAATTTGTCGTCAAGTCGAACCCAGACGGCTATACGCTGCTGTTAGGTTCAACCTCTGAAATTGCTGTCAATCCGAACTTATATCGCTTGAACTACAACACTGTTAGTGATTTGACCCCTATCGGGGTAGTGGCGACGTCACCGATGATGATTATTTCAGCGCCTGGGTTTTCAGCAAAAACCATCAAAGACATTGAGGCGCTCGCACGTCAGAAACCTGGGGAACTCAATGTCGCCTCTGCAGGCAATGGCACTATCACACACCTATCTGGCGAATTATTTAAAAATATCAATAATTTGAAATGGACGCATGTACCATATAAAGGCACCGGCCCAGCGCTGTCTGACTTAATGGGCGGGCAAGTCCAACTGATGTTTGTGACCGCGCCACCTGTACTCGGTTTAATCAAATCAAACAAAGTAAATTTAATCGCAGTCTCTGGCAAAACTCGCATGCCAGAGTTTCCGGATACGCCAACGGTTCTTGAGTCAGGAGGCTCAAGTTACAGCGTCGATAATTGGTACGGTATTTTTGCTCCGTCCAAAACGCCTGGCGAAATTGTGAAGAAACTGAGCGTTGCGCTTAACCAGGCGGTAAAGACCCCTGAATTGGCCAACGCCTTAAAAGCGCAAGGCGCTGAAGCTGGTGGTATGAGTGTGGCTGAGTTTGTCGGTTACGTTAAAGGAGAATTCGACAAGTGGGGAACTGTCATCAAGGCAGGTAACATTAAAGTCGATTAGCCTCATTGTCATTGAGCAAAGACCAAGAAAACACTAGTCTGAGAATGGTTGGGGCAGATGCTCCACCATCTGACTGCTCTAAATCACCCCTAAATGCCTAATGGTTTAAATAAACTGATTAAACCGCTTATAAGAATAAGGCAAGGGGTCGACCGAAAGCGGCGCGCCCGTCACCATTTGAGAGATTAACTTTCCGGTCGGTGGCCCACCCGTCATGCCCCAGTGCGCATGCCCAAACGCCAGAAACAAACCTGGTATGTGGTCCACTGGACCAAGGACAGGAAGACTATCGGGCGTTGAGGGTCTAAAGCCCAGCCAATACTTCGGTTCATCTGTCTGTAATGTCGGGAAAACGCGTTTGGCTTGCGTCACAAGATTTTTTGCTCTTTGCTCATCTGGGCTCGCGGTCAACCCGGCAAACTCGACTGTGCCTGCTGCACGCAACCCGTTCTCCATTGAGGTCAAGCCAAACCCGCGGTTTTTAATTGTCAGCGGAATCTTCAAGTCAATGTTTGGCGAAGGCATCATCGCGTGATAGCCTCGTTCCGTTTCGAGTGGCACTTTGATCCCTAGAGGCTCAAGCAGCGCTAGGCTCCAGGCTCCACTCGCCACCACCACTCGATCTGCGTCATGGTTATTGACATTTGTCATCAACATGAACCCTTGTCGACCCGAATGTGGAATAATTTTTAAGACCCGTTCTGTCAGAATAAGCCCACCCTCAGCAGCCAACAAACGGCCCAGCGTTTGCACCAAACGCTGGGGGTTAATCGTATAGCCATTATTCGGAATCAACACTCCGCTTTTAATATTGGCAGATATCTCTGGATATAGCTGCCGAATATCATCTTCACTCAAACTTTCAGCCTTGATGCCATGACGCTCACAAATTGCTAATTCGATTTGGGATTCACTACCTATCCCATCGTCCCAGATTCTGACCTGTCCGACCGTGCGAATCAGATCACTAAAGTGTTCTGGTCCGAGTAGTTCTCGCCAACAATTCATCGCCTCTCGGTGCAAAGCTCTCATCGCATCTGAGACCTCAAACACGCGTGAGAAACGGCTGGCCTCGACCCAACGAAGCATCCACGGCAACACTTTAGGCAAATAAGACGGGCGAATGACCAAGGGCCCCAACCGATCAAAGAGCCAACCTGGAACCTTACCCAGCATTCCTGGCAAGGCAATTGGGGCGGCCGTATCGCTACTGATGAGGCCAGAGTTTCCGTAGGAGGCTGCGCTGGCTGGCGGCAACGCATCGATCACCACCACGCGCTGTCCCGCACGTTGCAAATACAAGGCGGTTGATAAACCGACGACACCCGCACCAATCACAATCGTCGTTGAACTTGAGCTAGGCATCAGAACCCTTATGTTTAGCCATTCACTTAAAACACAAAGCTAGTGCTCAATCAACTTTCGCACCCGACGCTTTTATAATCTTTGCCCACTTTGCGTTCTCATCTTGAATGAACTGTGCAAACTGCTCTTGGTTTGTGTTCGAAATTTCAATGCCAAGACTTTCAAATTTTTGACGCACCTCGGGTAATTGCAATGCGCGATTGACCTCTGTATTTAACTGCTTAACGACAGCGCTTGAAATGCCGTTAGGCGCAAAGACACCAAACCATTGCAGCGCCTCAAAACCGTTTAACCCAGAAGCGCTGACTGTTGGCAGCGTAGGTGCAATCGGTGAGGCTTGGGCGCTTGTCACTGCCAAAGCCTTAAGTTTTCCGCTCTGTACGTAAGGTAAGAAAGCCACTGCAGTACCAAACGCCAATGAAATGCGACCGCTTACCAAATCAATCGTCATCGGGGCATCGCCCTTATAAGGAATATGCTCAATCGCGATGCCGGCTGTTGCTTTGAAATACTCAGCAGTCAGGTGAGACACACTACCGTTACCCGTCGAGCCAAAAGACAATGCACCTGGTTTACTTTTGGCTAACGCAATCAATTCGGTTACCGACGAAACAGGCAGCGACGGATGCGTGACCAACAGTATGGTGGCAGTTCCGACTAGAGCAACCGGCGAAAAATCTTTGATTGAGTTGTAAGAGAGTCTTTCGTATAAAGCTGGGGCAATCGCATGCGTGCTGCTCGTGCCGATTAATAAGGTGTAACCGTCAGGGGTAGCCTTTGCAACAACATCTGAACCAGTCGTACCGCCCGCGCCAGCCCGATTTTCAACGATCACCGTTTGACCCAGACTTGTCGTGAGTTTTTCGGCAAGCAGTCGACCGACAATATCGGTTGAGCCACCCGCCGGAAAAGGAATCACAAGTTTGATCGCTTTAGTTGGCCAGGTTTGTGCAGCACAGACGGTACTACCAACGAGTGCAAATACACAGAGCGCACGACAAGCAAGCCTCGTCGTCATAGAAAGATAGTCAAGTGCTCGAGCCATTAAGTCGCTTCCTTTGACGCCTTGCGTTTATCAGAAACGATGCGCCCATCTTTAAATACAAGTTTGAGATCTCTTAGGTTATTAATATCGTCAAGCGGGTTGGCGCCCACCACAATCAGATCTGCGATTTTTCCGACCTCAACCGTACCGAGCTCGTCGCCGACGCCACAAATTGCGGCCCCAGCACGTGTGGCAGCCTGCAAAGCTTGCCAAGGCGTGGCACCTGCACGCACCCATAAACCAAGTTCAAGTAGTGCGGCATCTTTGAGCGGCCTGATATCTGAACCAAGCGCCATTTTGACGCCTGCATTAAGCGCTTTGAGAAATCCCGCTTGGTGCACATCGGCTGCAGCGTCTGCTCGGCAGCATAACGAATGAGAGAGGTTACGCTGCTTGAGCCAGCCTCTCTCCCAAAAATTGGTCGCTTGCTGCGGAGTGAGATGACTAATCGCCAGCGTTGGCACATACCAAGCATCATGTTTCAGAAACAGTTCGATGCACTCGTCATCTAAAATATAACCATGTTCAATACTATGTGCACCCAACCGTATCGCATTTTTTACGGCAACTGGGTTAGTGGCGTGCGCCATGACTTTAAATTCACGCAAGCGACACACATCAAAGGCCGCCTTGAGTTCTTCGTCTAATAAAAACGAATGGCGGTGCAAATCCCAGGCGGGGCCCATGATGCCGCCTGAAAGATTCAGTTTGATATGGTCTACCCCATTTTTGATCTGCTCTCTGATGGCCTTCACAAAACCATAGGGGCCATCACACTCAAGCGCATGTCCTGACGTTAAAAAATGCCCAGCGGTCGTCGTTAGAAAATGCCCGGCAGCAAATAAACGCGGGCCGACGTGCTGCCCTGAGTCAAAGGCGCGTTTCCAAGCAACATCCATATAGTCGTGTGCACCGGCGCAGCGTAAACCAGTCACTCCAGACTCGGTCATCGCGGCCTGTAGCCGGTTACCAAATAAGGTGACTTGTTCGGTCAGCGGCATATCGGTCGGCGACAAATAGTCTGGATGAATATGCACATCCCACAAACCAGGAAGTAAAAACTGTCCAGTCAAGTCGATGGTCTCGCAGTCGAGTAAAGCATTCGAATCTGCCGCAGACAAGATTTGTTTGATGCGTCCGTCTTCAACCAACACCGATGCGTTTAAGCGTGGTTCAGGAGTGACAGCATCAATAACTGTGACATTTTGTAAAAGAGTTCGCATAAAGTTATTTTTTGAAGATAGTTAAAAATTCAGAGAAGACAGCGGCCCTTTACTGAGCCTGGATGCCAACTTCAAGGGCGAGCTTTTTCCATTTTCCGGTTTCAGAAACGATAAAGCTGCGAAAGTCTTGCGCCGAACCACCCACTGGCACAATGTCTCGGTCGGCAAAGACTTTCAACAGCTCTGGTAAAGCGAGTACCGCATTGACTTCAATATTGAGGCGATCAACGACTGTCTGTGGCGTTTTGTTAGGTGCCAAAACCCCAAACCATGTTCCAGCGGTAAACGTTGTTAAGCCTTGCTCTGCAAAAGTCGGGATATTAGGAGCATTGGCAAGTCGCTGAGTTCCGGCAATGGCAAGCGCCTTTAGCCGGCCGCCACGCACTTGCTCCATGACCGCAGCGGGTGCGTCAAACGAATATTGAATCTGCCCACTGATCAGATCGATGATCGAAGGGCCACTCCCTTTGTAGGGTACGTGCAACGTATTGATTTGAGTGAGCGATTTAAAGAGCTCACCCGCAAAGTGATTGGTGGTGTTTTCACCAAACGAAGAATAATTCAGCTTGCCCGGATTCGCCCGAGCGTAGGCAATTAACTCGGCGACAGTATTCACCGGTAACTGAGGGTGGGCCACTAATAGAAACGGTACGCTGCCCACCATCGCCACGGGTCGCAAGTCAACCAGAGGGTCGTAGGCGAGCCCCTTGATAGTGAACGGGGCAATTGATACCTCAGGAGCCGCAGCCATCAGCAGTGTGTAGCCGTCGGGCTCTGCGCGCACGACCGAAAGTGTCGCGACAGTACCGCCAGCACCTGCACGATTTTCGACGATGACTTGTTTGCCCAACCGACCGCTTAGCCGCTCAGCGACTAAACGCGCCGCGATATCTGTGGTGCCGCCTGGCGAGTAACCGACGATCAAACGAATATTTCGACTCGGCCAGGTTTCGCTTTGCGCAATTGCTGCAGCGCAAAACAAAAGACTGAAACATCCAAAGATCGCTAAGCTGCTTGTAATTTTTTTCATAGGCCTAAGATTCGCAAGGACTGCATGTACACACCGTTGTGGCTATTCAAACCACTCTCAGAGAATACTACGCGATTGCCACATTAAGCTAGCCACTCGGACGATACGTACCGCTGGAACAGCGTACCCACAGCAATTAGAGTGTGACCCTCGGTTTAAACCAAGCCACAACAATCGCACCCCGGCCCAAACACTGCCGGGCTACCCAAAGACGATAACTGTGAACGCCATCCAGGTACGCGTTTTTGAAGTTGCTCAAGAGTTGAATGGTGATTGAGGCCTGTGATGTGCCGCTCATGCATCACGACTTTGCCATCAATCACCGTGTCGACAACGTCGCTCGATTTGGCATAGTAGACAAAGGCCGCATAACTGCCGTAATACGGCTGAAGGTGCGGCTGATTAATATCAACAACGATCAGATCAGCTTTTTTACCCACTTCGAGCGAGCCAATCTCATGATCGAGGCCCAGCACTTGTGCCGCACCAAGCGTGTGAAACCGCAACGCCTGGTCACAGGTCATCGCATGTGGCCCACCTAAGCACAAACGCATAGCATTGATGGCATAACGCATCCCTTCAAAGGGGTCGTTCAGCATCCAGTCTGTGGCAAAGCCAGTTTTAATGCCTTTTGCAATGATTTTTTCAAACTGCGGATAACGACCGCGGCGGGGGTAAATCGTTGGACAATGCGCGTAGTTAGCGTTGCAAGACACGATCGCGTCAAAGTCGGCCTCTTCGGCAAACACAAGGTGCGCAAGCACGACATCGGGCGCAAGCATCCCAACATCTCTTAAGTACTCAACAGGCCCACAACCGTAGGCGGCCTTAATGTGCTCGGTTTCAGAAGCACTTTGCGCTGCATGAATATGCATACCAACGCCCAACCGAGTCGCCTCAAGTCTGGCCTCTTTGAGCAGAGCCGAGCTGCAGGTGTCAGTGGCATGCGTACCAATCCGCCCCGTAAT
>Ga0222712_10003072_pt1 | contig 18555 bp, 28 predicted proteins | sample C33_657DmetaG_FD_165043 | JGI IMG/M metagenome (GOLD analysis project Ga0222712, IMG submission 165043) | Estuarine water microbial communities from San Francisco Bay, California, United States - C33_657D | ecosystem: Environmental > Aquatic > Marine > Unclassified | place: USA: California...
GGTTTTACAATTCACCTATAATGTAACTTTAACAGGTGATTGTTTAGCCCACTGCTGGCTTTCTATCAAGTCCGATATTATATCATTCTTGACTACTTTTCTAAGAATATTAAGGCTACCATTAATATCAGCATTTATTATAACACCATTATTAGATATAAACAAGCCACGTTTGACTCTTTTACCTTTATATTCTGTTTGTTTTTGAATTGGTTCTAAGTCTAAAGCACTACATTTAGAGGTATATGCTTCATTAACTAATTTGACAATACCACCCACTGCTTCAAATTTATATTTTATCAAGGCTATAAATCTAGCATGAGGTATCATCACAAAGGATTGATTGTTTTTAGAACCTATGTTGATGCTTTGTTTCCATTCTTTATTTTTACCTATAACTAAAGTACCTATCTTATTTGCTATTAACCAATTTACGATATACCTAGATGCTTTATGGATGTAATCCAGTATCTTATTATTTCGTTTATCTGTTAATAGTCTAATTTTATTAGAACTTTTTTGTTTCTTAGGTAATTTAGATTGTAAACTAGCCTTTGTTTTATTGTAATATTGGTTAATACTCTTTAGTGGTCTACCGTTTATCAATATATGTCTAATATAGACTTGATTAGTTGTTATAGCTGCTAAATTATTAACTCCAATATCCATACTTGCTACTGATTCATGGCTTAATACCTCTTGGTTTATGGTTTGTTTAAATATAGCCTTTATTATAAAATGATTCTTCTTAGGTATAATCTTTACTTCTCTAATATCACCCTTATAATTAGATAAATCTAATATTATATCAGTTCTAACTAATCTAATATGTTTAACAGGTAACTTAGACGAGGATAATAGGGCCTGTTTCTCAAAGGTTACAATATTCATACCTTTATCATAATTAGGTATTTTAGGTGGCTTCTTAAATTTATCAGGATTCTTATTATATTCTTTGATTGCAGCCCAATATGAACTTATATTAGCCGTAAGTTGCATCCATACTTGATTAGAGCATTTAGCAGGTAAATTACTCCAATGCCCACTTACCTTACCTATTTGATACAACTCAATGTTAGATAGTGGTTTAATATCTTCATTAAAATAGCTATTTCTGTATTGATACAACATTGTATTATACAAATATCTTGATTGAAGACAAGCTGATTTACACCAATTATAATAAGGGTGAGATTGAGTAATCTTTAATAATGTATAAGACCTAGTAACTGTTTTCATATCAATATATACACTGTAGAATTATAGATAATATAATAGATTTATATAAATTCATTTATTCTATACAACACCATATTTAAATGTTTTTTGATTAACTCTGTTTGCTTTTCATCTAATTGAGTCTGATTACCCAACTCAAATAGCCCTTGCAACCAATAACAAAACTGTTCAGATTTCATACTACATCCTTATAGGCATAATACAGCCTTCAAAATAAAACTCTTTTAAATTGATTGAATTATGTAAAGTAAACTTACCAGCACCACTACCATTTTGGTGAATTTGCACATGAGAAGCATGTTTAGCTCCTAATACTTTATTGGCTTTAACAATCAAATTCAACCAATCTACATCATAGTTTGCTAGTTGGCCTGTTACTGTTTCAGGCAACACTCTAGTATAATCAGGATAAACACCATCAATACAAGTGAATTTAGCAGAACTTGTACCTGTCGTCACATTAACAACATCACCATCTAATTCTAATTCAACATTACCTTTATGTTTTTTAATAAATGAAATAACATCTAAAGGAATAATTGCCTTAAAATTAGACACGTCATATGGACAACTAAACTTGCCCAAAATGCAACCATTGGTTGCTACAATATCCAAATACCCATGCTCTTTAACTACAATGTAAACGCCTCTTAGACATTTTCTATCATCTTTGATATTAACAAAAGATGATACTGCTACTAAAATATTTGACGGGATAGAAATTTTCATATTCTGCACCTTGTTGAGTTTATAATGACATTTTATACTAACCAAAATTGATTGTCAACTACTTTTAGTGTCTAAATTAAAAATCCCAACCTTCTTGATTTAACTTACTCATCATTCATCACATTGTTTAAATTCAACTAAATGTTAATGTAGTATTAACAAATTTAATACCAAATCCACTATCACTCTTAATTAACTCATATTGCTTAGGTTGATATATGACAGAACAAAATGGCTCATTTACAATAACCTGTAATATGTTGCCATTCGAAACTGCTAATCCAACAACACATTCATTGTAATTAACTATCCAACTTTTATTCTCAACATCTACTTCAAAACTAAGTATTTTCACTCTATGTATCAACTTTTCAAATAATATATTTTTATCACTGTACAAATAATGCACAGTGACAATCAAGTGTTAACTAACAAGTGCCTTAGCATATATCATGTAACGATTATGCTCAACATCCACTTCAACTCTATCAAACAAAACAATAGAGGAGCTATCAATTTTAACCTTGTCATTTAACCAATTCAATAACATAGTATAAAATGAACTATGGTCATATGAATAATAATCACCCCCTAAGAAAATAGTATATGATTTATCACCTTTACCTTTACCTTTAAAAGTGTAAATTGAACTATCTACCTGCACAAATTTAACATTGTACTTTGATTCTAGTTGAGTTAATTGGACACTGGTTAAGTCTGCTAATTTATAAATTGTATTCATTTTTAATTTCCTGTTTATTATATGAACATTGATGCTATCTAAATTGACTACAGGTTACATCCACCTTGCACTTGTGGTAAGTGACTAACTTTTCAAATAATACATTTTTATCACTTGTTCAGTAATAAGTTTAGTTAATTTATCAGCTAATACAGCTTGCTCTTGATTTAATGTATAATCATTTACACCTAATACTTCTAACTTACATTCTGCTGTATAAGTCACTTTATGATTAGAATCAACTTTTATATTCCTAATCTTAATACGGCTGCCATTGAATACTTTATCTGTGATTGCAATATCTAATTTCTTTGGCGGTTGATTACGAATTACTTTCAATTTAATAAAATTAAATTCCTCAACTGCTTTTTCTAATAATACAGTGACAGTGTGTGTAATTTGTTCTAATTGATTCATATTATATCCTTAATAATCTGGTATGTTATTTTGGCCATTATTATGCCTTTTTTTGAAATTTTTCATCATGTTCTTAAAGTCACCTGATAATCCACGTTGCCAACCTGTGCCATGTGATGTGACAATTGCAAATGGAGATTTGTTACCAGATGATAATACATCTCTTGATTGATGACAATGTGGACATTCTTTTGGTATTATGTCATCATAATTGATTTCACATAATATTTCATTCCCACATGATTTACAATTAGCACTTTTAACTACTAATACAGGGTTACATTTTCTACAACGGGTAGCCTCATCATCTTTTAATTTTCTTATTTCTGATTTATCTACATCTAAAAAGTAATCAAATACATCTACTTGATTTAACTCTCGATATGCCCCATGTACAGGGCAATCTACCCAATTCCCTCTGTTCTTATATGGATTCATTATATTCCCTTAATTTTGAAATTTGGCGGGGCTGGTGAGAATCGAACTCACATGTGTCCGTTACGGTTTCAACTGCTTAGAAGGCAGAGCCGATACAACCCCTCAATGATTGATATTTTACTTGAATAACTATATGTAGTCAAGTAGTTTTAATCTTTTTTTACACAAATTTCACAAGTAGGTAGGTGTTCAATATGTGAAAAGAATAATAAGGTAGTAATCTCATTTAAAGCATCATAGTTTTGGTTAATACCAACTTTCATACCGTCATACACTACATCAGTGACTACCTTATACTCAAAGTCTTCATTTGAGATTAAGTATAATTCACTTATAAAAAACATAGTACCTTCATACATTCCACTTGTTATCAAGCCAGCAAATGAATGAGGTAACTTGTTTTCTACTATCTCCCATTTAGGCAAATCTATCATTTTTATGTTCCTAAAAACAGGGCATTTAAAATGCCCTATTATACATCAATCGTCTAAATCATCTAGCACATCGTCACTGTAATCATCCATATTTTCATTTTCGTCATAATGACCAGTTAATTTAAATTTTTCTTTAATAAATTCTTTAAATTTTTCATTTTTCAACAGAGCTTCATAAAAAGAAGATGGAATGTTTTTTGACAATGTTTTCTTTTCTGCAAAAGTTTGACTATCAAAATCATACAATTGATACCATGCACCTGATTGTTTAACAAGTCCTGCTTCAATTGCCCATTCTAACACACCTGACCATTTATAAATGCCGTTTTTATAATTAACATTATATTTAAATTTTGACTTTTCTTTGACAAATCTTGACTTCTCAATTGTAATAGTGAAATTATTACCAACTAATTCAGTGCCTTCCTTATCAACTGATTTACTAATTAAGAAAATCCAATTTGCCACCAAAATAACAGCCTGTCCTCCACTTACAATGGCTTTAGGGTACATCGCACCTTGTTCCAAATAAAAATGGTTGATAATTGACATAATTAGCGATTTTTTAACTATGTGCGGGGCCAAAATCCTAAGTGTACTTCGTATCTGTTTCGCCCTTGTCATATCTGTGACTGCTTTTCCTTCGAGGGCATCGGTAGCTTCTTTAACAGATGGCAATAATCCTAAAGAATCAACCATAATATACACATGGTCTCCTCTCTTAATATCATCTAATCGTTTAGACAAATCAAATTTCAGTTGTTCGATGTTTTCAATTGGAATATGTAAAACTCTATTAGGGTCAATTCCATTTGCCCTTAGATATTCTGGAGTTACGCCATATTCAGAATCATATAATAATCCAATAGCATCGTCATACTTATTAAAATATGCTTTCATTAAATATAAAGCCAATAAAGTTTTATATGTGCGTGACTCTCCACATATAAACCCGATGCCACTTGAAACACCACCATCTATCTCGCCACTAAAAGCTACATTTAAAAGTGGCAAATCAGTGGGAATACAATCTTTATTATTAAAATAGATAGAATCCTGTAATGTGTTAACATCCTTAATAGTACCACTTTTTTTCATTTTTTCCATTAAACTTGTCATATTACTTCCTTATTTGTTTAAATTAAATTTACATTTATTACCGTGAAATCTAGTGTGGTTGTTTTTTGTATATTCTTTGTTACAATGTATACATAATACAGTAGGCATAACACGAGGAGCTTTAAATTGATTATACACTTGGGCTTTTTTCTTTTCACTCATTAACATTCCCCTTACCCATCCCTCATCAGGACATTCAAATGCTTTCTTATTCACTGTTCCATTATTCCACCAAAACATAGCACCAGTAGTTTTGCCTCCCACTCTACCACCTTTTGCAGCATTTTCTAATACAATTTCAGGATTATTCTCTCTCCATTCTTTGTTACATATGCCACTCCTATTACCAGATTCCTCTAATGCCTTTGCTCCAATCTTAGCCCACTCTGTTCTCAAATGTTGCAAATCCTCCCTAAACATCCCTGCTTTCATATCTCTACAAGCAGAACCTCCCACTTTACCTGCACTAGAAAAATCAATGTGTTCCATTATGCCACTTGACCAGTTTAATTTAGATTGAGTTGACCTATCATATTCAGGTGAAAATATACCCAATTCATTTGACCTAGTGACTGCTCCACCTATTTTACCTGCCTCAGATGCAATCAAGTAAGTATCATTGTCAATGTTTCCTTTAGTCAACAACCATGCTAATTTATTACCCAATGTACCTGTTATTTTATGTCTTAAATGATGTATTACATAATGTTCTTTAATAGTTACAACTACTGTTTCACCTTTAACATCACCTCCTTCATGTATAGGATGAACATGGTGCTTATGGTAGTTTACATTTTCTGTTAAAGTAGTTCTATTTCTTGCTCTACTGATAATCGAGTCATGTATTTTCTGATAATTCATATATGAAGTGATTTCCAATTTTTTCTATTTTAATAATTTCTTTGTAACCAAATAGTGTTGGCCATATATCACCACATACCAAATTACATTCACCTATTATTATAGTTTTTGGTTTTTCATCAAGGTATGTTATTCTATGGCAGTTGTGATATAAGAAGCCTTTATTATTAAGGCATATTGGATTGATTCCATCTTGTTTAAAAGATGCTTGGTATCCATTAGTGATAAGTTGTTTATAGCTCAATATTATACTCCATTTATATTAGTTTGTCAAGTACATTACTTAGGTATTGACCTTTTTCCAATTTAATTTTTTTGACAGGTAATTTTTCAATTTCAATAATCCAATTTTCATAATTATCATTTATTATTTTAATAAAGGCATCTGTATTACCTCTATTTGTACAACGTTGAATCCACTCTTGTTTATTTTCAATAGCTGGATATACAATTACAAAATCTAATTTATTATCCAATAATGCTTTAGTAACTACTGAATGGCTGCTGACTGTAATATAATCAAAATCAGATTGAATAGATTTTATATGTTGAATATAATTATTAGGGAAATCAGGATGACGTACTCCATCTGAAATCCATGAAAATTTAGAAGAATCTGAATCAGATACAGATTGTAAGTTTTCAAATAGCCAAGTTTTACCACAAGCAGGGAATGCACAGATTATCATATAATTACTTTTAATTATCTAAATTGAAGTATGAAATAATACTATTCCAATCTTCAAATTGAGGTGAACCGAAGTGAATAAGTTTACCTTTGAATTTATCTTGTCCTTTACCTGTTATATTATCATCTATCAAATAATCACCTATTAGTAATTCTTTATGATTGCATATAATGAGTTTATCACAATAATCAAACCCAAACCATTTTTCAACCCATAATCTTTTTTCAGTATATGATATAGGATTTTTTAAAGATGGTGCAGTTAAGAAATAAACATCAAAATACTCTGATAATTTAATAACAGATTCTATTGAGTTTTCAATTGGTTCTAAATTCAAATAATATCCTTCTACACTTTGAGGATAAGGCTGGTCAATTGATACTTTAGATAACCATGCCTTTTTATATTGAGCAAGTGTATCATCTATATCAATGTATAGTATTGGTTTCATATTAGTTCCTATTGACTCTATAATGAGTTATATGAGCCTATTTTATTGAGTAGTACCTAAGTACATATTTTTGATTAGAGGCTTACTATGATGAGATATGAGCCTCTCATAGCCTATATTAAAGTAAGATTCATCTTTTTCAATGCCTATAAAATTTCTATTGGTATTAAGACAAGCAATGCCAGTTGAACAAGAACCAAAAGTAAAATCTAATATAGTATTTCCCTCATTGGAATACGTCTTTATGAGATATTCGAGTAATTCAACTGGTTTTTGTGTTGGATGCAATTGGTCTTGTCTCCTCCATTTTTGTTGAAATTTTTGAACAGTTATGGGGTATCTAAATCCAGAATTTTCAGTTTTGACTACTTTTCTATTAAATCCAATTCCATGATTATTAACATCACATTCACTCACATCATGGTTTCTGCTGTAAGGAGTTCCTTTAGTTAGTATAGGATTATACAATAATGTCCCATTACCAAAAACTAATACATTCTCATGCTTATTAACAGGTCTATATTTTGCAGTAAATGCACTACCTGATTTAGATTTTTCCCATATCCACTCGTACTTAAACATTTTCAAATTAGAGGTAATCAATATACTGGTAAATGGTTGACTACCAAACAATACAATTGCTCTATTGGGTTTAATAATCCGTTTTAATTCAGTCCACATTGGTTCTAATGGAATAATTGAATCCCATTTACAAGCCGTAGTACCATATAGTCACGGAGGGTCTGTCAATACCATATCCACTGAATTATCAGGGATATGTTTCATTTCTTCTAGGCAATCACCATGCAATAGAGTAATTTGAGGTACTGACAAACCCAAGTCTCCTTGTGTTTCATTTTTCATTTTATTATCCAAATAAATCTTCCAGGTTAGTTGTTTCATATGCATTCCATTTTCTGACTGATAAAATACGTTGTATAGGTTTAATAAATCCTTTATCGAACATAAGATGTCTATCTACATATTTGTTCAAATCAAATTCAGGAGGTACTTTATCTAATATAGCAATAGTATCATTAAAGAATGGATTAGGCATTTTCAACTTATAGAGTTTAATTTTATCTCCCTCATTGATAAGTTGAAATTTTTCAGTTAGTTTCAATTCTTTAATTGTATTATTAAAAGTAAAAGCAGCCTTAACATGGCTTGGTGTTCCTTTGCCAAATACACCTTTAGTATTAGAGTTAGTATATTTTGCCATTGATACCCCTTTAGGTTCTCCTACTTGAATGATAGGTAATTCTGAGTATTCTTTTTCAAGTTCTAATATTTTAGAATGTATTTGCTTTTCTGTATGAGTATACATCATTTTGTATACAGTTTTCATTGAGTCTCTAAAATACTTAGGCACAGATGACCTAATAGCTTCCAATCCAACTATTTTTAATTCAGGTGTTTCATATCTTTTATTTTCGTTGTCATACACATAAAGAGTGTATCTAGCTTTAGCTTGAATAATACCTTTACCGACTGCTTCTCTTTTCATGTCAATAGTATTAGCATAGGCATTGAGGTCATCAGCTAATTTTTGAAAGTTTTTATCAATATAAGGTTTAAGTTTAGTATCACAAAAATCAATTAACAAATCAACTATTTCTTGTTCAGGTTTTAAATTCCATTTTAATTTAGGATGAAATACTACATCTGTTAAATCAATATAATTTGAATTATGAACTAATATATTATTAGCAAAGAAATTGTGATTATCTTTTACTTCAATATCATACACATAGTCTTCAATTTCACCTAAACATTCTACTTCAAAATCATCATAATACATTAAAATAATCCTTTCCATTGATTATATATTTCATTAGCTATATTAGCAATCATCACAGGAGGGACTGACATTCCAGTAATATATTGAGTAGAGGCATTACCAAAATTATAATCCAATGGAAATGTACTAGCTAACCTAAATTCTTCCTCAGACAGATATATAGGTTTAGAGTATAATTGAAATCCAGTTTTATTAGTAGTTAAAGTAGGCAATACTTTATCTTCATATATATATGTCTGTGACCATAATTTATTTTTATTTTCTACTCTAAGACAAGCCTGTTCCATTGAAGAATCTCCATATTCTCTATGTTTCCACCATTCTGCTAAAACACCAGTAATAGGTTTACCATTGTAATCTGCTATTTGAGAATATGTTATTTTATCGCAATTAAAATCAAATGTCAATTCAGGGATACCTTGAAAATTAGTAGGTATTTTATCTAGTAAATCATTCCTAACTGCTATTATAAAAACTCGTTTTCTCTGTTGAGGTACACCCATAGTAGAGGCATCTAATAAATGATAACAAGCAGTATATCCTATATCAGATAATTCATTCATAACCCTGTTAAAGTATTTTTTGGCATTGCCTTTTAACAATCCCTCTACATTTTCAAATAAAGCAATTTTAGGTTTTAATTTATCTACTATTTCAATTGAATCAAAAAACAAAGTATCTAAAATTTGCTTAGTGTTTCCTTCTTTAAACTTTTTTTCCTTACCCCACCCTTTCTCCCTTACACCTGCTAAACTAAATGATGTACAAGGAGGAGAAGCATCTAAAATATCCAATTGATATAAAGCATCTGGTAAGTCAGTTCTATGTTTAAAATCTACTACTGATTGATTATAAAAAAACTTAGGATGGTGATTTAATTGATAAATATCTGCAATTTTCTTTTCAATTTCCACCCCACCTAAAACATTAAAGCCTGCTAGTTTATATCCCATTGTAGAACCACCCCCACAACAGAATAAAGAAAATACATTACCTTTATTCAATAGAGGATAGTTTTTAAATTCCCATCTATAATTAAATGTCATATACTAATTATCCTATGTTTCCCTTTGACTAATTCAATAGGTTTAATAGATTTTAATTTACCATCTTCTAAGACTATGACAGAATGGTCTTCTGTCACATCTACTTGATTACCATTTACCTTAATTCTATACATTTTCTTTTTAACTTTATGTCGCATTGCATAGGCAATTTCTTTATATTCAATTCCGTTCTCAATTGAATATGATAATCCTTTACCTAATCCTTTTTTGATTTCTTTCAATGAATCTTCAAAATCATTAGGCAATGAATCATAATATTCTTTTATACTAATATCTTTACCATCAACCTTAATAATAGTAGAACCTGTTACTGAATCAGTATGTATAAATGGCAATCTATCTTTTTCTACCCCTGTCAATTTATATAAAAATCTATTAACAGAATCCCCAGATGTTCTAATGTGAGTTTGGCCATTTAAAGTAATGCCCTCTGCCATATAAGTATCATAGAAACGAGAATATATTGAACCTAAGTATCCATAGAGAGAGTTAATTAAGATTTTAATGGCTTGTTCAATATTATATTGAATAAGGGATTGTCTTTTATATTCAGAACATAATACTTTCAAATCAGCATTAGATAATGTTTTCAACGTATCTGCTGATAAAACTTCTAATTTAACACCTACTTTAAAAAGGGATTTAACACTAAAAGCAGAATTTACATCAGTATCTCTCTTGAGAATATCTTTAATTAAACCAGCAGTTGTATCATATTTTTTACCTAATCCTTTTTCATATTGACGTTCATCAAAGAATGACTTAGTTAGTTTAGGGATAATACCTTGTTTATCCTTATAGAACATTGCTCCATTAGCACACAAAGTAGCATTTAATGACTTAGCTTTGAGATATGCCTCTTTCCATTTCTCTGTTCTATCAATAACATCATCAGGAGTAATATCAATAAATTCAGAAGGGTCAACCATTGTTTCAGGTGAAATATTACCAAAAATAATTTCAGATGGATATAGTGACGTAGCATCTACAGATAGTATCCATTCATAAAAACCCACAATAGGAGGCTTAACAAATCCACCGCCATAAGAACCTGCATCACTATTGTTTTTGTTATAAGTAGGCACATGGATTTTATCAGAAGACAAAGCATTTGCAATGAGAACATCCCAAACTCTAACTGTACCAGTAATATCTTCTAAAGAGACTTTAGCTTTATATGCAATAGTTGCTGCTAATGAAATATAACCTAGTTTATCATCTAACTTAGATACTAATCGAGTATCATGTATGTTATATTCAACAAAGGTTTGATAATGTTTAGTGTAAAAATCTTTAAAACTACAATCATAATCAACCTTACGGTCATCTAATTCAACATCAGCTATATGGTCAAGTTTATATGATTCTTGTTGTTTTGGTTTGAACTTTTTATATATTTCCAAATAATCAAGTACAGTTAAACCCGCTATAAAATAACGAGTAAATTCTGCTCCAAATGTATCTTTGTCAGGTTTGCCATTTATTATGTCATAGGGAGAAAGTCTTTTAACTGCATCTTCACCTAGTACATTTTCAATCCTCTTAATGATATAAGGTATGTCAAATTTGGCAATAGACCATCCAGTGATAACATCTACATATTCTTCTTGCCAATAATTTAAAAATTCTAATAATAAATGTTTTTCATCTTGGCATTTGACATATTCAGCATCTTTGTCTTTGATAACAGCATTGCCCCAACCAAAACACATGATTTTAGATGTTTTACCGTCTCTTTTTTTAGACATTGAAATAAGATTAATAGCTTCATTTGCAGTATTAGTATTAGGAAATCCACCTTTAGGATAATAACAAGTTTCACGGTATATTAACCATTCATCTTTTGTTTCATCAAATACTTGATATTGTTCAAAGTTAGTCATAAACTCAAATGAACCAATGCTTAGATATAATTCATTTTCTTCTTTGACAGTTGCATCTTTCCTTACTCTAATAATATGTTTTTTAGAATAATTACGACCCTCTGTTTCAGTTTCAATATCAAATACCCCAACTAGCAATTTATTAACATCAAATTGCATATTAGGGTATATTTGATTTATCATTGTATATTCATGGTGAGGAAACCCAAATATATTTTGTTTTACTTTTTGATAATCTTTTAGCCACGTGCGAGCTTCATAAGTAGATTCAAAATCCATCTTAACTAAATTATGACCAAAAATTGATTTATGTTCAGATGGTTTATTAGTGACGTAATATAAAGATGGTTTTATTTTAAATTTGAGTTGATTGACTATGCCGTTATCATACTCTTTAACTAAAAGAGTAGATTTATGTACATAGAAATTTGTATAGAATTTTGACATTTTTATCCTTGAAATGTACTGTTTTTAAAACTTTCTATTATTTCATGGTCAATTGCTTTAGTTAATTCAGCAACCATTTGGGAATATAGCTCATTTCTAAGCTGCATCATAAACCACCCTGAATTATATCTAATTGCTAATCTATTTTTCAATTTCTGTTTGTTGCTCATTCTAATCACCTACCCTTTCTATTATTTTGATATCCTCCTCGCCGTTCAAGGGCGAGGATTCCTTCTACAAGACGGCAATACCCTGCCGCACACCTCACCTAGTCAATTAAGACATTCCTATTAAGTGAGATGCTTATTCCTTCATTGCCCTACTTTCAGATTGCTTTGACATAAGTCAAAGCACGGACAATGATGGGTGGAATCTAAACTGTTTATTTGCTGCTCTGCGTACTCGCAAATAATAAGCAGCAATGCTATAGTAATTCATATTAAATGGATTGTCAAGACCTTATTCTGTGAGTTTGATAATCTTTTAATATACTTTTCTTTTGTTCACTTGTAAGTAATTCAACCACATTAACTGCTTTTTGGTAGGATAATTTATCTAATTCCATGACAATTTCAACTAAATCATCTTTAACAGGCTTAACCCATTTATTAAATTTTTTAGATTTAGGAATTATATTAAGTAAAAACTCATAGTTCATTAAATTTGAAACATTGTGTTCAGCCAATCCAACACCATTTAACTCATTGACATACATTATAGATGAAATATCATACGATAAACATCTCATAACTACGAATGGAGTATATGATTTCTCAGCACTAGAATCACCCCTAACTAAGTTTTTCTTAGTTAGATTTATTGAATTGAGGCTATCAGAAAGTTCCATGTTCTATCCTCGCATAAGGGATTAGTAATTCATAATAACAGTGTTCACAGAAATCAACTGATACTTTATTCATGTCCCCAAATGGAGAAGCATACCCTGCTGTAAATTCAATTGAAGTATAATGCAACATCTCATGTGTATCAGTAAATTTACCACATTTATCACAAGTAATTGAATCAATTTTTAATTCTTTAATAGTAACTAATTTTTTGGTTTTCATAATAATCACTTAAATTGACATTGTTTCATAACTTGAGTTAAAAAGGCAACCATGTTAATTTCTTTATCACTCACAAAACAATCCTTATATGAATACTCAGCTATAATAAGCACTAACTCTGGAATTGTTTTATCTACTATAAATTCATCAGCTTTATCATACATTTTACGGCTAATAGTAGTCATGTCTAAATTAGGACAAGAGGCTACCCATGCTCTCATATCAGGGAATTTACGAGACTTGAGGATATTCATTAATTCAACAATGTCTCCCCCATCTATGACACTTAAACACCCAACATCTATATTACCTACTGCTGCTAGTTTTTGAATTTCAGTCAATGTTTTACGGTAATCAGGGAAGTATTTTTTTACTATTTTACCTATAACTGCTTTGTCATATTGTATTTGATTATCATTTAATATCTCCATTGTTCTAATGAACATTTGCTTAATTAAATCATTAGATTCTTCTTTAGGAATAACAAATTCAATATGAGAACAGCGAGACTTGATAGCATCAATAATACGATTAGGGAAATTTGCTGTAAATATAAAAGTGCAATTAGATTCAAATGTTTCTAAAAAAGACTTCAATGACATTTGAACCATATCTGTAGTGCCATCAAATTCATCCATGATGACAACTTTACGTTTACCTTCAAATGAAAAAGAACTAGCAAACTGTTGAATATCGTTTCTAATAGTCTCTATTTTACGGCCTTCTAATGAGGCATTGATAAACATAACTTCACAGTTTAATTGTTCACACAATGCTCTTGCAATTGTACTTTTACCTGTGCCACTCCTCCCACTCAAAATAAGATGAGTGAGATTATTATTTTTAACCATTCCATTGAATGTATCCTTAACCTTTTTAGGTAAGATACATTCTTCAATAGTTTTTGGGCGATATTTACCTGCCCAAGTGTAGGTTTCTTCAATACTCAACATATTAGCATCCTTACTGTGTAATATCTGCTGCAATATAATAAATCACTCTATCACTTTCCAATTTAGTCATTTTTGCTGAATATATTGACACTGTATAATCATCGGCTAAAATGTTTAAGTTTTCACGTTGATAATTAACACTGAAACTAACATCACAGCTACTAACAGTATCCATCACTTTATGGGAAGTTGGATTTTTAACATCACAGGCAACCATATCTAAATTACCTTGAGAAGAAACAAATTGGATATTAGGTAAATTTAAAATAGCAGCAGCCTTTAGTGTTTTTTGAATTTGGTCTGCTGTCAAAGTAAAAGAAGAAATTACTTCAAATGGTAATTTTTGACTTTTTAATTTTTCATAATTGGCTGCATTGATATAATTAGGTTGAGTATAAGTATATTTCACGTTCCTATTATCCTCACCTATCAATAAGTAATCATCTTTGAATTTTATTTCAGGCTGTTTATACAATGACAACACTGATAACAATTGAGGTAAATCATATATTGCGAATTTTTGTTCAATTTCTTGGTCTAATTTAGCAATTCCTACTACCGTAGAAGCTGGATTACGAGTCATCAACAAATCACCTTTTTCAAAAAGGATTGATTGATTGATAGTTGAAAAGTTTTTTAAGATTTCAATTGTATTTGTAGTTAATTTCATAGAGTGAATTTCCTTATTCGTAAGATTTATACATTAAAATGGAAGTTTGTTGTTTATTACAGAAACTATAGGGTGCAATGCCTTCTTCAACTTTATCAATTAAAGATTGACATTGAGCCTTAGTCACATTGTATTTTTTAGCTTCTTTGGGGATTTTATTTAAGTCGGTGAAAGTTGCAATTAATTTTAAATTATCTGAGAGGTAAAACATTGTAGATTTCCTTTTATTTTGTTTATGTTACAATCTATAGATTTCGATAAACTGTTAAAATACAGTTCATCAGAATATTATATATTCTAATATTTTACAATTCACCTATATACAAATCAATATAGGTGATTGCATAGCCCGCTGCTAGCTTTCTATCAAGTTTGATATTAAATCATTCTTGACTACTTCTATTGGCATTGATTATACTTATTAGTGGTTCACCATTATCAATAAGTGTCTTATATAGACTTGATTAGTTGTTGTAGCCACTATATACTACCATATCTTTATTTGCCATTGAGTCATATTTTAACACATTTAAAGTGCTAGGTCAAGAATTATTTTCAATTATGTTATTGATTTATACAAGCTCCATAGATGCTCTATACGAGCTTGTATTATTAGACAGTACCTGAGTACATATTATGAATTATATGCTCATGTAGAGCATTTTAGAGCATCATGAGCCTATTACAACCTATATTAAAGTATGATTCATCCTTTGGAAAGTATTTTGCTTATTTTGCAACGTTATCATACTTAGGTGATTTAGGGAAGATTTTTATTTGAGGAATCCATCGTTTAACAGGACAATCGTATATATTAACACTAACTAGATATTCAACTTCAATTTTAGGGTATCCCCTATAGCTACTCTCATAATATCTAATGTCTTCTATAACTGTTGAATAAAATGTATATTCATTATAAGCAACTGAAACATTATCGTTTATGTCATATTTTATTTTATCTGGCATTAACTTTGTTAATATATTCCTTGCTCTATTTGCATACACGGGGTCAAGTGTTAACTCTTGACATAATTTTATAACATCAGTGAAATCCTGATTATCTTCTACCATGACACTCATACTCCTTGATACATATTATTTACCAATTCATTTAGGTAAAATACCTACTAACAAATCAGCTAAATCTCTAATTTCTTTTTGAGCATGACTATCACTACGTTGAGTTATAACTCTATTAAAAGCTGACTCTGATGCAGTTACATAATAACTAGTCATCATGGCTTGAGGTAATATCATACGGGCTTGCTCTGGACAAACTTTATATTTACCATTTTTATCAACCATTTCATTGTACAAATCAACAACTTGAGCCAATAAATCAAGAACTCTTTGATTTACTTCATCATGTAATAAACAAGGTTCATCTAAACTACCTTGTTTTTTATTTTCAGCTAACATTCTCCATTCCAAAGGAATATAAATTTCAGGCTCATCTGAAACATACCGGCGACTCACTTCATTATAAGTATGGCCTACAGTATGTTTAAACCGTTGACGTGCAATACTAATAGGAATTTCTTCACACACAGTATAATCAATGAAATGAGATAATTTATCTCCTATGTCAATATTAGCTGATTTAACATCTACATTTTGAACACTAATCTGTAAAACATCATCTTCAACATACATTTCATATGCTTTCATAGAACCTTGATATTTTTTAGACAATATCACTTGAATAGTATAAGAATCTTCCTCTGAAAAGAAAGGGTAATTTAGTTCAGTGTTTAATTTAATTAAATGAATCCACCCAAATAAACTATGACGCACAAATGAACAAAAATTATTGTCTAACAATCCCTCAGCATATACCATTGAATTGATAGTATTAGGATTACCTAAATGTAACAAAGCCTCAACATCAAATTTATAATCTCCCTCAAAGGAAAATGTTTCCCTTGCATGGGTGAATGGAGTAATATGAGCATGTTTGGCTAAGTAATTTAATAGTTTTTGGTCTTCTGTTCTAAGTGAACCATCTTCTAAGTACCAAGATTCTTTGTGAAATGATACTCTAGCTGCATTTACTACTAACAAATCAGAAGATGGAGTAGTAATCAATTTAACTCGATGTGAGTTGGTTATTTTCATTTGTAAATTTCCTTTTTTTTATTAAATAATTCAAACAGGGAGTTATTTTATGTCATTTATGGATTTTCTCAAAGAGTCAACTGACTCATCAAGTAAAAGATTAGTATTAGTAATGGCAGGTGTCACCATGTCCATTGCTATTTTAGTTCTCGTGTATGTTGCTTATGCAAACGGTAAAGATGTATCAAATGAACTATGGGCTTTAACTATTCCTTTGTCTACTATGGCAGGTGTGTCGTATGCAGCAGTAGAACGAATGAGATTAGCTAAAAAAGATTTAGCATCAGTTAAAGAAAACAATTGAATAACCAATATACTACTCATTATGAGTTATAATGAGTAGTGTTCACTCATTAGTATACCTTAATATACTCTTTAGCAGTCAATTCAATTGAATTATCCGCTAAAACACCTTTAACATTTAAAACAAAAGAATTGCCTGATTTTTTAATTGAACTAATCACTTTTACTTCACAAAAAACACCATCATCATCTTCTCCCTCTGCTTTATGTATCTTAATTTCAATTGCATTTCCAACTTTTAATTCAGATGTTGACATCCTCCCCTAGCTAAAGCAAGGGGATTCCTTCTACAAGACGCCCATGTCCGAGCGCAAGAATGTTCTTTGCAGCATTAATGTCACGGTCATGCACTGTTCCACAGTGCAGACAAGACCATTCTCTTATTCGCAATCCTGTTCTACCCTTCGGACTACTGTGACGTGAGCCACAGCACGAACAAGTTACGGTGGAATACTTTTCATTTACTATTTTAAACAATACTTTTGCGTTCTCGCACTTGTACCTAAGCATTGTCCTGAAAGTCGACCATGCAGCATCTTGGACTGATTTTGCTAATTTTGTCTTCAACGAAGATTTAGCATTAACATTACCTATATAGATTGCAGAGTGTTCTTTCACTAATTTGCCAGACAACTTATGCAAGAAGTCTAGTCTTTGATTTTTAATTTTACTATGTATTTTTCTGACAGCTTGTTTTTTATTTGCTCGTTGAGCAATCTTTAACTTAGCCTCAGATTTTCTATAGAACTGTTTAGCTTCTACTTTAAGTCCGTCAGAAGTAGCTAAGAAATCTTTTAGACCTAAATCAATCCCGATAGCTGATTTATCTTTATTATCATGGATTGGTTTGGGTTCTTTTTCTACAACGTTAAGACAAATATACCATCGACCTCTCGCATCTTGCGAGAAACACCCTGTCTTGATATTGTAGTTGTTTATCCCATAGCTATCCCACAAGCTAAAGAAATGACCACTATATCGTATTTGACCATTTATATATTTGATAGAACTTGCTTTAAATGGAATCCAACCTAAAGATTTTCTTGCACCTTTGCTCACCCGCCATTGCAATTTAGCTTTGCGAAATTGTTTGCGTCTTGTAACTAATTCTTCATTGATAGATTGTA
>Ga0222712_10003073_pt1 | contig 18552 bp, 5 predicted proteins | sample C33_657DmetaG_FD_165043 | JGI IMG/M metagenome (GOLD analysis project Ga0222712, IMG submission 165043) | Estuarine water microbial communities from San Francisco Bay, California, United States - C33_657D | ecosystem: Environmental > Aquatic > Marine > Unclassified | place: USA: California...
CAAGAAATCAAATTGTAAAGGTATATCTCTTTGTACAGTTACAGGAGAATAAACATCTAAGTACATATATCCATCAACATATTCGATATTGTCTTGTATGCCAGATTTGTGAAAAATGTATTCAGCATAATAAATTGAAATATTTTTTGCTGTATCTTTATGTAACAAGGTCATAGAAATATATTCTGCTGCCTTAACAGTATCTAATCCATTTGGAAGATAAAGTTTCAATTGACATTTTGATGTAGATCCAATTGTAAGAGTTGATTCCAATATAGAATTACAAACTATCTTAAAATATAATTTCTTGCTCAATTCACCCAAACCAGTAGAATATGCATTCTTTTCAGACTCAGTAAGATATGTGCTATCTTCTGCTGGAACGGTTGAAATAATAGGAACACCATGCCTAATTAGCCTAGGTAGTTTGAAAGCTGGATCTACAGAAGAGGTTACTGATTTAGAAGAATTATAGTAATCAAATACACCGATTGAAAATTCAGGTTCTCTCACACCAAATGGAATTGTAGGTAAACCAGATGGGCTAGTAAAGGCAACTATCTCAGGTGTGCTTAATTTTTGTAATTCAGATGTTTTACTTTGCAATCTTAAGTTAGCATTATCATTTAAAACCTTAACTAAAATTGCATTATTAGAATTAAACTCAAACTTACCAAAATCAATTGCAAGCTGAATGGAATCATCTAAAATTAGTGTTTTTTCATCTATCTGATTGATTTTTACATTATCAATTTTTATTGCAAAGGAAACGCTATAAGAAACATCTTTAGATATTTCAAAAATAAGACTATCAATAGATTCAATAACTGTAGCCTTAACATTCTTTCTCAAAATTACAATTGGATTAAATTGATTTGAGTTTTCTATAAAATTATCAGGAGCAGAGACAAGTTGTATTTCAATTTGTCTATCATTTATTGTTGTTTGAATTGATGGGTTTCTTGCGGAAATATTCATGTCTTTACTCAGCTACCAAAAGATCTCCATTACTCAACACATTTAGGCCTGTTGGTTTGGTAAGTAATCCTTTATTATTCCAAGATTTTACAACAGTACCAGAAGTATTTATTCTTAGAAGTTTAGAGTTTTTACCATTATTAAATCTATCATCAACCAATACATAATATTCACCAGATTTTTCAGTTGGTAGAGCATAAACTCCATCGCCCTGTAAAGTAATATTTACAATTGGAAAATCATCTGTATCTGTTCTTCTTATAACCATCAATTTACCCAAAACAGTTGATGATTGAGAAGGAGTTGCTACTAATATGTTTCCATTGTTTAACTCGTATGCAGAACCAAGTAAGTCTGAATTAAATGAAACTAAAGTGGAAGGCAATGTCCAAAGAACACTATTAGCTGTATCATAATCAAAAGCTACAATTGAATTAACAAAGGGTTGAGCAACTATATATTGATAAGAATTGTTTACCATTACGGAAATTGGATTAAATATATTCGCATAATATATCGGTCCAGTTAACATGGTCAATTCTATAGGGGTTGTTTGGGCGACAGTTTGACCTGATTTAGGTGGAGCAATTAAAGTTGTCGTTATTCCATCTCCATTATAATCAAATATTTCTGTAATATCACCATCTGCCATAGCCTTAAAATTAAAACTTTGGAATGTGGAGGTTGATTTCTTTAAAGCAACAGAATCAAATATTTCAACAGTACCAAAAAGATTTGTATTACCTTTCAATTCAAATCTCTTTAAAGATGGGCTGTCTAAAATATCGCTTACATTCCAATCTGCTTTAACAGACAAAGAACCAGGTTTCCCACCATCTCCTGAACTTCCACCAGTACTTCCAGAAGGAGGGCCAACTATAGTCCCTGGAGTTGAGGAACCAGTACCAGAAATATTATTTGTGTTATTTGAAGATTCACTTTCGTTTGTAGCAATTCCATTTGAAGAGAATGCTCCAGACAATATAATTACTCTTTTATCTGTTGCTGAAGTTAAAAGCTTATTCATTTTAGAAGTAAGTTTTATTACAACAGTAGATGATTTTTGAGTTACAAGTGGAGTTAGCAATTCTACAGAAGATACATATGCAATTTCATTACAAGATATATCAAGTCCGTCATAGATAAGTTTAATTTTACTAGCATCTACAATATTTACACACTGAGAAAATGGAAGATAAATAACTGCAACATCAGGATTATAATGAGCAGCTAAAACCATAAAATCTCTTTCTGCAAGTTTTAATCTTAAGTTACCTTGGATAATTTTTTTGACTACGCCATCAGCATCAAAATGAATAATTCTGTCATTTGCAGTATCAGCATAAATTGCAGATTCATCCCACAATATTCTAAAGTCTTTTGGCTTATAAAATCCATAGTTTGTTGATTTATTAAATATTTGCCAAGGTGTTAAATAAGTAGAGAGACTATTAGCAGCAGTACTATTGTCTTTACCGTCTTCATAAGTAGATTTAGTTGTTGTAGAGGTAGTTTGCAAAGCAGAAAATGCACTACTCTTTGATAAATAAATCCAGTTTCCGACATCTTTTTTATCAAGTGTGAGAACATTTTTAGTCAGACCATCTTCAGTGTAATTTGGACCATATAAAATATTGAACTTTTGATATTCGCTTTCAATCCATCCAGATTGATCATCTTCAATATTGTCATATTTAGTATTCCAAGTTCTACTTTGAGCTCCACCAACTGAAGTATAGTCAATGCTGAGTTCTTCAAACTCAGGAGTATTCAAACCCTCAGAATCTGCATATAAGTCAATAACTATATCAAGCCATTTTCCAATATTGAACTTTGAGCTAGTATATGTTCCTAATCCTGGCAATGTAATACTATATGATGAAGGCGGAACTATTTCATATGTACCGCTAATTAATGTAGCTTCTTCTGTTATATCTAAAGCTGTTAATGAATTCAAATCAGCTTCTGTTGCGCTATCAGTAATTCTAGCTGATATGGTATACGATGTTCCAGTTGGAACTGTAATCTTATATGAGTACAAATTGAGTGTAGCTGATGTGCTTCCGGTATCAAGTCTAAATATATATCTTGCACTATCTGAATAAAGATATTCATTCCACAAGAATAAAGCAGAAAGATTTCCATTGGATGTATTTAGCCTTGCATCTTGCAAAGTTGTCAAATCATTACCGCTGATATCTACTAGTAATTCAGAAGCAGGAGCAACTAAGTTTAAAGTTGGTGAAGCATCGCCATTCCATCTTTCTGTGGATGTATCATCAGTTTTGATATAAAAAGCAAAACCAACAACATTTACTCTATCAGATGGTAACTCAATCATTTCTGAAAGATCAACATTTACAAAGATATCAGTGGCATAATCGTCTGTACCCTTTGTAAAAATCTTTCTAGGTAAAGTTCTTTTTATTTCTAAAGTCTGAACAGTAGAATTGGCTCTATCTTCTATAGTTTCACTTACTAAAGTTCCATCAGTAATTCTATTATCTGTTGGATCTACTAGTAAAACCATGTAAATAGAACATGCTGAATCTGTCTCAGTTAAATTAATGCCTAATCCAATATTAGTGACATTACTCCAATCTCTTTTAGTTGTTGGAATTGTAAAAACAGTGTATTGAGTATCAGTGTAAGAGTCGTCTGTATTTCTGAGTTTTTTGGTGTAATAATTCCAACCATAAGCTGCATTTTCATAATCAGGTCCAGCAGCATTTGACAGAACAGTAAAATTAATTGGTGTGTCAATTTTAAAAATACCATCAGCATTGTCATCTGTAGTACCTTCAATTTTGATATTAGAGTTTACATACAATTCACCAATATCTTTACCATTTATGTAGTTGTACATTGTAGTAAAGTTATTTTTTGAAGTAAAAAATACATTAAAAGCAGTGTTGGAATCACTTGCAGCAGCTTCAATAAAATTGACTGCTGAGTCATATCCAGCTCCTGGATCATCATATACATTTGCTTCAGATATATATGCTGGCAGGCTCAAATCTCTTAGTGTTGTGGCTGTATCTGTATCTCTATTTGGAAATATGCCTGGAATATAAAAGAATGCATTTATTTGAGTAGAGTCAGAATCTGCAGCAAACTGTTTCTTCATAGCCAAAACTATTTGCAATCTATTGGCCATTGAAAGGTCAGAAAGTCTATAAGAACTATCAGGTAAAGTTAAAGCCCCAAGTAAAGAATCTATCTGTGAGTGTGTAAGAGTGCCTATATTCTCTAAAGTTTTATGGTCAATTTGTGGCAATCTTTCAGCTGATAATGTTCCCTTAGTAACTGTAGAAATATCTAAGTTTTCAATATATTCTCCAGATAATTTACCTTGAACATGTTTTGCTAAGTTTATCGGGCTAGGATTGTTTGAACCACCAATATGTTTATGTGAATTAATGATTCCAGATAAAGATGAAATTATACTTATTCTAACCCTTCCTGTAGTAAAAGGTTCTATAGTAGTTGTTTCACCAAAAGTTACTATCACACCGCCCAAAGATACATAGTTATCAACATCTGTAATTTCAACTAATGATGTAAGAAAATCTATATCTTTGGTAACAGGAGTGTTATCATTAGTAACTGCATAAACCCAAACTGTAGCACTTGTAATACCAGTTGGAAGTATTGGTAAGGCAACATCTTCATATGCAGTCGTTTCAGCCGCTTTCCAAGACACAAATCCTTTACCGCTTGATATTCTAATATTTTGAACATCATTAGGAATTACACTTATAACCCATGAAGAATAATTGTTACTTTCATCTTCAATAATTCCATTACCAAAGATTTGATATAAAGAATAGGTTTGGGTATCAATAGCACGAAAGCGAAGCTCATCTAAATCGAGTTCTTCGCTCAAATCCTGATTGGGCTCTAAATATCCTAGCCCATAAATTGGTGTCTTTCCCATAATTAGTTGATTGGCTTATCTTCGTTGATTACTTTTGCCTGACCCCATCTAGAAGCACCCCAAGTCAAAGCATCTTGATTAGGGTCAAAGGTGTCTCTTCTGTACTTTGACAGCATAAGATCTTGAGCCAATTGAGACTGTGAATTAAGCTGAACATCTCTTTGTAATTGGTTTGCATGTATCTGATATTTAATTGCATCAGAAAGATTGAAGAATTGAGGCATAGTAATCTCCTAATTCAATTATTTAAGACTGAAGATCGATTTTCCTTGCACAGTAGCGGTGATTATATTTTCTTTTTTGTTAGCTCTGTATGAAACATTGGAGTAGAAATAATTATCAGTAACCTTAAATCCACCATTCCAAAGATATTTTATGTGAAAAGTACCCATATGATGCAATGGTCTAGTAACATAACAGCTAAAGTCAACTACGTAGTTTGGTTTTCTAGTCAACTCAATTTGCTTATTGTGCCAAGTTCTTAATGCTAATGTATCTGGCATTGCTTTACCCCAATTTCTATAAGTTGTTTTTTCAAAACCAACATAGCCCACTACATTGAAATTACCATTAAGAATTGGATTAGGATTTTGAATAATTGGGATACGATCAAATATAAAACCTTCGTATCCAGAACCTTCTGCAATTGAATTACTTACATATCTATCCGTGTCTGAAGTAATTTGATAACCGCCTTCAGTAAGTAATCCATGCCAATCAGTCAGGCGTTCACTAAATGTTGTATCTCTAGAATTAGCCTGTCTTAAATTAATATCAAATAGTTTTAGTTCATCTCTATACTTCGGATCATATTTCCAATCAAGCTTTAAATATTGCCTCTCTGCATCATAAAACATTACTGGCCAGTCGGGTTGTTTATTCAACCTTTGCCCCAACATACCAAAAACATCAGAAATGTCAGTATAGATAGTGGCTTTTAATGCATCTTCTTCTAGTGGCGTATTTGACATGTTTAAATCCATAGTTGCTTGGAAGCCAGGATTTAAATTGTTAACATCAAAGTCAAAGAATCTGTGAAAAGATGAGTGCTCCATAATTCTTCTGAAGCAATATTTATATTTAGCACCATGGAAAGAAAGGAACCCAAAAAGCTTAGTTTTTTGAAGAACATAAGAACCAACATCTACTGCAGAAATTTTTGTAATACTGCCAGATGCCGTTCTTGTAGTTTTCAGATTGGTAATAAATCCTTGAAAAAATATTTCTTCTTGTTCATATCCTGCTGAAAGCTCAATGACTAATTGATTTTGTTCAATCAATGTTAAAATGTTCACACCATTGTAAACAGTATCTAAGGCAAAAGCTACATCAACATTTGCAAGACCAATGTCAGCAGTAGATGAAAGTATTTTGCTTGATTCATCAAATTGAACATTTACAGACCAATCCTCTAAATACTTGGTAAGATTTCCTCCCAAAGCATCTGAAATTGGTCTAAGTAATGATTTAGGAGGAGCTAATGAATATACAGGAGTATTCTCTGATTTAACAAATAAAGGACCTGATATTGCAGAATTAAACTTAATTTGAGCGTATTTACTTCCTCCAAGAGATGTGTATTCAAGTTTTAGTTGATCGCTTAATTCAGATCTTTGATCATGAAAAAAAGACACACCATTTTCTAATTGTGTTGAATATCCTTGATATGGTCGCAACGAGAATGTATTTTCAATGTGATCAAAATATCTATATGTAAGAGTTGGTAAAGTATCATCAATCAGCTCTGGGTCAAAATTATTGAAACATAATGGTTCGAACTGAAAATTAACTGACGCATAGTATATATCCATATATATTTCTGCTTTCTCAGATATTCCATGAGTGTATTTATCTAAAGGTTGATTTTTATTTTTAGAACTTGGAAAATTTGAAACCCATGTACTTGGGTCTGGAGATGTTCCGTAAAGCAAAATATCATTAAGAAAATGGAAATATAGATTAATCTCTTGACCTGATACAGGAATGACATTCAAATCAAACTTTGCTACCAATGTATTGCTTTGATTGAACATTAGCATTCTTATTCGTTCATTAGGAAGCAATACAATGCCATATTTAAAAGCATTATTTTTATTTTTAATGTGAGCAAATTCTTTAGCTTCCTTAGATAAAGCTATAGAATCAATTGTAATTTCAATTCTTGGTTGCTTTCCCTGTATTTGCTGTTGTGGAAATACAGGAGTTAACTTTAAATGAAAGCTTGAATTATAAGTACTTTTTTCTTTTACTTCAAACTCATATTTTTTTTGCTTAACATCAAAACAATATAGTTTTGCGTTTTGATCAGATGTTCCATAAATGATATCACTTGCAATTGTAAATATTCTTTTTACCCTGCAAGCATAATCAAAACTTGATACCTGCACAGAAGCTCCATTGTTTATATCATCAATAGTTGTAATTGATGGAGTGTAAGGATCTTCGAATGCTTGACCCGAATATTTTTGACATTTATTTAAGTTGATATCTTTGCCATATATTTTAGTAATTTTCCATATATTGTATGTAGTAAATGCACTTGCATTATATAAATTGGATTTTCTAAAAGGCATAAATGGCTGTTGAGGTCCTGATATCATTTCTAATGTTGGAAATACATTTTCAACATTACTATTATTTCTAGGGTTATTATCAAACTCTGGTTTAGAATTATATTGATCTTTTCTTGGTCCCATAATCAAGTTGTAAACAGGGTGAGGAGACGGACCTTCATTTACATCAAAAGCACCAAAAGCAAATGTACATGCTGGAGCACCAATAGCAGTATTTACTTTTGGAATAAACCCTCCATAAATACTTGGCACCGGAGATAAGTAATTTGATGTATTTAAAGTGTAAATATTATTATTAATCTTTACAGCAGACGAATGCATCTTATTGTTTTGAGGACTAAAATTTTCTACATTTTCACTCTTGTTAGCTGTGTAAAAACCTTCTGCAATAGGCTTATCAGGATTATATAAGACATATAATCTGCATGTTTGTTTTAATTCTCTCGTTGGATCAATTATCATGATGATAAACCCTTGTAATATTTCTTTTCTGTAACATATCCATAAGGGATTATGTTTCTTGAAACAAGTTCATTATTTTTATCTTTATACCAAACAGACAAAGATGCTGAAGTTCCTTTTTTCTCTAAGCTTATACCGGCCCTTTGTAATGGAACATCTAATTCTTCTAATCGGTCATTATTGTTAATAACAATATATTTTTCTTGAACTAAAGCATAAAGCAATTTATTCTTTTTTTCATCAACAGTAAAGTTACCAGCAATTAGTTGAAGTCTTGGATTTATATTTGCACCAGGAGAGTATGCGCAATAGCTTGTGTGAAAATAAAATAATTTACTGTCACACCAAAATATTGAATGCAGTATTCTTGATACCTGATCATAATAGAAACTAAGTCCATATATTTGCAAAGACGAATATATTGCTGGTATTATGTTTTTAAATGTAAATAAAGTGAACTCAGGACTTGTTGTATTTAAGTTGAAAGTTTTTGACTTTATTTCATATTTAGCATTGTTTTTAACATAATGAAGAAGAAAATTGCTATCAAAGACCTTGATTAAATCTACATGAGTCGCAAGTAAAGGGTCTTCTGTTTTCTTTTCATCATCGTTTCTTAAATCAACTAATCCAGAAAAAAGATCTTTATTTTCGGGCTCAACACCCGCTAAAAGATAATTTTTATATTCATTTTTATTATCAGAAGAAACATTTACAGATCTATTAACTTTAAAGATTAAAGCACCGGGTTCTACATATCCAGCTCCATAAAATGTTTGGTTCAATTTGTCTATTGCTGGTGTGAACAGATTAAATCCTGTAAATATTTTTTTAACTTCATTTCCAAATCCAGTAACAGTGTCATATGCCTGTTCAGCTGGCATACCCCAGCCTTTTCTTTGCCCATCATTTTCACTAAATGCAGCAGAAATAATGTTGCCTTCAGGGCTAATAGCTTCTGTCATAAGATAAATCTGATTAGCACTTCCTTGCAAATTATTTGCTTGAGAAAAGTTAATCAATTTTGGATGTGTGCCTAAAAACTTTGCAACAGGATTTCCAGAATTGTCATAGCTACTCACTGTGTATTGATCATATGAACTGCCATAAGAGTTCACTTTTAAAACATCAATTTCACCAGCATCATTGGCATTTGTCCTGTTAGTAGAGTAAGCAACTATAAATGTATCACTATGTCCACTATTTACAACACCTATAGAATCTTCTTTTAATACTTTGCTTGATGCTGTTCTAAACTTTGGTTCAGCACTACCAAAACTATGATTTAATCTCACTTCCATATTGGATGGTAAATCCACAAACCATGTTGGAGAATAAAGTGTACCGGAAAGTGTGTATGGATCTTGAGGTGTTACAGTTTTGGTTCCTAAACTTTCAGGAGAAGCAATAAAATAAAATTGACTATCAGCATTAGCATCTGCACCTAGTATTTTTGGAGGAGTCAAAGGCAGGTCTTCATAATATGCTGGCGAACCAATTGCTGAGGGAGAAGATGGTGAATTGTAAATGATTCTTTCTTGCTCAATTGTATTTTGTGTAATCTCAATACTGTCAATTCTAAAACCAAAATCAATTTTCAATTTTGTTTCGTAATATTCCAATAATTCAGAATACGTATACTGTAAATCACAATATGGAAGAAAGTTTAATCTTAAAACAAATTGAGTTTCCGAACCATCAATCAAAAAAGGAAATGTAAAGTTAGTATTGTATGAATAGGTTTGAGTAAAACTTCCAGAGTCTTTCAATTCTTTTGACTTGAATAATCTTGAAATAACTTTACCTTGAGTATCAACCAATAAGCCTTCAATAATTAAATTGAAATCAATACTTACATCATTAACCCTGTTACGCACAACTTTAATTGCCCAAGGCCCAGTATTGATTCTTCCATTTTGTAAAGAAACAATATCAGTGACAAAGTCTGCTATTATTGTTTTTGATGGACTGGTGACTTTTGACAGTGACCTAAACATTTCTTCAGTGATAGTGATATTTAATTTACCAGTGTCGTAATTTTCAAAATCATCTGGTTTTTTGAGAAGAACTACATCTTCAAATGCATAACTATCACTAGAACCATTATATGACAAAAACTTATTCTTGTATGGTATATAAGAATAGTTTTTATTAGCATCAGCTGGTTTTTGGTAAACTATTGGTATTGGTCTTCTGCCAGTCATGCTAGAAGAAACTTTTAATGTGTTTGCAACTTTTAAATAAGAATTAGAAGTAAAACTTGTTTCTGATGGATTTCTGATTGGGTGCAACTCTTTGGATATAACTTGATAAATTGGTGTGTCAAAACCATGCTCATCTGTATCAAAAGTAAAATTAACCACAGTCCCAGTGACGTTTACTCCACTTGCTTTTGCATACACACCAACAACTAAAACAGCCTGGTCAATATCTTCAACATCAGGAAAAGAAATTAGCTGTCTATCAGAAATATATCTTCCAATTTCAAACTGTGTTGAATTAGATGTTGCTGGAGGAGATATCAAGACTTCATCATATTTTGTTGGAGATTTTCTAACAATTTTAGTAGTTGTAGCCGTAGATTCAAAACATACTTCAGTATCAGACCTATACGCCAATGCACTATTTTTCTGGACTGCATCTTTTGGAGCAAACCACATTCTAAAATAAATATGGTAATTATTGTTATTAAAATTATTGATGGTAGAACATTTAAAAGAAGCTCTGAATAAACCTTTAGAAAAATTAACTCCACTTTTTAAAGAAACTGGAGTAGTTTCATCTAAAGCAACAAAAATACCAATTTCAGTATCAGCATTTATTAAACCTGGCTCTTGTTTAATTTCTTGCTGTAAAGAAAATGACTTATTTTTAGTAAGTGTAGCTATTTTGTTTAATTTTAAATATTGAGCGTTAGGATTCTTTTTCTTGAGGTCTTCATCTTCAAAAAAACAATATCTCGCTTGTCTTTTTCCAGCTTGAATACCTAAAAGAGTAAACTGATATGCTTGTATTGGAGAATCAAAACCAAGACCTCCAAATGCATCAAATATTCCACTTATAGGAACTGATGCAAAATAAAATCTTAAATTGACACCATGGGCAAATCCAGCACTATTTGTTCTAGCTTCTGGATCAAATAATTTCAGATTAACTGTTGGTCTGTAGTTGTCACCTTTTGGAAACGTAACAAAATAGGTATTTTTTTCAGGTTCGATAACTTTTCTTAATGTGACTGCATATCCAAGAATATTACAAGGAAGATTTCTAGGGTTAAGATTAGTTTCATTGAATGCTCTAAACAACCAAATTTTTCTAATTCTAAGCCTTAAACTTGCACAGTACAAATCTTCATTAGACAAAGCTAATTTTAAATTATCTGCTGACGGTCTTTGTAATCCTGTAAGTGATGATCCAGTTATTAAATCTACCTTAATAGTATCTGGATATACTGTGGAAATAATTCCATTTTTGACAACATCTTTGTGTATTCCCGTCAAACTTAATGTTAAAGGTACAGTGCCATTATCTGGATAAAACTTTTTGTTTTCAAGATACAAACTGATAATCGGATAATTTTGAAATTGAAAATTTCCAAGTGCTTCTTGATTTCCTGCTCTATATTCTGCAATGGCCTTGATGTCTGCTTCATCTTTGACAAAATCAAAAATAGAATCATCGTATGGGTCAAATGACAAACTATATTCAATTGAAAAACAACCCAATTTAAATGTTATATTGGGCATTTTCATTGAATACTGTAATTTATTTAATATTAATCCAGATGCAAATTCGTGTGACAAAACCATGCTTTTCATTGGTGGCAAGCCAATGTAAGAAGTTGGATCAGGTAATGGTCTATATGTGTTGTAGAATGGCCACAATTCAGAATCTTCATCGGTTAGTATTGTCCCCTCAGTTGTGATTCTGATTTTATTTGTTTCTAGAATTGATTTTGTAGCTTGTACATTGTAGAATTGTCCCCTTACACACCTTGCTATAGAATAACCCGTGCCAATGTCATCCCCTTTGGCGAAAGTGGTAGGGAACCATGTTTTGCCTGCTTGAGGTGGAGAAAATGGTGGATTTACATATGAGTCTGGCATTTTATGTGTTTAAGAACTTGATAAACATATCCTGAATATCGTCTTTTACTCTTTTTTCAGTTTTTCTTATTTCGTCAGAAGTACGTCTTTCATAATATTCAGTAACTTCAAATATAATTTTCTGTTTCAAAATCACAATATCTTCTTGAGTTACATTATAAGATTTTAACTTTTGTTCTATCTTCTCGAATACTGTTTGTGTAATTTCAAGAATATTTATTTTCTCTATTTCTGTTATTGTTGTTTCAGTTTCTCTAATAATTTTGGGATTATTTGGACTAACTGTTTGACTGTCATTTAAATTATAATAATTTGATTCATTTTTGGTTGAAGAAAAATCTTGGTTGACTGTATTTTCGTATTTATTATTTATTTCAGTTTTTGTAACAGAATTGATGTTGCTGGAATTATTATTGATAGTTCTTTGATCAATATTATTTACGTTGTTAATTTCACTGTCAGAGTTAATTTCTTCGACTATTTTGTTGACTTCTGTTTTGACAAAGTTATTCCAAATCTTATCAATTCTTAAATTACTTACATCAACATCTTCTTCATTATTAATTACTTCAAATGAGCTTGTTGTGTTTTCTATTGTTTGATCTGTAGAATTGATTGTGGAAATTTTGGAAATGTTGTCTGGAAGGTTAATGTTGTTTGAATTATTTTGATAATTTAAAACACTTAATTGACTGTAATTTTGTTCATTTGTATTTACTATTCTTTGATTTACAGCTTGATTAACTTCACTTTGAACACTATCCATAATTACAGTGTTTAAAAGAGAATAACTACCAGAGGATTTGAACACGTTAATCAAGTCTTCAATAAACTTTGGATTGTTTTGCTGATTTAAAATATTCTCAATATTTTCATTAATTATTTCTGTTTTTAATGTGCTTTTTATAACTTCTGAAGCATTTTGTACTACTTGAGAATTCAAAATATTTTGATTAATGTAAATGTTATTACTTAATGTTTCACTAATGACTTTTTGGATATCGTAATTTTGAATATTTAATTCTACTTCTTCAACTAAGTTTTTGGTCAAAGAATTAAACGTTCTTTCCATATTAAAAACATTAAAGTTTTTCATTAAATGGTTTAATATAGAATCTCTAGTTGAGCTCATAAATGAAATTGAATTTACAATATTGTCAATTTTTTGTTGAACTGAAAGATTATTATTTTCATTGATTAGATTAATTGTTTCAAGAAGATTTGAATAAGTTTTTTCCTCATAGTTCTCAAATCTTTGTTTAACAACTTCTTCCGAATATATATTATTTAATTCAGTAATTATGTTATTTTTTTCAACAACATTTAAATCTGAGAAGTTTGTATTATTTGAAGAACTTTGATAAACACTTGAAATGGTTTGCTGAGTTACATTTGAAAAATTATTAACAACATTCTGGAGACTATTGTTAGATTCCAAAACACTATTAAGAACTTGCTTTACTTCATTGTTTAAAAATACAGAATTAGTATTTAATGTTTCTTGGATATTTGAAAAAGTTAAAAGTTCTTTATTTTCTTTAATGAATCTTTTGTATTCACTATTTTCTATAAGAGTATTGGCAACAAAATCAATCTGTTCTAACTTGACCTGATTGATAGTTGTTTGAAAATTATTGACAACTTCTTTAAGCTCATCATAATTGTTTACATTTTGAATTTCATTCTTAAAACTGTTTAATATTTTAATTTCATTTTTTACTTCAGAAAATTCACTTGTATACTTTAAAGCAGTTTCTTTTGCCAATAGGTTTATTTCTTCAAAATTATTAACAGTTGTTGAGTTTTCTATTAGATCAACTTTGAATGCTAAGTTGTTTAAATAATTCGTAAAATAATTTAGCTGATTGTTTTCATTTATTTCATAATTATTTGCAACCAGGTTTTCTTGAACTATATTTTTCAGTTGGTTGATGTTGCTTGAATTGAAATTATTTATATTTAAAGTTTGCAAAACATTTTCGATATTTTCAATCTTAATGTTTTGATTTCTAAAGATGTTTTGAGATGTGGATAAAGTTTCGTTCAAGAAATGTTGTTTCAAATTATTTACATAATTTTTGTTTTCTTCTTGAGTATTGTTCTTTACTGAATTATAAACTTCATCAATAAATTCAGAGTTTTGATTGACAATTGTATTTTCTGTCAAGCTCTGATTTATGTTCAAATTGTTTAGCTCAGTGTTTATAGTGTTAAGTATTTGCTCAACATTTGTAGTAGCATTTAACTGTTCTGTAATATTATTTATGGCTGAGTTGAATTGTTGTGAAAGATTTGAATTACTTATCTGATTGAGCATTGAAACATTTTTGAGTTCTGTGTAATTCTTATTTTCAACTAAAGTTTTTGCCACTAATTCGCTTGTAATACTTGAAAGGTTATTTACATAGTTATCTATATTTTCAACTATAGAATTGTTTAAAATATTATCTTCTGAAACATTTGTAATTATATTTTTGATATCTACAAATGCGTTTTTAACTTCCTCTAAATTGTATTGATTTAACACTTCTTTAATTTCAGTAAGTGTGGCAAAGCTATTTAGGGATTCATTCTTTTCAATAATATTTTTGATTTCACTTACAAAAATATAATCATCAAATGCATGCTTGTAAACATTTTCCTTAATTACATTTAGTGTGTAATTTGAAATGGTTTCGTTTTGACTTATAAGGAAGTTTTTAACGCCTTCTTCTACAATATTGCTCGAAGTGATCAAATTAAAAAACTTATTTGTTATGTCAGTGTTTTGCGTTTTTTCAAGTCTTTGTTGTATTTCAGTGACTACTTCGTTATTTGGAGCCATAACTGAAATCTTGTCTATTGTATTTTGGAAAGTTTTAAGTATTTCTCTTGTGCTAATTAAAGACTGAGAAACATTTGTAAGTTCAATAGAAGTTTTGTAGACCTTGTTGATAAAAGATTCTATATTATAATTTTTAATATCTGTGAAGCTATTTAAAGATTCATAAGCTGACAAATTGCTTATGTAATTTCTATTTGTAAACTTGCTCTCTAAATTATATTGAGCTAGATAATGTCTGATTTTATTAATGATATCAAACTTACTGATATTAGAATTAAATATGTTTGTTATTTCTTCATATTGTTCTTGAGATATAACTGAACTATTGTATTCCTCTTCAATTACTTTACTGGTTGAATTGACAATCTCATCACCAAGAATATTGATAGCATTATTTAAAGAGCTATCAATCATAGTCAGAGTTTGTAATGAATAGTCCAGATTATTTGTATTTTGAACTGTTGTATTTACAGTCTTTATATTGTTTAAAAGATTATTTACAGTTTCATTTTCTGTAATAATTTCAATATCAGATGCTTTGTAAATAATATCTTTTGTCAGATTTGTAATACTCTCATTGATTGTATTTTCAAAGTTTTGCACTACTTGTCTATTTTCTGTAATGCTCAAAGATTTCAAATTGTATGTATTTATCTCTTGATCGATAACATTTTGGATGTAATTTCTAATATCATTGTTATTGATAAGCTGATCAATGTTTTGATTTAATGTAGAAATTAAAACATCAACATTTTCGTTTTTAGAAATAGTGTTTACAATATTTGATCTTATTTCATTTACATTCAAGGATGTTTTAAAATCTGTTATTGATGAATTGATGTTGTTAATGATATCTTGCTTAATATTATTTAAAACTAAATTATTGTCGATTGATTGTAGTTGATTTAAAGCTACTGAAGAGTAAAAATAGTTTGCATTATTTACTATTGCATTTTCATGCTGATTGTAAATAGCGCTAACCATTTGGATATAGTCTACATCGTTATTTACTAGATTATTTTCATTTATATATTGTGCTAATCTTAAAGCACTATCATTTACATTTAGAATGTTATTTGTTTGACTGATCTTGGAAACTAGTTCATTTCTTAAATTATTAACTTCTTCATTTTGAATATTTTGAATACTAGCTAAAAAGTTGTTAAACAAATTATAATTGTATGACTCATTTGTTTGGTTAATAACATTTTCAAGAGGAGTAATTATATCTTTAAAAACGCTTGCTGTTTGCTCTGTTTTTACTTCGGAAAATGTACTTTTAAATTGTTCTATAGAATTGAATACAGTGTCAAGTTTAGTATTATTCTGATTACTGTTTACTATGTTTGTTACTTCATTCTTATAATTTTCAAATGAGTTGTTTTGTTCTAAAAACTCTTGTTCTGCGTTAGCAATAATCTGTGGCAAAGTTTCATTCAAATACACATTAAGAACTTGTATTGTTTTTTCATCTTTTTTGCTATTGACTACAGACTCAATAGTTTGCTGAATGTTAGAAATATTTTCAACATTCGATATTTCATTTAAAATCTCATTCGTGATTTCCTCAATTTTGTCACCTTCAAATAATGCCAATTCATTGACAATATTTTTAAGAAGATTTTGTCTAAACTCTAGTTTAGTATTATTAATAAATTGATTTACATCTGTTGATATTTTTGATAAGTTAACTGAATTACTATTTAATATTTTATTTTGCAGCTTAACGTCTAAAATCTCAGTTTTGTTATTATTTATAGAAAAGAAATCAATAGGTTGAGTATATTGAGAAACCTTTGTTGTATTAACAGGTTTAACAATTTCAATTTGACTAAATTCTTGTTTTTGCAAGGATGGAGTTTGATTTCTATTAATTACAATTGGTTCTGCAGATCTGTCTTGTTTGATTACAGTAGAGGTCTTAATTTCAATTGGTTTTGCAGAAATATTATAAGCTTGAGATACGTTTTGAGTCTCATTGTAAGATTCAGATATTTCTTGAGATTCTGGAACATTAATTTCAGGGTTTGTCTTTTGAAGCAATTGCAAAAACTCTCTTGCTTCAGGACTAATCATATACTCTTCTTTCTTAGATGCCAATTGCTTGACTGTAAATGCCTTTTGATCTTTTCTATCAAAATCAGTCAAGTTCTTATATTTTGTTGGACCTTCAGTAACAAGAAAATTATTCTTGGAATCTTGATATGACAAAAATACAGGGTCTGGTGGTCTGTATCCACTATAATCCTGTTTAGTAGCTGGAGAATACCTACGTGCTACATTTGATGGGTTTTGAGTTAAGAAAGACTCTGTAGAAGATATACTTTCAGTGGCATCATTAGTGTTACCAGCAGTATATTTTTCAGTTGGAATACCTTTAGCTCTTACTGGAGAGCCTTGATTTAAGTGTTCAAATGAATCGTTCAAATCAAAACCTATATCTTTGATGTAAGAGAAAGCATCAGATAAATTAGAAATCTTGTCATAACTCAACCATGGTTTTTTGTTTTCCATTAGTTGTGTTATACGTTAGAGAATTAAATCAATTTGAAACTTGATTTTTTCTTTAGTTCTGGATGTACATCTAAAATCTCTTGGATTGTGTCACCAGCATGTTCTGGAGATTCTTTTAGTGCAGTGCCTTCACCAGGTAATAATTTATCCCAATATTTGGCTGCTTCATCATCTTCAAGTTTTTTAAATCCAGCAATTTTAACAAACTTGCTATTAACTTTAGCAAATGCTGCACCAGGGGACTCGATTGCTTTTGTATAGAAGTCTTTACTGAAAGATCCGCTCAGAGCATCTTGTAAATTAAGTAGACCTTTAGACTCCAACTGACTCAATTTGCCTTTTTCTTGAACAATATCGGCTTGTAATGCAGTTTTTCTTTCACCGACTGCAGCTGCTTCCATTGCTTGAAGATTTTGTATTTTTTGCTTTTGTTCTCTGATTAATGGTTCATTTAATTTATTAAGTTCCATGACGTGCCCAATAGCAAATGGACCACCTAAAGTTTTTTGAATTAATTCAGCATCTGTAGCTGTTTGAGAACCACCAAAGAATCTGATATCTCTTTGCTTCATTGATTGCTCAATGGTTGCGCCTTCTCTTTCTACTTCAAGCTTTTCTTTCTTGATGTTTTCAAGTTTTATTTGAATCTGCTGAAGTTGAGATTTGAACTGTTCAATTTGTGCTGCAGCTACTTGTCTGTCCGGTGATAGGTTTGACATAGCAGCAGGATTTGACATAACCCTAGCATATATTTTTAAAAGAGTTTCACCTTCAGCAATTGCAGAATCTATACTTGCTACAAATGTAGAAATTTTACCTTTAACTTGCTCTGCACTGTTGTAAGCAACTTGCTTGTCTTCTCCAAGTTCCTTAACAATAGTTTTAATCATTCCAGCACTGTCAGACCCAGTGCCATAATAAGCAGATTTTGCTGTTTGATAGTTCTTAATTGCTCTATCAAACTTTTGTTGTGATGGAGCAATTTCTTTCATAAAAGTTGTTGCTCCAAATACTGCTTCTGCTGTTTCTTGGGTAGTTGCACTTAAGTCTGCTAGGGAAGCTGCACTACCAGTTGTTATAAAATCAAGCCCTGTGTTCAAGGCTTTTTGCAAATTAGGAGCAGAACCTATAGAACCTGCATAATTTCTAAGGTCTCCA
>Ga0222712_10003074_pt1 | contig 18546 bp, 15 predicted proteins | sample C33_657DmetaG_FD_165043 | JGI IMG/M metagenome (GOLD analysis project Ga0222712, IMG submission 165043) | Estuarine water microbial communities from San Francisco Bay, California, United States - C33_657D | ecosystem: Environmental > Aquatic > Marine > Unclassified | place: USA: California...
GCGAACTTAAAAAGGCTGGTTTATTAACGACGATAAGATTATCGTTTTCAAAAAGAATAAGGTCCTCGAATTTTGGAAACTTCACACATTATAAATTAGAATGCAAATTTAGGCTTTAATTTAAGAACTAAGGAAGGTTAAAGGGGAAAGCTTAAAGCTAAAAGCTAAAAGGGTAAAGGTTAAAGCTAAAAGCTAAAAGGCTAAAGCTTAAAGGTTAGAGCTAAAAGGCTAAAGCTTAAAGATAATATGTTTATAGTATTTTAATTTCTGCTTTCTTTCTTGCTTTCTGCTTTCTCGCTTTCGGCTTTCCTGCTTTCGGCTTTAAAAAGGCTTTCAGCTTTAAAAAGGCTTTCTGCTTTCTCGCTTTCTTACTTTAGCTCAAATTTATATCCCACTCCTTTTACTGTACTGACATAGTTATCACCCAGTTTTTCACGAAGTTTACGAATATGAACATCGATTGTGCGGTTAGTTACGACAACAGAATCTTCCCAAATGCTTTTCAGAATTACATCACGGGTATAAACTTTACCTGGCTTAGATGCCAGTAGATAGAGTAACTCAAATTCCTTTTTGGCAAGAACAATTTTTTCACCATTACGGAATACAAGAAATGCTTCACGATCAATAATTAGATCGCCTATTTCAACTTTATTTTCTACTTCTGCTTCTTCAGAATGCGCATTACGTCGTAAAATCGCATTGATCCTGCTGGTAAGTGCACGAGGTTTGATTGGTTTAGCTATATAATCATCTGCACCCACATTAAACCCAGCAATTTCGGAGTATTCTTCACTTCTTGCAGTTAAAAATACCATGAATGTATTCTTAAACTCGTTCATCGTTCTAAGAATCCTGCAGGCTTCTATCCCATCCATTTTGGGCATCATGATATCAAGTATAATGAGATCAGGCAACACCCGTTTGGCTTCAGTAACACCTTCTTGACCATTAGAAGCAGTATACACCTGATAACCTTCCTTTTTTAAATTGTACTCAATAAGCTCCCGTATATCAGGTTCATCATCAACAATCAGAATCTTATGCTTAGTTGTACTCATAAATTGGATTAATTTTTGTAAAAATAACCTCTTAGTTCTATCATTACGTTAAGCCTTTATTAACAAATTGTAAACTTTTACCGAATTTACAATTAAAACAGTTATTTTAATGTCTTTCCCAAAAATTGCTCTAATTCAACACCTCTTAGGTTCTTTGCAATAATCTTACCTTCTGGATCAAGTATAAATGAAGCTGGTATTCCTTCAACTTTGTACTGTAAAGTTACTTTCCCATCCCATCTTTTTAATTCTGATAGATGTGGCCAATTCAACTGATCATCTTTTATAGCCTTCAGCCATGCAGCACGGTCATCATCTAAAGAAACGCCAAGCACCATAAAGTTCTTGCTTTTAAACTTTTCATATTGCTTTACAATATTGGGGTTTTCATCACGACAGGGAGCACACCATGAAGCCCAAAAATCAAGAAGTATATATTTTCCTTTAAAATCGGACAACTTGAATTCTTTTCCCGTTTGATCAGGCAACTGAAAATCAGGTGCAAACTGACCAATTGAAACTGGCTTGAGGCCTTGCATTTTAGCCACAAATGATTGTACAGCACCATTCTTAGGAAAATTAGACTTAATCTCATCGGCATATACGATCAATTGCTGTTCATATTTATTCTGATCAATGGTGCCTGCAGCATAAAATCCTGCCAGGTTATCTTTATTAGACTGAACAAACTCAAACGCTTCTTTAGAAAACTTATCCATATTTAACTGGAATTGAGGCATCAAAACATTGTATATTGAATCTTTTGCAGCAGGGTTCGAATTTATAAGCGCTGCATAATCGTCCTGAATTTTTTGATATATTTTCCCGTATTCATTACTCAGCTTATTAAAGTCACGTATCTTTTCAGAATCGACTGAACCTTTAATATCGTACGTATTTGTGGGATCTGAATAATCAGATTTAAACTGTAATGCATCACCATTTTGGCCTACAATTAGAAAATTTTTCTCACCTATAACAAGGGTGTAAAAATTGGGATCAGGTGTAACCCTGCGAAATTTAAACTCATTACTTTCATTTAAAAAAGCTGAATCAACTAATTGATCAGCCTCATAAAGTAATACCTTTTTAATATCTTTTGCATTTTCAATTTTCCCTGAAATACTTAGTTCATCATTATTTTTACAGGAACTAACAAAAATCCCAAGCAGGGCAATTATCACTATTTTTTTCACGATATACTTTCTAATTTTTCTATTACTAACTTACTGGCAATCTGAGGATTAATCTTACCTTTTGTTTTTTTCATAAGATCACCCATAAATAATCCTAAAACGCCTTTTTTACCATTTTGGTATTCTTTCACCTTATCGGGATAACTGTTCAGCACTTCTTCAATAAGCAAACTTAAATCATCAGCATCAGTATCTATCAAAACCTGCAGAGAAATTGCTGCATCCTCAGCAGATATCGATGGATTTTTGATCAGCTCGGGGAAAATCTGATGTGCTGCAACAGAATAATTTAATTTTCCAGCATCAATAAGCTCAATTAATTCTGATAGAACCTTAGGTTGAACTTTAAAATCTTTGACATGTGTTCCGGAATCATGAAGATGCGTTCTCAATGGTCCAGCCACCCAATTTGCTGATGCTTTAAAATGGCTATTATAGGTTATAAGCTCATCAAAATATGCTGCAATTTCTTTCTCAGATGAAAGCAGAATTGCATCATATTCAGACAGACCTAGCTTAGAAATATATCGCTCTATCTTCTTTGCAGGAAGTTCAGGTATTAATTGTTTAAGCTCGGCGATGTATTTTTCATCAATAACAAGTGGGGGCAGATCTGGCTCAGGGAAATAGCGATAATCATTGGCTGTTTCTTTACTTCTTAACGGACTAGTATGTCCAGTTTCAGCATCAAAGTTGAGCGTATTTTGTTCTATATATTCTCCTTTTTCTAGAAGCTGCGCTTGCCTGATAAATTCATGATCAATCGCTCTTTGCAGATTCTTGATTGAATTCAGATTTTTAACCTCACATCGGTTACCATATTCTGTTGCACCTTTCAGTCTCACAGAAATATTCGCATCACATCGTATACTACCCTCCTCCATGTTACCATCACAGATATCAAGATATCTTACCAGTTTGCGGATTTCATTTAAATAGGCTGCAGCTTCATGTGCAGAGCGAATATCAGGTTCCGAAACAATCTCTATAAGTGGTACACCTGCACGATTAAGATCAATCAGTGAGTCAACTTCGTCTTGATCATGCATACTTTTACCGGCATCATCTTCCATATGTATTCGGTGAATTCTGATCTTTCTGGTAGAATGATCATCTGCTTTTACATCAATAAATCCTGATGTACATATGGGCTGGCTATCCTGAGTAGTTTGAAAACCTTTTGGAAGATCTGCGTAAAAATAATTTTTTCGATCAAAATGGGTATTGGTATTTATCTGGCAATTGGTTGCAAGCCCCATTTTAATGGCATACTCCACCACTTTTTTATTAAGTTTTGGCAAGGTACCTGGCAGACCTAAGCTAACCGAACTAATGTGTTCATTTGGACCTCCTCCAAAACCAGCAGAGTCAGAAGAAAAAATCTTACTTGATGTAGATAATTGAACATGTACCTCTAGTCCAACTACAAGTTGGTATTTATCAGTTAAACTGTCAGGGCTTAGTGTCATTAAAAATAATAGGTGAAAATTCTCTTGCAAAGATAAGCAATTGATTATAAATGAGTATTCAATGCTCTTGCACAAGCAATTTTTATTACTGGTACTTTAATTGTAATAATCATTGTATAAAACCAGGTATTATTGATAAGCTTTAATTGTTCAGCAATGTCAAGCATTATATTATAATTAGAATAGCAATAATGGCTAGAGTAGAGATAAATAAGAAAAACACCAATCAATATAAATTGAGTAAGGCTATTAAAATTTTATAATTGCCTCAATCATTGTGCTTTAAAGAAATAATCTTGCTTTATTTAAGGCGCTTGCTATTCCTGAACTATCTTTTCCACCTGCAGTGGCAAAGAATGGTTGTCCTCCGCCACCACCCTGAATTTCTTTTGCAAGTTCACGAACAATAGTTCCTGCATTAAGACCTTTCTCTTTGACAAGATTTTCTGAAACCATAACCGTCAAACTTGGCTTTCCATCAATTTCGCAGGCTAAAACAAGGAATAGATTATCTAAAAGATCTTTCACAGCATATGCCAGGGTTTTTACCGCATCTGTATTGGGCAAGTCGACCTGTTTAGCAAGAAAATTAACCCCGTCTATGTTTAATACATCTTTCACAAGTTCATGTTTTAAACCTGCTGAACGCTCAAGAATGGTTTTTTCGATTTCCTTTTTTAAACGATTATTCTCTTCTAAAAGGCTTTCAACCGATTTTAAAATATCATTCGGATTTTTAAGCAAGTCCTTAAGCCCTTTAATCTGTTCATTCTGCCCGTTAATAAATTTCTCTGCAGCTCCGGCAGTGATTGCTTCTATTCTTCTAACGCCAGCAGCAACTGCACTTTCTGAAAGTATTTTAAAATAGCCAATCTGCCCACTGGCTTTTACATGGGTTCCACCACATAATTCTTTTGAAAAATGATCGTCAAAAGTGATTATACGTACAAAATCTCCATATTTTTCACCAAAAAGTGCAGTCACACCAGAATTGATAGCATCCTGATATGGAACATTTCTCTCTTCTTTTAAATTAATATTTTCACGGATCTTACCATTAACAATCGTTTCTATTTCTGCAAGCTCCTGATCCGTAACTTTTGAAAAATGAGAAAAGTCAAAACGAAGATAATCTCCATTTACGAGAGAGCCTTTTTGATTCACATGCGCCCCCAAAACTTGTTTTAAAGCTGCATGCAGCAAATGTGTAGCCGAATGATTATTTTCTGTAGCAATCCTGTTTATCGGATCTACTATTGCTCTAAATGTGCCTGAAGGGCTATCTGGAATCTGATCCAAGTAATGAATGATCAGTCCGTTTTCTTTTTTTGTATCCCTTATCTCGTATTCAAACAATCCGGTATGATCTTCGATCTTACCGGTATCACCTACTTGACCGCCACTCTCTGCATAAAATGGAGTACGGTTCAAAACTACCTGAAACTGATCCTTTCCTTTTGCAGTTACCTTACGATATCTAAGGATCTTACAATCGCTTTCCAGGTAATCGTATCCAACAAATTCAATCTCATCTCCTTCAGTTACGATGACCCAGTCGCCGGTATCAATTGCTGTGGCCGCACGTGAACGCTGTTTTTGCTGCTGAAGTTCAGATTCAAACCCCGCCATATCAACTGTCCAGCCTTTTTCCCTTGCCATAAGCTCAGTCAGGTCAATTGGAAAGCCGAAAGTGTCATATAACTCAAAAGCAAAGTCACCCTTGATTAGTTTATCTGTTGTTTCAAAACGTTCAAAACGTTGAATTCCTGCAGATAAGGTTCTTAAAAAAGAAATTTCTTCTTCAAGAACAACCTTTTGAACAAAATCTTGTTGTTTTTTAAGTTCAGAAAACACACCATCAAACTGATCTGCGAGTATTGGAACAAGTTTATTTAAAAATGGCTCCTTTAGATTAAGAAAAGTATAGGCATACCTCACTGCTCTTCTGAGAATTCGTCGAACTACATAACCGGCCTTATTGTTTGAAGGCAGTGTTCCATCGGCAATACAAAAACAAATGGCACGAATATGATCAGACATTACTCGCATGGCAACGGCAGAACCCCAACCCTCTTGGCCAGGAATTGAATTTCCATGATATGGAGTGCTCGATTGCTCTGAAATATACTGGATCAATGGCTGAAATACATCCGTATCATAATTTGATGTTTTGTTTTGAATAACCCGAACTAAACGCTCCAATCCCATGCCTGTATCAACATGCTGATTTGGAAGCTTTTCAAGTGAACCATTTTTGAGTCTGTTATATTGCATAAATACATTATTCCAAACCTCAATCACTTGTGGATCATCCTGATTAACCAGTGTACTTCCATTTACTTTTTTGCGTTCAGATTCTGGCCGCATATCTACATGGATTTCAGAACATGGCCCACAGGGACCAATTTCACCCATTTCCCAGAAATTGTCTTTTTTATTGCCAAGAAGAATTCGATCTTCAGAAATATAGTTCTTCCAAATTTCAAATGCTTCCTGATCTTTAGGAAGGCCCTCCTTTTCATCACCTTGAAATACACTTACATATAACTGGTCTTTTGGGATTTTATAAACTTCAGTCAAAAGTTCCCAGCTCCAGGCAATGGCCTCTTTTTTAAAATAATCGCCGAAGCTCCAATTACCAAGCATCTCAAACATGGTATGATGATAGGTATCAATTCCAACCTCTTCAAGATCATTATGCTTACCTGATACACGTAAACAACGCTGTGTATCTGCAACCCTCGAATACTTAATTGTAGCTTCACCCAGAAAAAGATCTTTAAACTGATTCATACCTGCATTGGTAAACATCAATGTAGGATCGTCTTTCACCACAATAGGTGCCGATGAAACTACCTGATGCCCTTTATTGGCAAAAAAATCTAAAAAACTCTGTCTTATTTCTTTGGTAGTCATCCTTGATTAGCTATTCTGCAAATATAAATATTGATGCGGATTTGTGTGTGGAGAATATAAGAATATTTGGATACAAAATTCATATTCAATAAACATGGCTCATTTTACCAAAATGGTTAATTTTTCGATGTTTGATGGAAGAAAAAAGGTTTTGGCACTTCACTTCTGTTGTTAAATGGTCAAATAGTATTATTTTTACAAAGAAAAATTAAGGCTATGCCATACAAAGATCGAGAAATCACAAAGTTGTACTATACTATGGGTGAAGTAACCCAAATGTTTGATGTGAATGCGTCTCAGATCCGTTATTATGAGCGAGAATTTGAAATTCTTCAACCCAAAAAAAATAAAAAGGGCAACCGTCTGTTCAGTCCCGATGACGTTGAGAATTTAAGAATCATCTTTAGTCTTGTAAAAGATAAAGGATATACCCTTCAAGGTGCAAAAGATCATCTTCGAAGTAATAAAAACGAAGAAAAAGAGAATCAAAAAGTAATTGACTCTTTAGAGCGACTCAAACATTTTCTCCTCGAAGTAAAGGAAAAGCTCTAAATATACGATCAAGCCAATGCCGTACAATTTGTTTTATTAAAAAACAAATTATTCTAGCTTAACGATATATGCCGGGTATTTCTTTAGTGAAATACAAGTAATTTTTAAACTTTTGGCTTCCCTTAGCCAAGCCTTTATTTTATACTCCGGATTAGATGAATCTATAATTACAGATTTAAAGTCAACCACCTCACTAATATAGCGTAATCCCTTTGCCGAGCCTTTGCTTAAAAGCAACAAATCAACTGCTATTCTCTTGTTGAGAACAAGCTTATTAAATTCATTTCTCCACCTAAGTATCCTGAAATTGCCGAATTGCATAAAATCAGAATCTGACCAGTAGTTAGATCCTGAAAATTGTTTTTCAGGATCAAAAACAAGACTTTCTTCACTACCAACCATTGAAATTGAAGGTTTTATTGAATACGTATTTCGTTTATCAGACGGCTTTACATCAGTAATAACAATACTTTGACCTTTAAACAAATAAGCTATTGCAGTATTTTTTCGAAGACTATAAAAGATCAATTCATGTCTATTAAAATTTTCAATTGATTTCATAGACAGACTGACAGCAAGTATAATACTAATAGATAATGTTAGCCAGATGATGATTTTATTTCTAAATAATTGCCAGAACACGATTGAAATAAGCAATGAACTAATCAGCATGTACTCAAAAGTACTTACCCAAATGCCTTCCATGGCTGAAAATGGCAGTTGTTCAACTTTGTATAAAATGTCATTTGTAAAATTGATTAGCCAATTTAGAAACTTGCCAAGAGGCAGTATAATTAAGGGGTATGGAATGATTAAGAAAGTAATACCTGCATACATGATGAATGCAACAGGCAACACGATGAGCAAATTACTTAGCAAAAAATAAACTGGGAATTGATGGAAATAGTAAATACTAAGTGGAAAGGTAGCTAATTGTGCTGCAATTGATAAAGCGCAATAGCTCCAAACATGTTCTAATAATTTATTTTTAATATAAAGTACATTGAAAATTATTGGATGGAAATATACCAAGCCAATAACAGCCAGATAGGACAGCTGAAAACCAAGGTCAAACAAATAAAATGGATCATACAAAAGCAAAAAAAAAGCAGAGATAGCGATTAAATTATAGGTATTCTGATTTTTATTCATCGCCTTTCCCAACACCACAAAACTTAACATGAGTGCAGATCTGCAGACGGATGGTGAAAATCCGGTAAGCAGCGCGTAGAACCAAATTACTGCAATAATGATAATGGCTCTTAGCAAAATTAATTTTTTGCTTCTGCTCATCGGTTTAAGCAAAAAAGACAAAACAAGAAATACAATTCCAACATGCATTCCTGATACAGAAAGTACATGCATTGTACCAGTTTTTGAATAAGCTTCAATAAGATCTTTATTAAGATCCGCTCGGTAGCCTAGAATCAGAGTTGATGCCATTGAAGAGGCCTCCTGGTCAGGTATATACCTGTCGAACTTTTTTACCAGATCTTTCCTTAATTTGAGTGCAAATGATATGAATGGATTGCCAGTATTTTGGGAAACACGTTTAACCTCATCTGCTTGAAGAAACATCTGAAAATAGATCTGCTTATCCTTTAAATAGGATTTGAAATCAAATTCTCCTGGATTATACGATGGTTCTACTTCTTGATAATTTGCTGGAATTAGAAATATATCTCCATAATTAACTTCAATTGCATTCAAAGGATCAAGCTTCATGGCAATTAATAGCTTTCCATTAGTATTCTGAATACGTTTTTTAGAATAAACGGCTATAACTTCAGACTCAAAGCGAACAATTCCTGTCGATGATTTTGGTTCATTAATTATTTTAACAAAAAGAGTTTCAGATTTTAATATACTAAAATGGCTTGGATCAAACCTCGCAGAGAAATGAACGCTAAGTTCATAGGCTAATAGTATAAGGTAAAAATGAATGAGTAAACCAAATAGCCATCCCCATCTAAACAATTTATATTTTTTGTAAGCCAATAATGCGATCAAAAAAGATCCAAAAAGCAAATTAATCAGACCAAATATCCATGAATAAATTAAGGGGTCAGCAAAATTATATGCGACTAAAATTCCAATAATCAGGGGGAATAACAATCGTACAAACGGCACCTCCCCTTTAAAGAACATACTTAAAATTGATAGCGTATTTGCATCCTTACATCCGACCTTTTATTTCCATTGATTTCATCATCTCCACTACCCACTATTTTTTGATCATAATAGCTTGTCAATGAATATCTTAGCCATAGATCAAAGCCTCTAATTAAGGTATACCGAGCATTGACATAAAACCGGACACCCTTGCCTTGATAAGCAGGAACCGAATAAGAGTACAAAACATCATTTTCATAGGCATATATCCTCGAATTAAAACTTTCTGTATCAAAAATCCCAAGTCGTATATTACCTGAAAGCCTTGAACTCATTGGTTTGTAAATAATATCCTGATAATTTAAAAATCCAAGTTCAAATTTTGAGTTTCCCTTTTGATAACGAACCATTTCAGCACGGTTTCTGAAGCTAAAGCGATCATTAATGCTATAAATAATCTCAATACGATAATTTTGCTTATCCACAGTTTCCAAACCAGAATTGGCCTCCGAATTTTCTTCCCTAACCTGCTGCTTAAAGCGACTGCTTAAGTTCAGTTTCTTATTCATTCTGTAGTTAATTTGAGTAAATATTTCGTAACCCGATGAAGGAGCATTAACCCTAAATTTCAACCATGGAAACCTGAAAAAGTCGGAATATGTAAATAAATCCCATTTAGAATCTAACTTAAGCGACAGGGCGGAGTAAAAACCACTTTCATTTACAGCATTTGAGGCTTCAGAAACTGACTGATTAAAAAATGAATGATAATTCTTAGCATACCTGCGATGCATCAGTACCAGAGAAACTCTGGGAGACAGGCTACTCATGATTCCATTAATAAATGCAGAACCACCATTTTTGCTATGTGCCACCTCACCAAAAAAGTAGGTATTCCTATAGTTATAATCGTAATTAAATCCCAGATTCATCAGCAAGTTTCCTCTAAAATCGTATTGTTCATAAAGTGATTTCCCAATACTAAAAGGAAGGCTAAACTGGGTTTGAAAAGAAGTGAAACCGATGTTTAAACTTTTGCTATTAAATTGAATATGAGCTCCATAAATTGTAGATAATAGTTGTGATTTATTACCAATTTCACTTTTTGTACGGTGAAGACCACTGATATTGATCGTACTAACTTCTTTTCCCTGATCCGTTAAACTGGCGTCCAAGTTTTTCTTTGAAAAAAAAGGAGTAAAAGAAAGTTTTCTAAACTTAAACGTACCCGAAGCACCTCTTAAAAACATAGACTCATTAACCGAACTGTAGGGCTTTAAACCAAAATCCTGTTTGGCAATAGTACTTATCCCAGCACCCTTACCAAAACCTAAGCCCGACCACATCACTAAACCCTGACCAAATTGTAGCGCATAATCACCAATAAGCAGTTTCTTAACTATACCACTTCCTCTAAAGGATATATTTCCAGAATAAAAATCGAAGCCTTTGTTTTTAGAGCTATCAAAAAATTGCTCGCCGGCATCTTTTTCCATATTAAGTGAAGCGGCCAACGTATTCGAAAAACTATATCGGTAACGAGTTAAAATTCTCCATGCAGAACCCTGATAGTTTGCCTCCTTTGCATTGGCTAGTTTTGAAAACCCAGCCTGTCTTTCAAGTATTTTTCCCATTCTAATCATAAGATCATGGTCAGCTTTCTGAACAAGCTTTTTGAACTTCATATCTTTAAAAGGCGGAGGCAATGTTACCTTGACAAATTTTATTAGCAAGTTGATAGACTCAATGTCGAGACTCCTAATACTTTGAAGCTCAAACACATCAAGAAAAGGACCATGTTCAAGACTGTGATTCAAAATTTCATTGATTTGAATTGGGCTCAGAAAAATCAGCTCTTTCAACTGGTCTTTGGTTGCATTATTAAGGTCAATTGGATGTTTCCTATAATAAGTTAACCTCTCGGCTATATCTGAATAATCCTGATCCTCGCCTAGTTCAGAGGAAAGAATATCCAGAATCTTTTCAATGATATCAGTATCATCGTCTTGAGCGTATGTAATTTGAGGGTTTATACTTAATAGAAAAAAAATAAATCCGAGGTACTTACAATTAAAATTCATAACTAAACGCCAGATTAGGTGAATAGCCAAGATTTGGATGTGAAGAGGTTGCTACATCTAAGGCAAATCGATGATACTGAAGGCCAAAGCCTGCATATTGCTTAAATGGGTTTGCAGACATCCCTCCTCTCAAGGCAAACCACTTAATCAATCGATATTCAAGGCCCAGCTTTGTATCAATCGTAGCATTTAACACCTTATGTATATCACTAATTATTAAGACCTTATCACTAAATTCAAAAGCAACACCGAAAGAAAGACTAAGGGGAATAGTTGAACCTAAAAGATCTTGAAACTTACTATTTGACGGATTTGAAATATGCGTTCCGATCCAAAATTTATCGCTGATTCGATATTGCATGCCAACATTCATGCTTAAAGCGCTTGATTCGCCATATTTATGGATACTTAGCTGATGATAATTCAGCATAATTGAGAGTGCCAAAGCACCTGAGAAATTTCTGGAATAGGCAATTCCTGCTGTTTGATCAGAATATTCATTAATGCCATAACGATGAATACTCAATCCAAAAACATGCTGCTTAAATGGGATAGCAAAAACAGCTTTTTGAGTACTTAAATCTTGATCAGAAAAATGACGCTCATATCCTACAGCAAATATTGGCCTCCGGATTTCGGAAATACCCGCAGAATTATGCTGTAATGACCATACTTCCTTTAAAGCAACTCCAGCCGAACCCATAGATAAAGACCTTGGCCCCGGGCTTATCTGAGCAATTAATTCGGTTTGGAACAAGATAAAAATCAAGCAAATGTATTTCATTTGAATGAAAATACTTTCCCGACAAGAAAAGCTCAAATAAAATTATTAAACGGTCATAAGTAACAATATCCGGAATAATCCGTCTATTTGTGAGATCAATTATTTAAGATATGAGGAGAATCATTTTAAGTTTTGTACTGTTGTTTTCAGCAACTGTAATTTATGCCCAGTCAAGCAATTCTGCAAACACAGGTAAAATAACTGAGGGTACTATTATTTATACCGTTGAATGGAAATTGCCTGAACAAATGGCGGCTATGGCTAGTAGTTTCCCAAAAGAGTTAACCGTTTATTTCAAAGGAGACTCTTCTAGTTTAAAAACTGAATCTGCAATGTACAGCAGTACAAATATTCTAAATGTAAATAAGGAATATGAACGTCTTTTATTAAATATACCCATGATGGGTAAGAAGTTTTCTGTACTGTTTACTCCAGCTGATCAAGAAAAAATGCAGGCAAATTTGCCCGAATTAACATTGAAAGCTAGTACAGAAACTAAAAGCATTGCCGGATTTAATGTTTTAAAGCATGAAGTTAACGAGAAGAAATCCAATCAGAATTTCGAAGCATGGTTTACAAAGGATGTGGAAGTGACTCAAAATGCATTAAGCCGCTTCTTCGACAAAAACTTTGGTTTCCCAGTTGAATTCGTTTCGTTCATGAATGGCTTGAGTGTAAAAGCTATTGTAAAAGAAATCAAAGCCGGCACTGTACCTGCTGGTTCATTTTCTGCATCAAAAGATTTTGAAGAGATCAGTATGGATCAACTGATGCAAATGCAAGGAGGTAGATAACATAAAATTAACATTAAGATTAAAGCTTTTTAACATACAGTGTTTTTTATAACTTGCACTGATGTTAAAAAGCTTTATTGTTTTTGGTCGGTTTTTCCTGTTCTGGATCGTTTTCTTCTTTCTTGAGAGGTTTATATTTCTAGTTTATTTTTCAGATAGAATTTCATACCTCCAAACTGCTGAAATACTAAGTACGTTTTGGCGTGCTTTGAGACTTGATATCTCAATGGCCGCGTATATTTCTGTACTACCTGCTATTTTTTATATCATTCTACTTTTTCTGCCTTCTGTCAAGATTCCCAAAATAATAGCTAAATCATATGTAATTTTCTTTGTTACATTATTTTCAACTATTGCAATCAGTAATCTCAACCTATACAGAGAATGGGGTTCAAAAATAAATTATAGGGCAGTCGACATGGCGTTTAATTCTCCAAAAGAAGCAATTGCCTCAACTTCATCCTCTCCGTTAATCCTTCTATTTAGCATTTTATTTGCTTACCTGGTTTGCTCTATTTATATCAGTTCAAAATTCATTCTATATAAAATTGCCGATCGTACAAAATCATTGGGAATTAAACTGACGCTCAGTTTTTTAGTTTTAATTACATTATTTCTTGCAATAAGAGGGGGTTGGCAGCTAACTCCAATCAACCAAAGCATGGCCTATTTTTCAAACAACATAGTATTAAACCATGCTGCAGTCAATACTGAATGGAACCTTATTCAAGATGTTATCAATAATAAATTTGACAATGAGAATCCATATAAATACTATGAAAAATATGAGGCAAAAAAAATTGTATCCTCATTATTTAAGAAACCCTCTCAATCAACTGTAAAAGTTTTAAAATCTGAGCGTCCAAACATTGTACTTATTGTACTTGAAAGTTTTACCGCAGAACTCATAGGTAGTCTTGGTGGAGAACAAGGTGTAACTCCCAACATAGATAATTTAGCAGCTGAAGGTATTCTTTTTGAACAGGTTTATGCTGCTGCAGGTCGTACCGACAAGGGAATAACGGCAACAATAAGCGGATTCCCTGCACAGGCTATCAGAAGCATTATTAAGCAAAATGCCAAGCATGAAAAACTGCCCGGTATTGCTCAAGAACTGGCATTTAACTCTTATTCAACATCTTTTTACTATGGTGGAGAAAGCGAGTTCTTTAATATAAAATCCTATATTTTAAGTCATGGCTACAAAACTCTGGTCGACAAACATTCATTTTTATCGAAAGACATGAATTCGAAATGGGGTACCTATGATGAGAAGGTATTTAGTAAACAAATGAAAGACATGGATACAGTAAAACAACCATTCTTTTCTACCATTCTGACCTTAACAAATCATGAGCCTTTTGAACTTCCTGTTAAAAGCCATTTTCCAGGTGATAACGTGGAAAATAAGTTCAGAAGCACAACTTTTTATACAGATTCTTGTTTGGGTGCCTACTTGAAAGAAGCCAAGAAAAAACCTTGGTATAAGAATACATTATTTGTAATTCTTGCAGATCATAGCCACCGTTTACCAGCAAATTTGGCAGAGCATGATCCAAGAAGGTATCGAATTCCTCTATTATTTTTTGGCAATATGATCAAGCCAGAATTTAGAGGAACAAGAATTAGTAAAACAGGAAATCAAACAGACCTGGTTGCTACAATATTAAATCAGCTAAACATTGATCCTATTCGATATAAGTGGAGTAAAGATTTACTGAATCCGGGCACTCAGAGTTTCAGTTTTTTTAATTGGGATAATGGCTTCGGTTTTGTAACTGAAAACCAGATCATATCTTTCGACAATGTCGGTAAAAAAATTATCCTCAGAAAGAACTCCCCTAATAATAAAATTGACAACGAATTACTTAAAAACGGTAAGGCATATATGCAGGAAGCATTTCAGCAATATCTAGATTATTGATCAGATTTCCTTTTCTAAGTATTTTATCCATTCATTAAATAATTTGGTCTCAAATTCAACTGCTTTTTCGGCATGTTTTTGCCAGTCGGGCGAGAAATTCTTGAGTTGCACAAGCATTTCCTCAAGATGCCCCTCCTCTTCAAGAATGATAGATTTGACATTCACTTTACTACCCGCCTTATCCAAAACCTCCTGATATAAAGGATAAAGCTCATCGGCACGCACTTCAATTGCATAGGTTACCAACAGATATGCTGCAAATTTCAATTCATTGCCACTTAAATGAAGCACAGTTTTCAAATATTTGCAGACAAAAACATCCAAAATATTTAGATAATATCTGCTACTCGAACTGGCAAGTAGATAGTGATCAGCATAAGTGGGACAAGCATCCGCACTCAATTTAGAGATCTGCTTTTTAAGGTAATAGGCATGCCTGTGCTCTTCAGCAGCATGTTTTAAAATAATAAGGGTCACATCTTTTTTGTGTTCGCTGGCAGAGATTTTTCGAGCTCCGGAGTTTTCCATTAAGGAAAGGGTATTTAACCAGCGTGCATGTTTATCATGATCAGAAACTATCTCTGAAAGTAATTGACTAAAATTCATTTTTAAAATCGCTCAAGCGCCTCTTCAATTTTTTTGTAAATATAATCGAGTTGTTCATCTGTAATACAATATGGAGGCATGATGTAAATAATATTTCCAAGAGGACGTAGAATAATACCATGTTCCAGGAAGAAATTATATAGGTTATCTCTTAAATTGTTAAAATAGGATGTTTCACCCCTTGTTGCCCATTCCAAAGCCAGAATAGTACCGGTTTGCCGGATGCATTTTACTTTAGGATGCATACTAATTCGTTTATTGAAAAGCTGGTGACTTGCTGTAATCCGTTCAATATTTACTAGAGTTTCACTCTCAAGCAGGATATCCATACTAGCCAGTGCAGCAGCACATGCAATTGGATTTGCAGTGAATGAATGACCATGAAATAAGGTCTTTAATTTATTGTCAGACAGAAAGGCTTCATAAATAATTGACGTGCAGGTTGTAACTCCTAAAGCCATTGTACCACCGGTAAGCCCTTTAGAAAAACACATCAAATCTGCCTTTTCAGATAAGTGATCAGAAGCAAACAATTTACCAGTACGACCAAATCCGGTCATTACTTCGTCTGCAATTGTAAGAATCCCGTTATTTTTGCAATGTTTTATTAATTCATCAAGGTATTCAGCTTCATACATCTGCATCCCACCTGCACCCTGAACCAGAGGTTCGAAAATAAAGGCAGACACATCAGAAGCGGATGCTGAAATTTGTGATTTAAGCTCATTCAAATTATTCAGATTCGGAAGGTCTAAGAATTCAACCTCGAATAGTAATTTTTCAAAAGGTTTTGTAAAAGCACTTCTGGCACTAACAGCCATAGCACCGAAGGTATCTCCATGATAAGAGTTATTAAAGGCTAGAACTTTGGTCTTTTCTTTACCCTGGTTGCTCCAATACTGAAAGCACATTTTTAGCGCAACCTCTACTGCAGTTGATCCATTATCAGAATAGAACACCTTACGTTGACTTTCAGGCAAAATACTGATCAATCGTTCAGCCAGTTCAATTGCACCCGGATGTGTGAAACCAGCAAATATTACATGCTCAAGAGTACTAAGTTGTTCAGAAACTTTCTTCGCAATGTAAGGATGAGCATGACCATGAATGTTTACCCACCAGGAAGATATCGCGTCAATATACTTTTTACCATCTTCTGCAATCAGAAAAATACCTTCACCCCTGGTGATAGGAATTGGTGCAGGTGCATTTTGCATTTGTGTATAGGGATGCCAGATCAGATCCTGATCACGTTCTGCTAAAGATTTATTGGCCATTTTTCTTTTAACAATTTTAAAACCTGCTGATCTGTAGGGAAGGTAAGCTCCTGAACAGATAAGTCATGAATTCCTTTCCAACGAAAGGCCTGCAGGATATCTCCCTCAGTTTGAAAATCAAAAGGAAGTTCTTTGAAATCTAAATCCAAAACTGAAACAGGCTTAACCAAATAATAGACACTAATCACCTGACTATCATTGAATACAGACTGAATAAAGAAATCTGTGGTGTAAAAGTGCTCTAAAACTTCAATTTCGGCATTGCACTCCTCCATAAACTCCCTTTTTAAACCATCAATTAGACCTTCTCCATATTCAAGTCCACCACCCGGAAATTTACTGAACTGAAATCCGTATTCCTCTTCATCGCTAATTAATATCTGGTTCTGTTCATTAAACAGAAGGCCATAAACACGTAAATTAAATTTATACATCCCGCGTAAAATGTTTTTGATTTTTGGTTACATTTTCAATAGTCCAGGCAATATCCATATTTTTAGGCTCCGATCTAACACTGCATTCAAGCATTCTGCAGTAGTGGCAGCATTCCGGCATACATGGATCTGCATGTATAAAAAATTCTGTTCTTGAATTTGCCTTGAAATTAACCAGCTTGTCTACTTCCGAGACCTCTTCATGTACTTTATTCAGATCAAAATAATAAGGTAGCGTGAGATGACAATCAATATGAATATCAGGCCCATAGCGTTGTGTACGTAAATTATGCATATCAATCCAAGAATCTTTTCGATGTGTATTTAATATAGCAATGATTTCATCACTTGTATCGAAATCAGATTCATCCATCAATCCCGAAACTGATTTTCGAACCAATTTATAACCACTATAAATAATGAAAATACCAATGGATATCGACAAAATACTATCGAGGTAATTTAAACCGGTAAAATGTATGAGCATTAGTCCAATAACCAAGCCCACACTGGTATAGGCATCTGTTTGAAGATGCTTGCCATCCGCATTTAATGTGAGTGAGTTATGCTTTTTGCTTTGATCAATCAAATAATAGCCTAGAGCATAATTTATTAAACCTGAAATACCTATAATTAGCGTTCCAATGATCAATTCGCTGATTTGATGAGGATAAAATAAATTATAAACAGATTTAAAACTGATTAAAATTCCAGCAATAATAATGAGAGTCCCTTCGATAAAGACAGAAAAAAATTCAACTTTTCCATGACCATACGGATGATTTAGATCTTTTGGCTGAGCAGCAACATAAATACTATAAAATGCAAAAAGACTCGCCAAAATATTAACAATACTTTCAGCTGCATCTGTTAAAATGGAATTGGAAGAAGTGATCAAATAGGCTGTAAACTTGGCAAGCATCAGCAATACCCCTACGATAAGGGAAAGTAAAATAACTTTTTTTTGAGTTTGCAAATCAGATACGTATTTGCCTCAAATTTAGACATTACAAAAGAGCATTTATCAAAAAATCATAAAATTTAGGTGGAATGCTCTTTAATTTTTGCTTTGGCAGGTCATGTTTCTATATTTGCGTTAATTATGAGCACATTATCAAACCGTATTGAAAATCTATCCGAGTCAGCCACCATCAAAATGGCAAAAATGGGCCGGGAATTAGCAGCAAAAGGAGTAGATGTTATCAGCTTAAGTTTAGGCGAAACTGATTTTTTTACACCTGATTTTGTTAAGGAAGCAGCCAAACAGGCTATCGACAAGAATTATTCTTATTACACACCAGTTCCGGGATATCCAGAACTTCGTAAAGCAATTGCTGCAA
>Ga0222712_10003075_pt1 | contig 18542 bp, 14 predicted proteins | sample C33_657DmetaG_FD_165043 | JGI IMG/M metagenome (GOLD analysis project Ga0222712, IMG submission 165043) | Estuarine water microbial communities from San Francisco Bay, California, United States - C33_657D | ecosystem: Environmental > Aquatic > Marine > Unclassified | place: USA: California...
AGGCCATGGCATCAATCATCATTAATGCATGCCAATGATCAGGTGTACCAATAATCACTGCATCAATATTTTGCTGATCTAACAATTCCTTATAATGACCAAAAGTTTTCACCTTGGATGCTTTACCATTCAGTAGATCCAACTCTTTTAATCTTTTATCAATAACATTTTTATCAACGTCACAAATGGCTACCAGATTTACGCGCGGCACTTTTAATGCAGCCAATACATTATTCCAACCCATTCCATTGGCACCAATAACACCAATATTAACTTGATCACTTGGAGCAATTCCACTATTTAAAATAGTAAAGGCACTACTATCAAAAGCAGAAAGCAATAAACTACTTCCCACAAGGGATGCTGAATTTTTCAAAAAACTGCGACGATCATTCATAAAATATAATTAATTCAAAAAAATATGAAAGTAAACTTTTAGTAATTAAAAATACAACAGCTTTTAAATTGAATGGTTTCCCTATTATACAAACTGCTTTATAATGCCACTCCCACAAAACGGGTAAGTATTATAAAGCAGAAAGCGTTTTTATTTAAAAACTAATTAAGTTGCCCAAGCCTTATCCCCTTTTTTGTAGGGAAAAGATCCATCATACTTACCAGGTATAGGCAAATAGCGCAAAGCTTGTGTAGCTCCCTCTTTGGAACTAAAATAACCCAAAACAGAAAGCTCTTTCATCATTCTAAAATAATGAGAGGGGGCTTCTTTCGTTTTAGTTGCTTGGTATTCTTTTTGTTCTTTATCTAAACCTTGTAATAATTCTGTTCTTTGAGCAGCAGTAGCTTTAACGAATGAGTTGCCGAATTTCTTTTCACTTAATTCGTCAATTTTTTTCAGCCCCTCCATAAATATTTTTTGATTGGAGGCTTCATAACAATCAAAAACCATCACCGACATAAATTTACCCACGTTAGCCGTTTTAGCACCAGGACTTGAAGTAGTCGGTAAAATAGTATCAGCGATTTCATTCATAAAATCCACTTGACTTTGACTAAACAAAGCATTCACTGCTTGATCAGTTGAATTGCAACCGGACATACTAAAAACTGAACCTCCAACGATAGATCCTCCAAGTAAAATTGCTACATTTTGAAGGAGATCTCTTCTATTCATATTCATCTTATAAATTGTTAATGATTATTATAAATTTCCTTTCTTTAATTCTTCTACTGCAAAATTAGCCGCTCTTGCTGTTAAAGCCATGTAAGTGAGTGATGGGTTAACACAAGAAGCTGAAGTCATGCAAGCACCATCGGTAACAAACACATTTTTTGCATCCCAAACTTGGTTATTACCATTTAATACCGATGTCTTAGGATCCTTACCCATTCTAGCGGTTCCCATCTCATGAATACCTCTACCAGGGGTTCCATCTCCATCACGTCCTTTCACATTTTTAATTCCTGCAGCTTCTAGCATTTCTACTGCATCACTGATCATATCCTTACGCATTTTAAACTCATTTTCCTTCAACTCGCAATCAATCGCCAACACATTGAGTCCCCACTTATCTTTTTTAGTTTTATCTAGTGTTACTTTATTTTCAGCATAAGGAAGAATTTCGCCGAAGCCTCCAATACCCATTTTCCATGAACCAGGTTCTGATAAAGCATCTTTAAAATCTGCACCAATAGATAACTCAGCGATCTGTCTTTTCCATCCATCACGACTGGCACCACCTTGGTAACCAAAGCCACGTAAATAATCACTCTTATTTCCAAACAGATTTCTATAACGCGGAATATAAACTCCATTAGCGCGACGACCATAAATATATTTATCTTCATAACCTTCTACATCTCCACTAGCGCCAACGCCTAAATGATGATCCATTAAATTATGTCCTAATGCATTGCTACTACTACCTAAGCCCTCTGGCCAAATATCAGTAGCAGAGTTCATCAATAACCAAGTAGAATTTAATGCAGAAGCATTTACAAAAACAATCTTACTAAAAAACTCATACGTCTGATTCGTTTCTGCATCCAACACTTCTACTCCTTTAGCTTTTTTAGAATCCTTATCATAAATAAGCTTGGTAACAATTGAAAATGGACGAACGGTTAGATTACCCGTTTTCATTGCAGCAGGAAGTGTAGCAGATTGCGTACTAAAATAAGCACCAAATGAACAACCTAACCAGCATTTATTTTGATACTGGCAATTTGTTCTACCCTCATGAGGCACAGTAATATTGGCTGTACGTCCAATAATCATGGTACGAACATTATTGTAATGCTTTTTAAGTCTAGCCGCTACATCTTTTTCCACACAATTTAATTCCATAGCCGGCATAAAATGTCCATCCGGTAATTGAGGTAAATTTTCTATTGAACCACTGATGCCAGCAAATTTTTCTGCATACTCATACCAAGGGGCAATATCCTTATAGCGAATAGGCCAATCAACTCCAAAGCCATCTTTTGAATTAGCCTCAAAATCAAAATCACTCCAACGATAACTTTGACGACCCCACATTAATGAACGACCGCCTACATGATATCCTCTAAACCAATCAAAGCGTTTTACTTCAGTGTAAGGGCTCTCACTATCTTTTACCCAAAAATCAAGATTCATTTCATTGAGCGGATAATCTCTTTTCAAAACGGGATAATCCTCAATCATTTTTTGTGTTCTTCCACCAGCATGAGGAAATTCCCATGGAGCTTTAGCCGCACTCGTGTAGTCTTTTATATGCTCAATATTTCTACCTCTTTCTAGCATTAATACTTTCAATCCTTTTTCAGTCAATTCCTTAGCTGCCCATCCTCCACTGATTCCAGAGCCTACCACAATTGCGTCATATTTATTCTCAGCCATTTCTTATTTTTTAAATCTTTTGAAAATATTAAAATAATTCAAAGCGGTTTATACATCACATATTTTAATTGCTTCTTTCAAGGATTGCATTTTATCCTCCTTTGCAGGGATGAATTCTTGTGCAACATAATTTTTAAATCCTGTTGCCAGAATCGCTTTCATGATTGCTGGGTAATACAATTCTTGCGTATCATCAATTTCATTTCTTCCAGGAACACCACCTGTATGGTAATGACCGAAGTATTGGTGATTCGCTCTAATCGTAGCAATTACATCTCCTTCATCGATTTGCATATGATAAATATCATAGAGTAGTTTAAAATTTTCAGAACCTACTCTTTTACATAATTCAACTCCCCAATTAGATTTATCACACATATAATCTTTGTGATTCACTTTACTGTTAAGTAATTCCATATGTAGAATAACACCATACTGTTCAGCTAATCCTATGATTTTTTTCAACCCTTCTGTTGAATTAACTAATCCAGTTTCATCATCCATACCCCGACGGTTACCGCTAAAACAAATAAGGTTTTTATAACCTGCCTTAGCCACCAATGGAATCATTTCTGTATAATTCTGGATTAGCTTTTCATGGAATTTTTTTTCAGCAAACCCATTGTTCAACCCAGTTTCTGCTCCATTACACATAGAAGAGAATATACCATGTTGTTTCAAGGTGGGCCAGTCTTTAGGTCCTACCAAATCAATTGCTGAAAAACCAATTTTCTTTACTCCCAAACATAATTCTTCAATGGTCATTTTGCCGTAGCACCATGCACAAACTGAATGATTTATATTTCCTTTCAATTTCAATTGGGCTTCGGGTAGATCTTCTCTGTCCTTGAAGGAAGTTAACATCGATGAAGATCCAAGCGCTGCTGAACCTACCAATATATTTTTGATGGCCTTACGCCTGTTTTGATTATCCGACATTACTGAATGATTATACGATTAAATAAATGTTTGCTTATGCCGCAGCTGTTGCATTTTTTGATTTTCTAAACAAAAACAAACTAGCAAATGCAACAATCAATATAATTGGAATAATAAGCGTAACATTAATTATTTCAGGACCAGCCGCTTTTTTAGCTTCTTCCAATCCATTTTCCATGTGATTGGCAATTAGTTGATCATAATATCCGCCCATGAAAATCATGTATAAAGACACTGCAAACATACCGGCAGCTCCCATTAGGTTCATACCCACTGCTCCTGTTTTTGGTAAATTTTCAGATACAAAGCCCAACATAGTTGGCCAAAAATAACATACTCCCATACCGAATAAAATAGCCCCTGCAAAAAGCATATTTCCAGAAGAATGACCCAGCAAGTATAAACCAGCAGCAGCCAAAACTGAGGAAATTAACAATACACCTAATGGAGAAAATTTGTGCACTACAGGACCAGCAAAAGCACGTCCAATAACCATTACACCTGTTTCTAATGTTAATAATAAAATAGCATTATCAGTAACATTTTTTAGTAATACATCAATCCATTGACCTGTAAACAATTCAGTAATTGCGGTACCAAACATTAAAATGATCATTAGGATAAACAATGGATTTAATAAAGATTTATACATTTCTGCACTAGACACTCCACTTGCCACTCTTTCAGTAACAGGGAAATCAAGTTTGCTAAATAAATAGCCATAAATTAGTGTAGGAATAATCATCAAGCCTACCTGTACTTGCCATCCAATTCCAACTTTATCTAAAAAGAATACCAATAGCGTTCCAATCACAATACCTCCTGGAAACCATAAATGGAAGTGATTCAATTTGGTTGTTTTATCATCGCTATAAATAGTAGCTACCAATGGATTACAAGCCGCTTCTACCGTACCATTAGCAATCCCGATCAACAATGTTGAAATAAACAAACTCCAATAGCCTGTTGCAAAAATTGTAAGTACTATTCCAATTAAATGAAATAAGAAAGCAGCAACCAATAATTTTTTCATACCGATTGCATCTACCACCATACCTCCTACTACAATAGCCAATGGGAATCCCCAGAATGCAGTGGCTGCAATAGTCCCAAGTTGTTGGGTATTTAATTCAAATTGAACTCCCAAACGGCCCAAAATACCGGCACGAATTCCAAAAGAAAGAGAGGTTACCAAAAGTGCCAAGCAACTGGCTACGAATAATTGTTTTTTCTGAACATTGGCTAGCATAATCGTTAATTTTAAAAAGGTTTATAAAAAGGACATAAATTAGACAAGTGTAATATTATTGATTTTTAATTTAAAATGGTTAAATCAACAATTATTTTTTTAAACAGCTTATTCATACTAATTACCCTCTAAATCAGACTGTTTTCTTCATCCAAAGTAATATCGGGTTATTAGGTTATCTCAAAGGCAAATTAATTATGGATAAATATTGCTAATAACTAATATCTTCAATAAAAAAGTTGGGCTTAGCTAGCTAGAATATTTTATTAAAGGTTTATTAGAATTTATCCGTAAAATTGTAAAAAAATATATCTTAATTAAAAGAATAAAACTTAAAATCTACTAGTATGAAAAGAAAATTAAGAATGGGTATGATTGGAGGAGGTAAGGATGCATTTATCGGATCAATTCATCGCTATGCCTCCAATATGGACGGTTTGGTTGAATTGGTATGTGGTGCACTAAGTATTAACCCAGAGATTGCGAAAGATTCTGGTCAATCATTATTTCTTCCTGAAGACAGAATTTACTTGACCTATCAAGAAATGATTGAAAAAGAAAGTAAGCAACCTGCAGATAAAAGAATGGATTTTGTAACCATCGTAACGCCGAATTTTGCTCACTTTGCTCCTGCGAAAATGGCATTAGAAAATGGTTTCAATGTGGTCATTGAAAAGCCAATCACTTTTTCATTAGACGAAGCAAAAGAATTAAAAAAATTAGTAGAACAAACTGGACTAGTACTTTGCCTAACGCATACCTATTCAGGATATCCATTAGTGAAGCAAGCAAAAGCAATGATCAATGATGGAGTTTTAGGGAAAATAAGAAAAGTATTGGTTGAGTATCCTCAAGGTTGGTTAACAAAATTATCAGAAAGAGAAGGTAATCAACAAGCTGCATGGAGAACCGATCCTAAGAAAAGTGGAAAGAGTGGTTGCATGGGTGATATTGGAACACATGCTGCTCATTTATCAGAATATGTTACTGGTTTAAAAATCACTCATCTATGTGCTGATTTAAATGTATTGGTAGACGGTAGAGCTTTGGATGATGATGGAAATGTATTGTTGAAATTCAACAATGGTGCAGCGGGTGTTTTGATGGCATCTCAGGTAGCAGCTGGTGAAGAAAATGCTTTAAAAATTAGGGTTTACGGAGAAAAAGGTGGTATCGAATGGGCGCAACAAGAACCTAATACGTTAATTGTAAAATGGTATGATGCACCTACCCAAATACTTCGTGCAGGTTCTAATTATGGAGATCGTCTTTCCACTTATGCTACCAGCAACTGCAGAACTCCTGGAGGTCATCCAGAAGGTTATCTTGAAGCATTTGCAAACATCTATAAAAATTTTGCAACTACCCTGTCTGCTAAATTAGAAGGTACTGTAGCTAGTAAAGAAGCCCAAGATTTTCCATCTGTTGAAGATGGAATTAGAGGCATGGCATTTATTGATAATGTAGTACTCTCTGGTCAATCTGATAAAAAATGGACTGAGTTTGTTGTTTAAATCAAGTGATTTTAAATAAATAAATTCTAGAAAATATTTAATCAATTAACAAACAAATTTTATGCAAACAATAAAAGGTCCAGGTATTTTCATCGCTCAATTTGCTGGAGATACTGCTCCCTACAATTCGCTACCTAGTATTTGTAAATGGGCAAGTGATAAAGGATACGTAGGTATTCAAATTCCTTCTTGGGATAAAAGATTTATTGATCTGGAAAAGGCTGCTCAAAGTAAAACCTATGCGGATGAAATCAATGGAATTGTACAACAAGCAGGTTTACAAATAACTGAGTTGTCATCTCATTTACAAGGTCAATTAGTAGCTGTAAATCCAGCCTACAATGACCTATTCGATGCCTTTGCACCGGATGCTGTTAAAGGCAATCCAAAAGCTAGAACTGAATGGGCGATACAACAAGTTAAATATGCAGCAAAAGCTTCTCAAAATTTAGGCTTAAGCGCACATGGCTCTTTCAGTGGTGCCCTTCTATGGCAATTTGTTTATCCTTGGCCGCAACGTCCTGCTGGATTAGTAGAAACTTGTTTTACAGAACTAGCGAATAGATGGTTACCGATATTAAATGTTTTTGACGAATGCGGTGTAGATCTCTGCTACGAAATTCATCCTGGTGAAGATTTACATGATGGTATTTCTTACGAAATGTTTTTGGAAAAGGTAAACAATCATCCTCGTGCATGCTTACTCTACGATCCTTCTCACTTTGTATTACAGGGGCTTGATTATCTTGCTTACATTGATCATTACCATGAAAGAATCAAAGCTTTTCACGTAAAAGATGCCGAGTTTAATCCAACAGGAAAACAAGGAGTTTATGGTGGATATCAAAGTTGGGTAAACCGTGCTGGTCGCTTCCGCTCTTTAGGTGATGGACAAGTTGATTTTAAATCCATCTTCAGTAAACTCTCTGCTTATGACTACAAAGGATGGGCAGTACTTGAATGGGAATGTGCAATAAAAAATTCTGAGGATGGCGCAACCGAAGGAGCTCCATTTATTAAAGAGCATATCATTAAAGTAACAGAAAAAGCATTTGACGATTTCGCAAGTGCTGGAAAGAATGAGCAATTTAATAGAGATCTTCTAGGTATCTAATTTAAACTCAATACTAAACAATTTGAAATATTCAATCAGGTGATAAAGCAATTACTTTATCACCTGATTTTTGTTAGCATAGAAAAGGGTTTTAATTTAAAAAACGCTGCTCATTTTATCTAGTTAATAACCTAACTTCAATTATTGAAAATCAATTTCATCCAATCAGCCAGGAAGAAATTTTGAAAAATTCAATTCTTCCTAATTGGCTAATTACCAAATAAATAAAATAAAATGAAAAAGTTACTTCCGAAAATTTTATTATTGATTACTCTAATCGCTCCAGTTTTTTGTATGGCTAATCCGCCAGTGAAAGAAGGAGAATTTTATCAAATCACTGTTTATCATTTCGCTAATACAGCTCAACAAGAGCTTATTGAACAATACCTAAAAGACGCCTATTTACCTGCATTACACAAACAAAAAATAAAAAATATTGGCGTATTCACTGCCATTGCCAATGACACTGCTGTAGATAAAAGAATATATGTAATATATCCCATTCAATCATTACAACAAGTGCTTACTATTAAAGAAAATCTTAATAAAGATGAAGCGTACAAATTAAATGGTAAAGCATACCTAGAAGCTCCCTCCAAAAAACCAGCTTATAGCAGAATGGAAAATATTCTTCTAAAAGCTTTTCATTTAGCGCCATTCATGAACCTGCCAAAACTTTCTTCGCCAAAAACTGAAAGATTTTTTGAACTAAGAAGCTACGAAAGTCCTTCAGAAACCTACTTTAAAAATAAAGTAAAGATGTTCAATGAAGGTGGGGAAATTCCTCTATTTAAAAGATTGAATTTTAATGCTGTATTTTATGCTTCTGTAATTTCTGGAAGCCGGATGCCCAATCTAATGTACATGACCAGCTATGAAAGTAAAGCAGACAGAGATGAGCACTGGAAAAGTTTCATGACAGCCCCAGAATGGAAAGTTCTATCAGGTTTACAAGAATACCAAGGTAATGTTTCAAGAAATGAACAAATTTTCCTTCACGCTACCGCTTATTCAGATTACTAAAAAAAATGAACTGATTTATTTCTACATATTAAACAATAAATTTTAATTAAAACTGCTATTATGAATACAAAACAAATTTTAAAAACCACCCTACCCTTACTTTTATTGATCACTATTTTATTTGCTTTTAAAAAGAAGGATCCCTCTGTATTGGTATTCTCAAAAACAGGTGCCTTTAGACATGGAAGTATTCCCTATGGAATAAAAGCAATTAAACAGCTGGGTGAAGAAAACCATTTCTTAGTAGATGCTACCGAAGATTCTCTTGCTTTTACTACTGAGAATTTATCAAAATATAAAACTGTAATTTTTCTTTGCACTACAGGAAATGTATTAGGCGAGGAACAACAAAAAGTTTTAGAAAATTACATTCAAAAAGGGGGTGGATTTGTTGGAGTTCATGCGGCTACTGATTGTGAATACGATTGGGCTTGGTATGTTAAAATGGTAGGTGGTAGCTTTCTATCTCATCCTAGACAACAAATGGCTAAATTGATTGTAACAGACAAAAAATTTATTGCTACCAAACACTTACCTGATGTATGGGAAAGAAAAGATGAGTGGTACAATTTTAAAAATTTGAATCCAGATGTACACGTACTTTTAAAAATAGATGAAACATCTTATGAAGGTGGTAAAAATGGAGATAATCATCCAATGGCTTGGTATCATGCTTATGATGGAGGAAGAGCTTTTTATACAGAACTAGGTCATACCAATGAAAGCTATTCAGAACCTTTATTTCTTCAACATTTATTAGGAGGAATAAAATACGCACTAAAAAAATAGTCTTATAAAACTAACCCATTAAAAAAGCCAATGAATAATTATTCATTGGCTTTTTTAATGGGTTAATAATCGATTCGTTAATTAGCTAGATCAACAATTTTTTAAAGTTCTCTCACCCAAATATTACGGAAGCTAATGGGTTCACTTTTGTCTCCATGAGCTTGTAATTTAATTGGAGTAGCTCCATGTTTTTTATAGGTTGGTTTACCCACATATACAGTTCCTCCGGTTAAAACAGTATTATTTTGAACCAATACTCCATTATGAATCAATGTAACCCGTGCAGGGGATAAAAGATCACCTCCGTCATTAAAACGAGGAGCAGTCCATATTACATCATAAGTTTGCCATTGACCTGGTTTTCTGCTAGCATTTGCTAAAGGTATCGATTGCTTGTAAATACTACCTACTTGACCATTAACATAAGTTTTATTTTCAAAGCAATCTAATATTTGAATTTCATAGCCATCATCGCCTTTTCCAGTAGAGGCTAAAAATAAGCCGCTGTTTCCTCTACCCTGTCCAGTTCCAGTAATATTAGCAGGAATTTGCCACTCCAAATGTAATTGGTAATCCATAAAAGATTTTTTTGTCTGGATATTCCCCGTTCCTTTTTTAACTGTAAAAACGCCGTTATTCACGTCCCATTTAGCAGGTGAATTATCTTGAACAGATAACCATTCATTCAGATTTTTTCCATCGAATAAAATAATAGCATCTGAAGGTGTTTGATTGGCTTCTGAAGTCGTTACTATTTTAGGTTCTGGTTGCCATACTTCTGTAGCGGCAGGGTCAGGCTTTTGAGCAAAACTCTGTTGAGCAGAAAAAACAATAGTAGAAGTTAATAGAAAGAAGATTTTTTTCATACGATTAATCGTTTTTAAAATGAAGATTGTTTTTTAATGTTTAAAGATATTCGATGATGAATGGATACCCTTTAAAATTGAAAGTAAATTTATGTTTAATAATTAATAAACTGTGAAAGCTTTATCAAATGTTTTTTTGTAGTATTTCGAATGATTATATTTACAATTCATTTTTAAGACTACCTAAAATCTTCATTTATGGAAGACACTCTCCAAATTAAAAAACAAACAAAGAAATACGATGTAGTAATAGTTGGTTCCGGTGCAGGAGGCGGTATGTCGGCATATGTATTGGCTAATGCAGGTTTAAAAGTGTGCCTACTAGAAGCAGGTCCAGACTATGATCCAGCTAAAAACTCCTCCCAATTAAAAAACCCATGGGAGTCACCAAGAAGAGGTGCAAGTACAAAATTTAGACCATTTGGAGATTTTGATGGCTGTTATTGGGGATGGGAAATTGATGGAGAACCTTATACCCATGCCCCTGGAACTAAGTGGGAATGGTGGCGTGCAAGAATGGTAGGTGGAAGAACCAACCATTGGGGTAGAATTTCCTTACGCTTTGGCCCTAAAGATTTCAAACGTAAAAGTATTGATGGCTTGGGTGATGATTGGCCAATTGGTTATGATGATGTGAAACCTTATTATGATAAAATCGATAAACTGATTGGAGTTTTTGGAAGTAATGAAGGATTACCCAATGATCCCGATGGTATATTTTTACCAGCGCCCAAACCACGCCTTCATGAATTATACATTAAGAAAGCAGCGATCAGTGGTGGTGTCCCCGTTATCCCCTCTCGTTTATCCATTCTTACTAAACAGATTAATAAAGAAAGAGGTGCCTGTTTTTATTGTGCACAATGTGGAAGATCTTGTAAAGCATATGCAGATTTTTCGTCCTCTTCAGTGCTAATTAAGCCTGCAATTGAAACAGGAAATGTTGACCTTATTACCAATGCTATGGCACGCGAGGTAATTACTAATAAGGAAGGATTAGCAACAGGTATTTCTTATGTCAATAAAGAAGACATGCAGGAATATCAAGTTGAGGGAAAAGTAGTAATTCTTGCTGCAAGTGCTTGTGAGAGTGCTCGATTAATGTTAAATTCAAAATCAGATCAGCATCCAAATGGCATATCTAATTCAAGTAATGTAGTGGGAAAATATTTACACGATTCTACCGGTGCTGCTATGGGAGGCGTTTTACCTAACTTAATTGGAAGAAAAAGATATAATGAAGATGGTGTAGGAGGAATGCATGTTTACTCACCTTGGTGGCTTGATAATAAAAAACTAGATTTTCCTCGTGGCTACCATATTGAATATTGGGGTGGAATGTCCCAACCTGCTTATGGATTTGGTTTTGACATGGAATCTCAAAATGGCATGTTTCCTATCAATGGAAAAACAAAAGAAGCAGGTGGATATGGTGCTTCATTAAAAGAAGATGTTCGCTATCTGTTCGGTGCTGGTGTTGGAATGGCTGGACGTGGGGAAAGCATTGCTGTTGAAACTAACTATTGTGAAATTGATCCTTCTGTGGTCGATAAATATGGCATTCCCGTACTTCGATTTAATACTAAAAATAGTGAGTACGAAATTAAGCAGGCTAAACACATGAAAGAAACCTTCAAGGAAATTATGCACAATATGGGTGCCGTTATTACTTGGGGAGATACAGATGGCCCAGCAAACGATTATGGCCTTTCAAATCCAGGGAATATTATTCATGAAGCAGGGACAGTTAGAATGGGAAATGATCCAAAAAAATCAGCCCTAAACAAATGGAGTCAAGCCCATGAATGCAAAAATTTATTCAATGTAGATGGTGGTCAGTTTGTTTCACAAGCAGATAAAAACATCACTTGGACTATTTTAGCTTTATCTATGAGAACTTCAGAATATATAATTGATCAACTGAAAAAAAATAACCTGTAAACTATCATGCAATAAAGCTAGTCTTCTATTATAAGCGGCTTTATGTTAAAAATAATTATATGGACAGACGTAAATCAATCAAAACATTATTAGTAGGAACCGCTGCAGCAGCGGTTTTAATCGAATCTTGTGATACTCCAGTTAAAAATAGTGCTGAAAATGCTTCCAACGGATTGAATGAAGATGATCGAATGGCTGAAGAAAAAATTGCGAACAAAAAACTTCGTGATGAAATCTTTTTCACTCCTGCGGAAATGGCAACCATCACAATTTTGGGAGATATCATTATTCCTAAAGACGCTGTAAGTGGAAGTGCTTCTGAAGCGAAAGTGCCTGAGTTTATCGAATTCATTGTAAAAGATATGCCAGAACACCAAACACCCATGAGAGGTGGATTACGTTGGCTAGAAATGGTCTCTCTTAAACGTTTTGGTAATTCATTTACAGCCATTACTGAAAAACAGCGCATTGAAATAATTGATGAAATTGCTTATCCAAAAAAGGCTAAAGCATCTATGAAACAAGGCGTAGCTTTTTTCAACTTGATGCGAAATCTAACTACCACTGGATTCTATACTTCAGAAATGGGAGTAAAAGATGTTGGCTATATGGGTAATGTTCCTAATCAATGGAATGGTGTTCCAGATGACGTTTTAAAGGAGCATAATTTAGCCTACAGCGAAAGAGAATTAAAAGAATGTGTCAATTTTGATACTAAATAAATACAATCTTTATTTTTTCAGGAAAATCTATAAAGATTATTATAAAAAAAGGATGACTGCTGAGTCATCCTTTTTTATTTTGATTAGCCTTTAGTCTTATCTATTCAATAAGTAGGATAACTAAATCCATTACATTGGTTTGAGTGGCGCCAGTTTTTAATAACCCACCTGATTGACTAAAAAAAGTATAGGCATCATTATTTAATAAGTATTTTGCTATATCGAGCTTTAATTCACTAGTTTTTGAAACAGTGTCTCTATCTACTATAGCACCCGCTGCATCAGTTGGACCATCAGTACCATCAGTACCTGCAGATAAAAAAGTGATTTTATTTGAAAAATTATTTTCACCAACAGTAGCTAACTGATCAAGAGCAGTAAGCGCCATCTGTTGATTACGACCACCAATTCCATTTCCCGTAACCTTCACTGTAGTCTCTCCACCTAATAATATACAAGCAGGCTTAACCCCTTGATAGCTTTTACAAAAATCAATTAAGGATCGACCAACTTTTTCGGCATCGCCAGTAAGACTAGAGGATATTGTAGAGATATGATATCCAAGTTCGATTGCCTTTGATTCTGCCGCCTTTAATGCGATTAAATTATTGCCAATAATTTGATTAATTACCCTTTCAAAAACAGGATGCTGCTTTTTATAGGTGTCTTGAATTATTCCTTTACATCCATCCACCAAGCGCTGATAAACGGAGTTAGGAAGTTTATCCGACAAGTCATACTTGGTAATTATTGAAAGGCAATCATCAAAAGTAGATTGATCTGGAACGGTGGGACCACTAGCGATTACCGCCAAATCATTATCAGGCACATCAGAAATAATAAAAGAAAACCAATGTGCATCTGGAGCATATTGTAATAATTGTCCACCTTTAACATCAGACAAATGTTTACGAATCGTATTCATTTCATCAATAGAAGCTCCACTATTTAGCAATAACTGAAAGGTTAATTGAATAGCTGCAAGAGATAAACCAGTAGGAATATCCACCCAAAGAGATGATGCACCGCCGCTAACGAGACAAATAACTAAATCATTTTTCTTTACTTGTTTAAGTAATTGAATTGTAGCCATCGTCGCTTCTATCCCCTGCTGATCAGGAACAGGATGAGCCGCTTCAAGACAAATGATTTTTTTTAAAGAAACTGAATGACCATATTTTGTTACTACCAATCCTGCTGTAATTAAATCACCCAATATATCCTGTACTGCCTTAGCCATAGCAGCACTAGCTTTTCCTGAACCGATTAAATAAATATTTTGAATTTCATTAAGGCTAAATGATTGATCGAAAATATGAAGCTGCTGAGCATCATCGATGAACAAATGGTCAGGAATTAATTTTTGAGGCTGCACGGCAGCTACTGCAGTATTGAATAGTTGGATAGCATTTTCCCTAGCAGACATGAGTTGTTTTTCAGAATGAAGAAAGTGTCTAATTTTTTAAAATATCAAATACCAGCAGTTAATGTGATCGATTTGTTTTCTACCACTGATTGGTATAATGGTTCATTGATTGCATTTTCACTTTTAGCTATTACTACGGTGGCAACCGTATTTCCAATAATATTAGTAATTGCCCTAGCTTCACTCATAAATCGATCTACTCCTATTAATAGCGCTAGCCCCTCTACTGGTATCACTTTAATAGCAGCGAGTGTAGACGCTAATACAATGAACCCACTTCCAGTAACTCCTGCAGCGCCCTTACTGGTAATCATTAAAATTCCGATAATTGTTAACTGCTGCATTAAAGAAAGATCAATATTGAAAACTTGAGCCAAAAATATAATACACATACTCAAATAAATTGTAGTCCCATCAAGATTGAAACTATATCCTGCAGGAATCAGTAATCCGACTACTGATTTATCACATCCAGCTGCTTCTAATTTGAGCATAATATTAGGTAAAGCAGGCTCGCTACTACTAGCTCCTAAGGTGATCAATAATTCTTCTTTAATATATTTCAATAAATTCCATAAACTAAATCCATTGTACTTGCATATTAAATTAAGTACAACAAAAACAAATAAAAATACGGTAATATAAAAGCTAAGCATCAGCTTTCCTAGCAATAATAAAGTTCCAAAACCAAATTGACCAATGGTATAAGCCATTCCTCCAAATGCACCTATTGGAGCTAGGTGCATAATGAATTTCATGATATTAAAAATCACTTTATTGATTTTCTCAAAACTAGCAATCAAGCTAGTTCCATGACTTCCCAATTTGCTGAGTCCAGCACCAAATAAAATACTGAAAAATAATATTTGTAAAATATCGCCCTGTACAAATGACTTAAATATATTATCAGGCAGTATATGAGTAAAAAAATCTACCCAATTTAATTCGTTGGCTTGATTAGCAATTTTAACTACTTTTTCTGATGGTAAATTACTGCTAGTAACCCCTACACCGGGATGAACCAAATGAGCCACCAATAAACCAATGATCAAAGCAAGGGTAGTCACCACTTCAAAATAAAGAAGCCCTTTTCCTCCTACTCTACCTACTTTTTTTATATCCCCAGCACCAGCAATTCCTAAAACAATTGTAAAGAAAATAATCGGAGCTATGATCATTTTTATTAGATCAATAAACTTTTCACTAATCAGTTTACCTGTAGGAGCGAAAGAAGGAAATAGCCACCCCACTAATATTCCAAGTGAAATACCTATTATCACTTGTACATACAGAATTTTTAAATATTTCATTATCTATAGTCCTTAGTGCTATTAATTGATTGGATTAACTAATGGAAAGTTAAGGTTTCTAAAATAAATGAATAGAATTATAAGCACTCATTTTATGAAATAAAAATATAGGAAATTCAACTCTACTATTAATTATGCTTTCTTGTTTTCATTGCTTCTGTGATTACTTTGCCTACATTTCCACTGGGCATTTGTATTTTTAGCATCGCCGCTAAAGTAGTTGAAATGTCAGTCATATAAGTTTCTCTATGCGTATTTCCTTGTTGTACATTCCATCCAAAAAACAATAAAGGAATGTGCGCATCATAGGGATTCCAAGCTCCATGAGTAGTGCCTTTGTTAGAGCCTTCCAGAAAGCCAGATAAGGTGGTAAAAACAATATCTCCACTCCTTTTAGGATTAAATCCATTAATAAACATTTTCTTTTGGGGCTCTGGCAAGGACGCTAATTCAATTGCTTCGGTTTTAACGGCGTAATTGATATATACTTTATTTTTAAGGAGAGAAATGATTTTTTGAGTGATATCTTCTACATTCTTTTGTTGGCGAATAATTTCATCCTTATTTAAATACACCTGGTAGTTTTGCACAGACAAAACTGATTTTTTAATCCCAAATTCGGCTTCTATCGATTGATTTAACTCATTGAAAATAGCAAGATCTAAAAAGTTTCCCCCTGGAATTTTATGTTGATTTAAAAATGCTGGAACCTGTGTCACCCCGTGATCTGCGGTCAAAAAAATAAGGTAACTATCCTTCCCTAAAGTGTTATCTAAATATTGCAAAAAACTAGCAATATCCTTATCTAATCGTAAGTAAGCATCTTCTACTTCTATTGAATTAGGTCCAAAACTATGTCCAATATAATCAGTTGATGAAATACTAATCGCAAGAAAATCAGTCACTTTACCAGCGCCCAGTTTTTCATTTTCAATAGCAGATTTTGCAAAATCAAATGTATAAGAAGCAGCATAAGGTGTGGATTTGAATGCCTCATATTTATCAGCAGTTATCTGTGAAGTGCGGTGAGGAAAGGTGACCGTTTTTTCTCCCTTAATTGCCGTTTCATAAGGCTGATCATCGGAAGTACTTAAATCATATTTTTCAATTGGTAAAAGCGTATTCCAATCCTTACTCATATACAGAGAGGGAAGATCTTTAGCATTTTGCTCATTTACCCAATTAGGTAAATCATTCAGATAATAATTGCTAGTAATCCATTTGCCATTGTCATACCAATAAGCGGCATTGGCACTATGCCCAGCAGGAAAAATAGCTCCCCTATCCTTTAATGCTATTCCAATTACTTTACTTTGAAAATTATTACTAAGTTTTAATTCGTCCGTTATAGAAGTAGTCAACATATTTCTAGGACTCATTTTTCCAGCACTAGACTCACTACCAACGGTTTTAGTGGTAAAATCTTCAGCACAATAAATTGATCTATTCGTTACTTTATCATACCAATTATTTCCTACTATTCCATGTATTGCAGGTACAGAACCAGTATAAATGCAGGTATGGCCAGGAGCCGTATAAGTGGGCATGTAGGGGATCAACGTGTTGTCGCAACTAAATCCCTGTGTTAATAATCGATTAAATCCATTGGAACTATACAACTCACTAAACCGATATAAATAATCCCAACGCATTTGATCAATTACGATGCCTACTACTAATTTAGGTCCTCTATTTAAAGCATTAACCTGCTTAGCTAAAGGCTTACGAATGGGAGCCGATTGATTCACGGGGCCTTGTGCAATAGTCTGAAACGCTACTAATAAAGAGGTAGCAATAGTAAGGGCCTTTTTAAGCATACAATATATTTTTACAAAGATAATGTACAGGGGCTTTCATTATTGCCCCAATTTGTTTCATTTTGCTTGCAATACCTTAAATTTGTCTCATAAAATAAGATTGACTTTTTAGAACATTGATAAGGCAAAAGATGCCTTTATTGTTACTGGAAATGTCACTAACCAACAACCTATTTAATCATGGCAGATGTTTTTGAAAAATTAGTAAAAGATGGTGGTCCCATTGGACAGCATATGGATAGAGCGCATGGCTATTTTGCATTTCCAAAATTGGAAGGTGAATTAGGAACCAGGATGCAGTTTCGTGGAAAGGAAATGATTGTATGGAGCTTAAATAATTATTTAGGATTAGTGAATGATCCTCGAGTAAGAGAAGTGGATGCTCAAGCAGCTGCAAAATATGGAATGGGAAACCCTATGGGTGCGAGAATGATGAGTGGCAATACTACAAAGCATGAAGAACTCGAAAAAGTGATTAGCAGTTTTGTTAATCGAGAAGATACGATGTTATTAAACTTTGGATACCAAGGTATCATGAGTTGTATTGATGCACTAGTAAATCGTAGAGATGTGATTGTTTATGATGCCGAGGCCCATGCATGTATCATTGATGGCATTCGCTTACACATGGGTCATACCTATGCATTTAAGCATAACAATATTGAAGATTTTGAGAAACAAATGCAGCGCGCCGAAAAAATGATTGAAAAATCAGGAGGCGGAATTTTAGTCATTACCGAAGGCGTATTTGGAATGGATGGTGAACAAGGAATTATAAAAGAAATAGTAGCTACTAAACAAAAATATCAGTTTCGCTTATTAATCGATGATGCACATGGTTTTGGTTATATGGGCCCAACTGGTGCTGGTGCTGATGAAGCACAAGGATGCCAAGCTGGAGTAGATTTGTATTTCAGCACATTTGTAAAAAGTATGGGAAGTATCGGTGCATTTATTAGTGGGCCGAAAGCTGTAATGAAGTACTTACGCTAT
>Ga0222712_10003078_pt1 | contig 18522 bp, 17 predicted proteins | sample C33_657DmetaG_FD_165043 | JGI IMG/M metagenome (GOLD analysis project Ga0222712, IMG submission 165043) | Estuarine water microbial communities from San Francisco Bay, California, United States - C33_657D | ecosystem: Environmental > Aquatic > Marine > Unclassified | place: USA: California...
TACAGGTGCAGGATTTGAAACAGATATTCAGAACGCACAGGGTGATACAGCTAAGTACGCAACAATCGCTGAGCAGATGCTCACAAAGGGTTGCGGCGTAATGATCCTTGTTGATTACCAGGGTGCTGGTATTCAGGTTGCGGCAACAGCTAAGGAAGCAGGAATTCCTGTTATCGCTTACGACCGCCCAATCGAAGGTGCTGACTACTACGTGTCATTCGACAACGAGTCAGTTGGAGCACTTCAGGGCCAGGCAATTCTTGATGGTCTAGCAGCAGCTGGTAAGGATCCAAAGACTGCTCGTGTTATCTACGGTCAGGGAGATCCAACAGATGGAAATGCAAAGATGTTCTTTGATGGAGCACTTTCAGTTCTTGAGCCAGCTGGCGTAAAGCCAATATTTGAAATGGCTGGAACATGGGATGGCGCAAAGGCCGGAACATTGTTCGAGCAGGCTCTTACAGCAGTTGGTGGAAAAGTTGATGCAGTTCTTGCACCAAACGACAACAACGCTGCAAACATCATCACAATTCTTGATAAGGCTGGCTTGAAGGTTCCTGTCTCAGGACAAGATGCCTCACCAGCTGGTCTCCAGAATGTTCTTCTAGGTAAGCAGACAACAACTGTTTGGAAGCCATACACACTGATCGCAACAGCTGCATCAGATTTGGCAATTGCTCTCCTTAACGGCGAGACACCAACAGCTGATAAGACACTTGCCGATGGAACTCCTTACATCGCTGTAACACCTAACTCAGTCGGACAGGCTCAGGTAAAGGATGTTATTGCTGCAGGAGATGCGAAGTACGACGAAGTATGTACAGATGCTGTTAAGGCAGCTTGTGACGAATTCGGCGTAACTGCTTAATTAAGTAATGTGAAAACCTCCGCGCCGGTGCATTAGTGCCGGCGCGGAGGTTTTTATTAGGTAAACGAAGTCGATTAAAGGCTGTAGAAAATTACTAGTGTGCTTGAAAGGGTTGATATGACATCGCAGACGCCGATCGTCGAACTCATCGGGATCACCAAAAGCTTTGGTCCGGTAGATGTTCTCAAAGGAATTAATTTCACCGCATATGCAGGACGAGTAACTGCTCTCGTCGGAGATAACGGTGCAGGTAAATCAACTCTCATTAAAGGTTTGGCGGGAGTTCAGCAATACGACAGCGGCGTCGTAAAATTCGAAGGTCAAGAAGTCACTCTTCCTAGTGCGCGCGCAGCGGCGGCTCTTGGAATTGAAGTTGTGTATCAAGACCTCGCACTCTGTGAAAACTTAGATATTGTTCAAAATATGTTCCTCGGTCGCGAGACAATGACGGGAATTACTCTGAACGAACCGCAGATGGAGTTTGAGGCTTCCAAGACTCTCACTGGTCTCTCTGTTCGTACAGTGAAATCAGTACGCCAAAAGGTGGCATCACTTTCAGGTGGTCAACGCCAGACAGTTGCGATTGCTCGCTCAGTTCTGCGCAATGCAAAGCTTGTCATCCTCGATGAGCCAACTGCCGCCCTTGGTGTTGCTCAGACTGAACAGGTTCTTAACCTTGTCCGTCGTCTTGCTGATTCAGGTGTTGCTGTCATCATTATTAGCCACAACCTGCAAGATGTATTTAAAGTCGCCGATGATATTGCAGTCCTTTACCTCGGTCAGATGGTGGCGAATTTGAAGTCATCTGAAACAAATCACCTCGATGTTGTTCAATACATCACCGGTTCTCGCACGACAGGAGATCAAGCATGAGCGTCACAATCGGATCAGGTCACGAAGGAAATGTCCGTCAGCAGATTGATGCATATGTAGCACGCGTAAAAGGCGGCGAAATGGGTGCTCTGCCTTCAGTACTCTCACTCTTCGTTCTTACTATTTTGTTTTCAGTCCTAAATCCATACTTCTTCACACAAGGTAACTTCGCAAACCTACTGACACAAACAGCAACGTTGATGATGTTGGCGATGGCTCTTGTATTTGTAATTCTGATTGCAGAGATCGATCTCTCAGCCGGTGTGACATCTGGTGTAGCTATGGCTCTCTTCATTCTTATGACGAATAAGGGTGGCATTGACTGGCGGATCTCTATTCTTGCTGGACTTGTACTTGGTACTGCTATCGGTGCCATGATCGGATTCTTCGTAGCAAAAGTCGGTGTTCCATCATTCGTTGTTACCTTGGGTCTCTTCCTTGGCTTCCAAGGGTTACAACTCGCACTCTTAGGTGACGGTGGTCTCTACCGAATCGAAGTTCCAGAGATTAAAGCGATTATGAATGACAACCTTCCTGCATGGATGGGTTGGGGATTCTTAGCTGTAGCCCTTGTCATTATGACTGCTATTAATTTCTATGACAGAGCAGTCCGTACACGAAGCGGATTGGCCAATCGCCCAATTGCGTTAATGTATACAAAGCTCGCGATCGTTGCAGCAGCTGGTGCAGCTCTTGTTGCCATGCTCAATTTGAATCGCAGTACTTCAATGAAAGAGATTAGCGGTGTACCAATTGTTGTACCAATTGCGATCACTGTCCTGTTTCTGGGAACTCTTTTGCTCGATCGCACACTCTTTGGTCGCCACCTTTATGCAGTTGGCGGTAATCCAGAAGCTGCTCGTCGATCAGGAATCAAGGTTGTCAAGGTTCGCATTATCGCCTTTATGCTCTGCTCTTTCCTTGCAGTGATCTCAGGTATCTTCAATGCCAGTCGCATCGGTGCAGTCGAAGCAACAGCAGGTAAGGCAATTGTGCTCTCAGGCGTTGCTGCTGCAGTTGTCGGCGGAGTGAGCCTCTTCGGTGGTCGTGGACGTTTAATTCACGCAGCTGTCGGCGCTCTCGTTATCGCGATTATCGATAACGGTCTCGGCCTCCTCGGTCTTCCAGCGGGTATCAACTTCCTTGTTACGGGTGGAGTTTTGATCTTGGCAGCAACTGTAGATGCAGTCTCACGTAAGCGATCTTCTGCAGCACGTTAAGTAGAAAGAGATGTCTTCACGGAAAGAGCTGGCAGATTTTGCCGGCTCTTTCCTCTTCCCCAGATCTTTTTCTTCACCGATTGATGAAAGAGTGCAGGTAAGTATTTCTACAGCTCTCTTTGCTTACGCGGCCGGGGACGCGTTTGGTGTGCAATATGAATTCAAAGAGGGTTACTCGGTAGAGAGTCGCTTATCTGAAATTGCAGATTGGCCACTAGGTGGAGTCAGCGACGACACTCTGCTCACACTTCTCTCTATCCAGTCGCTAGCATCAAAGAGTCCAGCTTCAGCCCGACAACGATTTCTAGAACTATTGAAAGAGAATCTGCCAGTCTTGCGTGGGCTTGGACCAACAACGCGAGCTGCTGTGGGACTTCCCGTTAAAGAGTCCGAAGTACATTTTATCGGTAACTCCAACGGTGCCATGATGCGTACAGCAATTCTGGGTATGGCATTTAAATCTGGCGATGATCTCAATCGTCGGGAGTGGATTTCAGAGATTGCACGCGCAACACATTCACATGAACGCGCTGTCGCAACTTCACTCATTGCATCTAAATTGTTTGCAGTACTGCTTGAGAATCCATCTGCCGACATTCTGGCCGTTGCAGATGCTGAGGCAGAAGCAATTGGCTATGACGATTATTTCTCAATCAACTTTGATCCACTTCTACAAGTCTCACTCGATCCACTTCATACTCTTAAGACAGTCATCGCAATTGTTCATTCGTCATCGATGGTAGAAGAGGCCTATCTGACTGCCTGTAGACAGGGTGGGGATACAGACACCGTCAGCGCACTCTCTGGAGCACTTGTTTCACTTCGTTTTCCAGCAAGTCATGGCTTCTACCTAATTCCGTGGATTAATCAGGTGATGTGGAGTGAGATCTCAGCCGCAGGAGAATCACTAGAGGTTATCTACCGCAAGCGCCATTGTGCTGTGTGGGTTGTTGGTCCAGTTGCATGGGATAGCGTGAAATATCACGATGGTGAGAGTATTGAACGGCCTGGCGGCACTGGAGCCAACGTTGCAATTGCGTTGGCTTCCACGGGTACGGCTGTTAAATTTGTAAGTTATCTAGGAGATGACGAACTCAGTCATAAACTCGATAGACACCTAAAGAGTTCAGATATCGAAAAGCTCTACACGCCAATAATTCCTGGCCCCATCTCGCATGTCGCAATACCTGTTGATGAAAAGGGTGAGCGCACCATTGTTGTGATTTCAGATGACAAGCTTGATCAAGTTTCACTTGAAGGCCAATCAATTAACACAGGTGACATTGTTGCCTTTGTTATCTGGCGAAATAATTTTGTGAAGGATCTAGCGATTGCTCAGCAAGCCGGTGCGATTACAGTGGTGGGATCGGCGGCACTTACAGATCCACAAGTCCTTCACGCTGACTATCTCATCGGCTCGCGTGATGATTTCACTGGAGATTACTCAGTTGAGCAAGCCCTCACACGCTTCACATACGTTATCGTCACTAGTGGTGCGCAAGGTGCGACCTTCTACAGCGCAGAAGGCTCGATTGCTCAACCAGCGGAAGAAGCCACAGTCGTAGATACAACAGGTGCTGGCGATGCATTCTTATCAGCCCTGCTTCACTACTTAGTGATTAATAAAACCATTGATGCAAAGGCGATGGCCCTAGCTGCGCGTTGGTCAGCTCTTACCGTTTCAGCAGAGGGTTCAATTCCGCCCCGTTTTGCCTAAGCGAACTCTCGCGCACATAGAGTGGAAGTGATGTGTAGCCATGCTTTTCACTGCGCCAAGAGCCACCTGCAACGCTTTCACCAGTAATTAATGAGGTCCACTTTCCTTCAGGAAGGTAGAAGTCTGCAATACCGTCTGAATTAAAGATGGGAGCGACAAGGATCGACTCCCCCAACATATATTGGCGATCGAGATAGAGGCAGCTTGGATCTTCAGGAAATTCCATCATCATCGGACGCATCATCGGAACACCTTGCGTGTAAACAATCTCTGACATCTTCAAGATGTAAGGCATCAGCGAGATCTTTAAGTCGGTGAAGAACTTAGTGACAACACTGGCTTCATCATCAATCAGCCATGGGACTCGATATGAACCACTGCCATGAAGTCGTGAATGCGATGAAAGAAGACCAAATGCAACCCAGCGCTTAAATACATCTGGGTTGGGAGTTCCTTCAAAACCACCGATGTCATGGCTCCAATATCCAAAGCCAGATAAGGCCATGCTCAATCCACCACGAAGAGTTCCCGCCATTGATTCAAAGGTAGACTCGTTATCGCCACCCCAGTGAATCGGAAACTTCTGACATCCAGCAGTTGCAGAACGTGCGAAGACCACAGTTTCCTTATTTGGCTTGCGCTCAAGAAGTTCAAAGACGGTTTTGTTATACAAGTATGGATAGTAATTGTGCATCCGTTGCGGATCACTGCCATCGCTATAGATCACATCGGTGGGAATTCTTTCGCCGAAATCTGTTTTAAATGAATCAACGCCGATATCAATAAGTTTCTGTAACTTCGATTGGTACCAGGTGCGGGCATCTGAGTTTGTGAAATCAACGATTGCCATTCCCGGCTGCCATAAATCCCACTGCCACACGCTGCCATCGGAGCGCTTAATCAAATAGCCCTTCTCTTTTGCTTCAGCAAAGAGTGAAGACATCTGAGCGATATATGGGTTAGTCCATACGCAGACGCGATAGCCCTTTTCATGTAAACGTTTGATCAGGCCAGCAGGATCTGGAAAAACAGCGCTATCCCATTCAAAATCACTCCAACTAAATTCTTTCATCCAGAAGCAGTCGAAGTGAAATGCGCTGACCGGAATCTCTCGCTCTGCCATGCCATCGAGGAATGAGTTGACTGTGGCTTCATCGTAATTTGTTGTAAATGAAGTAGAGAGCCAGAGTCCGAAGGACCAATCAGGGACCTTGGCGGGTTTACCCAAGAAATCTGTGTATCGCTTTATGATTTCACGTGGATTTGCGCCGTAGATAAAGAAGATTTCCAGCTCTTCGCCAGGGACTGAGATCTGGACCTTATCTACGACTTCGGTACCGATTTCAAGGCTGACTTTGCCTGTGTGATTGATAAAGATTCCGTAACCACGGTTAGTCATATAAAACGGAATGTTCTTATACGCCTGCTCGGATGCGGTGCCACCATCTTCATTCCAGATATCAATCACTTGTCCATTTTTAACAAAGGGAGTGAAGTGTTCGCCGAGTCCGTAGACCAATTCACCAACAGCTAAGTTGAGTTGAATATTGATAAATGGATCACCGTTATGGTCCATCCAAGCGATTCCCTTATCGGCAACTCTTGTGAGTTCCCTACCGTCTGCGTTAATCGCTAAATGAAAACTCTGACCTTGCGTAATCGTTGCTGTGAGATTTCCACTCGTAGCCACATATGTTGCAGCGTTCTGAGCCACCTGCAACGCGCTTCCATCTGATGCTAATTCAAAGTGAGGTCCGCGATCAATGCCACCTTCGTGATGTGTCACCTTCATGCCAATGATGTTCTTCATCGGCGAATGCAGGCGAGTTGTAAGCAACGGAATATTGAGAGTATCTCCGCGATCTGCAATAACTTTGCTGGGAGAGAAAATCGTCAACCCAGATTCGGTGCGATCAATGCGATGGGCAGTCTTACCGTAGTAAGCACGCACACCTTCGCGTAGAAGCCAGAAACCGTTGGTAAAGCGCATGAGCGAAGGGTTTAGCCCTTAACTCCCATGAGGTGCTCCAGAGCTAATTGATCAAGTGCCTCGTAGTGATAACCACGTGCACCGGCTGCCTCAAGATCAAAGGCTTCAGGCTCTGTCAGTGATTTCCAAGTTTCACCCGCTGCAAGTGTTGGTTCGGCAAGGCCAGGAATATTTGATTCTTTCATCGCAGCGATAACGCGTGGGTCGCTACGGAATGCAAGTGCACGTTCTTTAAGTAGAAGATAGGTGCGCATATTTGCAGTTGCTGACTCCCATACGCCCTTGTCGCTTTCAGTGCGTCCTGGCTTGTAATCAAAGTGCTTAGGGCCTGCATACTTATAGTTCTCAAGAAGATCGACAAGGAAGAATGCAGATTTGAGATCACCGTGGCCGAAGACAAGATCCTGATCGTACTTTGGACCGTGCTGACCATTGAGATCGATATGGAAGAGCTTTCCATGCCAAAGCGCTTGTGCAATTCCATGTACAAAGTTAAGGCCCGCCATCTGCTCGTGACCAACTTCTGGATTAAGGCCCACAAGTTCTGGCCGATCAAGTGAGTTAATAAATGCGAGCGCGTGGCCAATTGTTGGCAAGAAAATATCTCCACGTGGCTCATTTGGCTTTGGTTCGATTGCAAACTTAATCTTGTAACCATTATCGGTAACAAATTCACCGAGGATATTAAATGCCTCACGGAAGCGATCGAGTGCAACGTAAGCATCCTTTGCACCATCTGATTCTGCACCTTCACGGCCGCCCCAACAGACATACGTCTCTGCGCCGAGTTCAACAGCGAGTTCGATATTGCGCATCACCTTACGAATTGCATAACGGCGAATGTCGCGATCATTTGATGTGAATGCACCATCTTTAAAAACTGGGTGGGTAAAGAGGTTCGTTGTTGCCATCGGAACTTTCATTCCGGTATCTGCAAGAGCCTTCTTAAAGCGATCGATGTGACCCTTACGAGATGCGTCATCACTACCAAAAGGAATCAAGTCATCGTCGTGAAATGTCACACCATAGGCACCACGGGATGCGAGCTCATTGACGGTGCGCACTGGGTCTAGCGCATCGCGTGTGGCATCTCCGAAGGGGTCGCGTGCCTGCCAACCGACGGTCCATAGGCCAAAGGTGAACTTATCTGCTGGGGTTGGCTTAACTGACATGGTCTTCTCCCGGTGTCTTGAAGGGGTCTAATGATCGGTTTGGAACTCGGTTTGGAACAAAGGTGAACTTACCCGTAACCTAGGGCAATAGCCACAGGAAATAAATAACGTTTCTGTGATTGTATCGACACTTTTTTGCGGGAGTGGTGAAATGGCAGACACGCAGGTCTTAGGAACCTGTGTCTTCGGACGTGCGGGTTCAAGTCCCGCCTCCCGCACCAGTACAACAACCACTCGTAGATTTTCATCGAGGATAGGTATCCACCATGGCTAAACCTTCACGTGCCAAAGTTAAAAAGTTGCAATCAGATGCTATGAAAGCTGGCGCTGCACGGCGGGCTCAAAAAGCTGCGAACAAATGTGCTGTGACTCGCGGTGAAGTTAATCTCGATGCCTATGCAGAGGTCGATCAAGAGTGGGTCGCGCTAGGCATCAGTGCGCCAGCGCGACGAGCACTCATTGATGAGGGTTACTACTCACTGCCTGACTTACGCAAGGCATCGCTTAAAGCGCTCAAAGAATTACATGGAGTCGGCCCTAATGTCATACGAATTCTTGTGGCAGAGATGAAGAAGCAAGATATCGCCTTTAGAAGTAATTAAGAGGCGATTCGGTCGCTTTCAGGTTTAACAAGAAGATCGGCGATGAAGTGGCCAAGGATTGCACCAAGTAGTTGCGCAGCGATAAAGACTGGAACCGAAGCTATTGCTATTCCAGCAAAAGAATCTGTCAATGAGCGTCCTAAAGTAATCGCAGGGTTAGCAAAACTTGTTGAAGATGTGAATACATAGGCTCCACCAATCCATAATGGAACAAGCCAAAATGCGTTCTCACCGCGTCCTTGATTTTTGGCGATAAAAATCGTTGCGATCAATCCGGCAGTTGCGACGACTTCACTTAAGAAAAGCCAACTTCCATCACGAGTTGTAGTCGATGGATCTAGAAGTGCGCGATTAAAGAGTGCGTGAGAGAGGATCGCACCCGATGCTGCTCCTGCCACCTGTGCGAGCGTGAAGGTAAGCAGGTGGAGTGCTGATAATTCTTTACGAAGAAATGCAATTAAGAGAACGGCTGGGTTGAAATATGCCCCACTGACAGGGGCAAGTAACCAGATCGCAAGGGCAAGGATTAATACTGTCGCAAAGGTATTAACAAATAATTGAAGAAGAACATCGCGAGTAAGAACCTGCGCCATGATTCCAGAGCCAATAACCGTTGCTGTGATGAGGGCGGTACCTAAGTACTCAGCGAAGTGAGCGCGAAGCTTCATCTGCTTAGGCTAGCAATTCCGCTAGCAAAGTTTCGACCCGCACCTTGATTTCATCACGAATAATTCGAACGCTCTCGATACCTTGGCCAGCTGGGTCTTCTAAAACCCAATCTTCATAACGCTTACCTGGGTAGAAGGGGCAAGCATCTCCGCAACCCATTGTGATCACCGCATCGGATTGCTGGACAGCTTCAGGAGTCAAAATCTTTGGAGAATTGCTTGAAATATCAATTCCAATTTCAGCCATCGCTTCTACTGCAACTGGATTGATTGAATCCTTCGGTGCAGATCCAGCAGATAAAACATCAACGCGACCTTGCCCTAAGTGAGTCATAAATCCTGCAGCCATCTGCGATCGACCAGCGTTATGCACACAGACAAAGAGAACGCTTGGCTTATCTGAAGGAGTTGAAGCAGAAGAAGGAGATGGATTAGAAATAGTCATGCCCGAGAGAATATCTCCCGGGCATGAACTAAGAGTGAATTACGGGTTAATTCAGGAACGAAAGTCCCACCAGTAGAGCGCCAATGACAGTCACAACCGCTATTCCCGCTCTGCTGGCTAGGAACTTATCCAGCGGCTTGATAAATGTCATCGCGATAATGATTACACCCGGAATCACAATCAGGAGCGAGCGAGAAACAATTCCGGCATCTTCATTTTGGTATTGCCAATTAATCAGCCCGACAGCAAGAAGGAGATACCCACCCATGCGGTAGTTATTGCGCATTGCCTGGTTCATTACTTTCCATCCCAGAGCGCTAGCTCTTCTCCAAAGGTATCTAGACCCATGGGACCAATTTTTAACGCATGTGCGTGGAACTTCTTCAATGAGAACTCAGCTCCCAAACGCTTCTTTGCATTTTCACGAGCTGCAATCCATTCACGCTCTCCGACCTTGTAAGAGATCGCCTGTCCCGGCCATCCAAGATAACGATCGGTCTCACTTGTTGCGTGATGCTCATCAAGAAGTGCTTTATTCATGAGGGCTTCACGACCAGAGACTGCATCCCATACGCGACCATTTTCATCTGTGTAACCAAGGTGCATTCCAATATCAATGACGATACGTGTTGCACGAAGTGCTTGAGCTGAAAGGAAGCCCATCTCAATGCCTGGCTCATCAAATGCGCCGAGATCATCCATGAAGCGCTCTGCATAGAGCGCCCAGCCTTCGCCGTATCCACTTATCCATGCACCAAAACGTTGGAAACGTGAAAGGCGATCGCGTTCAAGAACAGATGTTGCAACCTGCAAGTGATGTCCCGGAACAGCTTCGTGATACCAGGTTGATGCAAGGTGCCACCAACTGACTTCATCTTTACCAAGAAGTGGAAGCCATGTAGTTCCAGGGCGTGACATATCTTCGCTAGGAGACATGTAATACGGAGCCGAAGCGCTACCTTCTGGAGCGATACGAGCATCGCAGAATTTCATTCGATCATCGATATCGAAATGAGTTCCATCCAATTGAGTAACAGCAGCCTGAGTGAAATCAAGTAACTTCTTGACGATCGCATCTTTTCCATGAATCTTGTATTCAGGTGCGTTATCAAGATAGTCAGCAACTTCGCGAAGCGTCTTTGCATCTGGTTTGATCTTTGCCGCAACCTTCCACATGCGCTCTGTGATTTGAGCGAGATCGGAAAGCCCCCATTCGTACGTTGCGCGAAGATCTAAATTTGAACCGGTGTAGTAACGGGCCCAGACTGCATAGCGCTCTGCACCCACTGCATCATTCGGTGTGGCAAGTGCCATATATGTTCCACGTAAGTATTTAGCAGTTTCTGCAGATGAAACGGCAGCGGACTTAGCTGCTTCATGAATTGCTGGATACTTTCCATCAGGATCAAAAGTCTTTGCCATGTTGGAATATCCGCCATCGGCATAACTCTCTAGCTGCTTTGCAATTCCATCAATCTGTCGCTGTGCGACAGTCTTACCCTTTTTAGCCATCGCATCGATTGTAGAAATCCAGCTGAGGTGCGCCTTATCTACAGCTAACAGGCGTTTTGCAATGTTTTCGAAATCTGCAACGCTCTCCTTTGGCATCATTTCAAAGACTTGGCGAATATCGGCAGGAGGTGATGTAAGAACATTAAAATTAATATGTGATTCAAATGAATCATGGAGCTGAAGACTTGAGGTAAGTCGCTCCACCATTACTGACTTTGCCACGCGGTCGATCTCATCAATTGGCTCAAGTGCGGCAAGTTCAGCCAGCGTTGCGCGAGTTAGATCTGCTTCAACAGCGCGACCCGCAATTGAAAAATCATCGAGTTGATCGTTGAGGTCGGTGATTCCTAAGTACGTTGAAGCCATAGGGCTCAAGCGAGCTGATTTTTCAACGTATGAATCTGAGAGTGCAAATATTGGTGAGCGATGTGTAGTCATTGTCGGATCTTATATTTAAAGCATAAAAAAAGTAAGGGTGAGCGCTTTCGCGCCCACCCTTACTCCCAATTACGAGAGAATTACTACAGATTAGTGATCTGCAGCCATTCCTTCTGCATGTGACTTCATGCGTGCGATCTTGAGGATCGTGAGACCGAATACGCACTTCGCCAATACGTCTGCGATTGTGTATCCAAGCTGAATTGCCACGAATGAATCAGATGAAGCATTGCCCCAAACGTTGAAGCAGTAAGCGATTGGGTAAACGCCCCATGTTGCGATAAGTAGGTAGCGTAGATTCTTTACAGAGTCTGCAACGCCTGCTGGCTGATTACCAAGTGACTTTCCGAGCTCTACGAATAGTACGTAGAGAATGTAGATGAATGGAATTGTTGAAAGCACACCGTACAGGATCTGTGTACCCTGCTCAGTTGCGATCTCACCTGGGTATCCAAGTGCAATCATCGCAGCTGATGCTGGAACAAGGCGCATGATTAGTGACTTTGAAGCAGCCTTTGCAAGGGCAAGTACTGCAATTACTTCAACAAGAAGTAGTGGCACTGTGAGTAGCCAGTCAACGTAGCGGTATGCCTCGTTGAATGATCCTGGTGCACCTGAAAGGTCTACTTTTAAGCCGTCTGATGACTCTGAGAATGAGTTGAAAATTCTCCAGTAGTGGTATCCAGCGATGAATGTAACCATCGATGACATTACGAGAGCATTGCGGTACTTAGGTAGAACACGTGACTGTGAAACTAGTGTGTACACAGTGCATGCAAGCATTGAAATAAGTCCAAACGAGAATACGTTATAGACAAGATTCCATTGATCTTGATTGAGAGTTACCATCTAAAACAACCTCCGTGGGTGTTTTGTTGATATCAGCAGACCGGGCGGTCCGTGAAATCGATGTGGCGGTGCCGTCCTCGAGGAACCTCACCGTTGGTCGATAGGTAAGAGTGTGATCCTTTCGAGATCAATTTGCACCTATAAACGAGGCTATTTTTCTAGAATTTCTAGACTATTTTTCTAGAACACGCTCAAATCTAGGGCTGACCCCTGATCCCACAGGCCACACCGGATGACCATCACATGACCATTCCATATCAGGCAAGACCATCTACTGTTGAGAGCATGGAAGCCCCAGTAGACACACCCGTTTTCGTACCCCCTAAGTTGCGTGGCTGGTTTCACTTGGGAGCTACGCCGGTCGTTGTTATTGCTTCGCTTGTCCTGTTTATCTTGAGTAAAGAATCGCTCAAATTTGCGGTCGCTCTTTATTCTCTAACGGCGATCACACTCTTTAGCGTCTCCGCGATTTATCACAGAGTCCCTTGGTCACCTGCGAAGAAGAAAATCTGGCGCAGATGGGACCACGCAAATATCAATCTGCTGATCGCAGGCTCCTACACGCCTTTTGCAATGACCCTGCTTGAAGGTACCGATCGAACCATCTGCTTAAGCGTTGTGTGGATTGGTGCACTTCTTGGCGTGGCAATGCGCATCTTCTGGTTAGGCGCTCCGCGTTGGCTCTATGTCGTCAACTACCTCGCGCTTGGCTGGGTCGCAGTTTTCTATACTCCTCAGCTCTACAAAGAGGGTGGCTTGTGGGTACTCATTCCGATTCTGATTGGTGGCTTGCTCTACTCGGTAGGTGCGATCTTCTACGCCCTAAAAAAACCGGGGACTAATGCCAAGTACTTCGGCTTCCACGAGCTCTTTCACATCTTTGTTCTTGCGGCTTGGATCTCTCAATATCTGGCAATCTCCTTCGCGATCTACCGCGCATAAACCTAAACCGCGATTAGCCCCGTCTGGCGCTCTTTATCACGCTCAGATATCACCCTGGCTCACTTTTGGAGAACTCCATTGGTGCCCTAATCTAGGGCCATGGCAAATGAGAAGAGCACCTTCCTTAACTGGGTAGGTTTCAAAGAGGGCGAAACAACGACACAGAACTCTGTCGATCGAATTCGCGAACTTGAGGCACAGTTAGCTGACCTGCGCTCGCGCCGAGACATTACATCGCTGAGTAAAGAAGAGTTTGAAATCTTGGCGACAGAGACTGCGATGAGCATGATCAAATCTGCTCAAGCTCGTGAACAGAAAGCTTTCTCGTCTTCCGAACGCGTTGTAAGCGAGGCGAGTAAAACTGCGCGCGAAGCACTTGAGGCGGCAGAGAGTAAAGCCCGTGCAATTTTATCTGGGGCAGAATCTCGTGGTCGCAAATACATCACTACTGCAGAAAGTGAAGCGCAAGACATTCTTTCACAGGCCACATCAGAAGCTGAGGCGCTCTTTGAGGAGAAGAGACGCGAAGTAACTGCACTAGCCCTTGCCGCCCGTCGTGAAGGCGAGCGCCTGATTTCTGAGGCACAGGATGAAGTTGTTGCATATCGTCAGTGGCTCAGCCAAGTAATGTCAGAGGCTGAACGACTCAACCGTATTCAGACCCAATCACTCAATGCTGCAGAAACTGCAATTGCGCAAGGTCGTTCAAGTCTTGAGAGTGCCTTTGCTCGTCTGAGTGATCTCCAGAAAAAGGTCAGCGAGAATCTAACTACTGACGGTGGTTTGCTTCCACAAGTACCAAAGAACGTTGTAAGCCAACGGACCAAGCCGGCACTTGATGCGCCAAAGAAAAAGAAGAGCGCTCCGAAGAAGAGTGCAAAGAAAACTCCAGCTAAGCGTCGTTAATTCGTATGGCTACCAAGCGCGGTATCCAACACATCCCTGCCATTGATGGATTGCGTGCCATCGCAGTAACTGCCGTTATCTTCTATCACTTGGGCTTTGCATGGATACCAGGTGGATTCCTAGGTGTAGATCTCTTCTTTGTTATCTCTGGATATGTAATCACTCGATTGCTACTTGATTCAATTGCTCGAAGTGGTGGGTTAGACCTTCGAGGCTTCTATAAAGCCCGAGCCCGACGATTGTTGCCGCCCTTAGTTTTTATGATTGTAGTAACCGCCTTTTACATCAGTATCTGGGCTCAAGATTCAGTTAAGCGATTCCTCATAGATACACCGTTCTCGCTCTCGGGTTTAATGAATTGGTGGCTCGTAGCAAAAGAGCAGGATTACTTCGAAGCCATTGGCCGCCCACCGCTCTTGCAGCACACCTGGTCATTAGCTGTCGAGTCTCAGTTCTATCTTGTCTGGCCAGTGCTGCTGCTAGTTATTCTCAAGCGCTTTGGTAAAAAAGTTATCCCAGTCGCCGCGTTGGCTATCGCACTCTTTTCAGGTACCGCGCTCTTTTTAGTCTCGCTCCAACTTGATGCATCAAGCTCAGTAAGTCACGTTTACTTTGGTACAGATACCCACAGCATCGGCCTCTTCCTCGGAGCAGCACTTGCAGTGAGCTGGATACCGCAGAATTTCAAGAGCGAAGTAAGCAACAAGGCGCAAAACTTTATCGATTTCATTGGTGTCTTTGGGTTGGTTGGAATCCTCGGATCATTCCTTCTGATTGATGAGAGCTCCCCTACCGCATACAAAATTGCATTTCCACTGGCCGCTCTTTTTGGTGCAGCAATTGTTACCTCAATTGTTCATCCAGCTTCGCGCTTTGCACCAATTTTGCAGAACCGAATACTGCTGTGGATCGGTGAAAGATCTTATGCAATCTACTTATGGCACTGGGTCGTCTTTCAGATTACTCGGCCTCGTGTAGATATTGATGGTCAAGATTGGGCGCTTATCGCTCTCCGTATTTTGGTTGTCCTTGCTCTTGCCGATATCTCTCTCAAACTTGTCGAGCTTCCCATCCGCAGCGGCAAAGTCGAATACTGGTTTAAGGGGATGAAGTATCGAACAGCTTCTGTGCGCAAAAGACAGAAGATTGCAGTCATCTCTTCAATCTCGGTGGTTCTCTTATCGATCACCGCCCTTTCATCCGTTGCAGTAGTTTCCAGTAATCGTGCTGCTCAGGATTTTCAAGAATCTTTACAAAGTGAACCTGAATACACTCCACCGGTTTCAGAAGTCACAAATCCTGCAGAGATGATTTGGCTTACTGGAGACTCAGTTATTCTGGGTATTCGCACAGCACTTTCTGAAATTCGCCCCCTGCTTGTAGTAAATGCTCGAGTTGGCCGAGCAGCCCCTGAACTTCTTCAGGCGATGGGCCAAGACCTTGAAAAAGCTGCAGGATCTACCGTTGTGATGGATCTGGGCAATAACGATCTGCTTACTGAAGATACTGTGCGAGCCATCTTTGATCTTGTTAAAGAGAGCTCAAAAGTTGTTGTTGTAAATACTGCAGTACCAAGACCTTATCGCGATGCAAATAACGAGCTAGTTGCAGAACTTGCTGCGCAATACTCAAATGTGAGAGTCGTTGATTGGAATTCAATCTCTGATGGTCATCCTGAATACTTCGCCCCTGATGGTGTGCACTTAGTACCCACAGGGATCAGCGCTTACGTTATGGCGATAGATGAGGCGCTCAAATAAAAAACCCGCACCAGAATCGATGCGGGCTTTTTATTTAAGACTTTTTACTCGAAGACACCTGCGAAGCCGAAGGTGTTTCCTTCAGCTTCCTGTCCATCAGAATAAACTGAAGAAACACGAAATGCTGTTTCTCCCATTGAATCAGTCTTTGAGAAATCAATTGAAAGCTGATCGGCAGGAACTTCAGACTTAACTACCCACTCGCCGCGATTGACACGAACTTCAACTTTATATCCTGTAAGTCCGGCAGATGCTGCAGGAGCGTTCCAAGAAATTGTCATTACAGACTTAGCTGCATCTTTCCAATTTCCAATTGCCTTTGGCGCTTCAACGACTGCAACGGGTGCAGAAGTTGCTTCTGGTGTTGGCTCTGCACTTGGCTCTGCTGTTGGCATCGCCGATTCTGAAGCAGCTGGTACAGGTGTTGCATCATCGCTACCGCTATCTGGGCGGGTAACAACAACTACTGCAAGGAGAATAATTCCTATGATGATCGCTGCAAGCACCTTGCCGGAAGCACCTTGTTTAGGAGCAGATGCTGACGTTGAAGGTTTAACTGGAGCGCTTTGTGGGGCAACTTTTGGTGTTGATGAGACATCCACACGAGCAGCACCAAGAGATGATGATGGAACTGGGGGGATGACTACTGAAGAGGCAGACGTTGCACGCTTCTTCGCAGCTGACTTCTTAACAGTCTTCTTCGCAGCGGACTTCTTGACCGCTGACTTCTTAACAGTCTTCTTCGCAGCGGACTTCTTGACCGCTGACTTCTTAACAGTCTTCTTTGCAACAGCCTTCTTCGCTGTTGACTTCTTGGCGACAGTTTTCTTCACTGCGCTCTTCTTTACGGCTGCCTTCTTGGCAGCAGGTTTCTTCTTTACGGCCACAATTACTCCTTGCTTCGGGTGAGCCAAGTTTAGCCTAGCTCAGCCACCATTTTTCTTACATGCGGGGCGATTGCTCGAAGAGCTTTTCCACGATGGCTGATTGCATCCTTATCGGCAGCACTCATCTGCGCACTTGAGATGGAATATCCCTCAGGGGAGAAAATCGGGTCATAACCAAAACCGTTCTCACCCACTGGGTGATGGAGAAGCCGGCCATGGAATCTTCCTTCTTCACAATGACTGCTTCCATCAACAAGTACGAGAGCTGCTACACAAATGAAATATGCAGTGCGATCACTATCAGGAACATCCTTGATTTGATCTAGAACTTTACGTAAATTCGCTTCATCATCTCCATGAACTCCAGACCAACGAGCAGAGAATATTCCTGGATCTCCACCAAGAGCATCCACACACAACCCGCTGTCATCTGCGATTGCAGGAAGGCCGGTTGCGGCAGACATCTGACGCGCTTTGAGGAGAGCGTTCTCTTCAAAGGTACTGCCCGTCTCTTCGACATCTGCAAGATCAGGAAATTGATCGAGGCCGACGAGTTCGATTTCACCGGGTGCTATCTCTTCCAAAATGCGATGAAACTCTTCGATCTTTCCCTTATTCCGAGTGGCAAGGAGAAGTTTTTTCATAGGTGCCGAGCCTACTTTGCGAGAGCTTTTATCTGCATCGCCGTCAGATCGGCACATCCAGCGAGTGCAAGATCTAGAAGCGAATCAAGAAGTGCGCGATCAAAAGGAGCACCTTCAGCGGTGCCCTGTACTTCAATGAAACGACCATCGCCACTGCAGACAACATTCATATCTGTCTCAGCGCGCACATCTTCCTCGTAGCAAAGATCGAGCATCGGAACACCATCAATAATTCCAACGCTTACTGCAGCAACTGAATCTGAAAGTGGTTTTGCACCGGCCTTAATGTGACCCTGTTTCTGGGCCCAGTTAATTGCGTCAGCGAGTGCAACATAGGCACCAGTGATTGCAGCGGTTCGTGTTCCACCATCTGCTTGCAGAACGTCGCAATCGATAACAATTGTATTTTCACCAAGTTGGGCAACATCTACGATGCCACGGAGTGAACGACCGATGAGGCGTGAAATTTCCTGTGTGCGACCGCCGAGTTTTCCTTTAACAGACTCACGATCTGAACGTGTATGCGTTGCACGTGGCAACATTGAATATTCGGATGTAACCCAGCCTTTTCCTGAATCCTTAAGCCAGCGAGGAACACCAGGAGTAAATGAAGCGACGCAGAGAACACGAGTCTTACCGAATTCAACAAGAACTGAACCTTCTGCGTGATCTAACCACCCACGAGTGATCTTGATTTCGCGAAGATCTTTATTGGTTCGTCCGTCGATGCGTGTCATTGTGTCCTCTTTATCGTTGTTTATCGTATTTATACGTGGTGGATTATTTAAGATCTTGATGTCGTACGTGACCAACTTCTGGCCCAAGGAATCTGCGCGCCAAGCTTTCAAAGCTCTTGGCATCGCCTGTTGCAAGGAATTGATGCTCAGCCGGGCCGGCAGTGGCACTTCTGAGTTGATCGGTCTCAACCAAGGTTCGGTAGAGATCTTTTGCTGTCTCTTCAGCGCTAGAAACGAGTGAAACACCGTTGCCAACAACGTAAGAGATAACGCCAGTCAGTAGTGGGTAGTG
>Ga0222712_10003080_pt1 | contig 18512 bp, 15 predicted proteins | sample C33_657DmetaG_FD_165043 | JGI IMG/M metagenome (GOLD analysis project Ga0222712, IMG submission 165043) | Estuarine water microbial communities from San Francisco Bay, California, United States - C33_657D | ecosystem: Environmental > Aquatic > Marine > Unclassified | place: USA: California...
GGCAACCTGCAGTCACACCTGTCGTCGAACGTTTCGAACATTTCGCAGCGCGCAGCCCTTGCCGCCCTAACCGGCCCGCAAGAAGAGGTTGAAGCAATGCGGGTTTCGTTCGACCGCCGTCGCAAGTTGGCCGTTGCCGAGCTGAACAAGATTCCTGGCTGGATCGCCCCGATGCCAGAGGGCGCTTTCTATGTTTACTCAGACGTCTCGGGCCTTCTCGGTCGCGAGTGGGGCGGCAAGCAGATCAACACGTCGCTCGAACTCTGCGACTACATCTTGGATACTGCCGAGGTAGCGCTTGTTCCTGGCGAGGCCTTCGGGCCATCGGGTTATGTGCGCATGAGCTACGCGCTCGGTGACGGCCCGCTTCTCGAAGGCATCCAGCGCCTGCAGAAGCTTTTCGCTTAGAAGCCGATTAGGTTCGGCTCGGGCACTAGGTTTATGCCCCAGCGGTTTGACACCTGGTGCTGAATAAAGCGGGCTAGTTCGGCGACTTCTTCACCGGATGCTCCCCCGCGGTTCGTGATCGCGAGCGAATGTTTGCTCGAAATGGCCGCCTTTGACGCACCTAGGCTGAAACCCTTGCGTAGCCCTGAGTTTTCGATGAGCCAAGCGGCGCTTAGTTTGACCGAGCCATCTTCTTGAAGCCACCGTGGAGCCTCGCTCGGAATGCCGAGCGAGAAACCTTCGCTCACGATCGGGTTGGTGAAGAACGAGCCACACGAGAAGGTGTCGCGGTCGTTCGCGTCGAGCACCATTCCTTTGGCGGCGCGGGTGGCCAAAACCTCGCGGCGAATCTCGGCCGGGGTCGAAACCTCACGGCCAATCGCCTGAGTTAGGCGGTCGAGACGTGCCGGCGAACCCTCGCTCAACTCGAATTCGACCCAGGTGATTACGCCCTGGCATCCGCGCTTAAAAATCGAGTCGCGATAGCCAAAGCCGAGCTCGCTGTTCTCGAGCACACGAATTTCGCCACTCGGGTATTCGACAAACTCGACTCGCGTGATGGTGTCGGCGACCTCTTGGCCGTAAGCGCCGATGTTTTGAACGGGGGCGGCACCGACGCTGCCCGGAATTCCGCTGAGCGCTTCGACGCCGGTCAGTCCTGCGTCGACAGTGAAAGAAACGAACTCGTCCCAGTTTTCACCAGCTTGAACTCTCAACCGGGTGCCATCGCGGTCGATGCCGCGGTTTAGCGTGCGAATGACGGTTAGCTCGCTCAGGTCATCGGCGGCCACGATGTTGCTGCCGCCACCGAGCACGAGCCAGTCATCGCCGGTCGCCCAAACGCCGGTAGCAAACTCGATCAGCTGGTCACGGCTGTGCGCCTCGAGCAGTTCGGCGGGTGTGCCACCGACCTGCATCGTGGTGAGTTCGCTGAGCGGTGTCGTCATTTTTCTCGGATGCGCGCCTAGAGACGAACGCGGGCCTGGGCCTTGCCTAGCACTGTGGTGTCGGCAAAAACTGCGGTTAGGTCGATGCGCACTTCACCAGCATCCGCGTTGATTTCACCGATCTTGCCCGTAACGGTGACGATTGCGCCATCGGCGGCGTCAACGAGCACTGGCTTGGTGAAGCGAACGCCGTAGTCGACAACCTTGCCGGCATCGCCGACCCAATCGACGGCCACCTGCACAGCAACACCCATGGTGAGCATGCCGTGGGCTAGAACCCCTGGCAGACCGACCGCTTGGGCAAAGTCGTCGCGGTAGTGAATCGGGTTGAAATCGCCCGAGGCTCCGGCATATTTCACGAGTGAGTCACGGGTGAGGTGAAACTCGCGCGAGCCGATTTCTTGGCCCACTTCGAGGCTTGCGATGTTGATGTGGGTCATTAGTCGCCCCTAACTACGAGGGTTGAGATGGCGGTGCAAACGTGCTCGCCTTTTGCATCGAGGATGCGCGTTTCGAACGTAATCATCGAATGCGCGCCGAGGCTGGCCACTTTCGCGACGCTTAGTTCGCTGACCAGTTCGTCACCGGCCACGATCGGGCGGTTGTGAACGAAGCGCTGGTCGCCGTGCACAACTCGACTGAAGTCGATGTCGGCTTCTGGGTCGGCAAGAACGCCAGCGAGGCTGCGCTCTTGAATCACGACGGCGAAAGTTGGTGGGGCAACAACGTCGGTGTAGCCGGCAGCCTGGGCTGCGAATACATCGGTGTTGACCGGGTTGGTTGACATAACCGCGCGGGCGAATTCGCGGATCTTTTCGCGACCGACCAGATATGGCTCGGTGGCGGGGTATTTCTTGCCCTCAACGTTTGGATTGACCACGAGAACAAGCGTAGACGAAAAGCAAAAAACCGGCCCGAAGGCCGGTCATAGTCGAACGAGTAGCTAGGGCGGGACTCGAACCCGCGACCCCACGATTATGAGTCGTGTGCTCTAACCACCTGAGCTACCCAGCCGCAGAGCCCCGAGACAGGATTGAACTGTCGACCCCTTCCTTACCATGGAAGTGCTCTACCACTGAGCTATCGGGGCGTAACCAAATCGCACTAGGCGCAGGCACCAGAAAACTTTAGCACTTTAGGCTTCGATGCGCCAAACGTTCACGCTGAGCTTGTCCCCTGGCAAACGAAGTCCGTCGGCATCTTTCGCGATGCGACCGCCGCCGTAAATGTTCTTGGCGCGGGCGAGCCCTGGCACAGCATCCTTGTTCAAAACAATCTTCTTGTCGGCACCGCGAGTGACCGCGACAACCACCGATTGCTTGCCGTTTTCACGCACGTAAACCACGGCTTCGTCAGAGGCATAAACCCAACGCAGCGAGCCTTCGGTTAGCGCCGAATTCTCTCGACGAAGCTTGGCAAGCGAAGCGTAGGTGTCAATCAGCGTCGGGTCGGTCGGTAGTTCGCCGTTCCAAGGCAGCGGAGTACGGGCGTGCTCGCCGTTGTAGCCGTCGAGACCGAACTCGTCGCCAGCCCAGACCACCGGAATGCCAGGGAAGGTGAACTGCATCGCAGCAGCAACCTTCTGAGCACCATCGATCGTGTAGGTCTTGAAGCGCGGGATGTCGTGGGTGTCGAGCGGGTTCATGTTGCAAAGACGCACGTGCCAAGGGAACGCGGCGATGAACTGGTTGTATGACGCAACCAGGTCGCGGCCGGTGCCGGTCTGAGCGCCATCCCACATCATGAAGCCGGCGTATTCGAAGTTCGGGTAATCCTTGGCGCGCTGCGCCTGAGTCTTGGTGTTGTAGAACCAGCGCCAAACCGGCTTGGTGAAGTTGCTGTAGGTCATTGCGCCCTGCCAGCCGTCGCCCTGAACCTCATAGGCCGCGTCGCCGGTGTATTCACCGAGCATGATGGTGTTCGGGTTCACGTCGACCATGGTTTGACGCACGGTTTGGGCCACGTCGAGATACATATCTTCTTCACGGATGCGCCCAGTCATGTTTGCCACGTCGATGCGCCAGCCATCCATGTTGTAAGGGGCTTTGAGCCACTTGGCCACCACCGAACGCTTGCCCGCGATGAAGCGCTTGCGAAGCTCAGAAGACTTCCAGTTGAACTTTGGCAGGCTAGGCACACCGAACCAGGCGTCGTACTTGGTGTTCTTTTCGCTGAAGTAATAGAACTCGCTTTCGGCGGCCTTTGGGTTGCCGAACGAGGCCTTGAACCATTCGTGGGCGTCGCCAGAGTGGTTCGTGGTGAGGTCGCCGATAACGCGCATGCCCTTCTTATGGGCAGCCTTGATGAGCTCTTCGAACGCCTTGTTGCCGCCAACCAGCGGGTCGATCTGATCGAACGACGATGCGTCATAGCGGTGGTTCGAACGACCAGGGAACATCGGGGTTAGGTAGACGAGGTTGATGCCGAGCTTCTTGAGGTGGTCGAGCTTCTCGATCACTCCCCAGAGGTCGCCGCCGTAGAACTGCTGCGAGCGGTTGCGGCCCTCGACCATAACGGGGTCGGCCCACTTTTGCGGAACGGCCCAGTCTGGGGCCTTGTGCTTGTCAGCCTTGGATGAGCGGGCAAAACGGTCTGGGAAGATTTGGTACATGACCGCATCCTTGCCCCATTTTGGCGCGCTCGAGAAGGTGTTGATTCGAAAATCTAGGATGTCGGCAGGGTTGCGCAGGCTAAGACCCTGAGTGTTGTACCAAACGGTCTCGCCGGTCTCGAGCACAATCATGAACCGGTAGTTCATCTTTGGGTTGTGCATCACGATGGTCGATTCGTACCAGCTCCACTGGCCGTCGCGACGAATCACCTTGGCAGGAGGAGTCGGGAACGCTTCACCGCTTTCGCTGAAGCGCACCCGAACCTCTTTGACCTTTCCGAGGGCCTGGTGAACGCGAACCCGCACCTTGACTTTGTCGAGAAGTTTCGGTGCTTGGTTCGGCACATAAAGAGACGATCCGTCGTGGTGTGGGGCAAGCCCCATCGGCAACGCTGCCAGGTTAACCATTGGTGTTCGGCTAGCCCTTGACGGCGCCACCGGTAAGACCGCTGACGATGTAGCGCTGAAGACCCATGAACAGAGCCACGATCGGTGTTGCGGCGATTACAGCGCCGGCACAGAACATTGCCCAGTTCTTTGAGTAAGGCTGGTCGATGAACAGACCGAGGCCAACCGCGAGGGTGTACTGGTCAGGCTTGTTCATAACGATCGAGGCCAAGATGAAGTCGCTCGAAATACCGATGAACGAAAGCAGCATCTGAACGGCCAAGATTGGTGAAACCAGACGAAGGATGATCTGGAAGTAGATCTGCGTGTGCGTGGCACCGTCGATCTTGGCAGCTTCGTCAATCTCTTTCGGCACGGTGTTGAAGAAGCCGTACATCAAGTAGGTTCCACCACCGAGTGATCCACCGAGGTAAACCAGAATCAGACCCCAAGGGCTGTTCAAACCTAGTGCCGGAATGTACTTGTAGAGCTCCGACAAGATTGCGTAGATAGCAACGAGGCCAAGAACCGAGGGGAACATCTGCAGCAGAATCAGGGCGAGCAGACCCGAGCGGCGACCGCGGAAGCGCTGACGCGAGAACGAGTAGGCAGCCAGGGCTGAGAGGAACACCGAACCGATCGACGAGACCGAAGCGATCCACACGGTGTTGATGATCCACTGAACAAACGGGCGGTCAGGGTCGTCTCCGGCAAACAGTTGCTCGAAGTTCTTGGTGGTGAAGGTTCCGAATAGACCGGATGTCACGTCACCGCTGTCTGAGAACGCTACCGAGATGATGTAGAGAATCGGGAACAGCGAGTAGACCACGACGGCTAGACCGATAACGTGCTTCCATCCGATGGTTGCTGCCCAACGGAATGGGCTCATGCGGCGCTTGCCGATTTTGCGCTCGGCAGGCAGTTCGATTGCAGTGTTAGCCATTAGTCAGCAGCTTCCTCTAGGAACTTGGTACGGCGGAATCCGATCATCGACAAACCACCAACGATAAAGAAGATTAGAACCGAGAACGCGCTGGCTAGACCGTAGTCGGCACCCTGCGAGCTCGAGAACGCAATCTTGTAAACGAATGAGATCAGGATGTCTGTTCCACCTGCGTCAACGCCCAGCGCCGGATCTCCGGATGGACCACCGCCGGTTATCAGATAGATAATCGTGAAGTTATTGAAGTTGAACGCGAACGACGATATCAACAGCGGAGATAGCGAAACCAGTAGCAGCGGAAGCTTGATCTGGCGAAGAATCTGCCAGGCCGAAGCGCCGTCAATCGTTGCCGACTCGACCAGCTCGTCTGGAATGGCCTGCAGCGCTCCGGTGGTGATCAAGAACATGTATGGGAAGCCCAGCCAGAGGTTACAGAGCAGAATCGCTATCTTGGCCCAGTTTTCGTCGGCCAGCCAAGGAATACCGGTGCCGGGTTCAAAACCGAGAATGTTGTAGTTGATGAAACCGTAGTCGGCGTTGAACATACCCTTCCACACATAGGCCGAGAGGAAGCCCGGGAATGCGTACGGAAGAATCATGATCGCGCGGTAGATTTTCTTACCGGCCAAGCGCTCATCGTTAAAGAGCAGCGCGAGGGCCAGGCCGAGAACGAAGGTCGAAACAACCGAGGCCACGGCGAAGATTACGGTCCACGAGAAAATCTTTAGCAGTGGGGCACGCAACTCTTCTTTTCCGAAGATTAGCTCGAAGTTCTTGAGGCCAACAAAGGCCTGCCAACCGGTGTCGTTCAGGCGTTCGCCCGCTTCATTCTCGAAGAATCCGGTTGAGTCGTTGGCCTTGAACACCATGCCGTCACTCTGTCGAGTGAAGCTGTCGGTGGCTTTGTCATAGACCGCATCAATGTATGTTCTCTGAACACCGGCAAGAGTCGGGTCGAGGGCCATGAAGCCCTTCTGCTCGTCGCCAGGAATGTTCACCCGAACACCGGCAAGCTTTGCGCTCTGGGCATTTATGTCATCGAACGTTAGCGCGGTATAGCCGCCATAGCCAACGGCCACCTCATAGCCAGATACTCCGGCTCCAAACTCAATGTTGGCGTCATCCGCTGAAAGCTCAGCCCACTCGACGTTGGTGCCCTCTTCACCACCGAAGTAATAAATCGGGGCCGCGCAAGCGCCTGCGTCATCGAATCCGCTGGTTGAACAGTCAGTTGCCAAGAAGTAGTGCTTGTTGGCGTCGTCCTTAAGAATGGTGACGTCCATCCAAGGAGCACCAATGTCGTTAACCACGGCACCGAGTTCTACCGACGCAACGGAGTCTTCTTTAGAACCGTTGTGCTGGCCACCGTAGTTGGTGAAAGAGATGAATCCCGAGTAGATAACCACCGAGAAAGAGAAACAGATTAAGAAGAGCACACCTGGTGCTAGGTACTTGGCCGGTAGGCCACCGCGGCGAAGGTAGATCCAGTTGAAAATCAAGGTGACGATGATCACGGCTGCCGCATAATCGATGCGCTTACCGGTGATGAGGATCATGGCTACCAAGAGTGCCAGTGCATCTGCTAGACCCAAGAGGATGATCTTGAGGATCGTTCCTCGAAGTGTTGGGGTTCCGCCATCATCGACCATCTTCTGACGCTTGCGGGCGTCTTTGACACTCAGATTCATGGTGCGAGCCGTTTCTGTGACCGGCGTTTCTTTGGCTTTGGGCATGAAATGAAACCTTCTGTAAGTAAAAACTCTAGGTCAGTCTAGATTATGAAGCCCGCCCTTGTTTGCAGGTAACAGGGTTCGAAACCTAATCGTTAGTTTGCAAGCGTTAACGTTTTTGCGTGGCAAAAAAATCGCGGCCCCCATTTTTGAGGGCCGCGATTTTTGAATGCGATCGAAAGCTATTAGCCGTCGATTACAGTCTGCTGTGCGTCAACCGATGCGGTGAAGAACTCTAGAGGAGTCTTACCGTTCAGAGCAGCGCCACCCTTAAGGATTGCTGACTCTGACTTACCGATTGCCTGCCAGGTACCATCCTGGAATGCGAACGATGGCATTGGGTAAGCGTTCTTACCAGCAACACCGAAGCCCTTTACCCAAGTGTCCGACACCTTAGCAAGTGCGTCGCTGTTAGCAGGCGACTTTGCTTCGTTGGTGAACGATGCTAGCTGGATGTCCTTGCCAGCAAGAGCTGCCAAGACCTTTCCAACTGCTAGCTTCTTGGCTGCAGGAACCTTTGACGACATCCAGTAACCGCGTACACCAGAGAACTGGTGAACGGTCTTGCCACCGATAGAAGGAATGGCCTGTACTAGAACGTCGCCCTTAGCAAGCTTCGCAGGAGTCTCTTCGCCAACCTTGTGGGTGTCGTTAACAACGGTGCCAGCACCCCAAGGACCAGAGATCATGACAGCAACTGGGCTGTTTGGGCTCTGGAAGTTGTAAGCGTTGGTGTTCCAGTCCTTGTAAACGATCGACTTACCATCGCCGTTTAGCCAAGTTACGTACTTGCCAAAGCCACCAGCAGATGCTTCGTTCGAGAAACCGATAGTCGAGGTCCAGGTGCCGTTGTTACGAACGTACTGGTCGATACCGAATGAGCTCGAGAAAGCAGCCATGTGGTAAGGGTCGTTTCCGCCACCAGCTAGGTCGATGTGCATACCGACCTTACCTGCGGCGATAGCGGCCTTGAACTCAGCTGAGGTGTCAACTGCGGTGCCGGCCAGCTTCTTCTTGTTTACAAGAAGAGCGGTGTTCTCGGTCCAACCTGGAACTCCGTATAGCTTGCCGTAAACCGAGAAGCCCGAAAGGGTGGTCTTCGAGAACTTCGAAGCGTTTGCACCTAGCGATACAGGAGCGATTACACCTGCGCTCAAAAGAGCACCGGTCCAGTCGTGTGCACCAGCAAGGATGTCAGGTCCGGTGCCACGAGGAATGGCCTGGATTGCTGACTTGCGTAGGGTACCGAAGTCCTTAACAACTACGTTGATGGCTAGGGTCTTGTCTTTTCCATCGAAGGCTAGAAGAGCGCCGCCAATGGCGTCTTTGGTGCCCTGGTCTACCCAGATGGTAACTGTTTGGGATGCAGCGGTTGCTGGAACGCTGATGCCGAGAAGGGCAGCTGCGGTTAGTCCAGCAAGAGCTACAGCTCCAGCTTTGCGAATCTTCATTTGTAAACCTTTCAGTTGACTAGTCGATGAAGGACTTGTAATCAAGTCACTACAATCAAACAGCGTAGCAACGCCTAGTAGCAACTTAGAATGCCCGTTTTGGATAACGTTCTAGTTACGAAATGCTGAGAAGCCTGAAAAAGCGTCGTTTTGGTAACGCAAACGCTTTCATTTCACTTTCACGGCAGGTTGAGCATCCGTGGCGGTTTTGTTCTTATACGCTTGAGCGCATGACCAATGATGACGTTCTATATGTGACCAAAGAATCTGCCGAGTGGTGGCGTCAAGCCGTTATTTACCAGATCTATCCGCGTTCATTTGCCGACGGTAACGGCGATGGCATGGGTGACCTTCAGGGTGTAACCCAGCGCCTCGAGTCGCTGCAAGAACTCGGAATCGACGCGATCTGGTTCTCACCGTTCTTTAAGTCGCCTCAAAAAGACGCCGGCTATGACGTGAGCGATTACAAAGACATCGACCCGCTGTTCGGAACACTTGCCGACTTCGACGCTTTGTTGGCCCGTGCCCACTCGCTCGGTTTGCGCATCATCGTGGATCTGGTTCCGAACCACACCTCTGACCAGCACGAGTGGTTCAAGGCCGCGGTTGCCGCCGGCAAGGGTTCGCCAGAGCGCGACATGTATATCTTTAGAGACGGCAAGGGTTGGTTCGGTCGCAAGGAGCCGAACAACTGGCCATCGGTTTTCGGTGGCAGCACCTGGACCCGCATCACCGAACCGAATGGTAAAAAAGGTCAGTGGTACCTACACATCTTCGACTCATCGCAGCCAGACCTAAACTGGCGCAACCCAATCGTGCGCGACGAGTTCGACAAGGTGCTTCAGTTCTGGCTCGACCGCGGTGTCGACGGTTTCAGAATCGACGTTGCCCACGGCATGATCAAGCGCGACGGTCTGCCCGACACTAGGCAAATGTCGACCGAGATGGGTGGCGTGAAGCCAGAGGGCGAGATGACCATCGAAGAGCTCGAAATTGCTAACCCTTATTGGGGCCAGCCAGAGGTTCACGAGATCAACCGCCGCTGGCGCAAAATTATTGACTCTTATAACGACCGCGCAATGGCAGCCGAGGCTTGGATCGGCGGCCCGCTCGAGCGCATGGCTCGCTGGGTTCGACCAGACGAATACAACCAGACCTTCAACTTTGGTTACATGTTCGCCGGCTGGAACAAAGAGGCTCAGGTCAAGAGCATCAACGATTCGTTCAAAGCGTTCGGCGCTGTAGGTGCGCCATCGACCTGGGTGCTTTCGAACCACGACACCATTCGCCACGTGACCCGCTATGGCATGGTCGGCGAACTGCCGCAGGGTGACGGAATCGGCCCAGACTACGAGCAGCCAGACGAGGCGCTCGGTTTGCGCAAGGGTCGCGCCAACACCGCGTTCATGCTCGGCCTACCGGGCGGTGCCTACATCTACCAGGGCGAAGAGCTCGGCCTACCTGAACACACCACGCTCGAAGGCAAGTACCGTCAAGACCCGACCTACTTCAGAACCAAGGGCAAGCGCGTTGGTCGCGACGGATGCCGTGTGCCACTGCCTTGGGAGGCCGGCGCAAGCGCGTCAAACGGTTTCTCATCGACCGGCGAATCTTGGTTGCCACAGCCGAGCGTTTACAAGTCATACGCGCGCGACGCCCAACGAGGAGTCGCTGGCTCGACCCTCGAGCTCTACAAGCGACTACTAAAGGTACGCAAAGACCTAGGTCTTGGTGCGGGTGACTTTAGGTGGGCATCCGAGTTGAGCGACGACGAATCGCTCGCGTTTGTGAACAAGGGTGTCGCCGTGATTGCTAACTTTGGGTCAACGCCGGTTCAGTTGCCTGCCGGTGAGGTGCTGGTGACTACTCAGCACGACCTGACCGCCGAGCACGAGCTTGAGCAAGACCAGGTCGTTTGGATCAAACTCGCCTAATCGAGAGGCCGCCTTGCAACTAGCGGGAGCCCAGACCCACGCCGCGAACTACGGTTCGCAGTGGTGGCGCTCGGCGATCATCTATCAGGTTTACCCACGCTCGTTTGCCGACTCGAACGGCGACGGCATGGGCGACCTGCCGGGCATCACCGCTCGCATGGACTCACTCGCCGCACTTGGCATCGACGCAATTTGGCTTTCGCCGTTTATGAGCTCGCCGCAAAAAGACGCCGGCTACGACGTGAGCGACTACCGCGACGTCGACCCGCTTTTTGGCACGTTGGCCGACTTCGACGACATGGTTGCGCGGGCGCATGAGTTGGGCATCCGCGTTCTTGTCGACCTGGTGCCGAACCACACCTCAGACCAGCACGCTTGGTTTCAGACCGCGTTAGCTGCGCCAGAGGGTTCGCCCGAGCGCGCGTTTTATCACTTCATGGATGGCCGTGGCGAAGGTGGCTCGCTGCCGCCGAACAACTGGGTGTCGATGTTTGGCGGGCCAGCGTGGACTCGCATTACGAACCCGGATGGCACAGCCGGCCAGTGGTATTGCCACCTCTTCGATTCTTCGCAACCCGATTTGAACTGGGAAAACCCAGCGGTTCAGTTGGCGTTCGAAGAGATTTTGCGATTCTGGCTAGACCGCGGGGTGGATGGGTTCAGAGTCGACCAGCCGCACGCGATGGGAAAGGCGGCCGGGTTGCCAGACCACCCAGATGTCGAGCGAGCCGGAGCCGGGTTTATCGAGGGCGAGCCGTCGCCGCCGATGTGGTTTCAAGAATCGGTGCATCCGATTTTCAGACGCTGGCGTGAAATTCTCGACTCTTATGACGGCGAGCGCGCGATGTGCGGCGAGGCCTATGTGTTGCCGCTTTCATTCATGGCGCTCTGGGTTCGCCCAGATGAGTTTCACCAAACCTTCAACTTTCGCTACCTCGACAGCGAGTGGAAGCCAGAGATTTTGTTTCGCTCGATCAACGAATCGTTCGAGGCGTTCGACTCGGTTGGCGCGCCATCGACCTGGGTGCTTTCGAACCACGACATCATTCGCCACGCCTCGCGGATGGGCGGGGTAACCGGTCGCCCAACGGCCTCCGACGGCATTGGCCCTAACGACCCCCAGCCCGATCGCGAACTTGGGTTGCGCCGCGCGCGCGGTGCCACGCTCTTTACTTTGGGATTACCCGGTTCGACCTACCTCTATCAGGGTGAAGAGCTCGGTTTGCCCGAGCACACCACCCTAGAGGGCAAGTATCGTCAAGACCCAACCTTCGCTCGCACCGGTGGCGCACGCGTTGGTCGCGACGGATGCCGCGTGCCGCTGCCCTGGGAGGCAGGGGTTGGTGCGACCAACGGATTCAACGAGACGGGCTTGACCTGGTTGCCCCAGCCCGAGGTTTATGCCGAATACTCTCGCGACCAACAAGAAGGTGTGGCCGGCTCGACCCTCGAGCTTTATAAGCAGGCTTTGGCGCTGCGCAAGAGCCTTCGGGTTGGCGAGGGTTCGTTTGCCTGGTTGCCGCAGTTTACCAACGAGCGGGCGCTGGGCTATCGCAATGGCACCATTCTAGTTATTCACAATTTCGGCACGGATGCTCTGCCCCTACCCCAGGGCAAGATACTGGTCGCAAGCCAAAACGGCCTGGCCGAAGGTCAACTGCTTGACCCCGACCAGACCGTCTGGATTGCTATTTAGGCTCTGCCTGCGCCTTGCTGCGACTTAGGCCTTTGGCTCGATGGCCGGCTTGCGTGGCCACCAGAACTTCTCGCCTGCCACGAATGCCAGCGCCGGCACAATCACGGTTCGCACCAAGAGAGTGTCGAGCAGTACACCGATACAAACGATGATTCCGATCTGAAGCAGAGCGATCAGCGGCAGCACGCCGAGCACGGCGAACACCGCTGCCAGCAACACACCGGCCGAGGTGATTACGCCACCGGTAGACGACAGCGCCTTGATCATGCCTTCGCGAAGGCCGAGGGCTCCGCTTTCTTCTTGCGCACGGGTTACCAAGAAGATGTTGTAGTCAACACCCAGGGCAACGAGGAACAAGAACGAGAACAGATAGACGCTCAGGTCGAGTGCCGAGTAGCCGAGCACGTTGACGAAGATCAACCAGCCGGCACCGAGGCTCGCGAAGAACGAACCGACCACGGTGAGCAGCAGTAGCACCGGCGCAACCAGCGAACGAAGCAACAGCAGCAGCACGATGAACACGAGACCAAGAATGATCGGGATGATCAGACTCTGGTCACGCTCATACGAAGACTTGATGTCGAGCTGTTGAGCTTCTTGTCCGCCGACTAGAGCGCCAGCATCCGCCATGGTTTCAAACTCGGCGCGAAGACCCTTGATGGCGTCGAACGCGTCTTGCGACAGCGACTCGGCCTCGAGGGTCACGGTGATCTTGGTGTATTCGTCACCCTTGAGCACCTCGTCGGTGATTGGCAGGGTGGCAACCTCGGCTTCTTTCACGCCATCAACGGTCTTGGCCGCAGCCACAACCTCGTCTTCGAAGCCGTTCTTGGCGATGACGTCGACGGTGGTTTCTGAACCGAAGCCGGCCGATAGGTACTCGGCACCGACAACAGCCTCAGGCTTTGACACGAAGCGGTCATTGGCCGAAAGGCCGATCTGCACGCCGCTGGCACCAGAGGCGAGACCGCCCAAGATGCCAAGACCGACGAGGGCAACGATGATCGGGCGCTTGCTTACACCGCGACCGAGCTTGGCCCATAGACCGGTGTCGCTCTTGTTGACACCGCCAACCTTTGGAGCAACCGGCCAGAAGATCCAGCGCCCGAAGCTAACCAGTGCGGCAGGTAGAACGAAAAGTGCTGCGATCATGGCCAGGAATACACCGGTGGCACAGGCGATACCGAGGGCACGGGTGCCTTCGAGGCCGGCCAGGGTGAGGGTCGAAAGCGCGAGAATCACGGTTAGGCCCGAAGCGATGATCGCTGGGGCTGCGCCGCGCCAGGCCGCGCGCATCGCATCGCGACGGTCTGCATATTTGAGCAGCTCTTCGCGGTAGCGAGAAATCATGAGCAGGGCGTAGTTGGTACCGGCACCGAAGACCAGCACCGACAAGATACCTGTGACTGAGCCGTCAAGGGTTTCGATACCGAACCAGTGCGCGACGGTTGCGGCTAGGCGGCCGGCCATGCCGTCGGCGGTACCGATGACGAATAGCGGAATGATCCAAAGCGTCGGGCTGCGGTAGGTGATTAGTAGCAGCAAGATAACCACGAGGGCCGTGGTGCCGAGCAGGGTGAAGTTAGCGCCGGCGAAGACGTTGTTCAGGTCAGCCTGAAAACCCTCTGGGCCGGTCATCGCGGTGTTCAAACCTGCTGGGATGCTGTCGGCAGCAAGCGCACGCATGTCGCTTACACGCAAGGTGGTCAACTGTACGGTCGAACAAGCTTCTAGCGCATCAGTTGCTTTCGCCGGGGTGCAAGGGGCTTCTTCGGTGAACTCGTCTAGCGAAACGAAAATGCTAGCGGTGCTCTTGTCGTCGCTCAGGGTAGCTGGGGCAACGAACGCTTCGCCGTCGATCTCTAGGTTGGTGTACTCGGCAAACTTCTCGTTTGCGCCGCCTTCGTAGGTGACAATCTCAGGTGCGCCAGGGAACGGGGTGATGACTTTCTTTTCACCGAGAATCCACTCTTGCTGTGCATCGGTCATCGCCGAGCCGTCAGCCGTGCGGTACACAACGATGGCCGCGGTGCCGTCTTGACCCGGAAGTTCGGCCAGAACATCCGCCACAATCATGGTGTCGTTGGTTTCAGAAAGGCCCACGCTCGGGGCTGACTCGGTCTCGGCCGGTAGCGCGAAGGCGAATACCGCGAACGCTAGGGCGAAAAGCATGACCAGAGGGGCGGCAACTTTGCCAGACACCATGCGGCTTAGAGATTTCATTGGGTTCCCTTTTCTTGCAGCCCGAGGGCTTTTTGCTTTCTGGCACTAGTGCTCAGGCGAAGATTTTTTACCGAAGGGTTAAATCCCCCACGCAGACAGACTATTCCGCTTCGGGCAGAACTTATGAGATAAGCAAAAGACCCGCCCACTCGGGTTATCGAGTGAAACGGGTCTTTTTGAAGCTTGTTTAGTGCACGATTACTGCAAGTACGTCGCGGGCGCTGAGCACTAGGTACTCGGTGCCGTTGTACTTCAGCTCGGTGCCGCCGTACTTCGAGAAGATGACCTTGTCGCCAACGTTTACGTCTACAGGAATGCGAACACCCTTGTCGTCAACGCGACCTGGGCCGACTGCAACTACTTCGGCTTCTTGTGGCTTCTCTTTAGCGGTGTCTGGAATGACCAGACCAGATGCGGTGACCTGCTCGGCCTCGACTGGCTTTACGACGATGCGATCTTCAAGCGGCTTGATTGTTACCGACACTTTGACCTCTTCTGATAGATAAGTTCTTTGGTTGGTTGTCGCGGGGTGCGACTTCTGTTCCATCATAAACGAGGATTAGCACTCAGGCAATGCGAGTGCTAACAGTTCGCTAATGGCGATAGCCTTATTTGCGTGAACCGTGACGACCTGCTGCAGTTGCTGACCCTCGAGGGGTTGGCCCTACTCGGTCGCGTTCACTACGACGATAAAGCGGATGTTCTCAAGCTGGTTAGCACGCTGCGTGCCGAGGGCCACGATCCGGCGTTGGTCGCCGCGGTGCTGAGCCAGGCCAAGTTGCGCCGTCGAGCCTCCTCGAAGTTTGGCGAATTCGCCGAGTCGATGCTTTTCACCGAGGCCGGGCTAGAGCAGGCAACTCGACTTAGCGTTGCGGCCCAGCACGCAGAGCGTTTTCGGGCAGCCGGCATTACCCAGGTTGCCGATCTCGGATGCGGTATCGGAACCGAATCGATGGCGCTGGCGTCACTCGGTCTGAATGTTGCGGCATTTGAGGTCGATGAGGTCACGGCGGCTGTGGCCAGTTATAACCTCGCGCCCTTCGACACAGCAGAGGTGACCCAGGCCGACGTGACGACGCTCGACACCGGGGTTTTTGAGGCGTTGATGTTCGACCCGGCCAGGCGCGAGCTTGGTGGGCCTGCCCGTGAGCGAGCGGTGCGCAAGTTCAACCCGGCCGACTATTCGCCAAATTTCGACTGGGTGCTCGAGCAAGCTCGCAAACGCCCAACCGGCATCAAGTTCGGCCCCGGTCACCCGCACGAGGGCATTCCGGCCGACGCCGAAGCGCAGTGGGTTTCGGTCGATGGCGATTTGGTTGAGTGCACACTTTGGTTTGGTTCGGTCGCGCGCGAGGGCGTGGCCCGCTCGGCGCTGCTGCTCGGCAAGGCCGGCACCCACGAACTGACCTCGGCGACCTTCACGCGCACGGATGCTCCACTTGGCGAGCGCGGCGAATACGTTCACGAGCCAGATGCCGCCATCATTCGCTCACACCTCGTCGGCGAACTGGCCGAGCAACTCGGCGCAAACCTGTTTGCGCCTGAGATCGCTTATCTGAGCACGAACATCCGAGTTTCAAGCCCGTGGATGCGCAGCTATCGCGTTCTCGACGAACTCGCGTTCGACCGCAAACGCCTCAAGGCCTATCTGCGCGAACGGGGCATTGGCGTGATCGAGATTAAAAAGCGCGGCTCGGATGTTTCGCCCGAAGCCCTGCGCAAAGAAATGGCCCTTAAAGGTGAAAACGCCGCCACCCTCATTGTTACGAGGGTTGGCGACGCTCACCGTGTTTTGGTGGTCGAACCGATTCGCGGCTCGGCTACCTAGCTAGTCGAGGTTGCTCGATTAGTTGACTGGGACTGGTGGCCACTCAGTTGGGCTAGGTTCAACCGGCAGTTGTGCGTTTGGGTCGGTTGGTGCGATGCCCCATGAGCCGTCGCCATCCATGTCACCCATGCGTCCGCGGCCACCGTCTTGGTCGCCACCCATCATTCCGCCCATGTCGTCGTTGCGGTACTCACCCATGTGATCAGGGCCAGCAGGCATGAAGCCGTTGAAGCCCAGTGGCTCGAAGCCATACTTAGGGCCGATGATTGCGCGGGCGATGGTGCCAACTACTCCCAAGCCGATGAAGCTGTAGCCGACGATTACACCGGCAAGAGCTAGCGGGCGACCAGATTGGTTTGAGGTCTTCACCTGGCTGAGGGCGATGTGGCCCGTGATGATGCCGGCAAGGGCGCCGAAGCCGGTGACCGAAGTTGCGAGTGACACCACTGAGAGGGTGTTGAGGTTGTTGAAGTCGAAGCGCTGTTTTGGGGTTGCGACGGTTTCTGCCACGACTTGGTCTATTTCTACTGCTTTGTTCTTTTCAGCCATTTGGGTTCTCCTTTGTTCGGCTGAAGTCAGTTGACCAGCGAAGTCTGGGAGTCGTCTGCAAACGGGCTGTGCGTGGACTACGAGGTTTTAGTCGTGGATGCTGTGCTCCAGGCCTGCGCGTCTGGGAATGCCCATCGGAGTTGAGCCTTGAAGGTTAGGTAGCCGTTGATCGAACTGGCAGCCAAGGCAAGGCCACCGGTCAGGGCAAACATCACGAGAAATGAACCGAGAACCATGAAGGTAAGAAGTGCTCCCTTGTCGCCATTGGTAGCGCCAGCTGCTGCGACCCAGAGCACAGGAACGAAAAGGGTGATCACATGCCAGACGATTGCAGCAATCTTTTTGCCGCGCAGTTTTTTCAGATCGGTAGGAGCAGGTTCTGTGGCGGCAAAAACGGCTGGGTTGGTTGCGAGGTGGCCAAGCAGTTTCTTGTAGCGCAGGGCATGCCCGAAGAAGAATACGCTGGCGGGAATCATCAGAGCTGCATTTGCGAAGCCAATCACAAGCATGAGCGCCGAATAATTGGCAATAGCCTCAGAATCCGTCGAGTTTGAGACTGGAATGGCAATGAAACTGTTCACGATCGGAAATCCAATAAACAAACCAAAGCACACCAGTGAGGCAACGCGGTTTCTGATTCTCAGTTTCTGAATCAGCACCGGGTCTGCGGGTAGCGGCTTAAACATTAGAGACCGGCTTTCTTTGCCTTGTTTAGGCGTTGGTTGAGTTTGGCATCGGCGTCACCCGAGTTTGTTGATGGTGGGGTGGTCGGTGCCGAGGCTGCCGGCGGTGCGTAATAAGTTGGGGCCTGTGTTTGTGTAGGAGCAAAATGCTGTCTGCTCGGGTTGGCTGCAGCCTGCGCGAGCAGTGCGCGGTCGCGTCGACGCTTGGCTGAGATAGCCAAAAACATAAACACAAAACCGATGACGATTAGAACCGGAACCATTCCAAAGCCGCCCGGAAATCCAAACAGGAATGGTGCCGGAAAAGCTAGTGCTCCCGCCGCGCATCCGATGCCCTTAAAAGTCTTGCGCTGGGTCTCGGCTTGTTCTGATTCGGTAGTCACGAAAAATGGTTGCGACATTCAATCCCCTCATTCTTTAAGGAATGTTGCCAGATTACTGCCAAGCCGCTCTCCTTAAGGAGTCTTTGGGGTCGCCCGTTTGGGGGACATCTGAGTTATTCACATTTTTAGCGGATGTCCGCTGGTCCGTTTTTACGCCTCGTAAGGTTTGGTGAACCGATGAATGTCTTTGAGGTTTTTGGCTCGCATCAGCTGCACTAGGGCAAGCGCCAGTGACAGCGGCATCGCGAGCATGCCCGAAAACATGATCGGCCAAAATGCCGCTTTGGCGAAGGCGTCGAAAGGCCCATCAACCATTCCGGTCAAAAAGAAGATGGTTGCGAAAACGAAGAAAGGTGTGCCGATGAAGACATAGAGATAAATGCGAGCCTTTTTGCGGTGTGCCAGAAAATCTTCGAGAGCGACGGCTCGTCGTTCGGCGCGAATCTTGTCATTTGACATGAGAGAACCCTAACTCGTTTGAATGCTGGTGACCGAAAGCGTGGAATCGGCGGCGAAGTCGAGGGTCGAGGGCTCGTGCCCGGCCATGATGAGCTGGGCTCCGAGCGCTGCAATCATCGCGCCGTTATCGGTGCAGAGGCTAAGTGCTGGGATGCGCAGCTCGATGCCAGCGGCCTCGCATCGTTCGGCGGCCACCTCGCGTAGCCTGCGGTTAGCAACCACACCGCCTCCTAGAAGCAGG
>Ga0222712_10003082_pt1 | contig 18509 bp, 18 predicted proteins | sample C33_657DmetaG_FD_165043 | JGI IMG/M metagenome (GOLD analysis project Ga0222712, IMG submission 165043) | Estuarine water microbial communities from San Francisco Bay, California, United States - C33_657D | ecosystem: Environmental > Aquatic > Marine > Unclassified | place: USA: California...
ACTGACCTAAGATGCCAAAAACCTCTAAGACTGCCAGCCAACTACAGCTCAATGATCAAGGCGAGCTCACTCATTTGCTCACCTTAGAAGGTTTATCCAAAGAACATATTCTTCATATCCTCGATACAGCGCAACAGTTTGTGGCTGTGAGTGATTCAGATCGAGAAGTTAAAAAAGTTCCATTGCTGCGCGGTAAGAATGTTTTCAATCTCTTCTTTGAAAATTCTACCCGTACCAGAACCACTTTTGAAATCGCTGCCAAGCGCTTATCAGCTGATGTGGTTAACTTGGATATTCAAACATCCTCAACAGCCAAAGGTGAGACTCTGCTCGATACCATTGATAACTTGGTGGCGATGCAGGCTGACATTTTTGTGGTGCGTCACAAGACCACGGGTGCTGCTGTGGAGGTTGCTCAACATTTACCACCGCATGTGCATGTGATCAATGCAGGTGATGGTACCAATCAGCACCCTACGCAAGGTCTACTTGATATGTACACCATGCGGCATTACAAGCAAGACTTCACAAAGATCAAAGTAGCCATCATTGGTGACATTGTTCATAGTCGTGTGGCCAAATCAAATATTCATGCACTGACAACTTTGGGTTGCCCAGAGATCAGAGCGATTGGTCCTGAGAGTTTATTGCCTAAAGACCTGAACATGATGGGCGTCAAAATCTATAACAACATCGAAGAAGGTTTAAAAGATGTTGATGTGGTGATGACCCTCCGTATCCAAAAAGAGCGCATGGAAGCCGGGCAAGTACCAGAAGGCGATGAGTTCTTCAAACAATGGGGTCTTACCAAAGAAAGACTTCAATTAGCTAAACCCGATGCCATCGTGATGCACCCAGGTCCTATGAACCGAGAAGTAGAGATTGCCAGTGAAGTGGCCGATGGCCCTCAAGCTGTGATCCTCAAGCAAGTGACGTTTGGTATCGCAGTGCGCATGGCAGTGATGTCGATTGTGGCGGGTAATTAGGTTTTTAATAAGACGTAAATAAATACATTTATAAAAATATCATTAAGAATAATTAATTTGTAATTAAATAAGCCAGTTCAAATTTTTGAACTGGCTTTTTCGTTAATGAGGTTATTAAGACAATGAAATCAGCGAGGCAATTAGCAAGGATCAATTTTGATCGTGCCAAACGGAAAGTCTGATGGTTGAAATGATATCTTCACTTCATACCCAATCATGGTGATTGCATGCAGTAAACGCAAGAATTCAACATGCTTGTGATCACCATTGAAAAACTGCATTGATTTTTGAGAGTTCAGACCTAGGCTTCCCATGCAAGTGATAGCATTTAAATTCTTAAGCTTGGCTTTCTGAATAAAGAATTCGCTAGTGCGATTCTTTGCAGCAATCATTGCGGCAGGTTTTACGTCTTGTTCTAACTCATTGACCAGAGCTGCATTCATGGCAGCAATTTGTTCATGATTAACACCTGTATCTCTTGGAAAATACTTCATACGAATACCCATCATGACTCCTCTTTCTATTAGTTAATTAGAAGAAGGAGCGTAACAATTTCTTGAAGATTTGTATGTCGGCTAGTTCGGATTATGTTGTAGGAAAGTTCTTACACAAAATAGCTTTAACCCTCATCGATTGCCTTAGAAAAATACGAAATTAAAGCAAAGCAATAAGACCTAAATAGTAAATTTTACTGATGTAGGTGTCGCTCTACATTTATGCAGTGAATAAATAGTAATGCCGAGTCTTTGTATGGACTGATCGTAATCATTTTTATAGATTTCGAACGTATAATTATTAGGTTAAGAAATCTCGGTAATCTTATGGCATTAACATACATTATTGACGCACCAGATTATGATAAAAATGTGGGCGGCATTTGTGCGCTTCACTATTTAGCAGGCTGTCTCTTAAATATGGGGGCTGTAGATGTCTATTTGACAACGGATAAGGTAAATCCTCGTTGGAAGTCTAAAACAATTAGTAAAGAGGCTCCGTTTTTTTTGGGTGATGACTTAGGCGACCATTTCTATTTGTTTTTAAGTGGCCTGAAAAAGTATGTGTTCTTTAATACATTTAAGCGAAAAATTAATAGATTTCAAAATAAATTATTCGCAAAGTTGCTTTGGAAGTATTTTGATAAAGATAAAACGGTTGTAATTTGCCCCGAAATTCTTAAAGGTACCCCCCTTCAAGCAAAACATGTGGTTCGTTGGGTAATGAATACACCAGGAGTTTGTGGAGGTGATGGCGTATTTGGTCCTAATGAGCATATTTTTCTCTATCACCCATGGTTTAATGTCAAAAGCACTTATGAGGTAAAGGGAGTTCTTACAGCCATTGATTTAGATCATCAACTGAGAACATTTGTAGATGAAAAATCTCCCGCTAGAAAAGGTGGGGCTTACTTAGTTCGTAAGGGTCAATTTAAAACACACGATCAGCACCCAAGCGATTTTGTTAAAGCGGATAGTCTTTTGTCAAAAATGACTGACGAGGAAGCATCAAAATTCTTCAACTCCATTGAAAAATTCATTTCATATGATGATATGACATTTATAACTGTTCAAGCGGCATTATGTGGCTGTGAGGTTATTATTCCTGGGGATGGAGACAGAAGTAAGGAGAGTTTAAAAAAGAGCAATCCTATTTTTGGTATAGCCTATGGGTTAGATGATGCAGAATGGGCAAGTAGCACCATTGACATGCTTAGAACTGATATGCAGCGTGTAAATCATGAAAATTTGGTAACCGTCAGAAATTTTTATGATTATTGTGAAAAAGTCTTTAATTAACTTAATTACTCTATTGAGGTATCGAGCCTAAGTTGGGGTTACTTAAAAGCATTTTATCGACCCAGTTCTCAAGCTTATAAATGTTATAATATTATTCTAGTTAATTAAAGAAAATTTTATGAAAGCAGTTATCTTAGCTGGTGGTCTGGGCACTCGTATTGCTGAAGAAACTTCTACACGTCCTAAGCCTATGGTTGAAATTGGCGGTAAGCCGATTTTGTGGCACATCATGAAAATGTATTCTGCCCACGGAATTAATGATTTTGTGATTTGCTGCGGGTATAAGGGCTACATTATCAAAGAGTATTTTGCAAATTACTTCTTGCACATGTCTGACGTTACCTTTGATATGGCTAATAGTAATGCCATGAAAGTTCATCAGCATTACGCTGAACCCTGGAAAATTACCCTGATTGATACTGGCGAAAATACCCTTACCGGTGGGCGATTAAAGCGAGTCAGTCATTATTTAGGGGATGAAGACTTTTGTTTTACCTATGGAGATGGTGTGGGTGATGTCAATCTCTCCAAGTTGATAGCCTTTCATAAAGCACATGGCAAGCAAGCAACTGTGACAGCCGTTCAGCCTCCGGGACGCTTTGGTGCTCTTGACATGCAAGGTACTTCAGTGAAAAGTTTTGTTGAAAAACCCCATGGAGATGGCATGTATATCAATGGAGGTTTTTTTGTGCTCTCACCCAAGGTGATTGGTCTTATAGAAGATGACAGCACGATTTGGGAGCGCAAGCCATTAGAAATGCTTGCAAGCTCGGGCGAATTAGAGGCCTTCACGCACAATGGTTTTTGGCAGCCGATGGATACATTGCGCGATAAGCAGCATCTTGAGGAGTTGTGGTCAAGTGGTAAAGCACCATGGAAGACTTGGGATTAAAGATGGAGAGCCCGTCTTCCATTAGTAAGGCTTTTGTCAATCCAAGTTTTTGGAATGGAAAGCGCGTATTTGTAACTGGGCACACTGGATTTAAGGGTGGCTGGTTATCTCTATGGCTTGCTTCAATGGGCGCCAAAGTTACAGGCTATTCATTGAATCCAAATACTAGCCCAAACTTTTTTGAGGTTAGTCAAGTTAAGGGTGATCTCGAGAATTCTCAAATTGCTGACATTAGAAATTTGGAAAAATTACAAAAAGAGATGGTAACCGCTAGGCCGGAAATTGTGATTCACATGGCTGCACAACCTTTAGTGCGTTATTCATATGCCAACCCAGTTGAAACCTATTCTACAAATGTTATGGGTACAGTTAATCTGCTCGAATCTATTCGTACTTTAGATTGCGTTCGAGCAGTAGTAGTGGTTACAACAGATAAGTGTTATGAGAATAAAGAGTGGGCTTGGGGATATCGTGAAAATGAGCCCATGGGCGGCCATGACCCATATAGTAATAGTAAAGGTTGTGCTGAATTAGTTACCAGCGCTTATCGTCAATCTTTCTTTTCTCCTGAGAAATATTCAAAACATAAGGTGGCCATTGCCTCGGCGCGAGCGGGTAATGTGATTGGTGGCGGTGATTGGTCTGAAGATCGTTTAATTCCAGATGCTATCAAGGCATTTGAGGCAAAAGAGGCGTTAATAATTCGCAATCCCCTAGCAACGCGGCCTTGGCAACATGTTTTGGAGCCATTGTCTGGTTACCTAGTTTTGGCCCAGTCTCTTTATCAAGAGGGCGCTAAGTTTGACGGGGCTTGGAACTTTGGCCCACGAGATGAAGATGCAAGATCTGTGCAAGAGGTGGTTAATCTACTGATTAAAAATTGGGAATCTCTTGCGAGTTGGACTCAAGATAAGAGTGAGCAGCCTCATGAGGCTCACTCTTTAAAACTAGATTGCTCTAAAGCCCGTCATTTCCTAAATTGGGTACCTCGCTGGAATCTTGAGACAGCAATTGAAAACATCGTCGAATGGCAAAAAGCCTATCAACAAAAAAGTGATGTACGTGATGTTAGTTTAAAACAAATCGCCAGATATCAAATTTCTTAAATATTTTTTAATAAGTAAAAAAATGACCGAAACATCTATCTCAGTTAAACAGTTATCCAAAGACAAAATTCGTAAGCAAATTTTGGAATTGGTAAAAGAATATTCTGCGCTGGAATTTGCGCCTAAGCCATTTATTCCTGGGCAAAGTGTGATTCCCCCATCTGGTAAGTTGATTGATTCAAGAGAAATTGAAAATATGGTCGAGGCATCTTTAGATGGATGGCTCACAACGGGGCGCTTTAATGACTTATTTGAAAAGAAGCTTGCTGAGTTCATCGGTGTTAAACATCTTATTACTGTGAACTCTGGCTCTTCAGCTAATTTAGTGGCCTTCTCAACATTGACATCATCTAAGTTGGGTGATCGTGCTATTAAAAAAGGTGATGAAGTTATAGGTGTAGCTGCCGGATTTCCAACTACAGTCAATCCGATTGTGCAGTTTGGTGCGGTGCCTGTTTTTGTGGACGTTGATCACATTACTCACAATATTGACGCCTCTAAAATTGAAGCCGCGATTAGCCCTAAAACAAAAGCAATTATGTTGGCTCATTCCTTAGGAAATCCATTTAACTTAGATGTGGTTACAGCTATTTGTAAGAAATACAATCTTTGGCTGGTTGAGGATTGTTGTGATGCTTTAGGAACGACCTACAAAGGGAAAATGGTAGGTACGTTTGGCGATATTGGTACGCTCAGTTTTTATCCGGCTCATCATATTACGATGGGTGAGGGTGGTGCAGTATTCACTAATAACTATGAGCTAAAGCAAATCGCTGAAAGCTTCAGGGATTGGGGTCGTGATTGTTATTGCCCTCCGGGAAAAGATAATACATGCAGTAAGCGCTTTGCTTGGAAGTTAGGCGATCTGCCATTTGGTTACGATCATAAATACACTTACAGCCACTTAGGGTATAACCTCAAAATTACTGATATGCAGGCAGCTTGTGCCCTTGCCCAGCTAGAAAAAGCCCCCGCATTTATCCAGGCTAGAAAAGATAATTTTAAGTTTTTAAAAGAGCGCCTTGCAACTTGCGAAGAATTTCTACAGCTACCAGAAGCACTAGAGGGTTCAGACCCATCGTGGTTTGGCTTTCCTATTACTTTGAAGGAGGGTTGCTCAGTTACACGAGTAGATCTGACAACGTATCTTGATCAGCACAAGATTGGTACAAGATTACTATTTGCGGGCAATCTCATACGTCAGCCATATATGAAGGATGCAGAGTACCGTATTAGTGGCGAGCTTAAAAATACTGACATTGTGATGAACAACACATTTTGGATTGGTGTGCAACCTGCTTTGACTAAAGAGATGTTGGAATACACAGTAAGTCAGATTGAAACATTTTTGGGTGTCAATTTTTAAGAAAGAGTACATGAGAGTTGCTGATTTTATTGTTGCTCGTTTAGCTTTTCTAGGTATAGATACTTCCTTCCTGGTTACTGGGGGTGGAGCAATGTATCTCAATGATGCTATTGGAGCTAGCGAGGTATTAAAAAAGATTTATTGCCATCATGAGCAAGGTGCCTCAATTGCCGCAGAGGCATATGCTCGCGTTGCACTTAAGCCTGCCTTGTTAAATGTAACAACGGGTCCTGGAAGTATTAACGCACTCAATGGCGTTTTCGGCGCCTATACTGACTCGATTCCAATGGTGGTGGTTTCTGGACAGGTTAAGCGCGAAACGATGTTGGCTTTTAATCCAGTGCCAGGCTTACGTCAGCTTGGCGATCAAGAGGTTGATATTGTTGCCATGGCAAAGCCTGTAACAAAATGGGCTTATCTTCTAAAAACTCCCGAAGAAATTGCTGAAAAAATTGACGAGGCATTCCTTGAGGCTGTAACTGGTAAACCTGGCCCAACCTGGCTTGATGTGCCTGTTGATATTCAGGGTTCAGTATTACCAGAAAGTTATAAAGCTTTAATTTCTAAACCTTTGGACTTATCCATAGAGAAATTGGAGGCATCCTCGGAAGATATATCGCAAACTATTAACGCTATCTCAAAAGCAAAGCGACCGATTATTCTTGCGGGAAGTGGCATACGAATTTCTGGGATGGCTGCCAAGTTGGTTGAGTTGGCAGAATCCTTGGAGATACCAGTGGTAACAGCATGGACTCACGATATTTTTCCAAATGATCATCGTTTATTTGCTGGTAGGCCAGGTACCATTGGTACGCGAGCAGGTAATTTTGTTGTACAAAATTCCGACCTAATAATTGTACTTGGATCACGATTAAATATTCGACAGGTAAGCTATAACTGGTCGAGCTTTGCACGTAATGCTAAGAAAATTTGGGTCGACATTGATCCTGCAGAGTTTAAAAAACCATATGTTTCAGCTGATGTAACCATCACTGCTGATTTAAAAACATTTGTTCCCTCTCTTATTTCTCAGATAAGGAGTGCTCAATGGAAATCTTCCCATAAACATTGGATTCAGTGGTGTGCGGATATTAATGCAAGGTTTACACCGAAGCCCACCGATTATCCCGTCTCTGAAGATGCTATTAATTCGTACCACTTCATTGCTGAGTTATTTGAGCATTTAAAAGAGAACGACATTGTGGTTTGCGGTGATGCCACTGCGACAATCGTGCCTTTTCAGATTGGAAAAATAAAATCGGGAATGCGCTTGTTTAGTAATTCTGGATCAGCCTCAATGGGGTACGATATTCCTGCATCACTCGGTGCAGCGATTGCCAATCCAGATGCTCGGATTATTTGTTTGGCCGGCGATGGAAGTAGCATGATGAATATTCAAGAGTTAGAAACAATTAGCGGTCTAAAACTAAATGTATTGGTTTTTATCCTAAATAACGATGGTTATTTATCCATCAAGCAAACTCAAAGAAATTTCTTTAAACGTGAGGCAGGCTCCTCATCGCAATCTGGACTTTCTTTTCCAGATTTCAAGAAATTAGGTGAGGCTTTTAGTTTTAAATCCATCGACTTGAAGAAGGGGCAATGGAAAGAAAAGCTAAAGGAATTTTTGAATGCCCCTGGCCCATCGCTATGCAACACATTCTTGGATTTACATCAGGAGTTCGAGCCTAGATTGAAGTCAAAAATGGTTAATGGTGTTATTAGTACGCCTGAGCTAGATGATATGCATCCATTTTTGGATTCAAAAGAATTGGATACCGTTCGTAAGAGCGCACTAAAAATTAATTAACGAAGAGGTTTTATATGATTTCACAAAAAGATAAAGAGTTATTTGAAAATTTGTTTGTATTAGAGTTAGCGAATAATCATTGGGGCAGCGTTGAGCGTGGTTTAAAAATTATTCGAGATTTTGGTACGGTTGTTCGGTATAACAATATTAAAGCTGCGATTAAGCTCCAGTTTCGTGATGTTGATAACTTTATCCATCCTGAATTTAAGGGCAATCAAGAGTCTCGTTACATTAAGAAAACTGAAGCAACAAAGTTATCCAAGGAAGAGTTCTCTCGTCTGCTAGAGGAGGTGAAAAATGTGGGTTGCATTCCAATGTCTACACCATTTGATGAGGCTTCGGTTGATTTATGTGTTGACTTTGATTTGCCGATAATTAAGGTTGCTAGTTCTGATATGAATGATTGGCCATTACTTGAAAAAATTGCATCAACAAGAAGGCCTGTAATAATTTCTACAGGTGGTGCATCTGAGAAAGACTTGGATGACGTGGTTCATTTCTTTGAGAAGCGAAATATCTCATTAGCCATCAATCATTGCGTTTCTCTTTATCCTTCAGAGGATGATGAGTTGAATCTTAATCAAATTGATTACTTGAAGCATCGATTTCCAAACCATGTGATTGGCTTATCAACTCATGAATATCATGATTGGCATTCATCAATGCTTATTTCTTATGGAAAGGGCGCGCGATCATGGGAGCGACATATTGATATTGATTACGAAGGCGTTCCAGTATCCAATTATTGCACCCTACCCGAGCAGGCAGATAAATGGTTTAAGGCATTTCACAAAGCTGCAGAAATGTGCGGCGGCCCATCTGATTCTCGCCGTATTATCTCTAGAAAAGAGACTGAGTATTTAGATGCTTTGGTCCGAGGAGCATATGCAAGACGAGATTTAGAGATAGGATACGTACTTAACGCAGAAACATTTTCTAGGGATTTCTATTTAGCAATTCCCTTGTTAAAAGGTCAGTTATCTTGCCGAGAAATAATGAATGGTGAGAGACTTACAAAATCTATTAAAGCAAATGAAGCGCTATCAATTGGTCACATTGATGGCCCATATGCTGAAAATCAAATATTAAAAGAATTAATTCTCAAAAGAGGTGTTTAGACCTTTTCTCATAATGGTTTAAAAAATAGAATGAATCAAAGTCAAACTACCTTTACAAGTTTTGAGGCTAAATGTAAGTCTCTTAAACACGTTAGTACTCCACAAATTTCTAAAGATAAGCCCATTTATATTTTTGGAGCTGGTGGATTTGGTAAAAGCATACTTAGTGCCCTGAGAATTCATAGTTATGATGTAGCAGGTTTTATTGAGACCAATCCAAAAAATACACAAGTTGATGGATTGCCAGTTTATTCATGGACTTATTTTAGTGAAGAGCCACTTTCGGCACAAATTATCATAGGAATCTTTAACAGAGATGTTGCATTTGATAGCCTTATAAATATTGCTAGAACAGCTGGTTTTAAAGATATTCTTTTACCTTGGGATGTTTATACTCAATTTAGCGAGGAATTAAGCTGGAAATATTGGCTGAGTTGTAAGGAGGTCATTTTAGATGCTACTGAGAAGATTAGAAAAACTTTCCAAATTTTGTCAGATGAGGAAAGTAAGAAAACTCCTCTGAATATTTGTGAGTTTCGGCTTGGTTTAAATAATGGTTTTGCTAGTTTTAAGCATAAAGATGACCAATATTTCAACTCTTTAACGATGAGTCAATTTAAAGATTCTAGTAATTGTGTATATGTAGATTGTGGAGCATATAACGGAGATACTTTTATTGATGCTGAGGGTAAGTTACCTCTTACTAAGGCCTATTTATTTGAGCCCGACTCCGCTAACTTTGAAGAACTAGTTAAAACAGTAAAGAGGTCTAATACAAGTACAGTATGCTTGCCGCTGGCTGTTTCAGATCAATATCAAATTTTGTCTTTTAGCGGATCTGGTGAAGGGGGCACTATTTCTTCAAATGGATCGGTGCATATTGCGGCCGCATCATTAGATGAGTTAATACCAAACTCAAAAGTAAATTTTATCAAGTTTGATGTAGAAGGTGCTGAAGTTAATGCGGTTATGGGTGCTAAACACTTAATTCAGCGATCAAGACCAATAATAGTGTTATCTTTGTATCATCGGCCGGCTGATTTATGGGAAATACCGGCGTTAATTGCAAGCTACTGCTCCGACTATAAATTTTATATAAGGCAGCATTTCAACAATAGCTTTGATAGTGTCTTCTATGCAATCCCTCAATGAATATCTTAGGCTCAGTGCATTCTAAAATTAAAACGGTCATCTTTGATTTGGACGGCACCTTAATCGACTCAGCCCCATCCATTCTTGCAGGTCTAAATATGGCGATTAAGAAATCTAAATTATTGCCATCGCTACCGTTAGATTCTTGCCTAGTAGGACCGCCACTCAAGGAGATCTTATCAAAATTAGTTGGCGATCAAGCAAATGTTGATTTAGATATTTTGGCATCAAATTTTAAGCAATATTATGATTCTGAGGGTTTTAAGGCATCTATTCCATATCCAGGAGTGGATGAATTACTTAATCAATTGGCCTGTAACGTATCATTATATTTGGCCACCAATAAACGCTTGGAGCCTACCTTGAAGATTATCGATTATTTTGGTTGGTCATTGTTATTTGATGGTATTTATGCAATTGATAAATTTAAAGACAACCCATTTTCAGATAAAACCTCAATGATCAATGTTTTGATTCACTCAGAAGCAATTGAAAAAGAGCATGTTATATATGTGGGGGACCGAATTGAGGATCTTGAAGCATCAAAACTTAATGGGATAAACGCTATATTAGTAAATTGGGGTTATGGTGAGTTTAAGAATAACTCTAGTATTAATGGATTTCAGTATGCAGATTCTCCGAAAGAGTTGTATGAAATGATTGTGAAGTAGATATGAGCTCGCTATTGGTAATAGGGGGATCAGGGTTTTTTGGCAAGTCAATGTTAGATGCCTATCGTCGCGGAAATTTAGCAAAGTGGCGAATAGCAAAGGTCTATATTTTCTCTAGAAATGCGGATGCATTAAAAGTCACTAACCCTGAGCTGCTTTGTGAATCAGTATCGCTAATTAACGGTGATATAGCTACTTGTGATAGCTTGCCAATTGCAGACTATATTGTTCATGCGGCAGCCTCTTCAGATGCATCAAAATACATTGAAGCACCCGAAATTGAGAGGAAAAATATTCTATACGGAACAATCAATTTTTGTAATTTAATGAGGTCCAAAGAATTTGCAGCATCAAAAATAATATATGTTAGCTCTGGTGCAGTTTACGGGTCATCCACTCAAAGTAAAACAAAACTCTGTGAGGAAGAAGAATTTACACCGCTTAATATCATAGCTGAAAATAAAAGACATTATTCTGCGGCCAAAAGAGATTCAGAGATGAATATTATTTGCTTGGGAAAAGGCGGTTCCAGTGTGGCAATAGCAAGATGTTTTGCATTTATCGGAAAATATTTACCAAGAGACCAGCATTTTGCTATTGGTAACTTTATTCAAGACGGCTTAGATAAGCGACCAATCAACGTTAATGCACAAAAAAAAGTCTATCGCAGCTACATGTATGCAGATGACTTAGTGGAGTGGCTGATGACTATTGCGGAAAATGCAAAAGAAGATTGCCCAATCTTCAATGTGGGCTCAGATGAAGCAATAGAGATTAGGGATCTTGCTAAATTAGTAGGTGATTTTTACAAAGTTGCTGTAGCGACAAAGCAATGCACAGATGTGTCGGAAGATTTTTATGTTCCTTCAGTTGATAAGGCTAGGCAAGAGTTAGGATTGAGGATAAACCATACTGTCGCAGATGCAATTAGGCTTAATGACGAATCTATCCATGAATACCTATAGCAAAATTAAAATTTTTATAAATAAAAGAGGCCTTAGATATGTAGTTGTTGGTGGAGTAAATACATTATTCGGCTACCTTTTGACAGTATTCTTATTTTATTTACTTGTAAATAAAATAGAGATTATTATTATTTTAGTAATTTCAAATATCTTATCAATTTCCTTTTCATTTCTTACTTATAAGTTATTTGTTTTTAAAACACTGGGAAATTGGGTTAAAGAATATGCAAGGTGCTACTTGGTATATGGGGGTATTTCTGTAGTTGGAATTTCTTTGACTTGGTTATTTCTAGATATTTTTCACATAAATATTTGGATTGCACAAGCGATAAGCATATTAATCGTGATTATTTTTTCATACCACGGGCATAAAAAATTCACATTTAGGACGAATTATGAGTAAGTTAATAAGTATTGTTACGCCAACATATAATGAGGCGGAAAATATTGAGACTCTTTATTTAAGGATATTGGAGATTTGGAAGATATATCCTCATTACAGATTTGAGTTGATCATCATTGACAATAATTCACAAGATGGCACTATTGATAAATTGAAAAAAATCGCAAATAAGGATAAGAGAGTAAAGGCTATAGTTAATAATAAGAATTATGGACATCTTCGCTCACCATATTGGGGAATGTTACAGGCACATGGAGATGCAGTAATATTTATGGCATCCGATTTACAGGATCCGCCAGAAATACTTCCTTTGTTTATAGAGCAGTGGGAACTTGGTCATAAGATAGCACTTGGCATTAAACCTATAAGTAAAAAAAATGGAATATCCCATTATTTAAGAAAATTGTATTATCGGGTGCTAAATAAGATTTCAAATGTTGTGCTTGTAAACGATGCCACTGGATTTGGTATATATGACAAAAAAGTCATGGACTTAATTCGGGAAATCGATGATCCAAACCCGTATTTTAGGGGCCTGATTTGTGAACTTGGTTATCCAATTAAGACCGTAGCATTTGAGCAGGCAAGAAGAACCAGGGGGGTCACAAAAAATAATTTTTATACTTTATATGATATGGCGATGATGGGTTTTATAACTTACTCATTAATTCCAATACGTATGGCATCATTGTGTGGAATCATTTTAGGTGGCATTAGTTTTTTTGTTGCAATGCTCCTTATTATTGTAAAAATAGTGTGGTGGTCTGATATCCCTCTTGGTATAGCACCAATTGCAATAGCGATATTTTTTCTTATGGGTTTAATGCTCATATTTATAGGTATTCTTGGGGAATATGTGGCATCAATAATCCCATATGTAAAAAAAAGACCTATAGTGATAGAGGCAGAAAGAATTAATTTCTAAATAAATATGAGAGATAGGGAACGCACAATCCTTGGCGGTATACTTTTTCTGTCTTGTATAAATTTTATTTATATTTTATGGTATTTTAAATTTTATAGTCACTTACCACCCCCATTTTTTGTAAATGCAAATGATACTTTCATGGATTTTTATAATACATTGTATTGGTCTGGAAGTGACGGTATTTACGAGATATGGGGATCAGTCTATCCACCATTAAACTTTCTTTTTTTAAAGGCATATCAATTTTTATTCATAAATGAAATCTCAAATATTTCAGATGGCTTTAAAATAAGAGATGATGAGAGCAGCACTATTATTCCATTATTATTAATTTATATTCTTGGTCTGTTAATATCCATAAGAATTTCCTTCAAGAATTTGATGTGCTCTGTTAATCAATTTTTTTTATTTATAATCTTTCTTCTCTCACCTATATTTTTATTCGCCCTGGAGAGGGGAAATCTGCTTATCCTGTGTATACCTATATTATGTTTGTATATTTTTTCAAAGAAACAAATACTAAGGGCATTGGCATTTGCCTTTTTAGTTAATTTAAAGCCATATTTCGCAATTTTTTATTTATTTCAAATTTTTAATAAGAATTCGCATAAAGATAATATGGATTATCTATTTTTATCTCCTATATTTTCATTAATCCTATTTCTATCTACAGGGCTACTGCTTAATCAAGAATTTTACTTGATGCCATTGAATCTTTTTGGATTTGCTACTGCTAGTGGATTAATAAGTTCAGTGGAGGCCCTTTCATTCCCAACTTCTATCACTTCCTTTGCTTACATAAGAGGCTTAGTTACAGAATTTAGAATCCCGCCTATCTTAGGATATTTAGTAAAATTACTTGTATACACTTATTTGATTAAGGTTATTTTTTTAATTTATAAGAAAAAAATCAATTTCGAAGATTTAGCTATCTTAGCTGTCATTTTCTTAACAAATTACTCAACAAGTACCGGTGGATATGGGGCATTACTTTATTTACCAGTACTTGCTTTACTTTATATACAACGAGAATGGAAAATTTTACTGATCATTATGATTAGTATGTATAGTGGAGTATGGGATTTAATACCAATTTATCATTATAGTATAGATGATGTTAATTCGTATCTTTCTGGCGATGTTGTTAAAATACAGCCTTATTTAAGCTTTGGGTCAATTATTAGGCCTATAGCTAACTTTGTGGTTTTAGTGTTATTTTTTAAAAAATTAGAAAAGAGATATTTTCATGCAAGTATTTAAATTAAAGTTTATAGAATTATTTGTTATAATTTTATTATCAGTTCCAATTGGAGGATTTTTTTACTTTAATAATTTAAATAAAATTAAGTATGATTTTGAAATAAAAAAAGGATATGCTGTTACGGCTAGCTTATGTGAAAACTTTAGCTATGATTTCAAAGAGTTATTAAATAATAATGATTTAGATAGTATTGCCTTCAATTATAATAATCTAAAATTAAATGCTGATTCGTTTTTAGCTATTAAAATTATCAAAAAAAATAATATATATAAAATTACATTAAATGGTAAGTCTGGTCAAGAAAAGCTGATGCTTGAACAATTTAATAAAATATTTTTAGATATAAAAAATCAAGAAATAATAAATTTTAATAAATATTTTAAATCAATAAACTTTAATTGTAATTCCAAAGTTTTCCCAGCATTTAAAATTATTAATTCAGAAATATCAAATGATTCAATTAAATTAAGCAAGCATTATAAAGATTTTCATTTATTTTCATTATTTTTATCACCATTACTTTTAATATATTTATTGTTTATTTCTTATAAATATATAAGAAATAAACAATAAATATAGTGCTAATATTTCGTTCTCTATTAATTTTGACTTTTTATTAAATAATGATTTTAATTACAGGTGGCGCAGGTTTTATTGGAGGCAACTTTGCTTTGGATTGGTTGGCTAATCCTGCAACTGAAGGTATTGTTAATCTCGATAAATTAACCTATGCTGGTAATTTGACTACTCTTCAGTCTTTATCATCTGATTCTCGCCATGTGTTTGTGCAAGGTGACATTGGTGACTACGATTTAGTCTTGTCTTTACTCAAAAAGTATTCCATTCGTGCAGTTGTGAACTTTGCTGCTGAATCTCATGTGGATCGTTCAATTCATGGTCCGGGGGACTTTATCCAGACCAATGTGGTAGGTACATTTAATTTATTGGAGGCAGTTCGTGCTTATTGGTCAGAGTTGCCTGATACAGAAAAAAAAGTCTTTCGTTTCTTGCATGTATCTACTGATGAAGTGTATGGGTCCTTGTCTCCAACGGATCCTGCTTTTACAGAAATCAATACTTATGAGCCGAACAGTCCTTATTCGGCGTCTAAGGCAGCCTCTGATCACTTGGTGCGTGCATGGCACCATACTTATGGTTTGCCAGTCTTAACAACTAATTGCTCTAATAATTACGGCCCGTATCACTTTCCTGAGAAGTTGATACCTCTTGTGATTCTGAATGCACTTGCTAGTAAGCCTTTACCGATCTATGGCGATGGTCAGCAAATTCGTGACTGGCTCTACGTTAAAGATCACTGCTCAGCGATTCGTCGAGTATTAGAAGCTGGAAAGTTGGGTGAGACCTATAACGTCGGTGGCTGGAATGAAAAACCTAACCTAGATGTTGTTCATACCATCTGCTCAATTCTAGATGGTTTGCGTCCTAAGGCTGATGGCACTTCATATGCTTCACAAATCACTTATGTCAAAGATCGCCCTGGTCATGATCGCCGTTATGCGATTGATGCTACTAAGATTGAGCGTGAATTAGGTTGGAAGCCTGCTGAAACCTTTGAAACGGGTATACGTAAAACAGTGCAATGGTATCTAGACAATCAAGAATGGACCGATGGTGTTCTTAGCGGCTCTTACCGTGATTGGGTGCAACAACAATATAGCGATACAACGGATCAATGATGATTGGTTGCTGGTCGCTAATTACTAATGATTAATTGCTGACCCCTAAATGTCTTACTCATCCTTTAAGCTTCTAGATCACAGCCGACCCATTTTGGTATTTGGGCAAGATGGGCAGGTGGGTAGAGCTTTACAAGTTTGTTTAAAAGATCTCAAGGTTCCTGCTGTTTTCTTGGGTCGTGCTGATTGTGATCTAACAAATGAGTCTTCTATTGTTGAGGTATTGAATCGTTATCAACCTCAAGTGATCATCAATGCGGCTGCTTACACAGCTGTTGATAAGGCTGAGAATTTAGGTGAACGAGAGATTGCTTTTGCTATCAATGCCAAAGTACCTACTGTGATGGCTCATTACATTGCTAATGTGGCTCATGGTATTTTGGTTCATTACTCAACTGATTACGTCTTTGCAGACACCAAACAAGATGCTTACTTTGAAACTGATCCAGTTGGACCTATTGAGAATTTAAATATCTATGGTCAGAGTAAGCTAGCAGGGGAGCGGGCGATTGAAGAGGTATTTAAATTAGCCGATAACTCTGGTCACGCAAGTTACGCTAATAAGTTTGCAAGATATTTTATTTTGAGAACATCGTGGGTGTATGGCGATGGTGGCAACTTCATTCGTACCATGCTGCGTTTGGCTGCTGAGCGTGATCAATTAAAAGTGGTGGCAGATCAAGTGGGTGCGCCTACTTCAGCACAATGGCTGGCTGAGATAGGGGTACAAATAGCTGGCTCTCGAGTTGAATCAGGAATCTATCATGCGGTGCCCGATGGTGAAACATCTTGGCATGGTCTTGCTGTCTTTGCGATAGAAACTGCAGTCAGTTGTGGTGAGGGGATTGAAGTAAGGTCTGAGAACATCTTGCCAATACCTGCAACAGATTATCCAGTGCCGGCAAGAAGACCATATAACTCTCGATTAAGTAATGCTAAGCTAAAGAAGGCTCTCTCTGAGATGGCCTTTACTGGTCAATATCCACATTGGCAAGAACAAGTAGAGACATATGTGAAAGAGTATGTGTCAAACTCTTTAAAGAGTTAGTTAACTATTAATATAAGAAAATATAAAAAATATTGAGAAAGTACAACAATGAGCAAACATTCATTGAATAATCGTAAAGGTATCATCCTTGCTGGTGGTTCTGGTACTCGTTTATACCCAGTGACTCAAGCTGTCTCCAAGCAGTTAATGCCTGTATATGACAAGCCGATGGTTTATTACCCACTCACCACATTGATGTTGGCCGGCATCAAAGACATTCTGTTGATTTCTACACCACAGGATACTCCTCGTTTTACGGAGTTATTGGGCGATGGTTCTCAATGGGGTTTGAATATTCAATATGCCGTTCAACCTTCCCCTGATGGCTTGGCGCAAGCTTTCATTATTGGTAAAGAATTTGTTGGTAATAATCCATCAGCCTTAGTGTTGGGGGACAATATTTTTTATGGCCATGAATTGGTCAATCAATTACATTCTGCTAATCAGCGTACCTCGGGCGCCACAGTATTTGCCTATCACGTGAATGATCCTAAGCGTTATGGTGTTGTTGAGTTTGATGATTCTTTTAAGGCTTTATCTATTGAAGAAAAGCCTGTGAAACCAAAAAGTAACTATGCGGTGACAGGCTTGTATTTTTATGATCAGCAAGTGTGTGATATTGCAAAATCTATCAAGCCAAGTAACCGTGGTGAACTAGAAATCACAGCGGTTAATGAAGCATACTTAAAAATGAACCAGTTACAGGTTGAAATCATGGGTCGAGGATTTGCGTGGTTGGATACTGGTACCCATGATTCTTTGTTGGATGCTGCAGGCTTTATTGCAACTCTTCAGAAACGTCAAGGTTTGATGGTCGCTTGCCCAGAAGAGATTGCTTATCGTCAGGGTTGGATCAGTGCGGAGCATGTTCTTAAGTTGGCAGCCCCACTTAAGAAGAATGCTTATGGTCAGTATTTGGAGAAAATGTTGACTGAGCGATTGTCTTGATTTTCTGCTGATGACGTTTGAATTAAAGATTTATCTATTAATTATTGATTAAAGTAAAGATTACCTGATGCCTATAACTGCAACTCCCACTTCAATACCTGATGTATTAGTGATTGAACCCAAAGTTTTTGGTGATGATCGCGGTTGGTTTTTTGAATCTTTTAATGAAAAAGACTTCTCTTCTGCAGTAGGAGAAAAGGTTAGTTTTGTCCAAGATAATCATTCATCCTCAAAGAAGGGTGTACTGCGTGGGCTTCATTACCAAATGGAGCATACGCAAGGTAAGTTAGTACGAGTCTGTCATGGCGCCGTGTTTGATGTGGCTGTGGATCTTAGGAGGGCATCCTCAACATTTGGTCAATGGG
>Ga0222712_10003083_pt1 | contig 18505 bp, 18 predicted proteins | sample C33_657DmetaG_FD_165043 | JGI IMG/M metagenome (GOLD analysis project Ga0222712, IMG submission 165043) | Estuarine water microbial communities from San Francisco Bay, California, United States - C33_657D | ecosystem: Environmental > Aquatic > Marine > Unclassified | place: USA: California...
AGCTGGTAGCGCACCTGCATGGCATGCAGGGGGTCAGGGGTTCAAGTCCCCTTAGCTCCACATGAGTGATGTTCCATTAATTCCACGACGTTGGAACGACGTTGATATTTCTGGCATTGAAGGAAAAAAATTCTTTATTACTGGCGGAACAAGTGGTCTTGGTAAAGAGAGTGCAGCAGCCCTTATACGTCGTGGTGCGCACGTAACAATTACTGCGCGTTCAGAACAAAAAGGTGCGGCAATGGTGGCCGAACTTGGTGGGAAAAATATTGATTACGCGCTCTTGGATCTCACTGATTTAGCATCCGTTAAAGCATGCGCAGCAGGTGTTAAGACAGATATTGATGTGTTGATTCTTAATGCTGGCGTTATGGCAACTCCATTTTTGCTGACAAAAGATAAGTTTGAATTACAGATGGGAACAAATCATCTTGGCCACTTTGCTTTAGCGGGTCTCTTACGTAAGCAAGTCACATCCCGAATTGTTAGTGTTGCAAGCCAAGCACACAGATTAGGTAATTTTGGAAATGGTACGAAAGAAGAAATTCGCGCAAAGTGTCTCGGTCAAGGTGAATACAAACCGTGGGGTGCTTACGGTGCCACAAAACTTGCCAACCTTTTGTTTACTCATGAATTACAGCGCTTGAGTATTAAAAATAGTTGGGGCATCGATGCGATGGCAGCGCACCCTGGTTGGTCAAATACAAACTTGCAAAACGTTAGCCCCCAGATGCGTGAAGCAAATGCCGAAGCGCGCATCACAAGTGCGATGAATGATTTATTTGCACAGAGTGCACAACGCGGATCATTACCGGTATTGGCGGCAGCGACATTTACACCGCTATTGGGTGGTTCATATATTGGTCCAGATGGATTTATGGAGATGCGTGGTTATCCAAAGTTGACCCGTGGATCATCGCTTTCATACGACCAAGAATTAGCAAGTAATTTATGGAGTATCAGCGAGGAATTAACTGGCATAACCTGGGCATAAAGCCCGATAAACTTTCCCAATGAGCACAGAGGCTAATGATCGCGAACACGCGGCGTATGACTTCGCCCATGTGCAGGAAAAATGGTTACCAGTTTGGGATCGCATAGAACCATTTAAATCTGGTCGCGCGGATGACAAACGTCCAAAGAAATATGTACTGGATATGTTTCCGTATCCATCTGGTGATTTACATATGGGTCACGCAGAGGCGTATGCACTCGGCGATGTGATTGCTCGTTACTGGGTTCAAAAAGGATTTAACGTCATGCACCCAATTGGTTGGGATGCATTTGGATTGCCTGCAGAAAATGCTGCGATTAAACGTAATGAAGATCCACGTATTTGGACGTATGAAAATATCGCAACCCAAAAAGCATCTATGCGTCGCTTTGCATGTTCATTCGACTGGGATCGTGTATTTAATACATGTGACCCTGAGTATTACCGCTGGAATCAATGGTTGTTCCTACAGCTTTATAAGCGTGGTCTTGCATACCGAAAAGATTCAGCCGTTAACTGGTGTCCAGGGTGCCAAACTGTTTTAGCAAATGAGCAAGTTGTCGCAGGATTATGCGAACGTTGCGATACTGCAGTGACAAAGAAAAAACTAAACCAGTGGTATTTCAAGATCACAGATTATGCAGATCGTTTGCTCGATGACATGGCCCAACTTGAAGGTAAATGGCCAGAAAAAGTCTTGATGATGCAGCGCAACTGGATTGGCCGCTCAATGGGTGCCAACGTTAAGTTCGCAATTGACGGATTACCAGAGCCTGTAACTATTTATACAACTCGTCCAGATACGTTGTACGGAGCAACATTCTTTGTCGTTGCAGCAGATAGCGAACTTGCGGCAAAGCTTGCAGCAGGCACAAAAGTTGAAAAAGAATTTAGCGAATACCTAGAAAAAATTAAAGCAGCATCTGATATCGATCGACTTGCAACAGATCGTCCAAAAACTGGTGTCTTTCTGGAACGTTATGCAATCAATCCAGTCAATGGCGAGAAGTTACCTATCTGGGCAAGTGATTACGTTTTAGCTGATTACGGAACAGGTGCAATCATGGCTGTCCCGGCGCATGATCAGCGCGATTTGGATTTTGCACGTGCAATGAATTTACCTGTGCGCGTTGTTGTAGAAACAGGTGAAGAAGATCCAAACAAAACAGGGATTGCCACTGGTGGCGATGGCGTATTAATTAACTCTGAAGCACTCAATGGACTTAAAAAAGAAGAAGCAATCACAAAGATTATTGCTCAGCTTGAAAAAGATGGCCTAGGTAAAGCATCACGTAATTACCGCCTACGTGACTGGCTTGTATCTCGTCAACGTTATTGGGGTACTCCGATTCCTATCGTGCACTGCGAAAAGTGCGGCGAAGTACCAGTTGAAGAAAAAGATTTACCGTTGCAATTACCTCTTGCAGAGGGTTTAGATTTAAAGCCAAAGGGAACATCACCTTTGGGTGCGGCAAGTGATTGGGTTAATGTTGCTTGCCCTAAGTGTTCAGGGCCTGCCAAGCGCGATACAGACACGATGGATACTTTCGTAGATTCATCCTGGTATTTCTTACGCTATCCAAGTTCAACAAATCACGACGAACCTTTTTCTCGTAAAGATATTGATACATGGTTGCCAGTTGATCAATACGTAGGTGGCGTAACACACGCAATCCTGCACTTGTTGTACTCACGCTTTTTTACCAAAGTTCTCAACGATATGGGCATGCTCGACTTCAATGAACCATTTACTCGTTTACTTAATCAAGGAATGGTTTTGATGGATGGCTCTGCGATGAGCAAGAGCCGCGGCAATCTAGTACGACTATCTGACGAACTTGCTCACCATGGTGTCGATGCAATTCGTTTATCAATGGTTTTCTCTGGTCCACCAGAAGATGACGTTGATTGGGCAGATGTTTCTCCATCTGGCTCAGTAAAGTTTTTATCTCGTGCATGGCGCCTTTCTGGCGATGTCACAAGTCAACCTGGTGTGGATTTTAAGAAGGGCGATGTTTCACTTCGTAAAGCAACACACAAAGCGCTACATGATGCATCTTTTGCAGTTGAATCATTTAGATTTAATGTAGCTGTTGCGCGCATGATGGAGTTAGTAAATGCAACTCGTAAAGCAATTGATAGTGGATGTGGCGCTGCAGATCCTGCAGTGCGCGAAGCAACTGAAGCAATCGCAATCATGCTTTCATTGGTTGCACCATTTACCGCTGAGGAAATGTGGGAGCGTTTAGGTCACGCGCCAGCTGTTGCTCTTGCTGGGTGGCCAGAAGTTGATCCAACTCTTTTGGTAGCAGATGCAGTTGAAGCCGTAATTCAAATAAATGGCAAAATCAAGGAACGCATCGAAGTCTCACCAACTATTACTGATGCTGAGATTGAAGCCTTAGCCCTTGCGCATCCAACAATTGTTGCCGAACTTGCTGGAAGCACGCCTAAAAAGGTTATTGCGCGTGCGCCAAAATTAGTTAATATCGTCGCTTAACCAAAGTCTTTACGTTCCATATTGTGAGAGGTGTTCTGATGAAAACGATTCTGGATGCAATCGGAAATACACCGCTTATCAACATCGAAGGCATTTGGGTCAAGATGGAGTACTTAAATCCATCTGGTTCGATTAAAGCGCGCATCGCTAAGTACATAATTGAAAAAGCCGAACAAGATGGTTTGTTAAAACCTGGCGACACAATTGTTGAAGCAAGTTCTGGCAACACTGGTAATGCAATGAGCATGGTTGCAGCGGTTAAAGGTTACAAAATGCTTGTGATCATGCCCGACGGAATGAGTTTAGAGCGCACAGCTATCTCAGAAGCGTTCGGCGCAGAAGTTCATAAGATGGGTGACTTTCACGTCAACGATGCGCTTGCCGAAGCAAAACGACTTGGAGAACAACCAGGTTATTTTTCTCCACAGCAATTTGATAATGAGCAGAATGTAGATGAAAACCGCGACTGGCTCGGCCAAGAAATCCTCGAGCAACTTCCCGGAAAACCAGATCTCGTCATCGGCGGCGTAGGTACAGGTGGAACAATTATTGGTGTTGGTAAGGCATTTAAAGCAGTAAATCCTGATTGCAAAGTGATTGCTCTAGAACCATCTGAATCATGCACTATTTTGTGTGGCGAAGTTTCTAAGCACTTAATCGAAGGCATTGCTGATGGATTTATTCCAGGAATTGTCACTCGTCACCATCACGAATTAGATGGAATTATCGACGTGCACTCAGATGTGGCAATCGAGGAAATGCGACGTATCGCGCGTGTCCACGGAATCTTTGTTGGCCCATCATCTGGAGCACATTTACTTGCAGCTAAGCGCCTCAAGGAGCAGTACAAAGTCGAAAATGTTGTGACTTTCTTCTGCGATGAAGGCGAAAAGTACATTAACGATTACTGGATCAAAAAGTAAGTTATCAACACCCTTACGATTTTTGTAAGTAGGCAAGTAGCGAAGTGAAAATACTTCGCTCATGGAAGACTTTCAGGCACGGTTACAACAAAGTTGGGATCGCTTTACACAATGGTGGATTGATTTACATTTCACCACCACACAACGACGCACACTCGGAGCAGTTGCAGGAGTGCTTATTGCTCTTTCGCTATTCGTAGTATTTAGTGGTAAATCTGAAGAAGTTCTCGCCGAAAGCGTCGTGCCTACACAGATGGTTGCACCAGCGCTCGTTATAGATGTTACGGGCGAAGTTGTCTCACCCGGAGTTTATGAATTACCGGCAGGTTCTCGAGTTATCGATGCAATTAAAGCTGCAGGGGGAGCACGACCAAAAGCTGCCTTATCTGATTTAAATCTTGCTCGAGTCATTAAAGATGGCGAACAAATATATGTAGATCTAATTTATACATCTGGGGCGCGTGTACGCGCGGATGCAAAAACTTCAACGCCGCGAGGTCCCATCAATATCAATCGTGCAACAGCATCAGAGCTCGATTCACTCGATGGAATTGGGCCTGTGATTGCAAAACGAATAATTGCTTATCGAACAACAAATGGAGCATTTGTCGCGATTGAAGATCTGCTCAAAGTTTCTGGGATTGGCGATGCCAAATTCGCGCAATTCAAAGAGAAGATCCGCGTTTAGTTGATTTCAGAGCGATTGCTCTGGGATCAGCAATATGGATTGGCGCTCTCACTCAAAGCGCACTGGCACCGTGGAGAGTCTCACTCGTTGCACTCGCTATTTTCTTCATCTCTCTTGCGGGCACGAAGGTTCGTGTACTGATTTTTATTGCAGCCCTTTTAGTTGGCTCAACTGTCATGTCTCTTCGACAGCAGTCGTTAGCTGATAGCGCAATTCAAAGTTTTCTAGATCAACCCATTGAAATTACTGCTTCAATCACTACTGATCCAATCTTGAGCGCTCCAAAAGTTAGTGGCTCCTATTTTGCTGTGCGCAACTATTCCTTCATTGCTCGCGCACAATTCATCAGCGAAGGCGGACAGAACTTCAGATTACGAATTCCAATTCGCATTGTGACTCCCAATAAAAATGTTTCAAAATTGTTGCCAGGTCAGAAGATTCACTTTTATGGCACTGCAATCAAAAGTAAGGAAGCACGCGTAGCAGCATTGGTTTTTGTGCGTGGCGATATCGAAGTGCGCACCGATGCATCCAGATGGGCGCGCAGCCTTGCATCCATTCGCAACGGTTTACGTATGAATAGCGGAACGGGCGATGCAGGCGCACTTATCCCTGGAATGGTTCTGGGAGACACATCAAAACAGAGCGTGCAATTTAAAGCTGATATGAAGCGCTCTGGTTTAACCCACTTAGTTGCCGTGAGTGGAGCTAACTTTGCAATTGTTTCCGCTTTTGTTTTATGGGCAATGCAATTCTTCATTCGTTCTATTCGCTGGCGACTAGGTGCAACCGCAATCTTTTTAGCATCTTTCATTGCACTTGTTCGTCCGTCGCCATCCGTTTTGCGTGCTGCAGCTATGGCATCAGTGCTCTTGGTGGCAAGGGGATCGAAGCGACCAAGTGATTCTTTGCCCGCACTTGGTTTTGCTATTGCTGCTGTTGTTATTGCCGATCCGTGGCAGGCACGTGATGCAGGTTTTGCTTTATCAGTTCTTGCAACTGCAGGATTATTACTTTTTGCTCCGCGAATCATCACATGGCTATCTCGATATATTCCAAAGTTATTAAGTGAGGCACTGGCACCCCCAATTGCTGCAACAATCTTTTGTTCGCCAGTTTTGATTGCTATTGCTGGGTATTTAGCGCCAATGAGCATTATTGCTAATTTGCTTGCAGCACCAGCAGTTGCCCCCATCACAATTATTGGTTTCATATCAGCCCTAATTTCCCCATTTGCGCCATTTATTACGCGGATACTGATTTGGGTAATTCACTTTCCAGCAGCTTTTATTGCGTGGATCGCACAATGGGCTGCTCAATTTCCAGTGCTCAAGATGAGTAGCGCCATTTTGATTAGTTCATTAATCGCACTGTGGTTTGCACGAACTTTGTTTCAAGCTCATTGGAAGAAATATGTTGCAGTTGCGCTCTGTTTCTTTCTCTTCTTTACATGGATTACTCGCTGGCCCGGTGGTGGCTGGGATGTTGCAAATTGCGATATTGGTCAGGGTGATTCCTCGGTAATCAATTTAGGAAATCATCGAGGCATTGTGATCGATGTTGGTCCAGATGCAGCGCTTGAAGATGCGTGCTTAAAAGCGCTTGGAATTAAAGAGATTCCGCTACTTATTCTGACTCACTTTCATGCCGATCACGTAGAAGGATTACCAGGGTTACTGAAGCGACGGAGTGTGGGTCAAGTATGGGTAAGTAATAACACCGACCCCATATTTGAAAGTACTCGTGTTCAGAGTTGGCTTAAAGGAATTAAGGTAAACGTAGTTACACGGGGTATGCAGACTGGTCTTTCTGGCGTTGCAATTAAAATCTTGTGGCCACTGACTTCGACTCAACAATTTGTAAGTAATCCTGGTGACGGATCTTCAATTAACAATTCAAGTATTGCCGCAATGATTTCAACCAAGGATTATTCCTTTTTTGCTGCCGGTGACCTTGAACCACCTGTGCAAGAAATCCTGCGTGCAGATGTCACACACGTTGATATCTACAAAGTCTGTCATCACGGTTCTAAGTATCAAGACCCAGAATTTATGGCGAATTTATCTCCAGCTATTGCGATGATTAGCGTGGGAACAGGAAATACCTACGGACACCCCGCTCCACAAACGGTGGCTGCGCTGACTAGACTCGGCGCCAGGGTTGTGCGAACAGATACAGATGGCGCGATTGCAATTAGTGCAAAAAAGCATCACTTATCAATAAAGTTGGCGCGATCAGGATTTCATATTTTTCGATTGGGATAGGAGCGCAGATGGATAACTTGTATCTCATCCTCGGTTCCGAAGGTGCACTAGCAGATAGCGCACTTCAAAAATTGACGTCTCAACTCAAAGTAGAAAGCGCTGAAATAACTTCTCTCTTTGCATCCGAAGTAATTATCGGAGATATCGCAGATGCTCTAGCCCCTTCATTATTTTCAGAGCGCCGGGCTTTAGTTATAAAAGAGCTTCAGGATTTGCCAGAAGATTCACGTGAAGAAATAACTCGTTATTTAGAGAATGTAGATCCAACAACAACTGTAATTTTTATGCACAAAGGTGGCGTCAAAGGTAAAGCACTACTCGATGCAATCAAGAAAGCAAAAGCAACAATCATCGCGTGTGAGCCACTTAAGAAAGAGAGTGAAAAGCAAGAGTTTGTTCGCAATCTATTTTTAGATCTCGGACGCAAAGCATCACCTGCTGCGGTTAACGCATTAGTAAACGCCGTAGGTGGTGATCTGCGCGAACTCGGTGCAGCGGTATCTCAAATTGCATCTGATACTCCTACTGGCACAATCGATGAATCCCATGTTGAAAAATTTCATCAAGGCCGAGTTGAAATGACAGGATTTGATGTTGCAGACGTTGCATTAGATGGAAATCTCTCACAAGCACTTATTACTCTGCGTGGTGCAATTGCGACAGGAACTGATCCGGTCATGATTACAAGTGCACTTGCTTCTGCACTTCGTGGATTAGCAAAAGTTTCAGGTGCAAATAGAAATATAAAATCTTTTGAATTAGCAGGTTCTCTTGCAATGGCGCCTTGGCAAATAGATAAAGCACGTAGACAACTTGCAGGCTGGACTCCTAAGGGACTTATTGCAGCAGTCGCCGCCGTTGCTGCAGCCGATGCCGATGTGAAGGGGGCAGCGAGTGACCCGATTTACGCACTCGAAAAGGCGATATCTGAGATAGCCACCGCACGAAATGGGCGCCCGATCTCAGTTTGAGCGCAAGGGGCACGCGCTGGTAGCCTACGCATCTATTAATAACCCTTATTAATTCGCACTACAAAAGAGAAGTGAGTTTTTCACGTGGCAAATATCAAGTCGCAGATTAAGCGCATCAAGACCAATGAGAAGGCACGCCTTCGCAATAAGGCTGTTAGCTCATCAATCAAGACCGCTGTTCGTAAATTCCGCGATGCAGTATCTGCTGGTGACAAGGCTGTAATCACATCTGAACTTCGCACAGCATCTAAGGCACTCGATGTTGCAGTTGCTAAGGGAGTTCTTCACAAGAACACAGCAGCTAACAAGAAGTCTTCAATGGCGATTGCGGCTAATAAAGCCGGCGTTCGTTAATTCTTACTTTAACCATTTAACTGCGAGGCTAATTTAGATGCCTGCGATATCCCTCAGCAAAGCCCCGCAACCTGCTGCGACAAAGCCAGAACAGATTCGTAATTTCTGCATCATCGCGCATATCGATCACGGTAAATCAACACTTGCTGATCGCATGCTTGGGATCACTGAAGTTGTAGAAGCTCGCAATATGCGCGCGCAATATCTGGACCGCATGGATATCGAACGCGAACGTGGAATCACAATCAAATCTCAGGCTGTGCGACTTCCATGGCGTAGCGGTATCGATGGCCAGGAATACATCTTGAACATGATTGATACCCCAGGTCACGTTGACTTTACATATGAAGTATCGCGCTCGCTGGCTGCGTGCGAAGGTGCTGTGTTATTAGTTGATTGCGCACAAGGAATCGAAGCGCAGACTCTTGCCAACTTGTACTTGGCGATGGAGAACAACCTCACAATTATTCCAGTGCTTAACAAGATTGATTTGCCGAATGCACAACCTGAAAAATTCGCAGCAGAGTTAGCAAAACTTATTGGTTGCGAACCTGAAGATTGCTTACGTGTTTCTGGAAAAACCGGCGAAGGTGTAGCAGAGTTATTGGATCAAATCGTTGCACAAATTCCGGCACCAGTTGGCGATGCAAATGCACCAGCACGTGCACTTATCTTTGACTCTGTTTATGACTCTTATCGCGGCGTTGTTACATATGTTCGAGTTGTAGATGGACACTTGTCGCCACGCGATCAAATTCAAATGTTTTCAACTGGCGTGCGCCACGAAATGCTCGAAGTCGGAGTGATTTCTCCAGAACCAATGCCTAGCAAAGGTTTAGGAGTTGGTGAAGTAGGTTATTTAATTACGGGTGTTAAAGATGTTCGCCAATCACGCGTGGGCGACACAGTTACAACGTATAACAACCCAACAAAGTCTGCGCTCTCTGGATACAAAGATCCAAAGCCCATGGTGTTCTCTGGACTTTATCCATTAGATGGCGCAGATTATCCAGCGCTTCGCGAAGCACTCGATAAGTTACAACTCAACGATGCTGCTTTGGTTTACGAACCAGAATCTTCTGCAGCTCTTGGCTTTGGTTTCCGATGCGGCTTCTTAGGATTGCTTCACATGGAAATTGTGCGTGAACGTCTGGAACGTGAATCAAAACTTAACTTGATTTCAACAGCGCCAAACGTTGTGTATCAAGTGACTTTAGATGATGGAAAAGAAGTGCGCGTAACAAATCCATCCGAGTTTCCAGATGGAAAAATCGCAATGGTTCGCGAACCGATTGTGAAAGCAACAATTCTTGCTCCATCAGAATTCATCGGAACAATCATGGAACTCTGCCAGGAGCGTCGTGGTTTGTTACTCGGTATGGATTATTTATCTGAAGATCGTGTTGAAATTCGTTACACACTGCCGCTTGCAGAAATCGTCTTTGATTTCTTCGATCAGCTGAAATCTCGCACACGCGGATATGCATCTCTTGATTATGAAGAAAAGGGCGATGAAGAAGGCAATCTCGTTAAGGTAGATATTTTGTTGCAGGGTGAAGCAGTAGATGCTTTTAGTGCTGTTGTTCACCGTGATAAGGCATATGCCTATGGTGTGATGATGACCAGCAAATTGCGTGAATTAATTCCGCGCCAACAATTCGAAGTTCCAATTCAGGCAGCAATTGGTGCACGCATCATCGCTCGCGAAAATATTAGAGCGATTCGTAAAGACGTTCTTGCCAAGTGTTACGGTGGAGATATTTCACGTAAGCGAAAACTCCTTGAAAAGCAGAAAGAAGGAAAGAAGCGCATGAAGATGGTGGGACGCGTAGAAGTTCCACAAGAAGCATTCGTCGCAGCCCTTGCAACAGATGCGGATATCGAAAAGGTGAAAGCCGCGCGTAAGTAGGAAAGATATATGGCCGATCTTTCTATCTATGTGCATATTCCTTACTGCATCAAGCGATGCGGTTATTGCGACTTCAATACGTACACACCCTCAGAGCTACAAGATGGGGCAACCCTAGAAATCGTTTCGGCTGATTACATAGACGCAGTCGTACAAGAGTTACAGAGTGCTCCGAAAGATAAGGTTTCAACAATCTTCTTTGGCGGCGGTACTCCGTCGCTCTTACCAGCTAAGGATCTTGGTCGAGTAATCAGCGCCATACGTGAACATAATGGTCTAGTCCATGATGCAGAGATAACTCTTGAAGCTAATCCAGATTCTGTTACTCCGGAAAAATTAGCCGAATACATAAGTGTTGGATTTAATAGAATTTCTTTTGGCGCACAATCATTTGTTCCGCACGTTCTTTCAACTCTTGATCGCACTCACAACCCTGACAATGTGAAAAAGGCAGTCGATGCTGCTCGCGCAGCTGGTTTTTCTAGTATCAGCGTTGATTTAATTTACGGAACACCTGGTGAAACTCTTGATGATTGGCGTATTACAGTTAAAAGTGCACTTGCTTTAGATATCGATCACATCAGTGCGTATGCGTTAATTGTTGAGACAGGAACGAAATTAGCAGCACAAATTAAACGCGGCGATATTGCCATGCCAGATGATGATGCAATGGCTGACATGTATTTATTAGTTGATTCACTCTGCGAAGCTCACGGTATGAGTTGGTACGAACTAAGTAATTGGTCAAAGCCTGGTCACGAGTGCAAACACAACGTTGCGTATTGGCATAACGCCAATTGGTGGGGACTTGGACCTGGCGCACATTCGCATATCAATGGAGAACGTTTCTGGAATGTTAAACATCCTTCTGCATATAAGACACGTGTATTTGCGGGAGATAGCCCAATTCATGAAAGAGAAAAATTAACAGAAGTACAAATCCAAGATGAGAAAATTATGTTATCTATCCGTATGCGAGAAGGAATATCTTTTGAAGACCTTGCACCACATCATCTCGAACGCTTAGCTATTTACAAAGAAAATGGTTATGTCTCTCTTCACGATGAATGCGTTACATTGACCCCAGTCGGGCGCCTTATCGCAGATCGAATCGTGCGCGAATTAGTTATGTAGTACCTTTAGACCATGGATATTTTAGTTATCGCGTTGGCAGTTGTTTTTGTTATTTCTGGTCTTTCAAAGGCAAGCGGAAATGCAAAGGGTCTTTCAGGAACACGTGATGTGAATGTCCCAGATTGGCTGGCCCGCATCGTTGGTCTAGTCGAAACTGCATCTGCCCTTGGTCTACTTATTGGTTTGAAATATGACTGGATGCTTTTCGTTCCGTTGATGACATTATGGGCGCTCATGGCTGGCGCAATTTATTTCCACTTCCGTGCTGATAAACCTAAAACTTCATTTCCAGCATTTTTCTTGCTTACAGTTATTTCTATTGCTCTCGTAACAATCTAGGAAAACACTCGTGTCAGTTCGCCGTTTAGAAATTCTGCGTGCCATTGTTGATGAATATGTAGCGACGCAAGAACCAGTAGGTTCAAAATCAATTGCCGCACGCAGCGGTCTTGGAATTTCACCTGCGACTATTCGAAATGAAATGGCAGTTCTTGAAGAAGAAGGCTTAATTACGCACCCTCATACAAGTGCTGGACGTATCCCAACAGATCTTGGATATCGAGTATTCGTCGATAAATTAGCGACAGTAAAACCTTTATCAGGCGCCGAACGCCGTGCAATTGAAACATTCCTAGAAGGCGCACTTGATTTAGATGATGTTGTTTTGCGTACAGTTCGTTTGCTTGCAGATGTAACAAAACAAGTGGCAGTCGTTCAATATCCATCAATGGTGAAATCACGCGTGCGCCACGTTGAACTCGTTGCCCTTACGCCATCTCGCTTAATGATGATTTTGATTACTGATGCAGGTCGTGTCGAACAACGCGTGCTCGAGCTTGTCATTGATGCCAGCGATTTGTTCTTATCAACCCTGCGTAATCAACTCAACAATGCCGTTATGGGACAACGCTTGCCAGATGTCGCTGATCGTATATCTGGAATCCTTGAGAGTTATAGCGCAGCCGATAGAAAAAACGTTGCAGTGGTTATATCTGCATTGATTGAAATGGCTATGGAGCGACCAGAAGAAAAAGTTGTCTTAGCAGGAACAGCAAACCTGGCTCGCTTTAGAGAAGATTTCTCTACCAACATGCATCCAGTATTAGAAGCACTCGAAGAACAAGTTGTGTTGCTGCGTTTATTAGGTGATGCTGGCGAAAATGTTCAGGTTCGAATCGGTACCGAACAGAGTGAGCGAAATCTTCGATCTACATCTCTCGTAACCGTTGGCTATGGAGCAACTGATTCACCATTAGGAGCACTCGGTGTACTTGGACCAACGCGCATGGATTACGCAGGTTCCATCGCTGCCGTTTCAGCTGTTGCTCGTTATGTTGGTCGCTATCTCAATGAAGGTGCATAAGTGGCTGATCATTACGACCTTCTAGGTGTTTCACGAGACGCATCTGCAGATGAAATTAAACGGGCATATCGAAAATTGGCTCGCGAGCTACATCCTGATGTAAATCCAGACCCTGCAACACAAGAAAAATTTAAAGAAGTAACTGCTGCTTATGAAACTCTCAGTGATCCTCAAAAACGTCAGATGTATGACGCAGGTGGAAATGGATTCGGTGGCTTTGGTGGATTTGGTGGCGCCAGTGGATTTGGTGACATCATGGATGCGTTCTTCGGCGGTGGCGGAAGTCGTGGCCCCCGTCCACGCGTTCGTGCAGGGCAAGATGCACTCATTCGCGTTGAAGTTGATTTATATGAAGCAGCATTTGGAACCGAACGCGATATCACATTAGAAAGCGCAGTTGCATGCGAAAAGTGCCAAGCAACAGGGTGTGCCGAAAACTCCCATCCAGAAATGTGTTTAATTTGTAAAGGTCGTGGTGAAACACAACAAGTAACACGTTCAATTCTTGGTCAAGTGATGACCTCACGTCCATGCAATACATGTAATGGATTCGGTTCTGTGATCCCAAATCCATGCCGTGAGTGTGCAGGTGATGGACGCGTACGTGCACGTCAGACAATTAATGTGAAAATTCCTGCAGGTGTTGAAACCGGCAATCGAATTCAAATGTCTGGTCGCGGTGAAGTAGGTCCTGGCGGCGGACCTGCAGGGGATTTGTATGTAGAAATTGTTGAAAAGCCACACGAATATTTGGTGCGCGATGGAAATGATTTACATATCCAAATTGGTATATCAATGGCACACGCAGCTCTCGGAACTCATGTGCAAGTTGAAGGTTTAGATGGAAATCTCGATGTTGATATTAAAGCTGGCACACAAAGTGGTTCAACAATTATTCTTAAGGGAAAAGGCGTAACTCATCTACGCAGCACTTCAAGGGGTGATTTGATTGTCCACGTCGAAGTTCAGACGCCAACAAAACTCAATCGCGAGCAGGAAGAGTTACTTCAAAAGTTTGCACACGCACGTGGAGAAAAAGATGGAGATATACATTTAAGTAACCGCGACGGCGGATTATTTGGAAAACTTAGAGGAGCGTTTCACCGATAATCATGTTGACTCTATTTTTTGTCGATGATTTGCCTCGAAAAGTTGGATCCAGTTACGAATTTGATTCAGATGATGCACAGCACGCGATCCGTGTATTACGAATGAGTGCCGGCGAAGTCTTTATGCTCTCTGATGGTCAAGGTAAATGGTCAAAAGTTAAAATCTTCGCGGTTAAGAAAAAGTCTCTCGAAGTAGAGGTAATAGAAACCGGAATTCAAGATCCGCTAGAAGTTTCATTTACAGTTGTTCAGGCGCTGCCTAAGGGTGATCGTCTAAAGGAATCTATTGAACTTCTCACAGAAGGTGGCGTTGACGCAATTATTCCATGGTCGGCGCAACGCTCTATTGGCAAGGCCGACAAGGGCGTGGAAAAACTTCAAGTAACTGCTCGTGAGGCAAGCAAACAATCTCGTAGATTATTTATTCCAGATGTTACAGACGTGGCAAACACATCCAAGGTTGTCGAACTAATTCCTCAACATGATCTTGTTTTGGTATTTCACGAAAGTGCGAAAAGTAAAGTCTCTGAGATTCTTACAAGAAAATACTTCGAATCCCGAAGCGTGATGATCATCATTGGACCTGAAGGTGGCATTACCGATGAAGAACTTGAACTCTTCAAATCAGCCGGAGCCAAAGTTGCACTTATGGGTCGACCAATTTTACGAAGTGCTCACGCGGGTCTTGCCGCAATGAGCGCTGTCAACGCACTCATTAAAGTATGGTGAAGACATGGCGCTAGATCCAGATTGTTTATTCTGCAAAATCATCGAAGGCGACATTTCTGCTGACATAGTTTTTAGAAATGACAATGTTGTTGCCTTCAATGACATCAACCCACAAGCGCCAACACATGTATTAGTGATTCCAACAGTGCATACAGAAAATGCTGCGGGCCTTGCAAAGATTTCTGGAACAATTACAGCGGCGTTATTTACAGCTGCTGCAGAGATTGCCGAGCAACGCGGACTTAATGGTTATCGAACAGTTTTTAACACTGGCGTTGAAGCAGGTCAGAGTGTTTTCCACGCTCATATGCACCTCTTAGGCGGGCGTGGACTCGCATGGCCGCCAGGTTAAAAGTAGTATTTCGCCCAATATGCAGCGCACTCTAGTCACTGTACCGCCAGCCATTTCAATGGTTGCACTTATTGGTACCCACGATGACAACCTTCGAATTGTTGAAGCAGCTTTCCCTTCGGTTGCAATCACAGTGCGTGGAAATGAAATTACATTGCGCGGTCCACACGCCGAATGTGGCCAAGTTGAAAAGTTGTTTGCTGAATTATTGGTAGTAATTCGTTCAGGACAAGTACTCACAACTGATGCAATCACTCGCTCGATTGCGATGCTTTCTCAAGAACCGCAAGATCATCCTGCAGAAGTTTTATCGCTGAACATTGTCAGCAATCGTGGTCGCACAATTAGACCCAAAACAGCGAATCAAAAACGATACGTAGAAGCAATCGAAGAGAACACAATCACATTTGGAATTGGTCCTGCTGGTACAGGTAAGACATATCTCGCAATGGCAAAAGCTGTATCCGCTCTCCAGAATAAGAAAGTAACCAGAATTATTTTGACACGCCCTGCTGTTGAAGCGGGTGAGCATTTGGGATTCTTGCCAGGAACCCTGAGCGAAAAAATTGATCCATATTTGCGCCCCCTCTTCGATGCACTGCACGACATGATTGATCCAGATTCAATTCCGCGATTAATGCAATCTGGCGTAATCGAAGTAGCTCCACTTGCGTACATGCGCGGGAGAACGCTCAATGACGCCTTTGTGATTTTAGATGAAGCACAGAACACCACACCTGAGCAGATGAAGATGTTCCTCACTCGCCTCGGTTTTGGTTCAAAGATGGTTGTGACCGGAGATGTAACTCAAGTCGATCTGCCAAACCTTCAGCACTCAGGTTTACGCGTAGTTCGAAATATTCTTAACGATATTGATGACATCGCTTTTCTAGAGTTAACTGCTGAAGATGTTGTTCGTCATCGTCTCATTGGTGACATCGTAAAAGCCTATGATGCATTTGATGAATCCAAGCAAGTCCCAAGGCCTATTCGAAACTCATGACAATAGAAATTAACAATCGCTCTGGACAATTAGTCCCTAGCGATAAGTGTCTCTCCCTCCTTAATTATGCGTACGGAAAATTAGAACTACATCCAGAGTGCGATCTCAACTTAACTTTTATCGATGACAAAGAGATGGAAGAGCTTCACATTAAATGGATGGATCTTCCAGGAAGTACGGATGTACTTTCATTTCCAATGGATATGCCAGAAAATGGCGATGACCCCGTAACTCTCGGAGACATTGTTATTTCACCCCGATTTGCTGAAGATCAAGCAGCTAATGCTGGTCACAGCACCAATCACGAGATATTTATTCTGACCACACATGGTTTACTGCACATTCTTGGATATGACCACGAAGATGAAGAAGATGAAAAGGTTATGTTTGCCTTACAGGAAACCATTGTCAGCGAATGGGAAGAAATGCAATGAGTCCTTATGCGATTGCAGCAATAATTCTTCTTTTGGGATTTGCGGGATTTCTGGCAGCAACTGAATCTGCATTAACTTCAATTTCACGCGTGCTCATTGAAGAGCTTGAGAGTAAGCGTGGGGGAGAGTTACTTCGAAAATTCACTCTTCAGCCAGCGAAATATTTAAATGTAATTTTACTTGTGCGTAAAACTTGCGAACTTACCGCAACTGTTTTGCTTGCATCAATTCTGCTTCGAAACTATCCATCTGCACAAGCCATGGCATTAACAGTCTTGATAATGGTGATCGTTTCTTATGTTGTTGTCGGTGTTGGTCCACGTACATTAGGCAGGCAACATCCACATACATGGGCCCGTGCAGGTATCGGAGTCGCATTCTTCTTGGCCTTTATTTTAGGACCAGTGACTAAATTACTTATTGCAATTGGAAATGCAATCACACCAGGTGTGGGATTTAGAACTGGACCATTTACCAATGAAGCAGAGCTCCGTGATCTAGTTGATCAAGCTCACGAACGTGGTCTCGTTGAATCAGACGAACACGAAATGATTCACTCTGTTTTTGAATTAGGTGACACATTGGTTCGCGAACTCATGGTTCCGCGCACAGAAATGGTCTGGATTGAAAAAGATAAGACGCTACGTCAGGCTCTTTCGCTCGCTCTTCGTTCAGGTTTCTCAAGAGTTCCAGTTGTCGGCGACAGCATTGATCGAATCATCGGAATTGCATACGTCAAGGATTTAGCAAGACGCACACTTGATCACCATGAAGCAGAAACAACTGAACGCGTAGAGCAACATATGCGCCCAGCTACTTTTGTACCAGAAAGCAAGATTGCTGCTGACTTACTTAAAGAGATGCAACGCGATCAGATTCACTTAGCAATAGTTGTTGATGAATATGGCGGGACTGCAGGAATTATTACTATTGAAGATATTCTTGAAGAAATTGTTGGCGAAATTGCCGATGAATTTGATGATGGCGTAGAAGCATTTACATGGATTTCTGATGGTAAGGCTCGTGCTAAGGCAACACTACATATCGAAGATTTAGCTGACGAACTTGGTATTGAAATCTCTAAAGAAGACTTTGAAGATGTAGACACTATCGGTGGCTTAATGGCACAAAAACTCGGTCGAGTACCAATCGCCGGCAGCACCATCACAGTTGGGCAGTATTTAATTACTTCCGAACGTCCAGTCGGCCGTCGTCGTAGAATTAGCAGCGTTCTTATCGAAAAAGAGAGTGCTGGCGATGACAACCTTTAGCAATCCCGAAGATCAGAAGTTAGCAACACTTGCTCATGCAACGCTTAAGCGCAGTGGTGCTGCTCAAGCTGCAGCACTTCGCGATAACACTGGCCGTACCTATGTTGCAATAAATATTTCAACGCCATCGTTGACACTCGATGCCTGTGACTCTGTATTTACTGTTGCAATGGCATCAGGAATATCAGGAATTGAAAGCGTTGTAGTTGTTGGAGATAAACCTTCAAAGCCTGGAGCACTCCGAGATTTTTCATCTAGCGCAACCCTCTTTTATTGCGCAGATAATGGGGAAATTTCTACGCTTTAGCCATTGGCTAATCGCCCCGATACAATTTAACAATGCGTATTGTCCGATTCTCTCCTGGACCAAACTCTGGATTAGGTACTGATCCACTCTTTGGCTTGCTTGAAGAGGATGGAACAAATATCTCAGTCATCGCCGGAGATCCAATATATGCCGGTATAAGCAAAACTGGAGCGGTGACCCAGTTATCTGATGTTCGTTTA
>Ga0222712_10003084_pt1 | contig 18496 bp, 18 predicted proteins | sample C33_657DmetaG_FD_165043 | JGI IMG/M metagenome (GOLD analysis project Ga0222712, IMG submission 165043) | Estuarine water microbial communities from San Francisco Bay, California, United States - C33_657D | ecosystem: Environmental > Aquatic > Marine > Unclassified | place: USA: California...
TCGATCGATCGATCGATCGATCGATCGTCGTTCGCGAGTCATGACCCACAAACGTGTCCCCCCCCCCGGTCCATCGTGGGTCGTCACTCAAGCCCCCGAACGCGCCCGTCGCGCGCGATTCCCCATGGCGGTTTCGCGAACGTTCTACGACATTCGACGACGGAAAAAGTGGACAGGGGTGGTGATGAGTCACCACTCAAGACGTCGCCCGATCGAAGGCCTGCGAACGCGCGCGATGGCGGTTTCGCGCGCGTTCTATGCGTCGATGCGGTGCCGTGGGGAGACGGTATTGGTGGGTCGTGACTCAAGATGATGGAGACACCGGAGGGGTGCCGTTTCGCATTCCACGAGCGCGCGACGACGACGGCGATGGCGTCATAACTTGACACGCGAAAGCGAGCACACACACACACACACACACACACGCGCGTACTTCGGTACACACACACGCACACAAACACAAGGGGAAATTATCGTGACCACGGTCGCGAATCTGAACGAGTTCATAAAGGTTATTGATAACGAAAAGATGATGCACATGATGATGATGAATGGGGATGAAACGACGCGCGCGATGGATGCGCTGTTTGAGGAAATGATGGGGGATGCATGCGGAAACGGGCGATGCGGGGCGTTCGCGCTCGCAAGAAACCCACGAGAACGCACGAATGGGCGAACGCGGGACATCGGCGTGCGAGACGTTCGCGTTGAGGAGACGAAACGTGGGTATTTGATAACGGCGTCGGCGCCGGGCGTGAAAGCGTCCGACGTCGAGGCGACGGTCGAGACCGACGCGAGCGCGAACGCGGCGTTGCGCGTCAAGGTGAATGGAAAGAACTATGATCTCGCACTGCCGATGAAATACTTGGACACTTCAGTGGCACCCAAGGCGAGCTGCATCGACGGCGTGCTTCGAGTGGCGATTCTGAAGAAGACGCCGTCGACGTTTGAGATTCCGGTGAGCGATGAATACGTCGATTCGGACATGCACGTGGATGACGACACGAGTTCGATTACGCTGCGCGTTCCCGGTTTCGGTGCGCGCGATATCACGGTGACGCTGCACAAGCCTGAGGATGTGTTGACGGTCAAAGGACAATCCAAGCACGGATTTGGCACATTTACGAAGACGTTCAAGAACCTACCGGCAGCAATCGAGACCCAGCACATTAGCGCCGCTTGCGCGCACGGCATCCTCACCATCAAATTGGCTGATCCCGATGAAATCACTCCGTTGGATATCGTAGTATCCAACGTCGCTCTGGATGAACGAGCGCTCGCGAACAAGGTGGTGTTATTTCGACGAGCCGTTCCGGGCACGTCTGCGGACAAAATTACATGCGCCTTGAGTGCGGATCGAGTGCTGAAGATCGAGGCCAAGACCGCGCAGACCCATGCGAGCGTTGCGATCGCTGTTCCTCGGGACGTTGACTACTCCACCATCCAAGCCGCGTGCGCGCACGGCATCCTCACCGTCATGGCCGAGCGCGACGCATCGGCGAACGCGTCGCGCAGCGTCCGCGTAGAAGTGAGTGGCGAGCACATCGCCGCTTTGATCGAGCCGTCCAAAGCCACACCGGCATCGCTCGATGCGGCTCAGCCTTTTCCTTCCGTCGCCGGCCAAGACAATAACGCGGCTGTGATCACCGTCGACGGCGTCACCATCGAAGACGTGCCCATGTGATCCCGCGCCGTATCTCCCGCGCGCGAACATTTCCTCGCCTCCGCGCTCGAGCGCGCTGTTTCATTTTTCACAAGTTGTAATACACTTTACTATAATTCACTTCATCTGCTCATCGTCGTCATCGTCATAGAAATCAAATCGATACTCTCTTTGTCGCTCGCTCGCGCTCTCGTCGCCGCGTTTATCCACAAAACCAAACGCCATTTCATCTTTATCCACCGTCATTCGTCGCCTTTTCCTTCGGCGCCGCGCGCCGCGAGGGCGGCGAACTGAAACGACATGATTACAATCGCTTTCTCACATCATCCCCCGCTGGCGTCGAATGAGACGTCGCTCGGTGTCGCTCGGCGCGCTCGCGCGTGCGCCGCGCGCGCGACGCGGCGAGGAGACGCGCGATCGTCCGCGCGACCGCGAATGCGCGCGCTCGTGATGAAGCGAACGAAAGCGCGATGTGAGTCATTGACGTCATCGAGGGTGATCGACGCGCGCGCGCGCGCGCGCGTCGAGGCGAAAGTCTCATCCGCGGGCGACGCGGAGGCTTCGACGGAGCTGAACGGCGCGGTGCTGCGTAATTTTCTCTTTCCCGCCCTCGCGGGAGCGCTGTTCGGGTGGGACATTGGGATATCGAGCGGGGCACTGGAAAACATCACGGCGAGCGCGGCGCACGGAGGCGATGGGTTCGCGCTGAGCTCGATACAGTCGGGACAGTTTGTGAGCGCGTCGCTGTTCGGAGCGTTGATGGCGAGCGCGGCGTGCGGGGCGGGATTGGGCGAGATTCTCGGATCGAGGAAGGAGCTCACCGTGGCTGGGGGGCTTTATATGACCGGAGCGCTCACCGAGTCCTTCGCTCCAGGGTTTGAGCTGTTGGTTTTGGCGAAATTGATGTACGGCCTAGGCATCGGTTTCGCGATGCACAGCGCGCCCGTGTACATTAGCGAAACCGCCCCGAGCTCATTACGGGGGAGTTTAGTGTCCCTTAAGGAAGGATTTATCGTGGGAGGGATTTTACTCGGGTACTTGGCGAGTGAAGGGGTCATTAGCACAGATGGAGGATGGCGACAATTATTTTTGGAGTCGACTCCTCTGATTGCGATGTTGCTTGCCGGCTCGCTATGGTTACCAGATTCACCGCGATGGATCGCGGCGCGAGGTGAAGACGACAAACAAACTCGAACGAAAGCAAAAGATGCGCTGGTTAGAATCAGAGAAGCGAAGAGCGACTTCGAGATGGTCAAGGTTGACGCCGAACTAGATAACATTTTTGCCGCAGCAGCAGCTACAGACGGGTCCACCGGCTCGCAGATGATGAAGCTTCTCGACAAAAAGTACCTTCGCGCGTTATATGTGGGCTTATCAGTGGTTTTGTTTCAACAGCTTACAGGTCAGCCGAGCGTTTTGTACTACGCAACGCAAACTTTTGAAGCTGCAGGCTGGAGCGCTGAGGACGCTGCCAATGTGGCGGTCATTCTGGGCACATGGAAATTATTCATGACCGCAGTCGCCGTGACCAAGGTAGATAGCCTTGGACGACGACCGTTATTACTCGGCGGCGTGAGCGTTATCACGCTGTCGCTTCTCGCGCTCGCGGCATTCAATACGCCTGGCGAGGCGCAAACAATCGAGCAGGCGCAAGCATCTGTCGCGTGCATCTTCTTTTATGTTGGAGCTTATCAATTAAGCTTCGGCCCGATCGCATGGTTGCTCGTTGGGGAGGTATTTCCCTCAAAAGTACGCTCCGCCGCCGTGGCGCTCGCGACTCTGAGCAATTTCGGGAGCAACTTCTTAGTCTCCCTGTTCTTGCCGACGATTGAAGAGCAACTTGGCTTGCGTGGCACTTACCTCGGATTCGCTTCCGTCGGCGTGTTTGCGCTCCTGTCCATCTATTTCACCGTGATCGAAACCCGAGGAAAAACGCTCGAGGAAATCGAAGCCGAACTCATGAACTAGCGTGACGGTCGAATCGGTTATTTGTATTATCACAAAGCAACGCTCGCTGAAGTAGACACGTCCCTCGCTCGCCACCTCACAAATGTTCGCCCCGCTCCTTCGGCACGCCGCGCGATGCACGTCGCGCACGCGCTCTCTTCGCAACGCTTCCCGATTCCTCGCTCGCGATGTCGCGCGATCGTTCGGGCAGCTCGCTGACCCAGCGACGTTTGAGCTGCTACAAGGTTCCGAAGGCAGAGTGACTATTGACAAGTACGCCTTGCATTCGACCTCGCGCGCGCGACGACGCTCGGCGCACATCGCACTAACCTTTATTTATCTCACTTTCTTTTGCAGTTACAATGAACGCGGATTCGCCATTAAAGGCACGCTCTGCATAGGAAGCGTGTTTGTATACGACGAGCTCCACGCGGCTTGGTCGCCGAAAACTTTGTGCGACATCACGCCCGAAACGCTCGCGGCGCTGGAATTGCTCGAACCCGCACCAGATCTATTGATCATCGGCACCGGAAGGACGATTGGGCGAGTGAACGTGGAGACGATTAAGTACTTGAAGTCTTTGGGCGTGGCGGTAGATGTTTCAGACACGGCGTCGGCGACGAGCACGTTCAACGTGCTCGTCGAAGAGGGTCGATGCGTCGCCGCCGCGTTATTACCAGCCGGTACGCTCGCCAAAAGTGCATAGATTTTGAACAGTACAGTACAGTAGACTACAATTTATTACTAGTTTAGCGCATGGAATAGATACTAGAACACCCACCCCAGCCTGCGGGGTAGAATACAACGCAACCAAAGACACACATGCGTCTCACAGCTGCCACACAAGAATCGAACGACACTAAAACAACGTCAATTGAAAACCGCGCACGCGCGCAAATCATCGCAGAACGAAAAATGCGTGATCGGAACATGAGAAAAAAACATCAGAAATGTAGCCCACAGGCACAAAGCCGCGGTCGAGCGTTCGTCACCGCGTCCTTGTTTTAATGGGAAAGGCTCCAAAGTGTTTCTCGGAGGTGTCCTTAAAATCCATCTTTATTCTCGCGCGTTTGAAAGACCACCACCGGCGATCGAGTCGTCCGAAAACGGCACCGGGGTGGGGGTAAGTGCGCTTAAAACAAAACTCAAACGAAAGCCAAAAACAAGCGATGGCGGCGCAGCGAAAACGAACCTCGACGACGACGATCGCGTGCGAATCGCGCGATGGAACGCGAAAAGGCGCGCCCGGTGGATTAGGCGATCGATTGCATCGCGTTCGTACGGCGGTGCGAATGACTATTTGTCGAGCTCACGGCGAAAAGTGAGGTAAGAAAACTTAGGTTGCGCGACAAGGGCTAAAGCTTTTGGAACTCAAACGCATCGGTCGCGAAGATGAATGTGATGAGCTAGAGACAAGCGAAATAAAATACAAACGATGGTATTGGACGAGAACTAGCCCAAGGCAGCCTCTTCCTCCTCGATAGCGCGCGATTGCTCGCTTTTTCGACGTTTGGTCTTTCCTTCAGTTACCTCCACCGTTGGCTTGGCGGCGAATTTGGCGCGCCACAGCTTGAGCTTTTTATCAATTTCCTTCACCACGCCCTCGTCGGGCTCGGTTCCGCGCTCGACGAAGGTTTCAATCTCGTCTAATATTTGTTTGAGCGTTCGCCCGTTGCGCGTGGGCGCGGTCGTCGCTCGGTCGCCGACGGATTCGCAGTATTCTACGAGAGCGTCGGCGCGTTCTTCGCGCGCGGCTCGCCGCAACGCGCACAGCGCAATCTGCCCGGGTGGGTGAACCAGCGGCACATCCGTGAGCATGAGCGCATCGATGATATCCAGCGCTTTAGTCCGGCAATTCACGAGCTCTGTCGACGACGCTCGACATCCACCATCTTCAATATCTCGCAGGAACCCATCTAACGGTCGCGTCGCGCTATAGCACACCAACTGGAACTTTAATATCGCTAAAAACGTCACCTCCGCCGCGAGCACGCGCGATGGATCCTCTCTCACGCCCTTACAAAACTCTTCCGCGCTGATGTAGCTCTCCTCCACCTTACACGCGACGTATATCGCGGTGAGCATGATAATCTTCAAACTGTGCTCGCCGACGTGCGTCGTCGTGAAGCACCGCTTGAATAACTGCACCGCCGTATGTTTCACTTTTCGCGGCAGCACGAACGCGGCGCATATCGATTGAATCTTCCATTCGTGGTATCTCAAAATCAGCGTCTCTTCCTCGGTCGTCAGCGCCATCGACGCGACGGTCGCTTCGTCGCCCGACGTCGACGTCGGCGCGCGCGCCGTACGTTTCTCCTCAATCGCTCTCGCTCGCGCGCTCGCGCGCGCGCGTTCCACGCCCGCGACGTCGTCGAACAACCAGTGCGTCCTCGCCGTGGACGTTGGGTAATTGGACATTGGCGCACTGCGTCGTCGCGATCTGCCGCCGCGTGGACGCGGTGCGCGTCGTCGGACGTCATTCAACACCTCCCATGGTTTTCGCCATGACCCGCGCGCGCGTGGCGTCGACGTCGACTTCGATGATGCATCGCGCGTCAATCGAACGCTCGCTCGCGTCGACGCGCACGAGCGCGCGGGCGTCGAGCTCGAGCTCGAAAGGCGCGCGCGAGACGAGCGAAGGCGCGAGCTCGAGCGACGGAGCATCGCCCCTGGCGTTCAACGTCGCGGCATCGACGTTGGCGGCGGTGACGGCGCCGACGCTGATGTACCCAACGTTTTTAGTGCGGCGCGGACTCGGGCTGACGTGCGCGACGCCGCTGTTCGGGGAAAAGTTTGACACGATTGAGTCGACGAGCCACTTTGCAAACGCATTCGGGGCGGATGCGTTCGCGGTGATCGCGATCGCCGCACTCGTGACGCTGGCAGACGCGGCAGAGAATTCTCGATTAAAATCAGAGACGTATCAGCGATTGGCGCTGGCGGTGGTGCTATACACGGGGTCGTTGGTGACGGCGTTCGACGGGGCGTTTTTGGCGAGCAGAGGAACGACTGGACCAGCGCCGAATGCGGTGACGTGTGCGGTGATCACCGCCGCGTTCTTGCCCGCATTTGTGTCGAGTATTAGTGCGATTCGCACGTTTGGCCCGGGGCACGACGAAACGTGGGCGCGCGTGCGCGAAGATTTTGACGAGGCGAAGAACTTTGGTGAGCGCACTGAAAGCGGCGGATACCTTGAATTATTTTACAAAGTGTCCTTTTGGACCTCCATGGTCGTCGGTGGATCATTCGCGTTCAGCCCATTATCGCCCTTGGCGGTGGTGAATGAATCCGCTAACGTCAGCGCGCAGCTGGTTCAACGAAGCTTTGGTTTGAGCACGGTTTTCATGCTCGCGCCAGCGCAGTTTGTGTTAATTGACGCGTGTCGTCGAGGCCGATTGGGCGGCGGTACGTTCAAAAAGCTCAATCTCTCCATTGCCATCGCGATCGCGTTGATCGACTGGATGACTGTCTACACGTTCGGCGAAACCGTGAAACTCAACCCGACGGCGGAGCAACTGTCGACCGCGAGCGGCGGCATACAAAACTACGTCGCCGCTCTCTCCGTGTCTTTCGGAATTCTCATCGTCTACCTCTACCAAGGAATCTTCGCCAAAAAGTAGTCCTTTATTTATTTCCTCCCAGCTAGCCGTATTCATTCAAACCAGCGTTTAAATCACCTTTCAAATCGCACCGCCGTCGCCGTCTGAAACCGCGTCTAAAAAGTCGTTAAAACCCATCTTTCGCCGCACTTCGCGCGATCGATCGTCCTTCGACGCCTCGCATCTTCGTTCGCTGACGAACATGGTGCTCGTCCTTCGTCGCGGTCGACGCGCGTTCGATGCGCTCTCTCGCGCGAGCGCGTTGGCGTCGTCCCCGAGAACCCACGCGATCGGGTCCGCGATGGCGATCGCGACGCGAGCGCCCGTCTCGCGCGCTTTACGAACGATACACGCCTTCGCTCGCGTTGAGAGATCGCCTCGGTCGATGTTAGCGATGGCACAAATGCGAATGAAGCGAGAAATCGCGACGAAAGCACCGGCACCGACACCGAATTCAGCGATGAGAGATGACTTTTTAAACGCGACGAGCGCGACGTACTTGGATTCGTTAGAGGACGCGTATCGCGCCGATCCGAAGAGCGTCCCGGAATCGTGGGCGGCGTTATTGAGGCAGTTAGGTGCGTGAGTGAAGGCAAAATGCGAAACGGGAACGAATGGGAAGGGTGAAGTGAACGCGCGAGCGAGACTAGATTCGCGGTCTTCGCGTCCGAGCGAGACTAACACGCGTTCGTTTGTGATTCGCAGATGCCGGCGTCAGTGGGCAAGAAATTTCAGAGATGTATTCCGCGGTGAAGAACGGGAGCGCCCCGGCGCCGGTCGGTCGTCCTCGAGTTGACACGCAAACGATTCAAGAATCGATGCGGTTGATGATGTTGATTCGCTCGTATCAAATTAACGGACACAGCCTCGCAAATCTCGATCCGCTGAACCTGATGGAACGTACGCCGGCAATTTATCTCGATCCGAGCCTTTACGGATTCACCGAAGCGGACATGGATCGTGATTTTTTTATCGGCACGTGGCGCATGAAGGGCTTCTTAAACGAAGAACGGCCTATTCAATCTCTCCGACAAATTTTGACTCGATTGAAAGAGACGTACTGCGGGACAATTGGTTACGAGTACATGCACATTCAAGACCGAGATCAGTGTAATTGGCTTCGTGAACGCATCGAAACGGAGAAGAAGAAACAGTACGCGCCTGAGCGCAAGAAGATTTTATTGGACCGCCTGGGCTGGGGCGAGCTGTTTGAAAATTTTCTGTCAAATAAATATAGCGCGGCCAAGCGCTTTGGTCTCGAAGGTTGCGAAAGTTTAGTTCCAGGCTTTAAGGAGGTAATCGATAAGGCGGCTGAAATGGGCGTGGAGGCGATTACGATTGGCATGCCCCACCGCGGTCGCTTGAACGTGCTCGCGAACGTCGTGCGAAAACCTCTCCAAACGATTTTCAACGAGTTCAAAGGGGGTCCTAAACTGAAGGAAGAATTGGGTAACGAAGCATCGGCTTACACTGGTTCGGGTGACGTCAAGTACCATCTTGGAACGTCGTTCGATCGCCCCACGTTGCGCGGCGGTCAAATTCACCTCTCCTTGGTCGCAAATCCATCGCATCTCGAAGCGGTGAACACTGTTGTGACCGGTAAAACGAGAGCGAAGCAGTTTTACAACAAGGATCCGAACGGTGATAAGTCGATGGCAGTGTTGTTGCATGGTGACGGTGCTTTTAGCGGACAAGGGATTGTTTACGAAACACTCGATATGAGCAAGTTGCCAGAATACGCTGTTGGGGGAACGATACATATCGTGGTGAACAACCAAGTTGCTTTTACAACCGATCCCAAGTACTCACGATCGAGCGCGTATTGCACCGATGTCGCCAAAGGTATGGATGTTCCCGTCTTCCACGTCAATGGTGATGACGTCGAGGCGGTGGTTTGGGTAATGGAACTCGCGACGGAGTGGAGAATGAAATGGAAAACCGATGCCGTCATCGACATCGTTTGTTATCGCAAATACGGTCACAATGAAATTGATGAACCGATGTTCACGCAACCGCTCATGTACAAGGTTATTCAACAGCACCCGAGCGCTTTGACGCTTTACAGCGACAAGCTTATTAAAGAAGGTATCATTACACCGGAGTTTTACCAAGAAATGCGCAAAAAAATCAACGATGAGATGGAAAAGGAATTTGAAGCGGCGAAGACATATGTGCCAAAGCAGCGAGATTGGCTCGCGTCACACTGGCAAGGCTTCAAGAGCCCTGATCAGCTTTCACGTATTCGCGACACTGGCTTACCAATTGAGCATTTGCGAAATCTCGGTCACCTAGCAACGTCGATCCCATCTGGATTCACTCCGCACCGCGTCGTCAAGCGCGTGTACGAAGCGCGTCGCGCGATGATTGATTCTGGCGAAGGAATCGATTGGGCCATGGGCGAGGCTTTGGCGTTTGCTTCGCTGCTCGACGAAGGCAACCACGTTCGTTTGTCTGGACAAGATGTCGAACGCGGAACTTTTTCGCATCGTCACGCATTGATTCATGATCAAATCACTGGCGATCGCTTCATTCCTCTTCGAAATGTTTATAGCGGCAACACCGCACGCCAAGAAAAGTTCTTCACCGTTTGCAACTCTTCGCTCTCCGAATACGGTGTTTTAGGCTTCGAGCTCGGCTACTCTCTCGAGCACCCGAACTGCTTGGTGATGTGGGAAGCGCAGTTTGGTGACTTTTCGAATACCGCGCAGGTTATCATCGATCAGTTCATCAGCAGTGGTGAGGCGAAATGGTTACGACAAAGCGGCATCACTCTGTTACTTCCGCACGGCTACGATGGCCAAGGTCCAGAACACAGCAGCGCTCGTTTAGAGCGTTTCTTACAGATGAGCGACGAAGACCCAACAGTGTTTCCTGCCGTCATGGAAATGGACCGTCGCATGCAAATTCAAGAGAGCAACTGGCAGATTTGCAACGTCACGACGCCCGCGAATTACTACCACATGTTGCGCCGCCAAGTGCACCGCGAGTTCCGCAAGCCTCTCGTCGTGATGAGCCCGAAGAATCTTTTGCGTCATCCGAAGGCTGTTTCCAAGATCAAAGAATTTGATAACGCGGACTCGAACGATTCTCTTCAAGGCGTACGCTTCAAGCGCTTGATTATGGACAAGACATCCACCTCGCGAAGCATGGACCCACCGCTGGAACCAAACGTCAAGCGTGTTGTCTTCTGCTCTGGTAAGGTATACTACGATCTCGATGACGAGCGCGATGCTGCAAAGAACATTGGAGAAGTGAAGATTGTGCGCATCGAACAGCTCGCACCGTTTCCCTGGGATTTAGTGAAACGGGAGTTGAGACGTTATCCCAATGCCGAAGTCGTGTGGTGCCAAGAAGAGCCGATGAACATGGGTGCGTGGTGGCACGTCCAACCCCGCATGGACACCGTCTTCAAGCATCTCTCGCGTGACGGTACCGTTCGTTACGCCGGTCGTCGTCCTGCGGCGTCTCCCGCCACGGGATACGCTCAAATTCACGTCAAGGAACAAGCGCAACTCGTGGCTAGCGCCATTCGCTAATACACCGTCTGGCGTCGTCTTCGCGCGATTCGTCCTCACGCTCGCGCTTCGCTATATAATCCCACACTCGCTATGTAAATTTACGTTTAGTCCATCACTCTTTTCAACGTCACCATCGTTTCGCGCGTCCCGTCGTCGCTTCATCGCTCGCGTCGTTTCGCTCGCGTTTCGCTCGCGCTCGCGCGCCGCGAACCCGCGCGCGCGTCCCACCCTCGAGGGACTCTTTCTTCATTCCTAACTCGTCAATGTCTCTGGATGACGTCGAACCCTGACGCGCGCGCCCAATTTGCCGCCGCATTCCACGCCCTTCGGCGCCCGTGCGATCGCTCGCGATGTTCGCCAACGCGAATTCCATCGCGAATGCACCCGCGCTCGTCATTCGCGCGCGCGCGCGCGCGCGATCGCACGACAAAACCCACGCCAAAGGCGCGATCGTGCGTGCGTGCGCTCCGTTTCGGCGGCGCATCGCTCGCGTGTCGCACGTCGAGCGAATGAAAGGAGTGACGTGCGACGCGTCGCGCGAGTGGGAAATATCGAGCGCGATCGACGCGATGGCGAGCGCATCGCACGCGACGATGGCGAACGCGCACGCGACGATGGCGACGTCGAGATTGTTTGACGTCGCGGCGGCGGCGTTGGACACGACGGGGCTGACAAAGGAAGAAGCGGAAGCGGCGGCGAAAGCGGCGGGATTACAGAAAGGAGGGTGGCTCGGTCCAATTACGGATGGTTTAGAATCGGCTTTGGAAGGAATCGATGGGGTATTGGCTGGGTTGCACGTGCCATTTTCCTACGGGTATTCCATCATCGCCCTGACAATTTTGGTGAAACTGGCGACTTTTCCACTTTCGAAGAAGCAAGTAGAGAGCTCGACGCAAATGCAAGCGCTGCAGCCGAGAATTAAGGAACTTCAGGCGATGTACGCGAACGACCCAGAGAGATTACAAATGGAACAAGCAAGATTGTACAAAGAAGCCAACTTCAACCCTTTGGCGGGGTGCTTGCCTGTGTTCGCTACGCTTCCAGTGTTCATCGGATTGTACCGCGCGTTGGGCAACGCCGCAGCTGAAGGGTTGTTAACGGATGGGTTTTATTGGATTCCATCTCTTGGGGGGCCGACTTCGTTGGCGGACCGGAACGCCGGCAGCGGATTTGCCTGGCTTTGGCCGTTCATCGATGGCCACCCTCCGCTCGGATGGCATGACACCATAGCGTATTTGGTCCTTCCGGTTCTCCTCGTCGTCTCGCAGTACGTGTCGCAGGCGATCATCAGCCCGACGCCGAAGACCGACGACCCGGCGCAGCAACAAAGCCAAGCCATCTTGAAGTTTCTTCCGTTGATGATTGGTTTCTTTTCCCTTAATGTCCCGGCTGGTCTCACCTTGTATTGGTTCGCAAACAACCTCATCACCACCACGCAAACCTTGGTGCTTCGTAAAATGATGCCCAAGCCTGATGAAATTAAGCTTCCGAATGCGCCGAAGAGTCCTGGTGATTCCACTCCGGTTCGCGTCGAGTACGTTCCCAGGTCACAGAAGCGAAGCGGCGCGGCGATTCCGTCATCGGTGACCGCAGCCAAGCCGAGACCGTCACCTCCTAAAGTTGAACAGGTTAGTGAAGCAGTAGCTGCTGAATTCGCCGACTTTGATGATGGTCCCGCAAAAGTCGTCGAGGTTATTGAACCGGAAATTATGGATGTTCCGAACAGCGCTCCGGCGAAGGACAACACTCAAAATGCTCGAAACAAGGATAGCCGAGGCGGTGCCAGTAGAAGGAAGCGACGCGAGTCGCGGTAACTAGTTGACGACAGTGATGAATGCTCTGTTCGCTTGAAATTCATATAACCAATTTTATATACTTTTACAAGGCGACTTCAAACAAATTTCGCATCCGCCGCCGCGGAAGCGATTTCCTCCTCCGTATACTTTGCACGGTCAAAATTGGTGACAGCGCGCGCGCCCCTGAATTTCAGTGCAGCGCGATCATATTCTTCAGCGGCAGCACGTTCAGTGGGAAAAGTACCGAGGTACAAGTATCGGTTGCCGAGCACTCGGCCGATTCTTGCCTCCCATCGTTCTTTACCTTTGACCGCGCTTCCGGCTGAGCCTTTGTGACTTGTAACACCTCGATAGGACGAAGCTCCACGAGAAAATCCACAGCTATTACGACGTAGCTCGGCGACCCACTCTTCTTTCGAATATAGAGACATCGTTCGGACTGTAAAAACGTTGAATGGTTAGTCATCGCATCAGGGGCGACGTCGAACGGTTAGTCTAATGGTCTGACATTGATGTTGCCGACGCGACGACAAATGGTTAGGATGGCGTAACGCGACCCATTCGGGCTGTCGATGCGCAGTAACGCACTCTCTTTCTCATAATTTGAAATCGGAAAATTCAAATCTTTTGTTTTTGATTGTCCGAAAAACTTTAGCACGCCAAGATCGAACACACGAGCTGCGGCGATTTCGGTTTGATAACCACCGAGATATACTTGCCGACCCTTGAGACGCCCTTTGGCGCCGGCATTTTTTGCCCTGGGACGCTCGTACGTCGCATCCCACAAGTGCGTTTCCCATTTGTTTGTAATCTTATGTCGCGTGACTCCTTTCCATTGGGACGAGCTAGTGCGGCGCCCTTTGGAAGACGTGGAAGACGTCCCAGCATTGGTCGCTAACGACGTTGCCTTGATAATATCAATTTCCTTCTCCTTGGTGAGTTTGATGCGATTAAGCTTCATCTCATCAGAATCGTGCACGATCTTCTCAATCGATTTGAACGGGGTTTCCCAGTCATCAAAATCGAACAGGTCCATCGCGAGAGATTTTTCCCAATCATCTTCCATCGTTGCTTCGTGATGGAAATCCTTGAGCGGGACCAAGTCACCGAACACGTTGTCATCGAAAGGCGGCCACACGGCGTCAAACACCAAACCTATTTTATCTCCATCGCCATTCATGAGTAGACGATCGATCCAAAAGAGCCATATACAATTTTAGTCGGCGGCGAGGCGTGCTGCGGGTTGTGCGGAAAAGCTGCCGTTTTAGGCCTGAAAAACGCTTTGTTGTTAACAACATTCAACGCGTCATCTTTGACGTCGCTAACCCGGTCGCTACGGTTGTCTACAAATCGGCAAAAAACTTCGTTAGCGTCTTCTTTTTACCATCTTGTTTTGCCTCATTTGGTTTCTTCTTGTTCGCTTTAGTTTTTGATTTTCGTTTCTTGGACTTGCCATCGTCATCGCTATCACTATCGCCTCCAGACTCCTCGTCGTTTTCTTCCTGGACATCCATGTCTTCGGCGTCACCCCACGCTCCCTCCTCCGTTAACCAGTCCACATTCCACAACTTAACCGTGTTATCATGCGAAGACGAGGCGAGCATATTTTTATCATAGCTGATGGATAACCGTTCGATGGGCATGTCGCTGTGCTCGCCGACGAGACCGAGAATCTTGTTTGGAAATATAGAAATGACGCGAATCAAACCGTCGCTTGAGCCGGTGACAACCATGTCCTCCGTCACCTTGGTGATCGCATCGACGCTTTGTGGATGCCCAGGATAGCGATCTGATATGCCCTCCCATTTGCCGTAGGAGAAAATGTCCAGCACTCCGTCTTGTGAGCCGGCGACGACTTTACGTCCGCCTTTTACGATCTCCACGCTCAGCAGCTCATCCTCCAAATTATCTGACTGCCCAACCATCTTCCCCGCGGTGAGGCTCAAGCACCCAAGCGTGCCGTCGCCGCTCGAAATAACAATCTCATTTACATCTTCTCCAGCGTATTTCATATCCGAAACGAAATCCACGAACGGTTTATGTTCCCCACACGCGCTTCGCGCTCGCGTATCCCAAATCTTCACTGTTCCTTCGTCGTCCCCAGTGGCGATCATATTCTCCCCGCACGCGATCATTCGATTCACCGGCGCTTCGTGCGCGTTCTCCAATCTCGCAATCGTTGTCATCGTCGTCACATCCGTCGCCACGATCGCTCGATCACCTCCCCCGCTTAGTAACGTCTTCCCGTCGCGCGCAAACGTCAGCGCGCGCGCCGCCTCCGACCCGTGCGCCTTCTTCCTCGTCTCCATCTTCGCGCACGTCGACTTGGTGTGCGTCCAAAACTCAATGTCTCCGGTGATGATCCCGATCGCGAACACGTTCATCGTCGGTGCGAACGCGACGTCGAACGGTTGGTCCGCGCACGTCGCCGCGCACGCCGCCCCGGAGTCGTCATCACACCCTTCGTTGGACATCGTCACTCACGCGCGATCGCGCGCGCGCCGCGCGACGACGTCCTCGCCCGAGTCCGCGCGTGCGTTCGACCGTCGATCGACCGTCGCGCGATGTCACTCGCGCGCGACGACGAAGAGAAATGACGACGCGACCGACGATGGCGGCGGCACTGTGACGCTCGAACGAAAACCTTCGAACGATCGGGAGAGGACGCGAGAGCGGTACGGCGAAAGCGAAAGCGAAAGCGAAAGCGAGGACGTTTAAACAAAACCAAAGCCGATGATGCACGAATACAGCTACTAGAACTGATCGCACGCGTTCGCGCGCGCTTGAAGATTCTGTTCATGAATATTGAGGCTTTGGGTTGGAATGGAAAGGCGAATCTCGCGCGCGCGATGATCGATGCATCGATCCTGACCGATGCGTGCGTGAGTGTTTACGAGCGTAGGATCGCGAAAGAGCTCGTGGAGTGGGACGAGAGGGATGAGCGCTCGCGCCGACGGTTTCGGTTTGGCGCGACGAAGCGCGGCTCGTTCTCTAGCGTTTATGTAAAATTGTACAAGAGCTATAGTCTATTCATGGCCGCCGTCGCGGCGTTCACGCGCGCGCTCCAAGCGGGATCAGGCTCGCTATCGCTATCGGATTCGGTGACCGTGGCGTCGGAGTTCACGCCCATGTCGTGCAACACGGTCGGCGCCGGCGTCTCGTGAAGTTTAGACCAGTCCTTAATCTTGCCGAAAAACCCGTGCGAACGAATCGCCGAAGCGCTTTGAGAACCTAAACGTTTCTCTGGCGCCTTCACTAAGAGCCTATCGATGAAATCCTTTGCATTTGGTGACAGTTCGGTGGCGCCGCCGCCTCGCGGATATTCGTATTTGCCCTTTAGCACCGCTTGCATAGTCAGATACTCGGTCTGGCCTTTAAAAGGCACGCGACCGGTTAGAAGCTGGAACGTCATGACCCCGATGGACCATAAATCCACCGCCGCGGTTGCTTCATCTATCGCGTCGAGGATTTCAGGCGCACAGTATTCTGCCGTACCGACGAAGGATGAGACTCGTTTGTCTTTTTTTTCCTTCTTAGCAGTCTTGCGCGGCATGAGCAACGCCAGCGCGCTCGTCGGTTGTGGACGCAAATCTAACGCGCTCCCGAAATCGCATAACTTCACGTGCCCTTCGGCATCGAGCAAGACATTCTCGGGCTTGACGTCTCGATGGATAACGCCCTTTTCGTGGCAATACTGCACAGCCTCCAAAATCTCGGACACGTAAAACCTCACCTTGTCCTCTGGCATGACTCCGCCCTCCGAACGCTTGAGCTGCCAATATAAATCACCTCCCGGGCACAGCTCAAGACCCAAGTACAGGGAGTAGGTGTCTTGAAACGTAAAGCACAGCTTGACGATGCCCGGGTGCCCGGTCAAACGCGAGGCTAATAACGTGCGTTCATTCGACACGTACTTGGCCTTGCCCTCGCGAACGATGTGTGATTTATCCATAACTTTTAGTGCGTAGCGCTCGTGAGGTTTATTCTTCACGAAAACTTCGCGCACGTCCGAGTAAGATCCTTCTCCGATGGTGTCCACGGTGGTGAAGTCTGAAATGCTCAACGACACAGATGTCGATGGCATCGGCGACTGCTCGCTCGACCTTGGATCGGCGCCGCGCGAAAGTTTGTCATCAAGCACCATGTAGCTGCAGTCGGAGTCGCGCGATATCGCACGACGAGGTGTGGTGCATTGATGCGTTGAGACACTGATGAATAGTGACCTTTTCCGGTCGGTACTACAAACTAGTCGTGCGCGTTGATTTTCTGATCGAAGAATAAATAAAGACATCAACCAGAGAAACAGCAGCATAAACCGGCGATGAGACCTTTCTTAGGCGGAGGCGGAGGCATATACGTGGACTCTGGAAGTTCAACGATTGTTCGAGTGCTTGACGGACGTTCGACATCAGTGAAGTAATCGTAACGCTGTGGAAGTGGATGTAGCTCGCCATCCTTATGGAGCATCATCTTTCCGTTTCTGTCATACAGACACACTGCACAAATTTCCTCGTCATTGGCCCAAGCTAAGCGTTCGCCACGGTACTTACGCTCCTTCCGCTGCGCAGGGAAGCGCTTCAAGACGCCGTAGCTGGGCTGAGCGTTTTCCATTAAAGACCTCGACTCTCGCACGGCGATATCCAAAGACGCGCGCACTTTGATCGACGAATCAGGGGGCATCGTTTGCATATCAAGCATCGTTCTTAACTGCTTCAATTCAGTCGCTAATAACCGACTGAGATCCTCGACCTGGACCACGCGCTTGCCCTCAATGTCAGCTTGCGTCATGATGGAAATAATATCAGTATGCGATGATTTCACTCCAAAATGCTTCAACTTCGACCGGAGCATATCAAATGTGATGATCCCATCGTTATCATCGTCTAAAACTTTGGAAATATTCCTAATCGCCGCGCTTTCGAGTTCTGCCTCCATTCGCAATCTTTCTCCTGACGCAAAGGATCCTTCATAATCGGGCGAGCCTCGCTCCTCTTCGCTCTTCTTTCTCGCGCGCATGATACCTCTATTCAGAACCTTCCCGATCGCCCCTACGCTAATGTCTCCAGAAATGCCAGCTCTTACCGAGAGCTCTTGATGGACATCGAAGCCCATGACGTGACGCAAAGATCCCGCGTCCGGCGCCACCGTTCCTCGCAAAGCCTCGAGCTGCGCCACGATGACATCCACGCCCACCCGTCCTTCGGTGGACGTATCCTGCGGCGCGAAACGAACTCGTCAGCACGAGAAAACAAACATAAAATCACCTCTTGTCATGCCGCTCGTCACTTCGCGCGCGCTTTTCTCGAGAAAACCTCAACGAAACGAACGTCCACCCGTCGCACGCACCCAAGCCGCGGCGTTGAGCACCATCGCGAACTCGCTCAACGAACAAACCCCTTCGTCCTCGTCGTCGTCGTCGACATCGATTGATTCCTCCTCCGATTCCGACATCAATGCGAACCCATCTTGCAATAACGACATCGCCGCCATCGAGGGCTTGCGCGTGAGCACCGACTTTAACCTTCGCGGCTCCGCGCTCGCGCTCGCGCTCGCGCCCCCGTCCTCGTCCTCGCCAAGTTCTTTCATCACTCGTCCTTCGTCGTTCATCGAGCGATCATTCCTTTCACACGCGTCGTCGTCCTCCGTCGTCGTCGTCGTCGTCGTCGTCGTCGTCGCCTCCCTCGTCGTCTCCTCCGTCGTCGTCGTCTTTCTCAGAGGTCGTTCGCGTGACATCGCGCGCGCGCCGTTTGGCGTCGACTCGACGACGGACGTCGACGTCGTCGACCTATCCGAATATGGGCGACTGAAGACGTCGATCGGTCTCGAGACAGATCGAGTCGTGCGACAGGACGACGGAGGACGTCGACGAGTCTTTACGTCTTTACTCGTTGAGTGAATGACTCGATGTGCTATCGTTCGCGAGAGACCCCCGACGTCGATCGCGATGCGGTGAATCAGTTCAGGGAAGACACG
>Ga0222712_10003085_pt1 | contig 18496 bp, 11 predicted proteins | sample C33_657DmetaG_FD_165043 | JGI IMG/M metagenome (GOLD analysis project Ga0222712, IMG submission 165043) | Estuarine water microbial communities from San Francisco Bay, California, United States - C33_657D | ecosystem: Environmental > Aquatic > Marine > Unclassified | place: USA: California...
TGGATCGATTTTACCATGCATTAGATGTGGATCGGGTGATTACGGATGATTTTAAGGGGGCTTTTATGGCGACCGAGCATCTGATTCAAATGGGTTGCCAACGAATTGCCCACTTGCATGGGCCTAAGGGGATTACGGTGTCCCAACAAAGATTTAAGGGCTATGAGGCATGTCTGAAAAAATACGGGAGGGATGTTGACGATCAATTAGTGAAGCAAGTGATGTTTTCTCCCGAGAGTGGTTTAGCGGCAACAAAGTCTTTGTTGGACCAGAAAACAAAACCAGATGGAATTTTTGCTGTGAATGACGAAGTGTGTTTTGGAGCGATGAAAATAATTCAAGAAAAAAATTATAAAATCCCGGAAGAGATTGCTATGGTCGGTTTTGACGATATCCCCTTGGCAGCTTTTGCACCTATCGCCTTAAGTTCTGTTTCGAGACAAAGCAAAAAAATAGGAGAACAATCTGCCCAATTATTTTTATCTAAAATGAACGGAATGCATCAGCACCAACAATTCACTTTAGAGCCCGAATTAATCATTCGAGAGTCTTCTCAAAGGAATCATTGTTCCTAAATTTAATTAATTTAATATTCGGTAACAATTTCTTAAAATAGGCCTCGTCTTCATTACTTATTTTTGCGACGCTTTAGAATGATTCAATTGCAAACGTTTGCGTAATTTTTCTCAAGGAATTCATATAAAAAATAATTAAATTCCTAAAATTCCAATTTTCTAAAAATTTAATTTCATCTCATGAAAAAAATCTTACCGCATCATCAAGAGCTATTTTTGATGAAATCTGCTGGGTTGAAACTCATCAGTTTTTTGATGATCATCCTGCTAGGTTTATCCCCTTCTTTGTCTTGGGGTCAAGGTTCAGGCAAAACCGTCAAAGGAACATTAATAGACGCTTCGACTAAGGAACCCTTAGTAGGAGGGAATGTTTTAATTAAAGGAACGACCAAAGGTGCCACCGCAGATGCCAATGGGCAATATTCGATTAATGTATCGGATGACAAAGCCGTTTTAGTGTTTCGTTTTTTGGGATATGATTCTCAAGAAGTAGCCGTTGGCAGTCGCGCTACTATAGACGTTTCCTTGAAAGCAAATGCTTCCAGTTTGGAGCAGGTGGTTGTCGTAGGATACGGAACTCAAAAGAAAACAGACGTTACCGGTTCAGTTAAATCGGTATCCAGCGAAGCCTTTAATAAAGGTATTATCAATTCACCGGAGCAATTACTTCAAGGTAAAGTGGCTGGTGTTAATGTAACTTCAGCTACGGGCGAGCCTGGTGGATCGCAAGGCATTACGATTCGTGGACCTGGTAGTATTCGTGTGGGAAGTGGACCTTTATATGTAATCGATGGTTTGCCATTGGATGGGGGAATTGGTAATTTTTTAAATCCTTCCGATATTGAAAAAATGGATGTATTAAAAGACGCATCTGCTACCGCTATTTATGGAACTAGAGGCGCAAATGGTGTTATTTTGATTACAACGAAAAAGGGGAAAGTAGGATTTTCAACCATGAATTTCTCTACAGATTATGCCATATCAAGTTTAGCTAGGCCTTTGCCAGTTTTATCCGCAGCCGACTTTCGTACCCAAGTAGGAAAGAATGGGGGTATATTGGAGGATTTTGGTTCAAATACAGATTGGCAAAATCAAATTACTCGATCAGCCATTACGCAAAATCACAACCTAAGTTTAGGGGGTGGAGCCAAGAACTTAACGTATTATGCTTCTTTTGGTGCGCAGATGCAACAAGGTATTCTCAAGAATAACCAGTTGGACCGACTTTCAGGTCGTATGAACGTTACTCAAAAATTCTGGGAAGATCGTTTAATTATTGACGCCAACATCAGTTTTTCAAATTTGGTTAATCTTCGTCCGCCGATCGAAAGTTTGTTGGGAACGGCTATTTCAAATAACCCAACGTTGCCAGTGTATGAAGCAAACGGTACAACACCCGCTAAATTCTTGAACGCATCCAACCCGTTGATTACATTAAATTTGAATAAAGATATTAATACGGCGAACCGTTTTATTGCCAATATTTCACCATCCGTGAAATTAGCGAAGGGTTTAATCTATAAATTGAACTACGGATATGACAACCAAACCGCTGTACGCGATATTCAATCGTTGGCCAATTTAGTGCCTCAGCAAAATGGTCGTTTGGATACCTACAACAATAGCAATCAAAATAGCCTTGTTGAGAATTACCTTACATTTAATTTAGAAGAAGGTGATCATGTTTTCTCTGCATTATTAGGTCATTCATTTCAAAAAATTCAATACCAAGGTCGTACTTGGAGTATCAATAAGTTCCCAATCGTTCCGACGGAGCCTATCTATAACCCAGGCATAGGTCAAGAGTTGACGTTAGCGACTAATAGGCCAGGGGGTTCTGCCACGATTAATGAATTGCAGTCTTTTTTCTCTCGTTTGAACTATCAGTTTCAAGATAAGTATTTAGTTACCGCGACGGTTCGTGCAGACGGTTCGTCTAAATTTGGTTCAAATAATAAGTATGGATATTTTCCATCTTTCTCTTTAGGTTGGAGATTATCTGAGGAGCCATTCTTAAAGAACACGTCAATTAGTAATTTGAAGTTAAGAGGTGGTTGGGGACAAACAGGTAACCAAGAAATTCCTTCCAAAATCACTCAACCTTTATTCACGGCTTCCGTATCAGGTACGACTTCGTATCCATTGGATAATGGAACAAGTTATGTGCCTGGTATTACTTACTCTCGTTTGGCAAACCCAGATATTCAGTGGGAGGTTTCTACGCAGTCTAATGTAGGTTTAGATTTTGCCTTCTTAAATGGAGCATTATCGGGATCAGTGGACGTGTTTAATAAAGTTTCTAGTAATATTTTATTGGAAATTATTCCTTCAGATCCTGTTCAGCCAGCTAGTTCAGTTTGGGCGAATGTGGCCAACATGCAAATCAATAACAGCGGGGTGGAATTAGATTTAGATTATAAATTAACCACTGCGGGAGGTTGGAAATACAATGTGGGCGGAAACTTAACCTTAATCAAAAATGAAGTCGTTAACTCTCCTTACACAGTGATTCAATCAGGAGGAGCTTCAGGTTCAGGTTTAACTTCTGCGACGATTAATGGATATGTGAATGGCCAGCCGATCGGAACCTTTTTCTTGAAAGATTTTACAGGGGTAGATGCAAAAGGGGTTAGTACTTACAGAGATACCGACGGAGACGGTATCGTATCTGATAAGGACCGTATTTCAGCAGGTTCAGCATTGCCAAGCACACAGTATAACTTCTTTGGAAATGTAGCCTACAAAGGTTTTGATTTGTCATTGCAGTTTAATGGAGTGTCAGGAAATATGATTTATGACAATACGGCCAACAACGCATTTTACAAATTGAAAATCTCAAAAAATAATAACGTAATACCCGCAGCATATGCGTTGGCCAATGAGTCAACGAGTAACGCCGCGCCAGTATCTACGCGTTATTTGAAAGATGGTGCTTTTGTTCGTCTGAATAATACCACTTTAGGTTACAGTTTTGACACTCAAAAAATGGGGATCAATAAATGGATCTCTACTGCGCGTTTATCCGTTACAGGACAAAACTTATGGATCGCAACAGCTTATGATGGCTACGATCCTGAGGTAAACAAAAATGCTTCTGATGCTGGAATTTCTTCCTACGGCATTGACTATTTAAGTTATCCTAAAGCCAAAACAATTATTTTTGGTTTAAATCTTACATTTTAATTGATAGATAGAAAAATAATGAAAAAGATAAAAAAAGTTTCTCTACTCGTTTTTGGAATGTTGGCGCTTTATAGCTGTACCAATTTGAACGAGATTGTTTTAGACGAATATAATGCAGCAGGCTTGACAGATAAGCAAGCTGCTGAGGGAGCCATAGTTCCTGTGTATGCATTTTTGCCAAACTTGTATCGCCATACGATACATTTTGCATTGAACGAAATATCAACGGATGAGGCTATTTTACCTTATCGTGGTGGTACGGATTGGGGTGATAATGGAATTTATTTATCCTTACATAAGCATGAAACGATGAGCACGGATCCTAACGTGCGTGATGAGTGGGTTCATATTTTAACGGGTATATCAAGATCGGTAACCGCCATAAATGCTTTGCAAATTTCAAAAGATCCTGCAGCAAAATTATATTTAGCGGAGGCAAGAGGAATGCGCGCATTTTATAATATGCTGATGCTGGATGCCTTCGGAGTAGCCTTTTCTAAGGAAGATTTGGGAGATGTTTCTACCATCTTACGTGGAGACAAAGCGGTGGAATACATCAAATCAGAATTATTGGCCGTAGAGCCCGTATTAGAAACAAGTGTAGGACCAGGTCGATTAACCAAGGCAGGCGCTTGGGGAATTTTGGCTCGTTTATATTTAAATGCGGCAGCGTATCGAGATGTTTATGCAGCTCAATACACCTTTAAGCCAGAAGATATGGACAAGGTAATTGAGTATTCAGATAAGATCATTAACTCGGGTCAGTATAGTTTGTCTCCTGATTATTGGGCTATTTTTGGTAATGCAAACCATGATAATAAGGAGTTGATTTTTGCGATCGATCAGCGTGCGGAATTGAACGGACATAATCGTATGTCTTATTTCTCTTTAGCGAATGATCAACGCCCATTGCCTGCTTTCCCTGCTGCTAATGGTACGGATGGACCAGCAATTACGTCTGATTTTTATCAATCATGGGTGTCCTTGTACGGTTCTGTCGACCCTGCAGATGGCGACCCTCGTTTCTATAAGCAGAACATTAAACCTACGGACGAGTGTATCGCGGAGGCTCAATATAATATAGATCGTGGAATTTTAAGAGGCCAACAATATGGATTGCAATTTGCAGGGGGTGCATTTTTAAAATGTCCCGATGGAAAGTTTAAGGTAGGTAAGATTTATAATACGAGAAAGGCCGCACCTTATCCACCAGTTATCCATACTGAAAAAATTGATTTTACACCTGCAGGAAGTGATTACAGTACTGGATTTCGCGTAGAGAAATATGAGTTCAGTAAAAAATCTCAATCAGGTCGTAACTTTGGTGAAGCGGATATTTCCATCGTTCGTTTAGCAGATATTTATTTAATGCGTGCAGAGGCAAAATTACGTAAGTCAAACGACGTGGCTGGAGCTTTAGCCGATGTTAACAAAGTTAGAACGTCTAGAACGGCTAACATGCCGGCTGGGTCTGCTTTGTCAACCATCAATTTAGACTTGTTATTGCGCGAGCGTGGGTTTGAGTTGTATTGGGAAATGCACCGCAGAACGGACTTAATTCGTTTTAATAAATATGAAAGCGGTTGGACTGAAATGTCTAGCAAAGACAAAAACAAGCGAATCTTCCCAATCCCACAAACGGCGATTGACGGAGCTTCCAACTTGCCAGGGTATTTAAAACAAAACGCTGGATATTAATAATTTTTAAGTTGTTGATGAAAAGCTGGCAAGGATTTCCTTGCCAGCTTTTCTTTTTTATAGCCGATTGGAATTGTATTTTAATCATGCCGGCTTTTTTTTATAATTAGTCTATAAAAATCAAGAATCTGATTAAATTTGTTTTTTATCTAAATAAAATTCTATGTTTAATCGAAGAGAAGCAGTTTCCCGAATAGCGATGATGGTGGGGGGCGCATTTACCGCACCTACTTTATTTGCCATGGATGTGAAGGAAAGCGGGAAATTTTTGAATGCAGATTTGTTTTCATTAACAGATGCTCAAAGACAAGTAGTAACTGCCGTGGCAGAACACATTATCCCAAAAACAAATACAGCTGGCGCAATCGACGCCGGTGTTCCGGCATTTATAGAATTGATGTTGAAGGACTGTTACAAGGCTCCTGAGCACGCAAGTTTCCTTAAGGGTGTAAACGATTTAATTAAGGCTAAATTTTTGTCGCAAAATCAGGATGGCCAAGTGGCTATTTTGACGCTTTTGGAATCGAATACAAAGGACATGATGCGCAGCTACCAACAACGCAGAATGAAGGTGGGCGACAATGTAGACAAGGAAACGTTGGAAGGTGCGAATGGCGTTCCATTTTGGCGTTTGATCAAGGAATTGACTCTTTTAGGATATTATACTTCAGAAAAAGGGATAGAGGCTTCGTTTATATACCAACCGATCCCCGGGAAATTTGAGGCAACCAAATTATTGCCTGGTCAAAAATCATTTCAATATTAATTTTTAGGATAAGATGAACATAAATATAGATGCCATAAAGGGTCAAACTTTCGATGCAATTGTCGTTGGCTCCGGAATTTCAGGCGGTTGGGCCGCCAAAGAATTAACCGAAAAGGGATTAAAGGTAGCCGTTATTGAGCGTGGCCGTGAGATTAAGCACATTGAAGGATATGAAACTGCGATGAAACATCCATGGGAATTTGATCACAGAGGCAGACCTACCAATATGGCCGCGGAGGAGTATTGGGCGGGTATGCGAACAGGTTATACGCCTAATGAGGAGCATCGCTATTTGTTTGAGAATGATAAACAAAATCCATACATCGAGAAGAAAGGTGGGTTTGATTGGATACGTGCGTACCATACGGGAGGAAAATCTCTTTTATGGGGCCGTCATTCGTATCGTTGGAATAAACAAGATTTTGAAGCTAATGCCAAAGATGGCATCGGTACCGACTGGCCTATTCGCTATGAGGATATGGCACCTTGGTATTCCTATGTAGAGAAATTTGCAGGAATTTCTGGCCAAGCGGAAGGATTAGACGTATTGCCAGATAGTGAGTTCCAACCAGCGATGGCTATGACAGCTCCGGAAGTACATTTTAAGAATGAAGTAAATAAAAAATTAGGCCGACCCGTTACTTTAGGCCGTGTGGCACACTTAACAAATCCGGGAAAAGTTCACACGGATTTAGGTCGGAGCTCATGTAATTTTAGAAATAAATGTATGCGCGGATGTCCTTACGGGGCTTATTTTAGTTCTTTGTCGGCGACCTTACCAGCAGCGATGCGCACAAAACGTTTGACGATGGTGCATAATTCGATTGTCTCTGAAATTATCTATGATGAGGCTACCCAAAAAGCGAAAGGGGTACGTGTGATTGATCAAAATACCATGGAGGTTAGAGAGTATTTCGCAAAAATTATTTTTGTGAATGCGGGGGCTATCGGCTCTACCTCTATTTTAATGAATTCAAAATCAAGTCGTTACCGAAATGGATTAGGAAATGATAGTGACCAATTAGGTCGCAACATCATGGATCATCATTTAAATGTGGGGGCTTCGGCAACCGTTGAAGGATTTGAGAGCGATTATATGTTTGGTAACAGACCTAACAGCCTTTATATTCCTCGTTTCCGCAACTGGGGAAAAGACAAGCGTGATTATATCCGTGGATTTGGATATCAGGGTGGAGCCAGTCGTGATGGTTGGGGACGCGGAACAGGTATGGATGGATTTGGAGCAACTTTCAAAGAAAGCTTAACTCATCCTGGAAAATGGAATGTTGGTTTTGGAGGATTTGGTGAAATTTTACCTGATCCAAACAACCGTTTCCAATTGAGTCAAACCGTGAAAGACAAATGGGGACTTCCTGTGTTGGAATTTGAAACTTCTTTTGGATCCAACGAATTAAAAATGAGGGAAGATATGATGCATGATGCGGCAGAAATGTTAGAGGCTGCTGGATTTAAAAATGTCAATGCGTACAACAGACAAGGAACGCATATTGGGTTAGGTATTCATGAAATGGGTACGGCACGTATGGGTACCTCCGTTAAGAATTCTATTGTGAACAAACACAATCAAGTGCATGAGGTTAAAAACGTATTTATGACGGATGGGGCTGCCATGGCTTCCTCATCTTGTGTAAATCCATCGTTGACTTATATGGCCATGACCGCACGTGCAGCTGATTTTGCGGTAAGTGAATTGAAGAAGAAAAACTTATAGGTTCGCGATTGGATTAACTAAATACATCGGAATCATATGTAAATACAATAGGCCGAAGAAATGTTTCTTCGGCCTATTTTTTTGTTCAAATTTCTTTGAAAAGATTCGTAGCGGACTATTTTATTTCAGCGATGGATTTGCGCATAATTCTAGTCCAAATCTCGTAGCCTTTTTCATTAAAATGAAGTTTATCATCGATATGTAATTGGGGTTGATATTTTCCATCAGCACCTAACAGAGCGCTCGCCGTTTCGACAAAATACATGTTGGGTTTAGTGGAGCTGTAATTTTTTATCAGCTCATTGGTCTCCTGAATTTTATCCCAAACTTCCCAACGGCGTTCATTGGGGGAAATAGCAATGTAATAAATGGGGGTATTCGGGAATTTTGAACGAAGTAATTTTACGACATATTTATAGGTTTCAAGAATTTGGAGTGGGCTTTTATCTTGCTTGCTCACCGACAAATCATTGCTTCCAGAATACATATAAATAGCCTTTAAAGAATGATTAAAAGCGATCCTTGGAATGTAATAAGCCATTTCACTGATGTTTGATCCCCCAAATCCATGGTGAATAATTTCAGCAGGTGCTAGGTCTTTTTTTATGGTTTTCCATAATCGGATGAATGAGCTGCCCGTAAATAATAGGGCATTAGAAGAGTAATTTGTTTTTGAATCTTCTACTTCATGTGCTTTTATCTCTTTTTCAAACCGAGTAATATTGGGCGTTATTTTGGTGCGATTGACCAGGGCATATAGCCATTCGCCAACTTCCTGTAGCGAGGAAAGGATGGCGGGCTTATTGTTATCTAAGGTGTGACCTAAATTTTCGGATAATTTGACACCCGTGGGTACCCCCTGGTTTAAAGCTCTTTCAAAAATAATTTGACTTCCATATTTAAAATTATGGTAGGCAAAAGAGGAATCAAAAGGTACCGTTTTGTCGGCCGTTCCATGCACATTGAATACTGGAACATCTCCCGTATTTAGCCAGTTAAAATTGACCATCGCCCCCCAGAAATTAACCACTCCATGTATTTTAGACGAAAATCCTTCGTTGCCCGAAGTTCCTTCCATGCTGCCATTTTTTGCCAAATCGATATATGCTGGAACTTCCTTTTGGTCCAAATAGGCCAAGTGTAAAGCGGTCATCGCGCCAGCAGATCCCCCAGCAATATAAATTTTACTTGTATCGATGCCGTAGTTTTCCGCATTTTTTCTAAAAAATCGAACGGCTGCTTTCGCATCTTGAACCGCACGAATCATGGCCTCAAAATAGGATACGTCTGATTTAGGTTCCGCAATTCCCAAACGGTAATTAATAGACCCCACAACAAAACCTCTATGACTTAGATTTTCCGAAACAACTCTCGAGTAGCCAGTTCGTTTATCGCCATTCACAAAACCGCCTCCATGGACAAAAACGACTAAGGGGCGTTTTTTCAGCGTGTCATTTTTAGGAGAGTAAACATCCAGAGAGTGCTTCTCAATTTCATTTTTTATGTTCACCGATTGACCATATGGAATGTTCATTAAGGTGTCGATGGATTCAAAAACGATATTTTTATACCGTTTTTGGCCTTGGCTAAAACTAGAAAAGGAGATAAGAATTAGAATTAAGGGGAAGTATATTTTTTTCATAGTGAATAATTTTTTAGACATTGTTGAAAGTAACAAAATGGATAACATGTTTTTTCAACTTAGACCATAAATATATTAAAACAATATAAATTATCTTGATCTTATTTGCTTTACTGGTTTCCAATTTCCTATTTTACTTTTTATAAGGCTCCATTTGGACAGGACTATTGTATGAATAAGGTATTTAATTCCAATCTTTTGTTCTTTTTGACCGCCATAGGTTTTCTAATTATTTATCATTTGTTTTTAATTCCGGCCAATTTAGATTTATCGAATAGATCATATAGTCTATATATGGATGAACAAATATTTTATGATGCGATAAAATCTATATTAAATTCAAATACCTTTTCAGAGGGATGTTCAAACTATGCGTTTGGCGATCAGCGCTATGGTAGAATTGTTTACTTGTTTGGTGCGTTATTCGCATATTTTCCGGAAAAATTTTGGGGGGAATCAGGTCAAATTATAGCCACACGTTTTCTTTTTTCTAGCGCACTCTTTGGATCTTATTTGTTGTTGATACGTGTTTTTATAAAGGACAATTTGTTTAGAATTATTTTGTTTTTGTTGATAATGGCTATTCCCTCAACCGCGTATTATTCAACAATGCCAAAACCAGAACCATTTTTGCTGTTATTTTTCTCGATTTTTTGCTATTTCTATTTTAAAAAAAAATCAGGAAGTTGGCATTTTATTTTGCTAGGCCTAGCTTTTGGATGTAAAGTTTCGCTACTCTTAGTTGTGGGGTTAATTTTTTTATTTGAATCTGAATTGCTTAACGTTTGGCCGATCAATTTTAATTTAATTAATTTTTGGAATAAAGTTAAGTTCAAATTATTCTACTTTGCCATGGGCTTGGGGATCGCAGTGCCTATCTTGCCATTGTCCATTATTCAACCATCTGGAATCCGTTCGTATTTGGGCGCTACATTATTTAATACTTCGCATGGTGCGGATAGTCCTAGTGTTACTATTGTTTCCTGGGTTCATGGAATCATTTTTGATTGGATTCAGGCCCCACCTATTTTGACAATAGCGTTGGGTATTATTATTATTTTATCTATTATTTATCGACTAGTATTGGGTCCCAAAATTCTAGTTAATACTCCTGACAAATTCATGTTTGCATTGGTTGTCGCCGTTGTCTCTATTTTTTCTATCTTATTTTTGGTTAAAAGAGTCTGGTATATGTATTTGACTTTTGGTTTAGTATTTGCGCTGATTGCATTAATGATGAGTATTGAATTTTTGATTGCTCGATCAAAAAGACACAATTACTTTGGGTGGGTGATTATCCTATTTTGTGTTTTATTTTCTCTGACTTACCTACTCCCACAGGAAAAAACAGAGCTGTCGCTCCTATCAAATCGTACTAAAACAAATGAATATAAAATTGAAAAGGCTAAATACAATTTATATGTAGGGGTTTTAAATAAAGCCAAGAACCAAAATAAGGGGAGAGAGATTTCGGCATTTGTTGACCCCTATTTGTTTAGGTTATATTCAAATGAATTCAAAATTGAGCAATTTTGGGGTCCATTTATTGATTGGGACAAGGGGTATGACTTTGTTGTTTTGACAAACCAGTCTAATCCAATTTTTTTTCTGCCCCCCTATACGTCTCCTCAGAACTGTTCCATTTGTGTTATTTCTGCTCAAAAATTCACTCAATTTGTAGATAATCAAAAATCATTAGTTAATTACCATCGGTATTTATCAACTCAAGATGGCATGGTGATTTATAAAAGAGTAAACTAAGTCTTAATTTTTAAAATAGCTCATGGCTGTACTTATTTTCTTTCTTGCATTTAGTAGTATACTTCTCTATTTTTTTGAAAAATTGAAAAGCAAAAATGTAGGGATATTTACATGTTTACGACTTAGCTTTGTATATACTTTAGTACTTGGGGCGTTTATTTCATATTTTTTTTGTGAGATTTTTTCCATTTTTAATGTGCTAGACCTAGTGCATTTGGCCGTTGGCTGGCTCCTAATTTTTATGGTATTCGCAACCCTACTTATTAAGTCGGGCTTTAAATTTGAAATATCTGTCCCCCATTTACCAAGCATTTATGTGGCTTACAGTTTGATTATTTTCATCATTATTTTACTGCCATTGCTTATTCTTGCTTTATTAATCCCACCGAATAATTGGGATTCCATGTCTTATCACATGACAAGAGTAGAAGAGTGGAGGCAGAATTTGAATGTTTATCCATTTCCGACAAGTAATATACGCCAAGTAAATTATCCTCCGCTGGCAGAGTATATCATTCTGAATCTCCAAGTGTTAAGCCAATCGGATTATTTTGCAAACCTGGTACAGTACTTTTCCTTATTAGGGTCTTTGTCATTAATTTCTTTATCAGTGAAATCTTTAGGGCTTGATTTCAGAGGGCAGTTTTTATCTGTTTTATTATTGCTTAGTATCCCGATGGTTATATTTCAATCGACATCAACTCAAACAGACTTAACGGCTTCATTTTTTTTATTGGGCGTGATTTACAGCGTTTTCAAAATTTTAAAATCACACCTTATTTGCTTTCAGGACATTATATTATTGGGGGCATTTCTTTTCTTAGGCGGATTGGTAAAATATACCGTTTTTGTATTTTCGGCACCTTTTTTAATTGTTGTCGCCTACCATATAATTAAACACGCTTCTTTTCGTGCTATTTGTCAATATGCCATTATTTGCGTGTTCTATGTAGCCATTATTTTTGGTCCATTTTTATCTCGAAATTTGGCATATTTTGGAAATTTAACGGGGGAAACAGGCTTATTAAATTTGATGGGAAACGAACACCCTAACTTGTTTAAAATGCTCGGTAATGTTTCTAAAAATATAGTTGACGAAATGACGATTCCATGGGACGCATTTAATTCAATTTTAACTAATTGGGTTCAAAAATTTCATGAAATTATAGGAGTTCCTTTAAACTCCCAAGAAACCAATTATCTTTCAATGCCTTATCAAACAAACTTTTTGTTTGCCGAAGACAATGCTAGTAGCTTAATTCATGCGTTAATTATTTTAGGATCGTTGGTATTTTTTATTTTTAATAAGAAGTTTCAGGGTCGGCAAAAAATGCTTTTATATTGGGGAGGGCTAATTTTTAGCTTTCTAGTTTACTCATTCTTATTTAAGTGGCAGCCTTGGGGAAATAGATTATTGTTGCCCATATTTATTTTGTCCATGCTGGCGGTTACTCTAGCCCTCTATCAGGTCATACAAAAATCTCGATTAGGCCTACATGTAGTATTCATTTTTTTCGTTTTGTATGCTATTCCCTCTGTTTATTTAAATAGAAATAAACCCATGTTTGATTTATATCAAATGAGAAGTATTTTAAATAAACCCAAAGGGATGATGACAAAAGAGCAATTTAATGATCAATCAGAAAAAATTAAACATGAACTTTTAAATTACTATTCATTCAACCAGGACGTGTACCTAATTAGTCAAAAATTGCCTAAGGTTAATAAAGAGAAATTATTCAAATTACAAGACTCGCTTTTCTTTTTTAAGGATGAAAAAATTTCCATATTTAAGAAATCGAGAGAAGAAAATTACTTTATAAATCAACCCTATTTGTATCCCATGTTTACCTCAATTTTTAGAGATATCCCTCAGAACAAAAATAGACTTGCCTTATATATTAGTGGGGATGCTTATGAATATCCTTTGTGGGTTTTTGCAAGGAAAAAATTTGGAAATAATTTCAAAATGGGCCATCCCAATTATAATTATAAGTGGAAAACAAGGAATCATTTTTTAGCTAATGAGCAGGATGTCAAAATCTCTGAAATAAAAAATAAATGGTTGGTAAAATAATGATTGTCGCTTGACTTAGTTAAATTTGAAATTAAATTGGCCAAGCCTACTCTTTTGATGTCTAAACTTACTGTAATCATCCCGGCTTTTAATGAAAGCAAAACTATTTTAAATATTCTACAAAGAGTACTAGATGTTGATTTAGCGGATAACATTCAGAAAGAAATTGTTATTGTCGATGATTTTTCAACCGATACCACCCAACAAGTTGTACAACAATTTATTGACGCAAATCTCAATCAAGAATTTCAATATTTTAAAATGGATAAAAATAGAGGCAAAGGCGCTGCGATCCATAAAGGTATTGATCTTGCTTCTGGTGATTACGTAATTGTGCAAGATGCCGACTTAGAATATGATCCAGACGAGTATAATATTTTACTGAAACCCATTTTGAATGGTTCCTCAGATGTTGTTTACGGTTCTCGGTTTATTGGTGGCAAGCCACATCGTGTGATGTTCTTTGGACACACACTAGGAAATAAATTTTTAACCTTACTCTCTAATATCTTCACAAACCTTAATTTAACGGACATGGAGACATGCTATAAGTTATTTAAAAGGGATGTAATTAAAAACCTTGATTTAAAAGAGCAGCGATTTGGATTTGAGCCTGAAGTGACAGCCAAAATTGCTAAAATAAAAGGATTAAAAATTATGGAAGTAGGGATTTCCTACTATGGGAGAACATATCAAGAAGGTAAGAAGATCGGCTGGAAAGACGCATTTAGGGCTATTTATTGTATAATTAAGTACAATTTATTCAAGTAATTTAAACTAGGGATATGGCTCTGACATGAAATTATGATACAAAAACAAATTTCATTTGACATAAGAATATTCATATTCGTAGTATCCTTTTTTTTATTTTACCAATTTATTGGATGTGCCTTAAGCATCTTTGATATTAATTTTACTTCATTAATAACTATATCCGCGGTTGCCTCTTTATTGGGATCTTTCATCCTAATCCGAAATAATGTTGGTAAAATAGTTTTATCAAATAATCAATTACTCCTAACTATTTTTCTCATTGGCACGGCCACTTTTTTATTTATCCTAAGATTAAATTGGGGTATTTTTGACTTTATTTGCCCCACAGGAATTTTGGGAATTACGCAACAAATTTCTATTGGGAAATTTCCAGCTGCCTACCTTAGTTTTCCTGAAATAACGATGAATTACCATCAAGGGTTTTTATTTATCTCAGGAACAATTTCTTATGTTCTAGGGGTTCAGCCAGCATTAGCGCTAAAAATGGCTTTTATTTTTTCATTTATATTAATAGCGATTGGCCTAGTCAGCTTATTTCTATTTCATCAAAGTAAATTTTATTTATGGCCACTGATTTTTTTCATTTTAATATCATCGATATCTCCTCATAACTTCCATGACCTTGGCTTATTCAACTATGTGAATGTTTTTGAGTATTTGATTTCTAATTCTTGGCCCTTAGGACTTTTAGGGATCATTTTAATTCTATTTATTATTTCAAATAATCCCGAAATCAATCGATATTATTATCCTTTTTTATTGATTACGCTCAGTATGAGCACTGCCAATGCAACGGTTTTTAGTGTCTTAGTAATGACTTTGGGCGTAATGATATGCTGGAATACCAAGAAATTTTTTACGGATAAATTATTTGTTGCTCCTGCTTTGTATTTTTTTAGCTTAGCATTCATATATATCATTCCTAAATATTTGCCTACCGCATTTTTAATTGGCGAGAATTATGATGCGGTTCAAACAAAATTTAAATGGGTAGAATTTGAGTTTATACAATATTTGAAATTTTCAGGGAAATATTTTTTACTCATTAATCCACTAACTTTTATAGGCTTATTTGTCGCATTAAGAAATCTAAAAGTTAGAGCTAGCCAAGTTGAAATATTTATCTCATTTCTCTTAATTATATCTTTTAGTTTCCCAATGGTCATTTATTTACCTAATATTCAAGCTTGGGATAATATCCATAAATTTGCCATTTTGGATATTTTTTTATCCATTTTAGTCGTGGGGCTCTATTTAAAATCAGATAATAAATACCAAAAATTTATTATTTCAGGTATAATTTTTTGTGCAATATGTTCAGTCCCAGCAGATCTTGATTTATTCTTACAAAGAACGTCTACTGACTTCACTCATTTGGTTGTACCAAATGACTTAACCAAGCCAGTCATCAATTATTTGAATGACGTAAAAGAGAAAAAAACCATCTTTGGATTTAAGAGTGATTATGATCAAAAATGTAATGAAAATGGCTTTTCTTATATATCACAATATACAGGATTCAATTTTTCAAATGGATACTTTCCGGAAGTCTTTTTATTGTCTCAGAAAGTCGAGAACAGATATCAGGAGTCGAAGGATTGGTGGGTGTCAAATAAATCATTTTCAAATAGAATAAAGTCCTTAAAATCTGGAGATTTTATTTTGTTGAAAAATGAAGATCGCTCAGAATTTATAACTAAACTTCATACTACCAATATTGAATTTCTGCCAACGCAGTTGATCGCATTTGAAAATTTTAGTTTATTCAAATCCAGGGAATAAATATGGCCTTATACCGCATCCTTCTTTTTGATACGATTACGGACGGGCATCACCCCGACTATCTCATTCATTTAATCGGATTTTATAGTGGCAACCAAGAAGTTGAATTGTTTGTGGCAACGGGCGAATCTTTTAAATCGCAATTTGACGCGAGGCAAAAGGATGAAAATAATCAGTGGGGAGATAACGTGACATTTCTCGGTATCCCAACCGATAAATTAAACTCCATCCACTCAAAACCCATTTATTTGCGTTCTATCATTGAATGGAATATGCTGGTTGAAACCGCTAAGGAAATAAATGCGAGCCAAGTTTTGTTGATGTATTTTGATTATTATCAACTCGGTATTTTGATTGGAAAAAAAGCTCCATTTGCCGTTTCAGCCATTTATTTCCGGCCCAACTTTTCAGAAAATGACCACGGGATTTATCCTCAAATAAAAAAATGGATGCTTTCCAAAGTCCTGAATAGCGGGCAAATTCAAAACTTATTTTGTTTGGTTCATGCATTAGTACCTTACATGAAAGAGCAAAAAACGCAGACTCAAATTATCCCCATTTGCGATCCGGTAAAACAGTTTGAAGTCTCAAACCCTGAGGTTGCCGAGTTTAGAAATAAATTCAAAATCCCGACAGATAAAAAGATATTTTTAAATTTTGGATACCTGGATGACCGAAAAGGAATGGAGGTTTTTATCGACGCATGTGCGACCCTAACCAAAGATGAGCTTGCCAAAATTTGTTTATTGCTTGCCGGTCCCGTGCCTGAATATTACGAGAAAATAATAGAAGCTAAACTAGCGCAGGTCCCTGAACTTGAGGTCATTCGTTGCTACGGATATTTACCTGCGCGTGAAGTCCAAATTTGTTTTGAAATAAGCGATGTTGTGCTAATCTTATACCAAGATTTCCTGAATATGAGCTCTGTGTTGATTCGGGCGGCTATGGCAAATAAGCCAACTTTCGCGACTCGTACCGGGATGATCGGTGAATTGGTGTCTAGAAATAATTTGGGCGTTACTCTGGATGCAACTTCTGTGATCGAGGTTTCGAACGAATTAAATGCAATAATAAAAAATGGAATTTCTTATTCTGAAGACAATTTAAAGCAACTCGCGAAGGAAAACTCACTACACTCTTTTCTGTCAACCATCGATCAGACCATTCGCTAGAGCGGGATGTATTGAATGTGATTTTTTAAGCTTTTTAAAAGACTTTTGGTACGCTCTGGTCTAGCATCCGTGATAAATACTTGGCCAAAATGATCCTGTGCCATCATTTCAATTAATCTCTGAATTCTTCGGTCATCCAATTTATCAAAAATATCATCGAGCAATAACAAAGGTTTTCTGGGTTTTGCAGCCACCAGGGAATCAAATTGTGCCAATTTCATCGCCACCACAAAACTTTTTTGTTGGCCTTGCGAACCGAATTTTTTAAGCGGGAAATTATTGATTTCAAAAGAAAATTCATCCCGATGAATTCCGATGGTACTTCGCTGTGCAGCTAAATCTTGTTGCTCGCCCGCTTTCAATGTGGCATCGAATTCCCCAGAAATAAAAGTGGATTCCAGCGTGATACTGACTTGCTCCCGATCATCCGATAAGGCCGCATAATGCATTTGGAATTGAGGTAAAAAGCTTGCCAAAAATTCAATTCTTGCCTGATGAATTTGCTCTCCCAAAGTGACCATGGGGTCATGGTAAATGGCTAATTGCAAATGGTCCACTTGGCCCCTTTCGGCAAATTGTTTTAATAAGATATTTCGCTGCTGAACGACCCGATTATACCTCAATAAGTTTTCTAAAAATCCCCGATCTAACTGTGACATCATGCCATCAAAAAACCGTCGCCGTTCTTCACTTCCCTCCCGAACTAAATCAGTATCGTGTGGATCCATTAATACGATAGGAAAATTTCCAATATGATCCGCTAACCTTGGATATGGTTTTTGATCCCTCAGTAGTGATTTTTTATGTCCCCGTTGCACAGCACAAGTGATTTGTGTTTCACTCTCAGGAATTCCAGATTCCAAATGTTTTTGGTAAATAAAACTACCCTGAACCATAAAAAAGTCCTTTTCATGCTGAATACAAAGTGGATCTGCAATGCCTCGTGCACTCTTGGTCATGGACAAAAAATGGATGGCGTCAAGCAGATTCGTTTTTCCAATTCCGTTTTCGCCCACAATGCAGTTTATTTCTGGAATGAAGTCAAATTGAGCCTCCTCATACGATTTAAATTGCTTGACCTGTAAAGATTTTAGGTACATGAATGAGGATAAAATGGCTTAAACATGTAAAAATAAAGAATTTAATGTGATTTTTTGGAAGGAATCAAGGGAATTTGAAGCAATTTTTGGCAGCTACGTTGTTTTGTTTTAATTTCGCATGATTAATAGGACTCGGGATTTTCCAACAGCCCTATTTTAAATGAATCAATATTCGATGGCAAAGAAAGACACACAAGCACCTAAGTATTCCAAAGAGACCTACACCTATTGGTA
>Ga0222712_10003087_pt1 | contig 18493 bp, 13 predicted proteins | sample C33_657DmetaG_FD_165043 | JGI IMG/M metagenome (GOLD analysis project Ga0222712, IMG submission 165043) | Estuarine water microbial communities from San Francisco Bay, California, United States - C33_657D | ecosystem: Environmental > Aquatic > Marine > Unclassified | place: USA: California...
TCGCCAAGACAGGTATAGTCAAAACGCTGATCGCTGCCCATATTGCCAACAACCACAGTGTCAGTATTGATACCGAGACCCATACCAAAAGCTGGTACACCTTCTGCCTTAATTTCTGCATTGAATTCCTCTAATGATTTTAACATTTGAAATGCAGTACGTACTGCATCTTTTGCGTGTTGTGGATTATTAACTGGTGCGTTCCAGAATGCCATCTGTGCGTCACCGATATACTTGTCTAGCGTACCCCTGTTCTCAAGGATAGCCTTAGTCATAGCAGTCATATAACGATTCATAATACTTGTTAAGCCTTGAACGTCTTTGCCATAGTGTTCGCTGATAGTTGTAAAGCCGCGAACGTCAGTAAACATAATTGACAGCTCTTGCTCTGTGCCACCTAGCTTTAGTAGTTCTGGTTGGCGCTGTAGCTGTGCTACTAGATCTGGACTTAAGTAAGTACCGAACTGCTTTTTAATTTGTTGCTTCTGTAAGAACTCGCTTACAAACTTAACGCCATAAACGTGCAGGGCAACAAGAATAAGGCCCAAAGCAGTTGCCGTTGCGTCTGTGAGCATGTTGTAGTTAATAAACAGCCAATAAGAGCCACCAACACTGGCAGCGATCCCAACAACAGTTGTAGAAAGACCGACATATGTCCACCTTGATAGGAAAATAATAATTAAGCCCAATGCAAGTAATGCGGCAATTTCTGCAAAGTCTGCATAGTCTGGGCGTTGAATGTTAACGCCATTAAACATAGTACCAACTACAGCGGCTTGTAGTTCATGTGGATGAACTGGGCCTAGTGCTGTTGGCACTGGGTTACTGATACCTGCTGCCGTTGGGCTTACAATAACAACAGCCCCTCTAAAGTCTTTGGGAAGGTCTGCTAAACTGATGCTGTGTGATTTTTGACTCCAGTCAATCCACACACGGCCTAAGCTGTCTGTTGTAACTGGGCCGAACTGAGGTATACGCATCTTTTCAACACCAAGTTCGTTTAGCTTGATTTGAAAGCTAGGATCGCCTGCTACTACTCGCAGTACTTCTAAACTTAGTGCTGGATATAATGTTCCGTCTACACTGGCTACTAATGGTACGCGACGATTAACACCGTCAATCTCTGGTAATGTATTAACTGTACCTGTACCGATTGCTAGTCCTTCATAGTTAGGCAAGTTAGCAATGATACCAGGATATTGAATTACTGTATCTAAGTACTCTGGACCTAGGATTGCGGCACCAGTTTCGCGAGGATTATTTTTTGACTTGTCCGATGGGACATTTGGTAGTATAACTGGATACTGTAGCATTGCTGCTTCCATAGCCTTGTCGCCTTTGAAGCGATCTGGCTCTGCCATTAACACATTGAACACAACAAGGCCTGCACCTCTGCTATATAAATCTTTTACTATGCCTGCATACTGATCACGTGGGAAAGGCCATTGTCCATATTTGCTTAGTGCGGCTTCATCAATGTTCACAGTGTAAACATTATTTTGCACAGGCTGCTTGCTTGTAATAAGTGTATCAAAATATCTTAAGCGTACACTTTCAACAAAGCTAGGATCTAGTGCTCTGATACCTACGATTAAAATTAGTGTGAGTAATGCAGTCCATGGACTTAGTAAAATTTTCTTTAGCATGTTATTGTCCTTGTGTTACTGTGATTGTACCGCATCCTCCAGTTGTTGCACATGAATGTGCAATTGAATAGAAGTTTTGTGTACTGCCACTTTGTGTCAATTCGAAACTTGTTGGGTTTCCGCTAAGGCTGACTGCGGCCATATGATTGCCGCTGCCTTGTTGGATAATAGCAACAGATTTGTTACCACCGCTCAAAGATAGATCTAGGTAATGATTACCATTATCTTTTTGCTGAATATTTATCGTATTGTTATTGTTTGCTACTGTAGCAAAGATTCCTTTTGCGCCGCCTGTACCAGTTTGACTTAGCGTTAAACTGTTACTGCTACCATTTACTGTAATGTCCATGTAATTTGTTACCGCATTACTTGTACCGCTTTGTGTTGCGGTGGTTGTATTATTATTACCATTACTGTAATACTTAAAGTAATTTTCTCTAGTGCCACTTTGTGTTACAGTAATACTATTGCTAGAACCGATTTGCTCAATGATTACTTTAGAATCTTTTACAATTCTAGAACTAAAGGTATTAACTTTGGTAGTATTTGTTGCACTAGCATTAAATGATGTATTGGTGCCACCACAGCAAAATGTTGGGCCTGGTGGTGGTGGAGCAGGTGGGGGTGGTGCGGTACTGCCTGCGTTTGGAGCCACAGATGTAAAGCTCTGACCGTTCAGCTGAGTAGTACCTATGATTTCGTCAATAAAAAGAATTGGGCTTAGTGCTGTGTCGCCTAAGTTAAAAGTTATAAATGATAGGTCATAAGTTCCTGTAACGGTTACAGTAATAACTATCTGCTGCCAACCAGTTGAGCCATAGCTGCCAGTTGAATAGTTACCAGTTCCAGGATTAGTAAAACCTAGTAGTGCATATTTTTGTTGACCATTAACTGTTACTGGACCAGCTGGACCTGTTACCACAACCATTGAACCGTCATTGTAGGGAGTATAGTCTGTACTCACATAGTTCCAGGCATAGGTATACGTTTTACCCGCTTCTAGTACTACACTGCGTCTTGCGTATGAAGCATTAGTTGGCCACATGTTGCCGTTTTGATAAATTGTATTTTTAATTGATGTGGTCTCACTGCTATTAAAGCCGAGTGTTGACATCGAGCTGTCAAACGAAGGTGAGCCGTTACCTGCCTGTATGCTTAACATATATGTGCCGTAAGGAGTAACAGTCCAACACTTGCCGCCGCCAGGACAATAGTTGTTCATACCAGTTGTTACTTGTGCGCCTGAGCCGCTATTGCTCCAGCCAGTGGTCTTGACATTTGTACTACCATTACTAACAGTCCAGTTAGAGTAGTTACCGCTTTCAAAACCAAAGTTAGCTTGCTGTGCTAGTGCTGGCATGCTGATGAAAAATAATAATGCTGCTAGTATCTTTCTCATTTGCTCTGCCTAATAGTTACTGTATTACCTGAGTTAGGTGATGCACCCCAACCTAGCTTGCCTTCGTCGCCGTTGTGAACAATAGTTAAATTTAGATTTGAACTTAATCTTGCTCGTACTTCTGCATAGTGATCGCTTTCTGTAGTTCTAAAGAAAGTTACATAAGGATTTGCTTCTACACAAATAATTTTTTCAGAACAAGGACCTCTTACGCCACTACCGGCTGCTAGAGCAGTAAGTTTAGCGTCGTCTTTGTTATTGTTTCTATTAGTATCAGCATTAGCATTTCTGGTTACTGTTTCTTCTTCTTTTTCTTCAAAGTTATTTTCTTTTGAACTTTTTGCCATCTGTTCTTGAACTGCTTCCGGCGGACTAATAATTAAGTCGTTGGTTACTTGACTGTCAAAACTGATTCTAGGATCGACCGTTGTTAGTTTTAAAATAATAGCGGCACTAGGTGTTGAGTCAAAGTTAGCAACATATGTTGCACTAAATGGTTCTGTTAGTTCCACTGAGCCTGCTGCATTTTCAACTATAATCTTACCTGTTTGGCAATTAATTAATCGTTGTTCATCTGTTTTAATAATTTCATTCTCGTCGCGACAGCTAGGTACTAGTACTACTAAACTTCTACCTGCTTCGTCAACAGTCATGTGAAAATCTGTACCTCTAACTGCGATTGCAGCACTGGGCGTTTTAATATTGATACGCTGAGGATTTACTTTTGCAATTTGACCGCTAGCATAACGTACTGTACCCATAGATACTTTCATTGCTAATCTGCCGGCGTCGCTTTTCTTTGGATCAAATACAAAGTCGTCAATTACTAAACGACTGTTTTCTGTAATTTTTACTTTTGTATTGTCTTTGAAGTTAATGTTTAGTGTGGTGCCTTTACGTGTAGTAACTGCATCGTTAGATACAATATCTGTGTTTGGTTTTCCTGCAATAACTTGTTTTCCTCTTTGAATAGAAGAGTCAGGGCCAACCTGAGTTGAGATTTTACCAATCTCAGCCCAAGCTGGCACTGCGCTTAAAAAACATATTGCAAATGCAACACAGCGAAACATTAGTTACTCGTTGTTACATTGATGACATTGCTGCCACCATTAACTTTAATGTTTACAGTAGTGTCAATTGTACCACCTTGTGTAGTTGTAATTTGGTTCAATGAACCAGTTACTAGTACTTTTAGGTCGTGCCCACTGACACCAGCTGAACCAGTTTGTGTGTGACGTAGAACGTTACTATCACCACTGATATCAACATCAAGTTTACCATTGCTACTTGTTAATGTATATGCAAGGTCGTTTAGGTTACCAACAATCTTTGTCTTACTATTGATAGCACTGCCTGCAATAGTTTCAACTAGCTTGTTGCCGTTACCTGTAATAGTTTGATCAATAGTAACACCTGTACATGCACCTGCGCTTGTACCGCAAGTTACTGTTACATCGTTTAAATTACCAGTTACAACACTTGTATATGTGTTTCCGTTACCTGTTATTTTGTAATTTGCTTTATTGTTATCTCCAGTCTGGCTCATAGTGACTGTGTTAGTATCGCCAGTAACAGTAGCATAGTCGCTGGTGCTAACACCAATACTATTACCACTACCGGACTGTGTTAGGGTAACTGTATTACTATTACCAACTTGGTCAATCATAACCTTGTTGGTAGTATTTGTTACCTGAGCAAAAGAACTGGTAGAGCCTAAAGCCATTACTAGACCAAACAACAAGCCTTTCAATGTCTTATTCATTAGCTCTCTCCTATTTTAATTTTTTCACCAGTACCGTCTACAAAAGGTACTGCTGATTCTGATGTCTCTTTCTTCTCTTTAGTTTTTAGTGTGTTTTTTAGCTTATTAAGAACCTTTGCTTCTTCTTTAGCTTTTGTCTCTGCTTCTTGGGCTAGTCTAATTTCTTCTACAGATTTTGGATCATAGTCCCATAAACCTTTTTTCTGTCCTAAGCGAATCATCTCAACTACCGCGGCTTGAATAGCCATATTAGTTGCGCGATTTCCGCTTTCGTTCACACCCATGCCAATTTCAGCTTCAATAGATTTTGTACCAGCTTCTACAAATCGTAGTACACCTAGTTTATCCATGTAACTGTAAACTGTTTTAGTTGTTGTGATGCTTGTTAATACTTCGCCTGAAGTAACACTTACTACACGTAAACTTACTGTAATCATATCTGCTTGATATTGTGTTTGTGGACCAATACCGAGGATACGCATACCACTACCGCCTGTTACAATATTACTATCATAACCAACAATGCCACCTTCGACTAAAATACCTGCAAACAACATTGGTGGCAATGGTTTTGCATTTGCTCCGTCATAGATTTCTCTCATCTGACGAATCATCTGACGTTCTTTCATCAAGTTGTCTAAGCCTACACGCTCAACAACTTTAAACCAGCCGCCGTTGCCTACGTCTTGAAGTGATTTAATCAAGTATGTTTCGGCACCTTGTGTAACTGCACTGCTTAACTGTGCAACCATTGGGCTAGGCTTGCGCTGGCCGGTTCTGTCTAAGAAGCCGTAAACTGCAACTACGATTGGGCCGTTAGCTGGCTTTGGTAGCACAAACTCTGGGCGATCCAGTGTTGTACCTTCGATCTTTGCATCTTGAAATTGAGTCTTAGATAACAACTTATCCATTTGTGAATAACTTGCACAACCACTTAACACAAGACTTGCGCTTGCTAATAATGCTACTGTTAGTTTTTTCATATTAGCCACCACCTGCTGCGCCAACCATTGTTGCTACTGGGACTTTAATAATTGTTACTGTACCATTAACATCTGTAATAGTCAATGTAATAAAGTTACCATCTTTCTTATACGATACTGTACCACCTGTTGGAAAATCTAGTACGCCTTGGCTAATACCAGCTTCACCAAAGATGTTGTCAGTAATTTGTTTTGCAAGTTCCTGATACATTCTGCTTTCAAGTGCTTGCTTGAAGCGATAGATTGGATCTTGCATCAACTTTAATTCTGCCTTTGCTTCTGCTTGTGCTTTTTCGTCTTTAATTTTTTGTTTAGCTGCTTGTTCTTGATTATATACACTCAGAACGTGCTGTGTGTAACCAATACCGCTAAATGCTGGGCTGTTAAACTGATGCACAATTTCACTAGCGCCGGCGGACGATGCAGAAACAAGTAGGGCAGTTAAAGCTAAAATGTTAATTTTTCTTACCATCATTTCCTGTTTCCTCTCATTTTTTTGATGTTTCTACTTGTGATATGTGTATTTTTTCTTTGAGTTCTGATAACTCTTTGTCTTTTTGAGCCTTTTCAATAATTTTTTGAACAGATCTATATTCCAATACAACATTTACTTTTTGTTGTAATCTAATCATATCTTGGTCCAGCATACGTGTTTTATCAATCACCCTGATCAGCGCCATATGCATGTCGCCTAGTGCAGGATCAATATGCTCTCCAATAAATTTCCATATAAAGTAGATAAAATAGCCTAGGCCCACAGCCATTACTATAGGAAATCCATAATCACCTATAAGTTTTGCAATGTCCATGCCTTCCATTTTTATTCCTCTACATCAACTTTTACAAAAATAATTCTGTTATCTTCGTCAATGACTACACGATATACATCATCATTTTTTACACCTAAAGATTCAGGGCGTAATTCTTTGTCCATTAGAATCTTATTTTGAAATTTTTCAAATACGTAATCAACAAATAACATTTAATCTCTCCTTGCATCCACTTTACCATCTTCGACAAAGTTTTCTGCTCTTGATATTCTTTCAATATCTGGTTTAAGTTCTAAAGCACTGCTTACAAGGAGATCAATCTTCATCATTTCGTTGCTCATAGTGGTGGCACGATTTTCTAAGGCTTTACAAAAACCAGTCAAGGTTTTTACTTGCCCTACAATGCCTTCTAAGATTTGTTTGATTACTACAAAGATGAAGAACCCCATTACCAATGAACCGGCTATGGGTGCGCCAACATCTGCTATGAGACCGAATATTTCGTTCACAAAGACCCCTTTAACGTGTTAGTTAAATTCTATGTGCGTGTCTTTGTATGAGTGTAAGCTGTGTTACTGAGTGTAAGTTATTGTAACTATAACACTTATTTATCAAAAAGAAAGGACGTAGTGTTAGTACGTCCTCTCTTTGCTTTTAAGTTAAAAGCTGTTTTTACATTAAGTTAATTAATGCTTCAACTACGCCTTCACCGCTGTCAATTGAACCAATTGCTTTACCAATAATTGTACCGGCTTTGGCACCGTTATTAGCCATTGCATGACCTTTAACACTGCTTGCTACTAGTAAATCACCCTTAGCAACTGGGCCAACTACCTTAACTGGTACACGACCAGTTAGTGCAATGTATGGGTGAGTATCGTTGTTGCCTGCACCACTGTTCATCATATAAGCTGGATCTGTAGAAACAACACCTGCTACAGCATGGTCATTTGGATGATCACATGCTGTAATTTCTTTAGAACCACCAAAGCATACTACTGTGCCTGGTTCTAAGATTGCATCAGCTTCGTAACGTTCTGCCAAGTCAGCGTAACGTGCGCTTGTTGCAGTACCTTGGAAGATGTTAGCATAAATGTCACCGCTAGCATCACGAGCAACAACTTTGCTTACTGTAGCTGTAGTGGTAGCATCAACTGCTACTGAATCTGCTGCTACAGTGATGTAGTTACCTGCGCCGACTGCTAGTACGCCAGAACTGTATGTTAAGCCGCCGCCGCCGGTGCCGCTAGCTAGTGTAATTGCACCTGTTGTACTGTTATAATCAACACCGCTTGAACCGCTGAATAACGCACGAACGTTTGCGTTTGAAAGTTCAATATTATCAGCGTTTGCAATAATACCATAACCGCCTACAACGTTTAGTGTAACAGAGTTAGCTGTTCCACCACCTGTTAAACCGCTACCAGCAACAACTTCAGTAATGTCGCCTGAAATTGTAACGTTACTGATACTTGTAACACGACCGTAAGTGTCAACAGTAATCTGTGCAGTTTGGTGTGTTCCGCCCCCGTATACACCAGCACTTACACCGCTTGTTGAAAGTGCAACATCATCTGCGTTTACAGTAATACCAGCGCCAGCACCTACTGCAAAAGTACCGTCAGTTAGAGTTAAACCTGCACCGCCTGTTAAGTGAGCACGTACTTCACTTGCGCTTGGACCTGTGTATGTAAACACACCGTTGCTATAACTGAAGCTACCGTCGCCGCTTGCATCGCTAGCACTGAATAAGCCTTTAATATATGTTGCGTTAACAGCTACATCATTTGCATTGACTGTAATACCTGTACCTTCGCCAACTGCAAATGTACCTGAAGTATATGTTAAGCCACTACCGCCTATTAAGTATGAATCCATACGTGCATTAATTTCACTTGCGCTTGGGCCTGTGTATGTAAACACACCATTAGCATAGCTAAAGCTGCCATCGCCACCTGCGTCAGTTGCGCTGAATAGATTCTTAATATATGTTGCATTAACAGCTACATCATTAGCGTTAACAAGTATACCTGTACCTTCGCCAACTGCAAATGTACCATCTGAATATGTTAGACCTAAACCACCTGTAAATAGTCCTTTTGTATATGTATCCGATGCGCCACCTTGTGTTTGAACATTAGAACCACTTACCTGTAGCGTGTTGCCGCTTGTAGAAAGTGTTGTATTAGCAATTCTAATTGAATTTGCGCCTACATACAAGTCTTTCCAAACTCTAGTTGGTGAACCTAAGCTGTAAACATTGTTTGCCGCTGGTTCAAAGTTACCTGCCCAACCTGTGCCGGCTGTATCATAATAACCTTCGTTAACACTGATAGTACCGTTGGAATAACTAATACCTTCAGTACCGCTGAAGAAACCTTTAACTTGAGTTTCTGTTAAAATATCAGCATATGCTGAACCATCGTTTGTAAACTGCCATTTGTCATCAGTTTCGTTCCAGCGAATCTGAACATCTGCACTGTCACCGCGCTTGATTCTAATGCCAGCATTTTCAGTTGGTGATCCAGTTGTGAAGTTACTGTTTAGGTCAATAATGTTGTCAGCTAAACTGATTGTTTCACTGTTAACAGTAATTGTTGTACCGCTAACAGTTAAGTTACCGCTAACAATAATATCATTACTAAATGTTTTTGCACCAGCAATTGTCTGTGTACCTGTTGTACGAACAACTGAACTATCAACGCTAAATGTAGCATTCGCTTTGCTTAAGCCGTCACCCGCACTTAGATAGCTTGCTAAGTCAACGTATTGTTTAGTAGCCGCATCTTGTTGCTGTACTGGATTAGATACATTGTTAATATATTGACTGTTAGCGTCAATATTACTTGCTAGTTTTAATCCGCCGCTTGCAGTAATTGCTTTACCAGCACTTAGCGTTATGTTTGATTTTATTTGAATATCACCAGTAGCGCCTGCACTTAATTCTAAGTCACCACCACCTGATGTTACAAGAGAAAGATTCTGACCTGAGGTTGCGCTAACTACGATAGTACCGTTGTTATCTTCTAGAACTTTCTGTCCGTTAACATATAGCGAGCCTGGACCAACGTATACGTCTTTCCACACTTTGTTAATAGAACCTAAACTATAAGTGTTATTAGCACTTGGTATTAAGTTGCCTGCTAAATTTTCATAATTCAATGAAAGTGTTGCATTACCGGAAGTTGAACCTCCAGTTAAACCACTACCTGCAACGACTGCTGTAATGTCAGCACCGCCCAGTGCTGCTACTTCAGAGGCTTTTGCTAGTGGGAAGCCGCCTGCTGTTGTACCATCGTGAACTACTACTGTATTTTTATCTGTATCAATGGTAATTTCACCAGCCAGACCAGTGAAACTGGCGTGTTGGGCGGTATTACCACGACGTCTCTGAATTGCTGTTGCCATTCTAAATCCCCTAGAGTTATACTCGTTTGTTATGCATATTTATCAATTATTTAATAATCACTAGCTCTAACTCATCGTTCAAGTCTCTTACCTTGATCCAATTGTTATTAGCTATTTGACCTTTATAAACTGGAGCAGAACCTAATATGCAAACTACCGCCCAGCCTTTTCGCTTTTCTCTACCCACATAGTTCTTAGTATTATCCCAAGAAGGACTGTGAGCGTGTTTCTGTAAAGTGTTACCTTGATAATCTGTTTGAATTTCAACAGCATTTTCAGGTAAAGCAAAATCTCTACTAAGATTCTGCTTGTAAAAACTTTTTAATTTTGTTGTTTCCATTTCTAACCATTCAACAACTTTATAGCTATAGGTATTATCGTTGTATTTTTTATGCCAATGATTCCATGCACTATTTCCAATTAATGCTGCATTGGGTACAACTACGCCTACAACGTTATCGCCTTCGTCAGCTACTCTAAGTTTTCCATTGGAATCTAATGTAACTGTAAAGCCGTTTCTATTTTCATTGCGATTATTTCCATCTGCCCATTCAAACAATTCTGCATAGCAATTATTATTACTATAAAATGTTCCGTTAGAGTAAACAGATCCTTCACCACCAACTTTAAATGTTTCAGTATCGCTGTCTGCTACTACACTTAAAGCATTCCATCTTGCATTTAAGGGTGCATCTGCGGCAACTTTTAAAACAGAATGGTCATATTCTAATGTTGCAATTTTAAAAGTTACTGCATCAGTGTCATTAAATCTATGATATAAACTTAGTGTTGAATCATTAATTTTTGACATACTGTTTATAGCAACAGAACCATCACTAAAAATATTAGTCCCTTGGCGATTCATTCTACTAACAGCACGAAATACGAATGTCTTATCGTCGTCACCGTCACCTTCAACAATAACACCTCTTGTAGTTCCATCACCGCTGGTCGGTAAGTCTGCTTCACTAGTGTATCCTGATCTAAAATGCGCCGAGCCTTTACCAAAGCTTCGAGGACTTTTAGTACCAGTTGCAAGCTGTCCATTTTTGCCTACTAACATTACTACATCATTATCTTTTGAAAATAATAATCCGTCATCGCTAGCATCGATTGAGTAGGTTTTAGAACCGGTAAGAAGTATGCGGTCTTTACGCTGTTCAGCTGCATTACTAATTTTTTGTAGTGCTAATTGCATTTTTCCTTCAAATTCCGCTGTCATTCTTTTTGTTACTGCCTGAGTAATTTCCTCAGTTAATGCAGTAATATCAAACTGTGGCTCTTCTACTTTTGGCTCTTCTACCTTTGGTTTAGTAACCCTAGGTTTAGTAGTTGATGATTTTTCAACCACCGGTTCAACTATTTCTTCAACTATTTGTTTTTTTGCTTTTGGCATGTGTGTTCCTGTTTGTCTTAACTTATACTATATCAAAAAAATCACTGTATCTGTATATCTATATATAGACTTACATTGCCTCCGTCTGTCATACGTTTCCAATTTGATCCATCGCTAAATGCCATAGTAGGTCCGTAGGCATCGTTACTTACATAGATAATCTGACCTGGAACGCCAGGATTAGGCAGAGTTTGAACTGTGAAACCATCATGTGTTATACCTCTGGTTTCTAATATATATTGATAACTTGTTGAATGAGATGCAATGTTAGCAATCGAACCAAAATCATATATTACATTTGCCGTGTCTGATACTGAACCGTAATCTGTAATAGGCTGGAATATTACACCGGTCGCTACACCTGAACCAGCTGAATTAGATATTTGATCATCTACATATTTCTTAGTTGCGGCATCTTGATCGTTGGTTGGATCAACAACATTAACAATTTTATGTGTATTAGCATTTAAGTTACCAGGTAATGTAACATTACCGGATTGGTCAAATTCCCAAATATGCTGTACACCATTATATGCTGTTGCAATATATGCGCTGTTTGGACCATCTTCAACCCACATTGTGGTATTGCCATCGTTGCTGGTTAATGCGGCGTAACCATTTACACCTGCTGTAATGTCAACATTACTATTACCTACATTAGTAACAATTTTTGCACCACGTGGAAGGTTAATATTACCTGTTGAATCAAATTCCCAAAGGTTAACAGAACCTGTAAAGTTAGTAGCAACATAGGCAGCATTATCTTCTGACCAAATGCTTGTATTAGAATTATTGCTTGTTAAGGCAGCATATCCACCAGTACCTGCTGTGATGTCAACATTACCATTTCCTACATTAGCAGCAATCTTTGCACCACGTGGTAAAACAACATTACCAGTTGTATCAAAGTGCCATACATTTTGTGATCCTACAAAATTTGTACCTACATATGCACCATCTGCTTCAACCCATAATGTTGTATTAGCATCTGATGTACTTAGGCCGGCATAGCCGCCGGTTCCAGCAGTTACATCAACATTGTTATTGCCAGCGGCAGTAGAAATACTTGCACCATTATTAAATGATACACTGTTAACTTCTATTACGCCTGTTAGGTGTACTAGGCTTGATGCTTTATTAAATGTAAAATTAGTATTACCAGATATATTACCAGCATCAGAAAATAATATTGTTGTATTAGCTATTGCACCTAGAACGAATGTATTACTTTCAAATGATTCAGCAACTAATGTTCCATTAGCGGCTGTCCATTTATTTGTTGAAGGTACATAAACAAAGCTCTTTATAGAACCACCAATGTTAGCTTCAATACCAGCATTAGCAACGGCTCCGTCACTGTTAACACGTATGATTGCATCATCTATTGTTACAGTGGTTGAGTTAACAATAGTTTGCGTACCATTAACTGTGAAATTACCCGATACTACAGTATCACCACTAACTGTTAGTGCGCCTAATACATTTAAATTAGAAACATTAGCACCATCTTTGATTGCATAAGAAACACTTATACCATTTGACCCGCCTAAGTCTGTAACTGTTGTAGTTAATTGTTGAGTGTTGCTTAAGAATGATAACACTTCCGGTGTTAGCAATGAAATATTACCAACTGCGCCTGATGCGTTGCCTATAACTAAAGTATTTGCCGCTGCCTGAGTGGATATGTTTGTTAAACGGCCTTTTGAATCAACTGTAATTACTGGTATAGAATTTTGTCCGTAAGTACCTGCGGATACTCCGGTGTTAGCCAGTGTCATTACTAGATCAACATTAGCCGATCCATTAAAACTTGTTGCTGGTGCTGATGCGTCTCCGCTAGCACTAAAATATCTAGCAGTTTCTAATATAGTTGTTTTGCTTGCTGTACCAGTGACATTACCTGTTAGATTGCCTACGAAAACATTAGCTGTAATAACATTAGCTGTAATAACATTGGCTGCAATTTCATCAGCAACAATATCATTGTCGGTGATAACAGTATTACCAACTGTAACAGTATTACTACCAATTACAGTATTGCCGACACTTACATTCGAATTACCAATTACAGTATTACCAACTGTAACATTAGAATTACCAATTACAGTATTACCAACTGTAACGTTTGAGTTGCCAATTACAGTATTGCCTACAGTAACATTGGTATTACTAATTGTGGTGTTACTACCAATAGTGACTGTATTGCTTCCAATTACAGTATTACCAACAGTGACGTTTGAATTTCCAATTACAGTATTACCTACAGTTACATTTGAGTTACCAATTACAGTATTGCCGACAGTAACAGTATTGCCATCAATTACAGTATTGCCAACACTTACATTTGAGTTACCAATTATTGTATTGCCAACAGTAACATTGGTATTACTAATTGTGGTGTTACTACCAATAGTGACTGTATTGCTTCCAATTACAGTATTACCTACTGTGACATTAGAATTACCAATTACTGTGTTACCAACAGTGACGTTTGAATTTCCAATTACAGTATTACCTACAGTAACATTGGTATTACTAATTGTAGTATTGCTACCAATAGTGACTGTATTGCTTCCAATTACTGTATTACCTACTGTAACAGTATTGCTAGTAATTGTAGTATTGTTACCGACCGTAACTGTATTGCTTCCAATTACTGTGTTACCAACTGTGACAGTATTGCTAGTAATTGTAGTATTGTTACCGACCGTAACTGTATTGCTTCCAATTACTGTGTTACCAACTGTGACATTGGTGTTACTAATTGTGGTGTTACCAACTGTGACATTGGAATTGCTGATTACTGTGTTACCAACAGTGACATTGGTATTACTGATTGTGGTATTGCTACCTACTGTAACAGTATTGCTACCGATTACTGTATTACCAATAGTAACTGTATTACCATCAATTACAGTATTACCAACTGTAACGTTGTTATTAATAGTAACAGTATTGCTAATGGTAATATTATTACTAGTAATAGTGTTACTACCAATTATAGTATTACCAACGACAACTGAAGCTACACCAATGTTTTTCCAACCGGTGCCAGTCCATCGATAGTTATAACCATTAAAGGTTACAGTCTGTCCAATAGTTCCTGTTTTAGGTAATGATGCTACAACCATGTTCTTCTTTTATCCTATCGGCGGTGTGATGTTAAACCAATAATCGCCACCGTTCGGATTATCTACAGGATCATATGGACCACTGCCGTCTTTGGTGATCCACATCATTGGCGTGGCTACTGAATTAGGTGAATTAACTGTTATAGGTGCTGGGTCAACTAATCCGTCATTAGAAACCATCATCCATACAGCCCCATATGGTACTACAACATTTGCTAAAAATCCAAATGTTGTAGGATCTTGATTTGGTGCTATTGACATGTAACCCATTCCGTATGCAGTAAAATCATACATGTCAGTTGAGTAATAAAATTGTCGTTTCCATGATACATTGCCGCTACCATCTGCTAACAATGCATCAAATTTATTACCATAGCTGTTGTTAACCGATATACCTTTAGCTAAAGATATGTTACCGTCAACAATTAAATTTTTTGTTGTTGTATTAGCACCATCGACTTTAAAAACTTCGCTGGAATTATTAGCATCATACACTTTAAAAACAGGATTTGTATTTCCTGTATTGTCACGAAGCCTTAAAACAGTGCCAGAACCGTTTGCATGTTTAACATCTAAAAATGCGCCGGAGTATTTGATGGATGGATTAGTACCTAAACGTAAGCTACCGTTAACAAATAGCTTTTCGTTTGAACTAGTAGAACCGATACTAACTGTATCGTTAGCAGTATCTACAAATAGTGTACCGCTGTCTACGTTTAAATTTGTGAGGGTTGAACCGATGCTTGTCCAAGCATTAGCATGATACACCTGTAGAGTCGAATTGGATTTATCGATCCAAATGTCGCCTAAGTCGGCGCCGGCAGGTATAGATACGTTACCATGAATTCGGGCACCTGTTTTTCCAACCCTAAAATCGGATTGAGTGGTACCCTTAAAGTTACCAAAAATAGCCATCAATGTCCCCGGTCAGTTCAGTGAAAAATCACTGTCAATGGCATGTGCCACTGTCATTTTCCGTTAAAACTATTTATCATAACAATAAATAAAAGCATGAGACAAACATTGTTTATTAGGGATGATATCATTTTATCGTTACCTGACGGGCCTATAGGGATTAGTTTTTCAGGGGGTGCTGATAGTACATTACTATTGTACCTAGCATTAAAACAATTAAGAAGATATCCAATTTATTTGTTTACAGTTAGTGTAAGTTTCAGAGACTTTAATCAACATCATATAACAGCTAATGTGTTAAACAAAGTTTGTAGTTTAACAAATAATTACAATATATTCCAGCATTTTACTATCGGTAATAACAGTTCAGCAATTGACGCAATGTTTGATGCTCCTGATAAATTTGCATTAAAATACAATATAATAACTGCAATATTAGCAGGAGGAAATGCAAATCCTCCCGACGAAGTTGTTAAAGACACTCATTTTTTTACTGCGGATAATGGTAGGCCGCCATTAGATCATGGCAGGAATCCAAATTATTTAAGGTCTATAAAACACAGTCCAATACTATATTCTCCACTTATTAATCTAAACAAGCAAGATATCGTAAACCTCTATAAAGAGAACGGTTTAGATAAAACCTTATTGCCTCTTACTCAAAGTTGTTGGACTGATCCCCCGTGCGGAGATTGTTGGCATTGTTTTGAACGTAATTGGGGCGAAGAAATTTTAAATTAATGCTTCAACAACACCTGGACCATTGTCTAGTTTATCGCTGATAGCTTTACCAACCATAGCTGCCGCTGGTACATCACGCGGATAAAGTGCCGCTACTGCATATCCAACAAAACCTTCACCTGCTGTTACAAGTACATCGCCTTTACGGACTACACCTTTAACCTTAACCGGTACACGGCCTCGTAGTGCAATACACGCAACATTATCACCAGTTAAATGACTGTTCATAACGTGCGCTGGTTGTGTAGTAACAACACCTGCAACTCGTGTAGAGTCATATGTTGTGGCCGCAGTAACTTCTGCTTCTCCGCCAAATACTAAAACTGTACCCGGTAAGTAATCGCCGTCAGCTAAGTAATTTTCTGCTAAGTCAGCATATCTAGCTGATGTCGACACACCAACAAATACGTTTGCATATACGTTACCGGATGCATCGCGAGCAACAACAGTATTTGCTGTAGCAGTTGTTGATGCATTGACGCTTACATCATTTTCACCTACATTAATATAGTTGCCAGCACCAACGTTAAATGTACCGCTACTATAAGTTAATCCACTACCGCCTACTAAGTAAGCATCCATACGTGCATTAGCTTCGCTTTGGCTTGGGCCAGTATAAGTAAACACACCATCGTTATATGAGAATGATCCATCGCCGCCAGCATCAGTTGCACTGAATAGGCTCTTAATGTAAGTTGCATTAACAGCTACATTATCAGCGTTTACAGTAATACCGGTGCCGTTTCCTATATCTAATACACCGTTTGTATATGTTAAGCCAGCGCCAGCTGTTGTATTAGCTAAACTAATTACACCTGTACTATAATTAATGCCGTTTGTTCCGCTTAAACGTGCGTCAATGCGAGAATTCGATTCTGCTTGACTTGGGCCAGTGTAAGTAATTATACCGTTAGCATTATCATAAGTTAGTGATCCGTCACCTCCGGTATCTGTAACACTAATTAAACCTTTTACATAGGCAGCATTAACAACAACATTATCTGTGTTAACAATTAAACCAGCACCGCCAACAATGTCTAATGTAATATTACCACTGTTGCCGCCGCCCACTAAACCGTTGCCGGCAGTTACACTTTCAATATCTCCAATTTCTCCAATAGAAAATACACCAGTTGATGCGTTATATGAAAGAGGAGAGTTTGCACTAAATTGATTTCTAATGTAAGCTACATTAACAGCAACATTATCTGCATTAACTGTGATACCATCACCGGCTGTGATATCTAGTGTTACATCGCCAGTATTGCCGCCACCTACTAAACCATTACCTGCACTAACGCCTGTAATGTCAGCAGTACTGCTATTTGTAATTGTGATTACGTTACCAGTATTTGTAACAGTAATACCTGTACCACTTTGAATAGTTAGTGTTTCGCCGCTGGTAATTGCTTCAATTGATCCATTACCACTATCTGTTTTCACTGACCAACTACTGTAATTATCAGCACTAGTTGTAATAGAACCATTTGAACTGTTATAGCTAATTAAACCTGAGCCGCTAAACAATGCCCTAATTTGTGCATCTGTTACACCTGAATAACTAAACAAACCATTAGAACTGTTATAACTTAAGTTTCCGTAGCCAGCAACGTTAGCAGTACTAAATTCACTACGAATTGCAGAAATGTTTGCATCGATTGTAATTACATTACTTGCAAGGTTTGATGTTAGGTATGTGCCATTGTCTATGCTTCTAATACCATGATAATAAATGTCAACGTTATCAATCGGAGCCGTTCTAAATCCAGCATAGACTGAAATACCAACGTTACTTAGAGATTCAACTTGTCCAACATCGCTGTCTGCTGTTAGCTGTATAGGATTGCCGTTAATCATAATGAAACAGCTATTTGAACTTGGGTTTACATAAATTGAATTGTTAGCAAGTGCAGTAGTGATATAAGGAACAACTAGTTCACCTGTAAATGTTTTAACACCGCTAATACTTTGATTACTGCTGGTTCTAACCACACTTGAATTAACTGCTACGTTATTTGCATTTACTGTGATACCATCGCCTTGGCCTACTGATATATTACCACTAACATAAGTTAAACCATCACCGCCAACTATATATGCATCTATTGCAGTGTTAACTCTGCCACTGGTAAAGTAAAGATTGGTGCCTTCGCCTAATTCAGTAGTAGTAAAAGGAATAGGGTATGTATTACTTCCATCATTCGTAAATGTCCAACTCGACGATGCTTGGTCCCATTTAATGTAAGGATTATTTGTATAATTGCCTTCAACATAGATGTATGCATCTACGTTTGAAACACTGCCGTTAGCTAGTGTGATTTTTGTATCGGTAACAAATAAGT
>Ga0222712_10003088_pt1 | contig 18488 bp, 13 predicted proteins | sample C33_657DmetaG_FD_165043 | JGI IMG/M metagenome (GOLD analysis project Ga0222712, IMG submission 165043) | Estuarine water microbial communities from San Francisco Bay, California, United States - C33_657D | ecosystem: Environmental > Aquatic > Marine > Unclassified | place: USA: California...
TGGGATAATGATTCTGTTGAACACCTACAGATAAACGTTCTTACTAAAAAAGAAATACCGCAGCTACCAGACGCAGCGGAGAGATGGGCTAAAATACCAGATAGCCCCTTTATGAAGAGACAAGAAGCAGAAGAAGTGAAAGAGAGTGAAGAAGATAAAAAAACTAGACTTAAAAGCTTAAAAGAAAAAATAGTAAAAGCTTTAGAAAAAGAAGGTTATGCAGTACAGACACAAGGAGGTCAGACCTTAAGCGCTGGTAAAAATACTTCACAAGGTATTACAACAGCACGGGATTTAGAAAGAGCAACTGGAGATCAACTTACAGTATTAGATACTAGGACTGGCCGAAAAACACAAGCATAATGGAGAAACAAGTTTTAATAGAGTATCTTTCTTTTCAACCTCTACCGCAACAACTTCGAGAGGCTAGGGTAAATCCACATGGAAAATTTCTAGTAGCCGGTAAAGTACAGGCTGCCGATAAACCAAACGCTAATAGACGTATTTACGATTACGATACTCTACGTAAACAAGTACAACTCTACATTGACGGACCTGTTACAGAAAGGAGAGCACTTGGTGAATTAGATCACCCAGAGTCTTCAGTTATTAACCTTAAGAACGTCTGTCATAATATTACAAGACTGTGGTGGGACGGTAAGGACTTATACGGTGAATTTGAAATCTTAGATACTCCTTCGGGGAATATTTTAAAGCAATTATTCCTTAACGGGATTAACGTAGGAGTCTCTTCACGCGCTATGGGATCTGTAACACCAATAGGTGAAGGACTAGTTCAAGTTGAAGATGATTTAGAGTTAATCTGCTGGGATTTCGTATCAACTCCATCCACGTACGGTGCTTATGTAAAACCTATTGGAGGATTAAACGAATCTTACAGTCCACAAGAATCTGTAAGCAAACAGACCTCAATAAACAAGCTTATTTCAGATATTATTTGCACTCAGAGCGGCGTTTGCTGCATAAAGCAAAAGACATGAGACAACAACTTAACGAAGCAAAAAGACTGCAAGAACTTGCAGGGGTTGTTAATGAATATGAGCATAATTATCTTGAAGACCCTAACCCGGTAGACGATATACCATCAGTTAAGCTGGATATCGACGATAACGGTATGATGAAAATTGAACTAACAGCGTTTTTTCATACTTCTGGTAACGGTAAAGTACCTTTACTGAAAAATAACCCCGCTCTACAGGAGGTTGTTATGAAAGCAATTCAAATCGAATCACAAAAAGCTTTTAGAAAAGCTATTCACGGAGTGTTAGGAATTCCTTACGGACTTCCAGAGTAAAATAATTTTTACTGAAAATTAAAGTTTTCCGAAATTCTAATATATTTATGATCGTACACCATCCTAATATGGTGTCTGATTATTTATACCCCTTATATTGCCACTACTCTAATAGGCAATCCCCGAAACAAATTTAATGATGGAAAATCAGGAATTGTTCAAACAAGCAATCCTTGATGCAAAGGCTGTTCGTGAGACTGCAATGGCTGCAGCAAAAGCAACTCTCGCTGAGCATTTTGAGCCTTTCGTTAAGGAAACCATGGTTAAAACCCTATCCGAAGAAATGGAAGAAGAGGGTGCTGACATGGAAGAAGCTGAAATGCATGATGAAGCTATGCACGGCGCTGCTAAAATGCACGACGAAGCTATGCATTCTGATATGGATGAAGCAACTTTAGACGAAATTCTTGCCGAATTAGATGCTCTTTCCGAAGAAAACATTGAAGAAGGTCATGTACCTGAAGATGGATACGTAGGAAAAGCTACTGAAGGCGGAGATGGTTATGGTGAAAAAGCCAAGGTATCTCATGGCGATCACAAACTTCACGAAGCTGAAGAAGATGAAGAAAAGGAAAAGGAAGATGACGAAGCTGAAGAAGCTGGTCACGACCTTACCAAAGACATCGAAGCTGGTGGAGATGAGCAAGAAGTAGTAGACATTACCGTAGGAGACTTAAAAGACATCATTCGTGATGTATTTATGCAACTACAAGGCGGTGCTGATCTAGGTCCTGCTCTTGATGCCGATACCGATCTTGCTGCTGATTTAGGTGACGAAGAAGAAAGCGGTGAAATTTCACTTGATGAAATTCTTGCTGAACTTGAAGAAGAAAGTAAAGTAGAAGAAGGTGCTGCTGCTGGAGAAATTCCTGGCGGTCAGATTGATTCTAAAGCTGGTGATGTTTACAAAGTCGAAGAGATTAAAAAAGAACTTAACGAAGCCGTTAGGACTATCAAAGCTCTTAAGACTGAATTAAACGAAATTAACCTTTTTAGTGCAAAACTTCTTTACGCTAACAAAATCTTCAAAGCTAAGAATCTTTCTGAAGCTCAAAAGACAAAAGTTATCAACGCATTTGACAGGGCTGAGTCTGTAAAAGAAGTAGAAAATACTTACAGAACTTTGCTTGAGTCTATTAGCGCTGAAACTAAAAAGAACTCTTTAAAAGAGTCTGTAGGTTTTGCATCAAAACCAATTGGTTCAGCTCCAGCTAGGCCGATTGTAGAAGCTGATGCCTTCGTATCAAGGTGGCAGCAACTCGCTGGAATAAAATAATCTCTCAACATTAAACATTTTAAAATGTCAAATCTCGTACAATCACTTCTTGAAAGTGCTAACCCTTACCAAGATCAACTTGGTGTTAGCCAGAAGCTTGCTAAGAAGTGGACCAAGTCTGGTCTTCTCGAAGGTTTAAAAGATTACGACCGTAATAATATGGCCGTTATTCTTGAGAACCAAGCCAAGCAACTCGTAATGGAATCTTCTACCGTAGGCGGTAACGTAACTAACGGTGCTACTTTCACACCAGGTAATGGTGAGCAGTGGGCTGGAGTTGCACTTCCCCTCGTTCGTAAGATTTTCGGACAAATCGCTGCTAAAGAATTCGTTAGCGTTCAGCCAATGAATCTTCCTGCAGGGCTTGTTTTCTATCTTGACTTCCAGTATGGTAGCAGCATTCCTAAGCCTTTCGTAGCTGGTCAATCTGTTTACGGTACTCTTAACCAAACTCCAAACAGCGGTTTCGGTAACCTTGCTGAAGGTGGTCTTTATGGTCAAGGCCGTTACGGTTACTCTATCAACCAGTTTTCTGCTTCTGCAGGACTTACTGCTGCAACCGTTGCTGCTACTTTCCAAGAAGTAAACTTCAACTCTGCTTACTCTGCCTCTATCGTAGGTAGCACAATGATTAAAGTTCTTGTACCTACCGCTTCTCTATCTACTCCAGATTTGAACGGTATCCGTGCTTTCGAACTTTATTCTTCTCAATCAGCTGGAGCTGTTGTTAACCCATCTACCCAGATCAGCGACTTCACCTCTCTTTCTGGTGGTAGCATCGCTTTCTATATTAGTGGTTCTAACAAAGCTGCTGTTGATGCCGTAACTGGTTCAATCGTAGTTTGGTATAACAAGCAAACTAACTTCCAAACTCGTGGTGATTTCGAAGATGCTCCAACAGATAGCCCAGCTCCGTTCTCTAATCCGAACGCTGCTAGCTCTGCTTCTATCGTTATCCCTGAGATCAACGTTCAAATGAAATCTGAAACCATTTCTGCTAAAACTCGTAAGTTGAAAGCACAATGGACTCCAGAATTCGCACAAGACCTTAATGCTTACCACAGCCTTGACGCTGAAGCTGAATTGACTGGCATGCTTTCTGAGTACATCTCTCTTGAGATTGACCTCGAAATCCTTGACATGTTGATTGAGAATGCTCAAACTGTAGCTAACTGGTCTGCTCAGATTGGTAATCAAATCAACGCTGCTGGTAACGCTTATGTTTCCAACACCGCTGGTGCTTACTACAACCAAATGTCTTGGTTCCAAACTCTTGGAATTAAGCTTCAGGCTGTATCTAACAAGATCCACCAATTAACTCTCCGTGGCGGTGCAAACTTCCTTGTATGTTCTCCAACTGTAGCTACCATCCTCGAATCTATTCCTGGATTTGCAGCTGATACAGACGGTGCAGCAGACACTATGAAGTATGCATTCGGTGTACAAAAGATCGGTGCTCTTAACAGTCGTTACAAGGTTTACAAAAACCCTTACATGACTGAGAACACAATCTTGATGGGCTTCCGTGGTAACCAATTCCTAGAGTGTGGTGCCGTTTATGCTCCTTATGTACCATTGATCATGACTCCGTTGGTATACGATCCAAATACCTTCACTCCACGTAAAGGTATCATGACTCGTTACGCCAAGAAAATGATCCGTCCTGAGTACTATGGTAAGGTATACGTAAGTGACCTTCAGGTAGCTCAAGCTAGCTAATTATTAATTAGATAGTCATAATAAAGAACCAGCCCCGTAAGGCTGGTTTTTTTATTTGTATTTAGAAGATATTTATATTAAAATCAGTTTATGACCCCAACAGGAAACGGAAACAGAAGAAAACCGAAAAATCAAATAAAGTTTCAAGTTACGTTAAATGAAGAGCAAAAAGTAGCGAAATCTGTTATTTTAGAGAGTAAAATAACTGTTTTAAAAGGAGGAGCAGGATCTGGAAAATCAATGGTTGCCGCTCAAACAGCTTTAGATCTTTTATTTACGGACCGAGTAGAGAAGGTAATTTTAACAAGGCCAGCTGTTACAGCAGGAGAAGAGTTAGGATTTATGCCTGGAGATAAGGATGCTAAGTTAGCTCCTTATACTGCTGCAATCTACGATAATATGTACAGGTTGTATAATAAAGAGAAGATTGATAAAGAAATTCTAGAAGGTAGGATAGAAGTCATTCCAGTAGCTTTTATGAGAGGACGTAATCTAACAAAATGTTGCGTAGTAGTTGATGAAGGTCAGAATATATCGCATCGTCAGATGGAGTTAATACTAGGAAGACTATGTGAGGGTTCAAAGATGATTATCTGTGGAGATACCGCACAAATCGACTTAAAAGATAAGAAAGTATCAGGTTTTGGGTTTATTTGTAATAATTTAACAAACGTAAACGGTTTTTCAGTTGTGACTTTAAAAACTAATCACCGTGATCCAATTGTAGAAGAGATCTTAAAAGTCTACATTGACCACAGAGACTAATTAATATGGCAAATCCAATAATTTACGATGGTAGTCCAGGGCCTATATCAGGTAGTACCCCTTTCGGATTTTACGACAATGACGTACAGTACCAAGCAGACGGACCTAGAGTAGCTAATTACTGCGCTAGAAAATTAGGGTATCCGGTACTTGATGTAGAGTTAGACGATTTGAATATCTACGCTTGTTTTGAAGAGGCAGTATCAATTTATGCTGAAGAACTATACCAGTTAAAGATTAAGGATAATTATTTAACTTTAGAAGGTCAGCCTACTTCGTCTTTATTAAACAATACAGTCGTTTCTCCCAACCTTACTAATATGGTTAACATTTCTGAGACCTATGGACAGGTAGCAGGAGTGGGAGGGTTTGTAAGCTGGAGAAGCGGATCACTACCGTTAGTATCTGGACAACAAAACTATAACGTCTATAACTGGGCTACAGGATCTTTAGGTATGAGTCCAACAGATAGGATTGTAATTCAAAGAGTAATGTATCAAGCCCCTCCTGCGATCTATGGGTACGGATACGGTAGTTACTATCCTCAATTAGGAGGATCAGGAGCATGGCCTGGCGATTGGGGTGGATATGGCGGTATGGGATATGGCGGCAACAATAGTGTTACCTACTATCCTGTCTTCTGGGATATACAAAGGATTCAAGAGCTAGAAATGTCTAACGATGTCCGTCTCCCGGAGTGGAGTTTTGAACTAATAGGTACTAATCTAAGAGTAACTCCTGTACCGGTAGGTAACTACACTGACAACTACGGAGCGTATTTATCAATACAGTATGCATTTCAGTCTGACTTGATGAGTTTGACTGAAAATAGTCCTTATGGAGATAATCAAGGGCTGGTAGCCAATCCAAGTCTTGCACCTTACGGACTAATTACTTACTTAGATATCAACCAACCAGGTAAGCAGTGGATAAAAGAATACACAGCGGCATTGACTTCTGAACTTTTAGGTCTAATTCGTGGAAAATACCAGACTGTCCAGATTCCTGGAGCAGAGACTGTACTCAACTATGCAGACTTAATTAACCGAGGACAACAGATGCAGAAGGATTTGAGAGAGAAATTGAGGTTAGACTTTGAAGACATGTCAAGACAGAAGCAACTTGAGAGAAAACAGTCAGAAAACAACTCTCTCAGTGATACATTAAGTAACATACCATTGATGGTTTATATAGGGTAAACATGGCACTATTCGGTACAGTCAGAGATGCAATAATGCAGCTAGGAGTAGCTTCAGAATTTGTGAGTAATGTAGTTACCCAGCAGATTGGTTACTATAAAGTGATTTTAAACCAAACTCCGCCGAATGTATACGGTGAGGCTTTAGTAAAAGATTATATCGGTCCAATTCTTATAAACTGTTTAATTGTAAGAGGAGATTTTTCAACTATAACCGACAATAATTTCGGTCCAGACAGTAGGAGAGAGGTGGATTTTAGGTTTTTAAAGCAAGATTTAGAGTATGCTAATGTAGTACCTGAAACTGGAGACATTGTAATGTACAACGAATTGTACTATGAAGTAGATAATGTAAACGAGAATCAGTACTTCTTAGGAAAAAACCCTCAATATGCTTATTCTCAAGGATTAAACAACTTCGGTGCAAGTTTTTCAATTATATTAAACACTCACTTCACATCACCAGAAAGGTTAGGAATAACAAGACAGAGATTATAACATGGCACAAAAAGTTAGACCAAAGACACGAAAAGAGTTCATGGATAAACTCTATGTTCCAACTGATCCTCAGTACGGGAACCCTAATCTTACTTTCTCTGAACCGTTTAAACCAGGGCAACCAGAGTTTAATCGTGCCTACGAAACCGCTTATGAGCCGACAGGTGATAAGAAATTCTCTGTTGGCATAAAAGACATTGATGAGGCTATAATGTACTACTTTAATAACGTACTAAAGCTGACTGTCTTTCAAAATAATGCAACAGTGTTAGTCCCTGTCATCTACGGATCGCCTGAAAAATGGAAGTCTGTACAGCACGATGGGTATTACCGTGATGGGGCTGCAAGAATCATGTCTCCTTTGTTAATGTATAAGAGAACTTCAGTGGTTCAAAACCGTACTCTAGGTAATAAATTAGATGGTAATAAAGCCAGTAACGTACAGCTTTTTGAAAAAGCTTACTCTCGAAGAAATATTTACGATAATTTTAATGTTTTACGAGATCAAAAACCTCAAAAAGAGTATGCTGTAGTAGTTACTCCTGATTACGTAACAGTTAACTATAACTGTATTATCTGGACTAACTTTGTAGAGCAGATGGATAAACTAATTGAAGCAGTTAACTTTGCTTCCAATTCTTACTGGGGAGATCCTTCTGCTTTCCAATTTTTAGCTAAGATTGAAACTTTCAACGACTCACAAACTTACGAACAAGGAGAGGATAGGTTGGTAAGAACTGATTTTGAGTTAAGTCTGAACGGTTATCTGATTCCTGATTCGGTTAATGCTTATTTAGCACAGCTATCTGGAAAAACTTACAATTTGTGTAAAATAATTTTTAATACTGAACAAGTCTTATGAGTACTCTAAATAGTATTATAGAACAGATAAATGATTTAACCGGTTATCAATTAGCTACCGCAAGTTTTGTGTATACTGGTAGTGCTCCTGTAGGATCTACAGTTTATGTAGTCCCTCCTGTTATCACAAGTGGTACTATACCGACTACAGGCATTTACCCTGGAGGTATTATCGAAGCTCAACACTTACTTAGGATTATAAATGCTCTTAACGGAGTTAGTCCAAACCTTATTATAATGTCGGGAAGCTTACAAGTTACCGGCTCTGCTAACTTTTCATCAAGCCTTGTACTACCGTTTGTACCTGATCAAAACTTCATCGAATCTAATAGCGGATCTATGGAAGGAACTGGTACTGTTGACGGAGGATCTTTCTAAAGTTACTATTTATTAACAGCTTACATAAGCTTTGTGCAATAGTATATACTTTTTAAAGAGACCTATATATGGCAGTTAAAATAGAACTGAAACGGAGTTCTGTACCCGGAAAAAAACCGAATCTAAATCAATTAGACTTAGGTGAATTAGCAATAAATACGTACGACGGTAAGATTTTCTTTAAACAAGACGTATCTGGTGTCGAATCTATTGTTGAAGTCGCATCAACAAGCGGTAGTGTTGCAAGCGCCTCTTATGCTGCATACGCTGCCCAGGCAGGTACTGCTTCGCTTGCTCTCAATGCTAACACAGCCACCACCGCTTCACACGCTTTATTCGCTCAACAAGCTCAATCTGCTTCTTATTCTACAAACAGCTCCTTTGCTGTAAGTTCCTCTTATGCAACTTCTGCGTCTTATGTTTTATTCGCCGAACAAGCCCAATCTGCTTCTTACTCGGTAAGTAGTTCCTTTGCAGTAAGTTCTTCTTATGCAACTTCTGCATCTCATGCTCCAAGTTCTTTAACTGCCTCATATGCAATTTCAGCATCACATGCTGAGATGGCCGAAACAGCTTCCTCTGCCGACAATTTTAATGTAAGAGGGTTACTGACTGGATCTACCGCAACGTTTGCTAGTAGTATAACGGCAAGTAATGCTCTAATTCAAGGAACTATAACAGCACAGACTTTAGTAGTTCAAACTATCAGCTCTTCGGTAATTTATAGCTCAGGTTCAAACATATTTGGTGACGAACTAACCGACGTACAGCAGTTTACTGGATCAGTTACCATTACCGGATCTCTTACCGTAAACGGTCCTGCTACTTTCAACGGAAGTACTAATATAACCAATCTTACAGGATCTTTATTCGGTACTGCTAGCTGGGCAAATATTGCTATAAACGCTAATACAGCCTCAGTAGCTCCTGCCTATACTCTGACTTCTAGTTTTACTAATTTTACTGCCTCTTACTATACAGACTCTGGTTCTTTTAGTGGTAGTATTTCTAACTTAAGCTCTTCTTTCTTAGCCTTCAGTCAATCATATAATACAGGATCTTTTACAGGATCTTTTCAAGGGGATTTGATTGGTACAGCAAGCTATGCGATATCTGCTTCACACGCACCAAGTGCTTTAACAGCAAGCTATGCAATATCTGCTTCACAGGCAGACAATGCAAATACAGCGACAAGTTCTTCTTATTCTCTAAGTAGTTCTTATGCAGTAACTTCTTCTATTACTACACAGACCCGATTTACTGGTTCCTTTACAGGATCGTTTAATGGGGTATTTAGCGGCTCATTTAGCGGATCGGTAGCTAATATCAAAGGCACACCGACTTATGTAGCCTTGTTTGAAAGTAATAATACACTAGCAACTAGTTCTATCTTCCAATCAGGAGCCTATAGTGTAGTCATAAACCAAACTGCTAATACTACAGACCATCCAGAAGCACTATATGTATGGCAACCAAGTACCTCTTCTTTTAATGTAATTAGCGGTAAAGGTAACCTTAACAATTATCTACAGCTTAATATACAAAATACTAATCAAGGTGTTAATGCTTCTTCTGATGTAGTAGCTACAGCTAATAACGGCGATGAAAATTCGTTTTACATCGACATGGGTATTAACGGTGAGAATTTTAGTGGACCTATCGGAGGACCTAATGATGCATACCTTTACGCTACTGGAAATAATTTTCATGTCGGTAACGCTTCTACAAACGGCTCTCACTTAGGATTTTTTGTTGGCGGTAATGATGTCGAGGCAGACAATAAACTAACTCTTCGTCCTACCAATCAACACGACCTTACAGGTTCTTTAGAGATTAGCGGAAGTCTAACCGTACTCAAAGGCATTACAGGATCCCTGTACGGCACAGCAAGCTGGGCACAAAATAGTACCTCTGCTTCTTACGCTTTATCTTCCTCTTTTGCCTTAACTGCTTCTTATGCTTCTAATGTTCCGGAAACAGCTTCTTATGCCTTAACTGCATCTACAGCTATTAGTTCTTCCTACGCATTGAGCGGTTCTTATAGCTTGACAGCTACCAGTGCATCGCATGCTATAAGTGCAGATAACGTTATTAGCTCTTCATATTCATTAAGTAGCTCCTATTCTAATACTTCTATTAGCGCATCACATGCATTGAATGCTGACAGTGCTATTAGTTCTTCTTATAGTGTAAGTAGCTCTTATAGCTCGACAGCTACAAGTGCATCTTATGCCACAACTGCTTCTTACGCAGAAAATGCTACCAATGCAATTAGTTCTTCCTATGCTGCTACTGCCTCATCAGCAGATAGCTTCTTTGTTAGAAATAACATAACTGCTTCTAACATTCTTGCTAGCGGAACCGTTACCGCACAAACTCTCGTAGTACAAACTATTACTTCTTCGGTAGTTTATTCTTCCGGATCTAATATATTCGGAAATAGTTTAAGTGACACTCAAATACTTACTGGTTCTGTTACCGTAACAGGATCTCTTAGTGTCAATAATAGCGCTGTCATATTATCTAATCAGACTAGCTCTATGAGTGTATTGAGTAGCAGTTATGCTTTCAATGCTGATTTACTAGACGGTAAAGACAGTAGTACATTCGCTACTACAGGTTCAAATATATTCGTAGGTAATCAAACAGTAACTGGTAGTCTATTTACTAGCGGTTCAAATACATTAATAGGCAATACTAGTTTAACAGGTAGCCTAAACGTATCAGGATCTACAGTTCAAATAGGTAATAATACTTTAACAGGTAATACTCAATTAACAGGTAGTATTGGAGTTAGCGGCTCTCAGACATTCGTAGGCAACCAGACGTTAACTGGTTCTTTCCTAGTATCAGGATCTACCACACAGGTAGGTAATAATACATTATTTGGAAACACAGTATTATCGGGCAGCATTATTATATCCAGCTCACAAGCCCCAGGTAACTTAGCAGCTTCTGTAAATATATTCGGCGATACCGCAGTATCTGGATTTATAAGATTTAATCCATATTCTACAAACATAGATACTTCAATATCTGCTTCCTATGTCTACGTAAGCGGATCTACAAATGACTTATATTTTTCTCAAAACGGTGCTGGCTATACTAATACAACTCGTTTACGTTGGCTTGAAGGAAACCTCTATACGGGATTACTAAACGGAGGTTTAATTACTACTCAATCATCTACTGTTTATCAAGTATCAAGCGGTAGCGGTATTATTGTAAACTTAAATGCTTCTATAAACGATAACCCATATCCAACAGTACAGTATCTTAACTGGGGTAATTTAACAGGTAGTATTTCAGCTTTTACCTCTTCCTATCAACAGCTATTTGTAGGTATACAGTCAAACGGCACTTTATTCGCACAAGGAACTCCATTCTATAATGGACAAGTCGATGTATTAATCCCAGTAGGTGACGTATTCTTTCAGAACGGAACTACTATTAACGGCGTCAAGACAGCACCTGGTCTAGCATACGGCTGGAAGCAAAGAAGTAACGTCTTTATACAAGCGTTTGGACCATTAAAACTTTCAGGATTTACATTAGCTCCAAGCGGTTCTTCAACTGGTAGTCTAGTAGTTGGAAGCGGTACTGCCTTCGCTGATGGACAAAACTATGTAATCGATCCTAATAACCCATCTTATATAGTAGATGCAGGAACTAACGTTTCTAAGATATACAGGTACTATGATTCCGGTTCGAGTTTTGTTTACCAAACAAATGCAGGTGCAGGATACGGTTCTATCGATCCAACTAACTATTCCAATAACGGTACTTTAACTTCAGTAGGAGCAGGTAACTGGTCTCTTCAAAGAGTGTTCTGGTTCCCCAACTCAGTCACTAAAGCTATAATAGTATACTACGGTAATGCAATTTACCCTACAGAAGCAGAAGCAATTGCTAACCTAAACGTAGAAACATTTGTCGAAGCTCCAAATACAGCTGCAAATGCTGTTTATCTAGGAGCTATTGCAATTAGCGGTAACGGTACATTCACCAATACAAATACCTATAAATTACTGCCTGGAGGCTTATTCAGACAAGTAGGTGGATCGGGAGGCGGCGGCTCTACAGTAACTCAAACTTTAGCCGGTTTATCTGACGTATCTATTTCAGGACCAACTAATTTACAGCCATTAGCATACAGTACTACTGCAGGAAAATGGATTAACACTTCTTTCCTGAGTGCATCTATTGCAGGTAGTGCTACTACAGCAACTTCTGCTTCCTATGCATTAAGTAGTTCTTATGCCTTGACTGCATCATATGCTCAAACTGCTACAACTGCTTCTTATTTAGCTAACGTAGTTTATACTACAGGAAGTCAAAGTATTAGCGGGTTTAAGACATTTACCGACAGGACTACCTTCAATAACCATATTGTTATGGATGGTACCGGGTCAACTAATTATACGTTAGCCTTTAAACAACCAAGTGCCCTTAATTTCTATAGCGGTGATTACACAGAAATAGGAGCATTTGGAGGTACAGAGATAGACTTTAATTTCGGAATACTATCAGGAGGATACAGGAGGTTTGCTTTTAATGTTGCAAACTTAAGTATCAGTACACCAAGAACTTATCAATTCCCTGATAAAACCGGAATTTTATTAATAGACGATATTACAAGTGGTTCAGTAGCTACCGCATCTCTCGCTCTAAGCGCTGCTACTGCACAAACCTCTTCAATAGCTACTTCAGCTTCTTATGCTTTAACAGCTAGTTACGCTTCTACCGCAATATCTGCTTCTTATTCAGCAACAGCATCTAGTGCAGATAGTTTCTTAGTAAGACAGAGTCTAACTGCATCCAATGCTCTTATTAATGGAACCATAACTGCACAGACTCTTGTTGTACAAACCGTTACTTCTTCGGTAGTTTATAGTTCTGGTTCGAATGTATTCGGTAATAATTTAAGTGATACACAAATATTTACTGGATCTGTATCGATTACCGGAAGTCTTAGTGTAGCAAATGGCATAAACAACTTGACTGCATCTAATGCCGTAAGTGCTTCTTATGCTCTAACTGCGTCCTATATACCAACATCATCTTTAGTAGGTGATTTCTTTGTACAAGGCGGTAATAGCTTTGGTGCTCCTGCTACTTTAGGAACTAACGACGCCCAAAATCTACAGCTTGAGACTAATGGTTCTGTAAGAGTGACTGTTAGTGGAAGTAATGGATTTGTTGGTATAGATACTGTAGCTCCTGCTTATAAATTAGATGTAAACGGTGAGATAAGGGCTAAAACAGATGCTTTTATCCACAATCCAACAGGTGAAGCTAGATTAGAACTAGGAAGGAGCATAACTGGATCAAGAGCCGTTATGTTTAGTGATTATACAGCAGGATTGGTTTACTATGACTCTGGATTTTCTAATTATGTATACTATTATAATGCAATATCAGATTCTACAGCGTTTCAAACAAATGGTAGTGATAAACTAACAATCACTAAATCAGGTAGTCTTCAGTTCAATGCCTATACGACAAACGGATTACTAAAAACCACAGGGTCTAACGGTACAGTTGTAATGGCTACAGCTAGTGTAGACTATGTTATACCTAGTACATTAAATAACTATATACTCAATAGCCAGACATCATCAATGTCTGTACTATCATCGTCTTATGCTTTAACAGCAACAAGTGCCTCCTACGCTTTAAATTCTACAACATCGTCTTATGCTTTAACAGCAACAAGTGCCTCCTACGCTTTAAATTCTACAACATCATCTTATGCTTTAACAGCAACAAGTGCCTCTTATGCTCTAAATACTACAAGTGCTTCATATGCTTTAAACGCTACAAGCGCTTCCTATGCCTCAGTTGCTACAACAGCATCAAATGCATTAACTGCATCATCAGCAGATGACTTTATTGTTAGAGGTACTCTTACAGCACAAACAATTGTAGCACAAACTATTACTTCATCAACTGAATATGTAACTGGATCTACTCAGTTTGGTAGCTTACTTACTAACACTCATCAATTTACTGGTAGTGTTTCTATTACTGGTAGTTTAAGTGTAGCAAACGGGATAAATAATCTAACAGCATCTAATGCTATAACAGCGTCATATGCTTTAAATGCTACTAGTGCTTCATTTGCTCAAACAGCTAATACTGCTTCCTATGTACTAAATGCAGTATCAGCATCATATTCTTTCAATTCAACAAGTGCATCATATGCATTTAATGCCACAAACGCATTAACTGCCTCTTATCTTAGCGGCTATGTATCTCCTTTCCCATACACTGGATCTGCTCAAATTACAGGATCTCTAGGAGTAACAGGATCATTAAGTGTAACTCAAGGTATTACAGGTTCATTATTTGGTACTGCAAGTTGGGCTCAAAACGCAACATCAGCATCATATGTTTTAAATGCTATATCAGCATCTCATGCATTAACAGCCTCTTATGTTAATCCACTTCGCCAAACAGTACAAATAACTGGTTCAACAGCTGCCTTATCAATAATAGGTAGTGGATCTGGGTTATTTACGGTTGATGGAACATTAGGCAGAATATTCACAATAGATGATACTATCTCAGGATCACTATTCTCAGTAAATACTGGTAGCTTAGCTATATTAGAGGTATTCTCAGACAAGAAAATAAACATGAGCGGTAGTGTAGTCATTACCGGTTCATTAAACGTAATATCATCAATCACAGGTTCATTATTAGGAACATCATCATATGCTATAACAGCATCTTTTGCAGACAGTGCATCATATGCTGCAACATCATCTTATGCAACTACGTTTGTAATAAAAGATACATTAACGTTAGATGCAACATTAACAGATTACTACACAGTAGCATCATCAATAGTAGGGACAAATAACCTATTTACACGTCCAACAGGATCATTTACATCAGCGTTCTTTAAATACACTGTATCAAATGGCGCTAATGCAAGAACAGGTGAAGTAATGACAGTGTGGAATGGTACAACAACAGTATACACAGACACATCAACAACCGACATAGGAGCTACATCACCAGTAACGTGTTCAGCGGTAATAGTAGGAAGTGATGTACAATTTAATATTCAAACAAATACTTCAGGTTGGAAACTAAAGTCATTAGCAACATTCATGTAATAAAATAAAAATATGATATATGATAGTATTGTAGTTAAAACTATCAAGTACAACGTAGTAGATTCGGAATTTAATATTTATAATAAATAATAATATATGTATCAAGTACAAATGGAATTTATTCCTGGAAACCCAAGCATTTGGGTAGCAAAACTCAACCCCGAAGATCCAACATACGAATATGATAATGAAGCTGAGGCACAAGCTAAAGCTAATGAATTACAATCTGCCGATCCTACTGGAAGACAATATCGCGTTTATAGATTATCATTAGAAGCATAATATGGCTATTAAAGTATATGGGTATACTAGATATGGGCCGTTACCGTCTGCGGTAACACCTACAACTACTACAACGACATTAGCTCCTCCGACTACGACTACTAGTACAACTAGTACTACTACGACTGCTGAGCCTACAACTACAACTACTAGTACAACTAGTACTACTACAACTGCCACTCCAATAGTTTATTCATACTCTATTTGGACACTTTCTGATAGTACTCCTCCATATGATGGTGCAGATTCACATATCAATGCATGTACCTTCTTAACTCCTGCAAGTTTAGGATTAGAAATTACTGTATATTCAACATCATCAACATTCCAAAACGGAATGACTTTATTTACTGATATATCTCTAAGTACTGCATTTGTATCAGCTGCTGCACCGAATAATTATTTTAGATATGATACAAATTCATTTAGATATTCATCATCTGTAACTGAATTAACTTTATGTTCTACAACTACAACTACTACAACTAGTACAACTACAACAACTACAACTGCACCAATATCAGCTACTGGTTTAAAAGATACTACCTTTAATATAGGAACTGGATTCAATGGAGATGTGTATGCAACAACTATTGATTCTAATGGAAAAACATTAGTTGGAGGAAACTTTACAGCATATAGTGGTTCAACACAAAATTATTTAATAAGACTTAATACTGACGGTACTAAAGATACCTCATTCAATGTTGGAACTGGATTTAATGCTAATGTTTGGGCAGTAGCAGTTGATTCAAACGGAAAAGTATTAGTTGGAGGAAACTTCACAACATACGATGGCTCAGCACAAAATTATTTAATAAGATTAAATTCTGATGGTACTAAAGATACATCATTTAATATTGGAAGTGGATTTACTGGATTTACTACTCAACGTGGTTTAGTCGATGTAATAGTAGTTGATCCAAATGGAAAAATATTAATTGGAGGAAACTTTAATTCATATCAAGGTTCATCTTCAAATTATTTAGTAAGACTTAATTCTGATGGATCAAAAGACACCTCATTTGATGTTGGAGCCGGATTTGATAGTTGGGTTCTTTCAATAGCACTTGATTCAAGTGGAAAAATATTAGTAGGAGGATTTTTTAATTTATATAGATCATTAACACAAAATAGATTAGTAAGGCTTAATACTGATGGTACTAAGGATACTTCGTTTAATATTGGAACTGGATTTAACGGTCTTATTTACTCAATTTCAATTGATTCCAATGGAAAAATAGTAACAGGAGGTAGTTTTACAACATATCAAGGCTCATCTCAGAATTTCTTAGTAAGACTTAATACTGATGGTACTAAGGATACATCCCTCAATATTGGAACTGGATTTAATTTTATTGTTAATTCAATAGCTATTGATTCAAATAGTAAACTATTAGTAGGAGGAAATTACTCAACATATCAAGGCTCAACACAAAACAGCTTAATAAGACTTAATACTGATGGTACTAAGGATACTGCCTTTGATGTTGGAACTGGATTTGATAGTTCTGTAGAATCAATTAATATTGAATCAAATGGAAAAATTATAGTTGGAGGTTTATTTATAACCTATAAAGGATTAACACAAAATAGATTAATAAGACTTACATAGCCAGGCATATTATAATTTAATTATAATTGATTTTATAATATTTATACGTAAACCCCCGCTTTGGGGATATGGAACCAAAGCACAACATATATGCCAAATGAATTTGTAGCACGCAACGGGATTATAGCACAAAATAATAGTACTGTTTCCGGTTCACTTACAGTGACAAATGGTATTACTGGTAGTTTGCAAGGTGTAGCAACGTCTGCATCATATGCTTTAACAGCATCATATGCTTTAAATGCAGCGTCAGCTACAATTCCTTTCCCTTACATTAACCCAACAGCAATAACAGGGAGTATTTCTATTCCTGATAATCACAATGGATTATTAGTAAGTCCTATTTCAATATCTGGAAGTATTACTATTGGATCTGGATCTAGTTTATTAACTGTAGGTCCTATTACTAGTAGCATGAGTGCTTCATATGCAGCAACGTCTTCTTATTCAACTAATATAATAGGAGCTGCAAATTATATTGCTAAATTTAGTGGAAGCAATACACTAAGTAGCAGCATAATGTATGAAAATGCTAATGGGGTTGGAGTAAATGATACTTCACCAACACATAAATTCCAAGTAAATGGAGATTCATTTATATATAACAGTAGTAATACTTTAAATTTAACAAAATATTCTTTAATAGGAGCTCTTAATACTACAGTAACAGGTAGTGAAACAAATCAATATGCCAATACTGGTATATATGGCTCATTAGGTTATTCATCAACTACTGGAACCTTTACACCACAAAATAAGTCATTTGTAAGCGCAGTATTTGGTCAATTTTCTAAAAGTGGAGGTGGAAATATTTCTGGTAATGCATCTTCATATGCTGCTGGAATTAACCTTTCAGGTACAGGTAACGTAACAACAATTGCTGGATTTAGAGCTTATGCTCCTTTACAATCATTTACTTTACCAACATTTACTGGTACTTTAACAAACTATATTGGTTTACTAATAGATGATATTACTGGAACTACAGATGTGGGTTCTCAAATTACTAACAAATATGGTATTTACCAAGCAGGTGCTTCTGATAAAAACTATATTGCTGGTTCTACTACGATTAACAACGTACTACAACTAGGACAACAACACCCATTACTAGCAGGAGCTGATGGACAACTAGCAGTTTCAGCTTCTAACTTGTATTTCTTCTCTGGTAGCGCATGGAATAAAATATCGTTTGCATAAAAATAAACAAAATAACAAAACAAATCACAAATATAAAATATCCTAAAAAGAATATCAATATTTTTTAATATTTATTACAGTAATACACAAACAATTTAGCAAATATGAGCACTATCTATGTAGATAATATACTTCCGTACTCTGGTAATTCCGTATTTATTAGTGGTAGCGTTACTTCATTAACAGCGACATCAGCATCGTATGCTGCTACAGCATCATCAGCAATAAGTGCATCATTTGCAACATCTGCTTCACGA
>Ga0222712_10003089_pt1 | contig 18487 bp, 31 predicted proteins | sample C33_657DmetaG_FD_165043 | JGI IMG/M metagenome (GOLD analysis project Ga0222712, IMG submission 165043) | Estuarine water microbial communities from San Francisco Bay, California, United States - C33_657D | ecosystem: Environmental > Aquatic > Marine > Unclassified | place: USA: California...
TCGTGCGATTTTCGGTTGCCAGTGTGATAAAAGCGATGTAGTCGGGGTGTGCATGGGCCACATCGTCAATCGCGGCTTCCGTAGATTTGATGCCGAGCGCAACGTTTTTGGCTCGTTGCTTTTCGCGCAGTGTAGCTAGCAGTGTTTTGCGTGTGTGCTCCCAAGTGCCGAACGGTCCGCAGATAGCGCGTAATGTGCCGTGTTCGGCAATGTACGTTCGGCGCTTGTGGTGTAACTCCTCGATGCTCTGAATCCCGATGCGGGCTTCGATGATTTCTCGTGGATGTGGCATGACTAGAATGGAATTGAGTCTTCTTCGTACTCAGGCAGCGGCTCTTCGAACTGGCTTGGCGGCGTGAGGTCGAGCGCTTGCACCACCGTCGCCAATGCCAGCGGCAGCCAGATTAAGCCCGACTTCTCCAACTGTATCAGCAACGTCGCTGCGCCAGCCTGAATCGAGTCGGGCGTCGGCTTCGGAAACGCGGCGGTTTGGGCGGCGGTCGCGGTCGTGAGGCACCATGCGTAGGCGTCCGCCACTTGCGCCCGTGACCGCGTAGGAGACGCTGTGAGCGCCTTCGCCATCGCGGAGGTCGTCGTACTCCTACTGACTGGCGTTTGCGGCTTAGGCGCGACGCCGGGGACCTCGGTGAGCCGTTTACTGGGGGCGGGTGCGCCGCCCGTGGCAATGGTGATGCCCCAGTAGGGCTTATCGGGGGCGCTGGCGTTGTGGTCGCGGGAGAAACAAAGTGTGTTGCCAGCCACCTGCTCGTAGGCCACCTGCGGCGGGTTCGTTCCCGGAATGTCGAATCCAGCGCGGAGGAGCTGGCGGTCGGCGCTCGGTTTCGGGAGGTACAGGCGGTCGGGTCCAAACTCAAAGATCACTTGGTCTCCGTACTTACCTTGCTCGACAGCACAGCGGTCAATCAGTGCGGTGTGCGTGTCCCCTTCGTGTGGCAGCTTGAGTATGGTCATCGCAATCTCTCCGTCTAACGTCTTTGCTAGAGGCCGTCTAGCGGCGGTGTTCAGCTACACTGATGCCCGTTTGGGAAATGGTTTTATAAGATGGGCGATGGCATGGCGATGCGCGGCTTGGTTGTGACCGCGAAAGGCGAAATAGCGCCCCTTGCTATGCTGCATGACTATCTCAACGTCGGGGAACACCTTACGGATTTCGGCGTCCCGTGTAGACCCGACGATGGCCCGCATTGCTCTAGGCCCAATGAGCTTGCCCTTGACCATCCATCCGTGACGGTCTTTCGGGCGATAGACGACGTTGGGGTTTCCTTCGCGCATCGACCCAACGTATGTAAACCCACATGCCTGATAAATGGTGCCAATCTCTCCAGCGGCAGGATCAACGGTAGCCGTGACTACCTCAAACCGTGGGGCAAGAAGGCGCATAGAGGTGCGGATTAGCTTGCTGCCGCTATTGGGTGGCGTCCAATGAGCACATGCTCCGCGAGATAGTAGAATCATCTTACCCTCGTACCCATACTTTGACCAATCTGCACCTGCTTTCCCGCTTGCGCGACTGATCGCGCCAAGATTTTCCGAATACTCCGGCCCGTAGCACACCACTCCGCCGCAAAAGCCGTCAAAGAAAATCCCGTAACTTTCCCAGACGACGGCGGGCAGGCATCCCATCCATTCATATTTTTCGATTATGCTTTTGGCAGTTTCCCGATTGACGGGTCGTACCGTCGCCCGATCAAGCGCAAGGTCTGCGTGTTCCCACGGCTTGCCGAATAAGTTCGTATCACTTTCGTCGGCTGCTCGACGCTCCCGTACCAGCCGTTGCCACGCCTTCCCCACAAGCGTCGGGGTCGGAGTTGCGCCGCCCCCTCCCGTTTGGTCAACGGGTGTGCCGCTATCAACACTTCCGACGCAATAAGTCATAGGTGTTCAGCTACACTGATGTCCGTCATGGCCGCCGTGCTTCAGCGGTTCCCCGCAGCGTTGGCACTGTTCGGGCGGGGTCTCGACCTGATTCAGGGGTTCCTTGCTATCAATCCACGCCTCGGTCTGCGCGTCGTCATTTCGCTTGCCGTGGTCAAGGTCATACGCGAAGCGGGTCATGCGCTGACCTCCGCGTACTCCGCGTCAAGCGGCGAGAGGTCGGATTCGCGGTCGGCCGCCATCATGGACATATCGTGCTCCACTTGTGCCGCCCACGCCTCAGCCTGCGCCTCGGCCTGTGCGTCGAGCCGTGCACTCTCAGCGGCGGCGGCGTCACTGTAACCCTGCTCTCCGTACACGTTCATGCGAGTACCTCGACGAGTTGAGTGTCTGCGACGACCTGCTCCGGTGCGGCCTCGGTGACTGCAACTGGCGGTTCTTCCATCATCATGGCGTCACGGGCGGCGACGGGTACGCTCATCATCCGAATCCACTGTCGGAGAAATGCTTTGCCCTCTGGTGGTTCCCAGCCAGCGGAATGGAGCGAGAGAAGAAGAAGCGTCGAGCTTTTTCTCCACGGGCTCCAGCCGTTGACGATACGGCTCACGTACACTCGATGATAGCCCGACGCCTCCGCTGCTGCTCGAATCGCTCCATACGGTAATACCCTCATCGCGCTCTCCTGTAGTATTTGTGTATCATGATGATACTGCGGTGTCATACGTTGGCGCAAGGACTTCGGGTGTCATGGTGCTTGCAGTGCGGCTTTCACCCGCTGCCACTCAGCGGCCTGTTCCTCGGTGATCGGTTCAAGTATATCCCCTGCGCCGATGCGTGACGGGCCGCTGTCGGTGACTCGTCCGCGATAGACGCTCATGTGTCCGCGAATCTCGTTCGGGGTCGGGAAAAAAGTTCGCCCCGGCTCTTTGAGAAGCTTGTCCGCAGCCCACACAAAGCCCCTGTCGCCAACGTCAGCCAATGCATACTCCCACGCTTCAGCCGTCAGATTCGTGATGTCGCGGGTCGGGTAGAGTTCGCTGAATAATGCTAGGTATTTCGTGATGACTGGAATCGAGGCCATTCGTGTATCCTCTGCGGCGTAGGGTTTCGTTGAGCGCGGCGCGTCCGCGTTCTTGTTTACTCGTTCCTCGTGGTAACTGGTCGGCGGGTCTGGCGTCGTCCGACTCAATGCGGCGGCAAAAGGCGCGGAGCGCGGCGGGGGTCATCCGTACCGCACCGTTTGCGGAATAAAAATCGCCCAGTGCCCTGCCAATCGTCACCCAACTGTAGGCCTGCCCGCCGCTTGGGGGTAGGGCAACGGCGGTGAGGCCAGCGTCGAAACTGGTGCCGAGACTTGCCGCTTTACGAAGTTCTTGGTAGGCCGTCAGTTGGTCGGCATTACCGAACCGCTGCGCGTGTGCTGTGCTGTTGTTTGTATCTGCTTCTGTATCTGCTTCTGCTTCTGTGGAGTTTTGAAGAGGTTCGGCTGAGAATGTAGAGACTCTCACCGCTTTGGTCGCTTCGTACCGCCGCTTGCTCGACTTGCGCCACGATTCTTTCCGCGCCTCGCGGTCTTGGATTTCGCGGTACTTGACGTAGTTGAGGATATGCCATCCCCCGTCCTGCGCCTCGATGCGCCGCCCCTCGTAATCGGGGGTGGCGCTATCGGCGTCGGGTGCTAATAGCTGCTCTACGGCGGCGTGGGCTGCCTCTGGCGTGACGTTCGCCCGTCGCGCTAGGCCAGATGGCGAGCAACGAACGTCCCCGTCCTTGTCAGCCATTGCTAACATGGTGATCCACACGATCCGCGTTTCTGGCCCTTCGGCCCAGATCGTAGAATCGAGAATCGAGCTAAAGAGTTTCACATACATACACGGCGACCTCTTGGGTGAGAATGTAGAGACTCAGCTAGTCTCAGCAAGCTAGTGGATAGAACGCAAAGCGCAACGCGGTGAACGCGTCATGTCGTGCGGCGGGTCACGCGTGACTAGTGACGCGTGACGCGTGACTAGTCCTCTGGCCCGTCATACGGCTTATCTTGCTGCCCGCCGCTGCCTTTGTGTTTGCGTTCTCTGCTAGTAATGCGAGCCCGTTCCGCGACTTGGAACCGTCGCTCGACCATGAACCAGCCGCTTGAGTCGGCCTTGTGGTGACACTCAAAATGTAGCGTTACCCACTCCTTGCCGCGTACGGCCCTCGTCCAGCTATTAGGGCCGTGGCGCTTGTCGTTGAAGTCGGTGCCGCCGCAAAAGGCGCACGGCGGCGGCGTTGCGTAGGGCGGTCGTTCGTCGGTCATCTTGGGCTAGTCCTCGCCTGTGATTGGATACACGGTATCGCAAGTCACGCAGCCGAGCATCGTATCGTCGGTTTTCGCGCTAAAATCTTCGCGGTACTGTACCGAACGTAATGCGCGGCGGCACTTCGGACACGTTTTGAGCGCGACCAGTGCATCGCGGAGCGCGGCTTTGTCGTCGGCTTCCCACCGATTGTTGGGGATCATAGGGCTAGTCCTCGCGGAGCGCGTCGAGCGTTTCGCCCGCTTGCCAAATTGCGTCAAGTGCCTCGGCGGGGTCTGTTTGACTCATGCCCGCCTTTGCCTCGCGCCAGCGTTGCACGGCTCGCACGATTGCGCTGGCGGCTTGACTGCGGTCGTAGGCAAGCTCTAGGGCGGCTTGCTTTGCCGTCTGGCGTGGCGTCTGCGGCTCTTTCTCGGCGTCAGGCACTACTAGGGCGGGGGGTACCGTCGCGCTCGCGCCACGGGCGACGGCGGCGGCAAACTGGAAGAGTGGGCTCGTCATGGGGTTAGACCTCTGAAGGGGTGGCGAACGGGCGGTGGACACCTTCCACGCCATAGGTGCGCGTCATTTCTTGCGGGTCTGCGTATTCTGTCAGGCGTCCGAACATGGTACGGCGGGGAATCGAGTAGCCACACGCGGCACAGAGTCCGAAGCCCGTGTCTTTGTTGTGCCACTGTTCCCAGATACCGGCACCCTCGCCACAGGATGAACACTTTTTTGGGCTCGTCATGTTAGCATCCCTCGGTAAAGGTGTAGTCCACGCCGGACACGGTATAAGGTTCGTCGTTATAGGGTGCCTCGTTGGTCATCCAGTGATGGGTGGAGCAGTCGGGCGAGCAGTCGGGGCGGTGCAGCGACCCCGTTTTATCGGCGTTTGTCACTAGATGGGGCATATCGTTTTTCAGTGCGGGAAACGTAATAGCGATAGCGTTCGCCAGTAGGTCGCCGTCGGTCACGGTTAGCCCGTTGCCGTCGAAGTCCCAGTCTATCATTTCGAATAGGTGGCTAATCGTGGTAATGTGCGCCAGCGGCGACGGTTCCACGCCCGCCGCTTCTAGGGCGTCGGCGGTTGGGCCTAAAACCATCACCAGCTCATGCAGGTTTTTGGCTAAAGCGTTCCGGTAGATGTGTCTAAGCAACTTCACCAACTCGGCATCCGTGGGGCGGGTGTTCGTGGTCGTGGTCGTCATGGTGTCGGGGCCGAAACAGTCCGCCATAAAAGCGAACTTCGCGGCGTCCGTCATTGCGTCGAACCGTTCGCGGGTGTCCAGCCCTGACGGGTCTACAAACTGGCCCCAGAGGGAAAAGCTCGCGGCGATTTCGGCGCGTGTCGGGTGTGACGGGTTAATTAGCATGGTAGGTTATACCTCTCGGTGAGTGGGTGAGTGTGTTACGCTACTTCGGCTTCGGCTTGTAGCTTGCGCTCGTCGGCGTAGGCGTCCGCCATTCCCTCGGCTATCTCCCGCCAATTGACCCCGTCCAGAAACGCAAGCGCATAATCTCGCGCCAGTCCCTCGGAGCTGCCCGCTTCGATCAGCTCCTCGGCTTGCGTTTCCAATGCGCCAGCTAAATAGGGAATTGCGGCGTTCATGTTTCCCGTCACATCTTCCGGCGACTGGTCGGAGAAAATCTCCAGATTGATGCGCCATGTGGCGTAGTTGCTCCAGCCGTTATACGTCGTGTCATTAGTCATTGGGCTAGTTCTCCGTAGGTTGGCAAGCCATCAGGAAACGGGCGCGGTCAAAGTTCGGATTCGTGGCGGCGAGTGATTCGGCGAAACGGTCGACAAGTTCGTCCAAGTAGATCATTCGGGGGCCGTCGGCTGGCTCCAAGCCCCGGATGATTTCGGCGACCGTTCGGAAGTGCTGATGCGTGAACGTGGCGGGAGCGTTGCGGGTGTCTTTCCGGTGTGCCGCGAGCTTGGTAAGCATGGGTCTAACCTCGTGGGGTTGTACTGCGTGAGTGGAACGGGGTAAAACGAAAAGGGGTTGGGGGCATTGCACCCCCTAGAGGCTTGGCTACCGTGCCGCGCTATTACTCTGCCGCCTGTCGCTGCCGCTCGCGGCACTCGTTATAAGCGTGTTTGTGAGCCGCGTTGCATTCGTCTTGATTGCCGCCGCGCTCTAGCGCCGCGTTATATGCTAGGTCGCCAGCTTGCTCGCGCTTGTCCTCGGCTAGTAGCCACAGGGCGGCGTCTTTCTCGCTCTGTTCCGTCTCGTAGTTTTCGGGAAGCATTGTCATTTCTCCTAGTGTGTTGGTGAGTGGACTAGCGGACGGCGCGGACGGCTTTCAGTAATTCCCTGCGCGTGGCGTAAAGTTCTGTCGTGTACGTGTCACGGGTTGCATACCATCCAGCCCCGGATTGTGCGGCATCATCACGGGAAAACACTATGTCCCAATATGTGCCATTTATTTCTAGTAGCGTTATCATTTTCCTATTCTCCTACTGTTCGGTAGCAAACATGCGTGTTGAGGATCGCGGTTCCGTTGGGTACCCATGTCGCGTGCTCGAAGCCACGAACGACGGGAACGGGGGAGCCGTCGTGTAGTAAGGCGATATAATACCAATTGCCATCGGTAAACACTTTTATTTTGCCATGTGCGCCCGGCTGATATTCGTCTATGTCCACTAGGTCGGCCCACAACGCTTCCGCGACCGCTTGGCGTTGTGACTTGCGCTTTGTCATTGGTCATTTCTCCGTAGTGTTGGTGAGTGGAACGGGGGTGGAGCAAGCCAGCGCCGGGAGTCGAACCCGGCCAGTTCCGTTGCTGGCGACTAGCTAGGCCTCGCGGCACCAATCCGCGTAGTCGTTGGATTGTAGCACCCAATCCTTGCGCCATCCATCAGGAACGGCGCAGTAAGAGACGCTCTTGCCACTGTCCGCATCGACTAGCTGGCCACACTCGCCAAGAAAGAGCGACCGGAATGACCGGAACCCGTTCGGCTTCGTCGCGTTGTCCAGTCGTTCCACGATCTGCCACCGACCTCCGTGCGCAACGATAACGCTGCCCTCGCTGCACTGGCTAAGCTTGACGCTCTCAATCTTGCGCTGCATTGTAAATCTCCTAGTGTAGTGGGTGTGTTTGCTATCTCTAGGACGAATGGTAAGGCGGTGCGCAACATATGTCAACCCCCCCCCCATTTCCGACACCCTACCCATTTCCGATATGACACCAACGGGAAGGGAAGGGAACACACGCCAAAGCTGCCGTGCTGCCAGCACACACGAACAGGCGAACAGGCGGGAGGGCGATAGGGTAGGGCGAGAAGGGTAAGAAGGAAGGCCAAGCACCCCACACTTGCCACGCCCTCGCGCACGCGTTCTATGGGGCGCGGAGAGGGCATAGGCGGTGGCGCTCAGGCGGTGGCGCGACCGTGACGGGCTGGCGCGACTGTGGAGCGTACAGGCGGCACCGTGAGGGCGTAGGGGCGTACAGGCACGGGAACGGTCGCCACCCCCCTACCCCGCCGCCGTGCCGCGCAATCCCTATACCACCCCCTTACGGTCGGGAGCCAGCGGAGAGGTCGATGTTACATTGTGCTAACTCAGGCGGGAGGGCACTGATTGCGGTGCCCTTGGCGGTGCCCTTGGTGCCCTAGCGTTGGCGGCAGCACGGCTGTGGTGGTGTTCTTTCCCTTGGTGCCATCAGGACGGAATAAGCACGGGTGTCTGCGCAAAAGAAAAAACCCAAAACAAAAAACCCAGCAGAAAAAAAACAAAAGGTTATATTACGGGTATGGCGAGAGCTGATGCGGTGGAACGGGCCTCGGTGGTTGAGGCGGTCTTAGCGGGATTAGCGGAAGGGCGAACCGTCGCGGACACCTGCCGAACCCTGCGGCGGTCCGCGGGGACGGTACGGGGCTGGCTGGCGGACGATGAGGACCTGTACGCCCGATACCGGAGGGCGCGGGTCCTGATGGGCAACGCTTTAGCGGAAGAGGCCATCCAGATTGCACGGGACTCGGTGAACGATACCGTGATGGTGGACCGACTGACCGTGGATACGCTGAAATGGGCGTCTAGCAAAGCCGCCCCACAGGACTACGGGGATAAGCAGGTGGTCGAGCATCAGGGAGCGCAGACCATCTCGGTCAAGGTCGTAGAGGAAAATCGGTCCCCCGCGATTGCCGCTACCGCACGAGCCGTGATCGCCTCGCCAGTGGCGACGCTTCCTGCCGGAGTGTTCCACGTGGAACATGTGGAGCAAGCGGAGGGCCTGTAAAGGCCTCTGGCTGGCGTTTGGCGGGGATTGTATTAGTTTTGTGGCATAATGCGCGGCCACACCAAGCAGCGACCAGAAACGGTCACGGTGACGTTGGCAACCCTCCACCCCGGTCAGCGCACGATTGCTGACCATGAGGCGCGGTTTCGGGTGGTGATGTGTGGTCGGCGCTTTGGGAAGTCGGCGTTAGGGATTCGGCTGGCCTGTGATGCCGCCTTGGCCGGTCAGCCTGTCGGCTGGTTCTCGCCGTCCTACAAGCTGGCGTTAGAGGCGTGGCGTGAGTTGCTGGAACGCTTGGCTCCGGTGACCTCACGGGTCTCGGAGCAGGACAAGCGACTGGAACTGGTGACCGGCGGCGTCGTGGAAGTCTGGACGCTGGATACCCCCGACCCTGCCCGAGGCCGGAAGTACGCCTTGGTCGTGTTAGATGAGGCAGGCATTGCGAAGGACTTGACCGCCGTGTGGCAAGCCGCGATCCGCCCGACGTTGGTGGATTTGGGAGGCCGTGCCCTGATTATGGGAACGCCGAAGGGTCGCCGTCATGCGTTCGTGCAGATGTTCCAGCGCGGCATGGACGGCAGTAGCCCTGACTGGCAGAGCTTCCGCGCCTCAACCCGCGAGAACCCGTTTATTCCCGCGAGCGAGATCGACGCCGCGAAGAACGAACTGCCGCCACTCGTCTTTGCCCAAGAGTTCGAGGGCGTCCCTGCCGACGATGGGGCCAACCCCTTTGGTGTCGATAAGGTCCGTGCGTCGGTCGGGCCGATGAGCCAGCGGAAAGCGGTCGTCTATGGCGTGGACTTGGCGCGGTCGCTGGACTTCACGGTGTTGATTGGCTTGGATAGCCACCGCCGCGTCTGTTCGCTCGACCGCTTCCAGTTGCCGTGGGCGGAAACAAAGGAACGGATTCGGATGCAGGTAGGCGAAACGCCGGTCGTCGCAGACGCTACCGGAGTTGGCGATGCGATTGTCGCAGACTTGCAGGTGTTAGGTGTGACCGTAACGCCGCATGTCTTTACGCAGCCGTCGAAGCTCCGCTTGATGCAGCGGCTGATTGCCGCCTTCCAAGGCAGCGAGCTGACCATCCCTGATGGCTGGCTGATTGGCGAGCTGGAAAGCTTTGAGTTTCATTTTACCAATACCGGCGTCCGCTACGAAGCCCCGCCCAGCTTGCATGACGATGGCGTGATGGCGTTAGCCTTGGCTCTGCATGGCTGGGACCGAGTGCAGGGCGTGGTCCCCGTTGAGTTGATGGCGGACGGGCCCGTGGGCGACGACCCGACGCAGTTAGTGTTTGCTGGTGCGGACGCGGGAAGCTTGAACCCTCTGCACCATTTCGGTGCGCCTGAAGCGCAGTTGCCGGTCTCGTGGTAAACCCTTTCTCTTGTTGAGGTTTTGATTTATGCACCTTGCCCCAGATGCGGCCCGTAAAGGGGCCTTCAAGCGAAAAGGTCCCACGATTGCGATTGTGATTGGTGGTGGACCGAAAGGCGCACCGCCGAAAGACGAGGCGATGGCAGAGGACGAAGACGGCGAGGATGTGACCTGTCCGAAATGCGGACATCGGTTTGATCCGATGGAGTCGGTCGAAGAGGACAAGGCGGAGGATGAGTCGGATGCCTACGCAGACGACAAGAAAGCCGACGACGAAGAGGAAGACGAGGAGAAGGTATGAACTACAAAAATAAAGTCTCTGGGACGCAGACCGCTGTTGGCAGCACGACGATTGCGTTCCGGCATTTCACGAACGGCGGCGTCGGTATCCAGATCACGGGCATCACGTCCGCGACCGTGACGTTCGAGGCCACCGTGGATGACACGAACTGGGTGGCGCACTACATCACGCCAGTGGCGAGTGCGACGCAGGCGACGACCACCACGACGGACGGGATTTTCTTTGCCAACGTGGTCGGCATCTCGCAGTTCCGCGCCCGGATTAGCACCTACGTTAGCGGCACGATTGTGACCACGCTTGTCGCGAACCCCGGCTGATGGACGTTGCAGCGACGGGGGCTCGCCGGAGACGCCGTGCGGCTGGTGGTGGTCCTGTGCTGTTTATTACTGCAACCGGTGGCACCATCACCACCGATGGCAACTTTAAGGTTCACTCCTTTACGTCGTCTGGAACATTTACGGTTACCGCTGTTCCCGCTACTCCCGTAGTGCAATATCTGGTGGTTGCGGGTGGTGGTGGTGCTGGCAATGGCGGTGGTGCTGGGTTTGAGACGGGTGGCGGAGGGGCAGGGGGGTATAGAACAGCTACTGGATTATCTGTTGCTGCCACAGCATACACCGTAACAGTCGGCGGCGGTGGTGCTGCTGCGACAAATGGTGCAGACTCAGTATTTAGTTCTATCACTTCTACTGGGGGCGGAAAGGGTGGAAGCAATGGTGGAGTCGGCAGTGTTGGTGGCTCCGGTGGTGGAGGAAGCCAAGCAGCGGCAGGCGGCGCAGGAACAGCTAGTCAGGGGTACAGTGGCGGCAACGGGGCGTCACAGGCATCTGCGGGTGGTGGTGGTGCTGGCGCGGCGGCGGCCAATGCAACGACTGGGAACGCCACGGTAGGAGGTGCGGGATTATCCAGTGCAATATCTGGCACTTCGGTTTCTTGTGCAGGAGGCGGCGGCGCGTATGGGAATAGTAACGGCGCTACTGCTGGTGGTGTTGGGGGTGGTGGTGCTGGTAGTACCAGTACTCCGGGTGGGGCGGGAACGGTAAATACTGGCGGTGGTGGGGGTGGCGGCAATGGACTGTCTGCTATAGGCGGCGCAGGCGGCTCTGGCATCGTCATTCTGAGGTATCAGTTTCAATGAGCCACTTTGCGGAAGTTGATAGCACCAATACCGTGCTACGGGTCATTGTCGCAGAGCAGGATTTTATTGACTCTGGTGCCGTAGGTGATCCAAAGAACTGGATTCAGACAAGTTATAACACAAGAAGCGGACAGCACGCGCTTGATGGTACACCGTTCCGTGGCAACTATGCAGGAGCTGGCTATACATACGATGCAACACTGGATGCGTTTCTTGCACCTAAGCCGTATGCCTCGTGGGTGCTAGACAAAACAACATTCAGCTGGAATGCACCGATACCGCAACCGAACGATACCAAGCGTTACGAGTGGAGCGAAGAAAAGAAGCAATGGGTTGTTAGCGTAGGGCTGTCGTAATGGCGACAAAAACGATTCCACAACTTCCCGCCGCAACGAGTGTCGTGGCGGCGACGTTGTTCACGACGGTGAACGATCCGGCGGGAACACCCGTGACGCAGAAGGCGACGGGGACGCAGCTCGATGCGTACATTCGGAGCGCGGGTGGGTCACTCACTGCGACCACCCTTGATGGCTCTGGCGGGGCGTTGACCATCAATACCGCACAAGCCGACAAGGATGTCGTGGTGTCGAGCACGGGGATGGTGAACCTGCTGTTCACAGACGCTGGTAATAACCGCGTCGGTATCAACACCGCGACCCCGACCGTGGCATTGCAGGTGGTTGGGACGGTGACGGCAACCACGTTCAGCGGTGATGGCTCGGCGTTGACGAGCTTGCCAACGATTGCGACATCAGCGTTTCTTACGGTTGCGGGGAATCCCGCGACGCCTGTCGATGCGAACTGCTGGTACAACTCGACGGCAAATACGTTTAGGGGCTATACGACGGCACTTGTCAGCGCGTGGGCCGCGAGCGGGTCGTATCCTATTTCGACTGCTATGACCACCAGCAACATAGGAACATCATCAGCCGCAATGGGTGCCGGTGGGCGAAATGATGGCGTTGGCACTGACACCGCAAATTGCTATATCTTCAACGGCAGTACATGGTCTGGAACGGGCTCGTTGACTACGGCGCGTGGCCTCAATGCCTGTAGTGCAGGTACGACATCTGCTGCCGTGGTTGCCGGCGGGTGGCCGGCTGGTACCCCTATTACTACAACAGACCTATTCAATGGCTCTACATGGTCCTCGTCGGGGGCGCTTGCCACAGCCACAAGTCGTAGTGCTAGCGGTGGCACTAGCACAGCAGCCTTTGGGGCTGGCGGTGCCGATAGTGCTGGACAGATAACTACTACAAACCTGTACAACGGTAGTACATGGTCTACGTCGGGAAATATCGTCACGGCACGACAAACGTTTGGCGGTGCCGGTACGCAAACAGCGGGCCTTGTGTTTGCGGGGTCGGCTGCTGCTGGTAACTACACCACTACAGAAAAGTTCAATGGCTCTACATGGAGTACCAGTGGCGCATATACGGATGCCGGTGCAGCGATTGGGTGTGGGTCGCAGACCGCAGCTTTGGGTATGACATGGTCTAGCAGCGCATCTAATACGTTCGATGGCTCGATCTGGTCGGCCTCTTCTAACACCGGGTTTAGCTCGTTTTATGGAGCCGTAGCGGGAACTACGACTAATGCCGTAAAGTTTACCGGCTACTCGGGTGACCAGACTACAGTGAAACTCACAACCGGCCCTGTAAGCTCCTCCAAAACCTTTACGGTGAGCTAACCGGTATGGCCACCACAAAGATTAGTGCCCTACCAGCAGCTACTACCGCTGATGCTGCCGACCTCACCATTGTTGTTACCGACATTGGCGCTGGCGCACTGCAAGACCAGAAGGCAACAGTAACGCAAGCGGCGACCTATTCCCGTGCCCTGACGGGCGCGACAACGGCATCAGCAATTACCGGCTCTGGCTCATCGCTCATTATCAATACCGCACTGGCGGACAGTGATACTCGTATTGCTGGTACAACATCTGCAAACCTGTTCTTTGTTGATGCAGGGCTGGATAAGGTGGGCATTGCAACGGCTGTCCCAACGCAGAAGCTGGATGTAACAGGCACGGTCAATGCCACGCTGTTCGCTGGAAGCGGAGCGTCGGTAACGGGCATGACACCAACTGGCGGTACGGCAACAAACTTTCGTACTGTAGCAACCGACCCTGCTACACTGGTCAACGGCGATGTGTGGTACAACAGCACGAGCGACACGTTCAAGTGCTATCAGAACAGTTTGACCAAAACCTTTACGGTCGCCTAATCCATGTCAACTATTCAGATTAGTGCGCTGCCAGCGGCGTCAGCTATTACCGCTGATGACCTGCTCCCGATTGAGCACGACCCCAGCGGTACGCCAGTTACGCAGAAGGCAACAGCAGCACAGGTCGCAACAACGGTTCGTGCAGTGGCTGGTGCCTACGTCACGACGAACATTGTGCCGTCCGGTGCGACTAGCCTAACGGTCAATGCAACACAGGCTGATGTGGATGTCCGTATCAAGGGCGACACGGATGCAGCACTAGTGTTTCTTGATGCAGGAACGAACCGCGTCGGCATTGGCACGGCAACGCCAACAACGCTGCTTGATGTGAGCGGGACACTGAAGGCCACGGCGTTCACCGGCAGTGGTGCTTCACTAACGGGACTTACTGGTACCGCGCCAAGCTTCCAGTCACTGGCGTCTGACCCTGCCTCACCGACCAACGGTGATGTGTGGTACAATACGACCAGTGGCACGTTCAAGTGTAAGCGGTCCGCTGGCGTCAAAACCTTTACCCAGACCTAACCCTATGGCAAACCAATATGCGATTGGCCTAAACACAGGCATTGGCTTCATCACGCATCCTGACCGCGAGGCGTTTGAGATTGAGGGCTTCCCTGCCGATGTCTGGGTGGTAGATGGTTCAGCGGCAGCAACGGCGTGGATTGTACGGAACGATCTGGCGGTGAGCACCAAAGTTGCTGCACAGGCGCTAGTCGATGCGGCGTGTGAAGGGAAGGTGGACCCCGAAGGCAAACCTATTGTCGCGCCGGTGCTGGCATGAACGATCTTGCCCCAGCTCTTGCGGTCTTGAATGACCTCGACCGTCAGGCGGTTGTGCATCTCGCGGACGAACTCCGTGATGCGTGGACCAAGCGGCAAGTATTCCGTACCGATACGGAAGCCCGTATCTCGGTGCTCAATGATGGCTCGCATCCGACGAACGCCAGCAAGTACTGGCAGTGTATTCGGGAGCAGACCGTGATGCTGGACAATCTGGTATCGCTCTCGTTTGATATGCGTCGAAACGCTATCAAGCGGGAACGGCTGGCGGCAAAGATCGTGAACTCGACTGACCCACTGGACGCTGCGGAAGCGAAGGTGGATTTGGATGAAGCGGAATGGGGACAGGCGTCGATGGAGCAGGTCGCCCGTGATCGGGTGCGTGAGATTCAGATGTGGAGCCAACTGAAGGGCGAGTTGGATAACGGCTTGTTCGACACGACCAGCCCGAACACGCATCAGGCGCACAGCCTCATGCTGGAACTAGAGAACCGGAAGGCGACCCTGACCCCCGGCTCGTCGCAGTCGGAAGTCATCAACGTCTTGGGTCCGTTGCAGACCGTGAAGCGGATATATGATTTCCGTATTGAGCCGGTTGCGCCTGACCCGTTGCTGGCGGGCGCACTGTGATTGGACAGATTCTCTGGCCGGCGGTCTTTGCCTATGCCATCTGGCGCTTCGCGCCGATTGCCGAACGCTTTGCACCTGTCCCGCTAGGGAAGACAACGCCAGCGCAGGTCGTTCTACCGGATGACATTATTGCGTGGGCGTCGGAACAGTCGGAACCGTGGGCGCAGGACGAGCATCTTCAGGTTGCACGAGAGAAGTACCTGAGCGTCGGTCAAGACTGGAATAAGACCCGTCGCGCCCTTGGGATTGGAGTGATGTCGTGACGCTACCGTTTGATGAAGCGACGATGCAGGCGATGGTGGATGAAGCCCTGTCTGGTGGGGCCACTTCCCCAACCTCCGCAAACGACCAGACCGCCCCGAACCCGCCGCAAGACGATGGACGGTCGGAAGAAGAACACCGCATTGCCTTGCTCAAGGCGTTGCTCGGTGACCAATGCCCCCTGACGTTTGGCGAGGACGCCCCACCGCAGGATAGCGCGTGGGCGGACTGGGTACGGAGCCTGTGGAGTGGTCGCCGTGGCGCGGTCTCGATGCATCTGCACTTGGTCGAACGGAATCGGCTGTTCCGTGCGGGACAGCAATGGGTGAGTGCCAACGGCTTAGGTCCGTGGCGTGAACCGCTGCGTCCAAGAGAGTCGGCGCGGATTGTCTACAACCTCATCAACAAGGCGCTCGACCAACGCTTGCAGATTATGATGGACCAGCGGCCCGGCTTCTCCATTCAGCCGATGACCTCTGACCCTGAAGACAAGCGGAAGGCACAGGCACGGCAGTTGGCGTGTGAGTACCAGTTCGACCAGCTCCAGATGGAACGGCAAGCCCGTGAAGCGTCCTACTGGGCGCAGACCGATGGCGTGGCCTTCTGGCACACCTACTGGGATGCCGACCGTGGCCCGTGGGATGACCGCTTGGGCGATAAGCCCGGTGAGCGCGTCCCGTTGGGTGATATCAATATCCAGACCGTGCGGGTTGAGCAGGTACGGGTGTCGCCGGATGCAACTGCGACTCGTCCTCCGTCGTGGGTGCTGATTCGGGAAGTGATCCCCTCGTCTGAAGCGGCCTACCGCTACGGCATTACGGGATTGCAGGCGTCGAATCAGGAACTCGCGGCTGGACACCAGACTTCGACGGCTGGCGAGTCGGGGTTGGGGAGCTGGGTGCTGTCGCAGACCACGATTGGCGAAGGCGACCGACTCCGCGACGAAGAAACGACAGAACGCTTTACGCTGTACGTCGCACCACAGCCAGACATCCTTCCCGGTGGGCTGGAAGTCGTGATTGTGGGCGATACGGCGGTGTTTGGCCCGACCGATCTGCTCTTTGGGATGATTCCCGTGGTGCCGGTACGGGATGGGTCGAGCGATCCGAGCTATTTCCCTCGTCCCGTGATGGAACAGTGGGTCGATCACCAGATGCGGATCAATGCGCTGTTGTCGAAGTGGATTGAGAACATCCGTGTCAATGCGGGTGGCCGATTCCTGACCCGTCCGAACACCATTTCGACCGAAACATTCCTCGGCGGCGTCACGTCGATGATCGAAGTCCGTGGTGCGGGTGCCATGAGCGATAGCATCCAGCCCGTCAGTGGGTTTTCGGTCGGTAATGACGTCAAAGAGGCGCTGGCGCTGGAGAAACAGGCGTTTGAGGATGCGTCGGGCTACAATGCCGTGAGCCGTGGGCAGGTCACGGGCGAATCAGGCCGTGCCATCATTGCCAGCCGCGAACAACTGGAGCGCGTCTTTGCTCCACCCGTCCAAGCCCTTGCCCAAGCCTACACCGACTGGGCGAAAATCTGTTTGTCGATGATGGCGTGGGGCTATGATGTGCCCCGTGCGCTGGGTGCCGTTGGTGCAGGCCGTCCTGACTTGGCTCGTGCCGTCACGGGCGAAGACCTGAATGGGGCGCTGGATGTGCGGGTCGAAGCCGCCACGATGATGCCGATGCCAATGGCCTTCCGGCTCTACATGCTGGATAACTGGCTCCAAGCAGGGATTATCGACGTGAAGGAGTACCGCCGTCGGCAGCAGTTCGCGGTTTCGCGGGACATCTCTAGCCCAGACGAGGATCAGGAAGCTAGGGCCAAGCGCGTCACGGATGCGCTGCGTCAAGGGCTGGCGGTTCCAGAGATGCGGTGGCAGGACAACGAAGCGATTCACCAAGATGTACTGGAACGGGATATTCTGTTGCAGGACGACCTCGACCCAACGATCATCGCCAACGCCAATGCGCGGTGGATGGAGTTGGCGAACCAAGCGACACAAAAACAGGGTGGGCCTATGCCCGGAGCGCCGACTGGCGGTGCCGGAGAAGGCCAAGGTTCTGCGGGGGCCACCGCGAGTGTCCCCGCGCTCTCACCGAGTCAGATTCCTCTTGGTAGCTCGAACCCGCCCATTGGGGTCGCGCCGACGATGATGCAGTCGTTGGCTGGCACCCCCGATGCTGAGCAGGCCGCGCTCCGTGAGGAAGCTATGACGCCGCAGTAAGGAGCCCAGTATGTCCGAGTCCGTAGTAGATATCTCGACTGCTCTCAATGATGCCGCGAACGCCTCACTTGAGGGGCTGCTGCCTGAAGAGGTGCTGCCCACGATTGAGCCCGATCTCGATGTACTCGCTGAGGAAGCGGTTCCGGTATCTGAGTCACCCGAAGTCCCTGCCCCAGAGCCGGTGGATGCCCCACTCCCTAGTGGATATGTGGCAATCCCCGCGATTGGCGCAGATGCCGTTTCCACGTTTGCCCTCTACGACAGCACGGGAGAGATTGAAGCCCCCGCGTTGCAGGTGGAGTACAAGGCGAACGGCAAGATGCGGGTTGACCGACTCGATCAAGTCGTCAAGCTCGCCCAGATGGGCGTGTACAACTATGAGCGTGACGCGGCTCGTGAGCAAGACACGTCAGACCGGATTGCCGAAATGCAGTCCGTCATTGACACACGGGAGTCACAGCTGCAGCAGTTGTTGGACAATGAGGATGTGTACCTTGCCGCACGGGATCGCTATGCCGAGGCGAACACGCCGGAGATGCGAGCCAATGCACTGGCAAAAGAGAACGCGGCGATGCGAGCCGAGCGCGTGGCAGAGACAGACTCTGCGACCGCACGGCACTTCTATTCGAACGAAGTGCTACCTGCCCTTCGGGTGCTGACCGAGGCGTTGCCAGAAGTGTCTGAGGAAGAACTCAGCTCATATCTGACAGCCTCCGCGATGCCCCTGCTTCGTGGTGGGATTGTACCGCCGCAGCACTATGACACGATGCGCCAGTACATCGTTGAGGAGTTGACGCCACTAGCGCAACGACTGAACAATGTCCGTCGCAGCAAGATCGAGGCCGCGTCCGGCAAAGCGCAGAAGCAAGTCGCTGCTGCCCAAGTCTCGGCACAGAAGGCCAAGCGGGAAGTCGGGAAGATTCTGAAGCCCGGCGCTCGCGGTATGACCACTTCTTCGCATGAGGCGAAGAAACCGAAGCCTCACAGTTCGGTGGACGATGCGGTGGAATCCGCGATGTCCTACGTTCTGGCAGAGCTTCGATAACCCTTTGGTTTAGGAACACCAGAAAATGCCAGCACCCACAGTTATTACCGATACCGAACTTACCGGTCTGCTGAAGAATGTGTATTCG